>OUNO010000544.1_pt4 | contig 17636 bp, 17 predicted proteins | sample 1779811 | NCBI WGS metagenome assembly OUNO01 (sample SAMEA3914804, study PRJEB12502) | metagenome | biome: forest; material: soil | place: Canada | collected 2010-06-25 | depth 0.3 m | reverse complement strand
GAGTCGACGGCCTCGCGGACGGCCTTCTGCGTCTCATCCGACCAGTCGCCGCCCGCGATCTTCTCGCGCAGGTCGGGGTGCTGGGAGTGCATCCGTTCGGTCAGCGCGAGCAGGAACTCGCCGACGCGCTCGACCGCGAGGCGGTCGAGGAAGCCGTTCGTGGCGGCGAAGATCTGAACTGTCTGATCCTCGACCGGCAAAGGCGCCCGCTCGTGCTGGTTGAGCGTCATGACCAGGCGCGCCCCGCGGGCCAGCGTCCGCTGCGTGTCGGCGTCGAGATCGGAGCCGAACTGCGCGAACGCCTCGAGGTCGCGGTACTGGGAGAGCTCGAGCTTGATCCGGCCGGCGACCTTCTTCATCGGTCCGATCTGAGCGTTTCCGCCGACCCTCGAGACCGAGATGCCGACGTTGATCGCCGGGCGGACGCCCGCGTTGAAGAGCGCCGACTCGAGGAAGATCTGCCCGTCGGTGATCGAGATGACGTTCGTCGGGATGTAGGCCGACACGTCGCCGGCCTGCGTCTCGATGACCGGCAGCGCCGTCAGCGAGCCGCCACCGAGGTCGTCGTTGAGCTTGACCGCACGCTCGAGCAGCCGCGAGTGCAGGTAGAAGACGTCACCGGGGTAGGCCTCGCGCCCGGGCGGGCGACGCAGCAGCAGCGACATCTGCCGGTAGGCGTACGCGTGCTTGGTGAGGTCGTCGTAGACGCACAGCGCGTGCCTGCCGTCGTAGAGGAAGTACTCGGCCATCGCGCAGCCGGCGTAGGGCGCCATGAACTTGATCGGCGCAGCCTCGTCGGCCGGCGCGGCCACGATGATCGTGTTGTCGAGGGCGCCGCTTTCGTCGAGCGTCTGCGCCAGGGCGACGACCGTCGACATGCGCTGCCCGATCGCGACGTAGACCGACACGACACCCGTGTCCTTGTTGTTGATGATCGTGTCGATCGCGATCGCCGTCTTTCCGGTCTGGCGATCGCCGATGATGAGCTCGCGCTGTCCGCGGCCGATCGGGATCATCGCGTCGATCGCCTTCAGACCGGTCTGCATCGGCTGGGTGACCGGCTGACGCTGAACGACGCCCGGCGCCTTGAACTCGGCTGGGCGGGTCTGATCGACGACGATCTCGCCCTTGCCGTCGAGCGCGCGACCGAGCGGGTCGACGATGCGTCCGAGCATCTGCTCGCCGACCGGGATCTCCAGCAGCGAGCCGGTCCGGCGGACGGTGTCGCCCTCGGAGATGCGCTCCCAGTCGCCGAACAGGACCGCGCCGACGTTGTCGGACTCGAGGTTGAGCGCGAGGCCCGTGACGCCGTGGGGGAACTCGAGCATCTCGAAGGACATGCAGTTCTCCAGGCCGTGAAGTCGCGCGATGCCGTCGGCCACTGACAGGACGGTGCCGACCTCGGTCAGCTCGGCCGTTCCGCTGTCGAGTCCCTCGATGCGACTCTTGAGGATGCTTGTGATCTCGTCGGGGTTGATCTGCATGTCTAGGAGGCTCCTTGGGCAACATGCCTGCGCAGCTGCTCCAGTCGGTTGCGAATAGATGCGTCGAGGATCGAGTTGCCCACCCTGACCACGATGCCGCCCAGGATGTCGGGGTCCACGCGCGCGGCCAATGTGACCTTGCGCCCGGCGCGCTCGCCGATCGTCTGGAGCAGGCTGTCGGTCGTCGCCTGGTCGAGCTCGATGGCGCTCGTTATCTCCACCGGCAGCATCCGATTCTCCTCATCCCACAGGCGCTCGTACTCGTGACGGATGCGGAAGATGACCGGCATACGGTGGTTCTCGATCAGCAGCGAGAGGAAGTTCAGGAAGCTCTGATCGGCGTCCTCCAGCAGGCTGTCCAGCCCCTCCTGCTTCTCCTTGGTTGAGAAGTACGGCGAGAAGAAGAAGACGGCGAGCTCGCGGTTGGCATCCAGCGCGTCGGCGAACTGCCCGACCTGCTCGCGCAGCTCGTCGAGCTTGCCCTGCTCGCGGCCGACCTCGAACAGCGAGCGGGCGTATACCTGGGCGAGCTCCTCCATCAGTTCTGCTGGGCGCCCGAGGAGATTCCGGAGAAGTCCATCTCGCCGAGCGCCTCCTCGACGAGCCGGCGCTGGTCGGCGTCCGTCAGCGTCTTGCGTGTGACCTTCTCGGTGGCCATGATCGTGAGGTCCGCGACCTCTCGGCGGATGTCCTCCAGAGCCCTGCGGCTAGCCGCGTCGATGTCGCGCTCGGCCCGCTTGGCGGCCTCCGCAAGGAGCTCCTGGCCGCGGTCTTTGGCCTCGTGTTCGTGGACCTCGGCGGCCTGACGCGCGCGCTGGACGATCTCGTCGGCCTGCGCCCTGGCCTCCTTCAGGCGCTCGCGGTATTCGCCGAGGATCTGGTCGGCCTCGATCCGCGTGCGCTCGGCGGTGTCGATCGATTCCTCAATCGCTTTCTGGCGTCGATCGAGGGCGGCGCTGATGGCCGGGAAGGCGAGGCGCTTGAGCAGCAGCATCGTCGCGCCGAACACCAGCAACGTCCAGATCATCAGGCCGATGCCCGGCTTGATCAGGAAGCTGCCCTTGGAGGCGATGACGTGTGCGCCCGGGGCGCCTAGCGCGCCGGTGCCCGAGCCGAGCAGCGATGAGAGGGAGGCGAGCATTGCGTTAGACGATGAAGGCGGCCAACAGCCCTGCGACCAGCCCGTAGAAGAAAGTGGCCTCCGTCAGCGCGAACCCGAGCCACTGCAGCTGGGTGATCTCGTCGCGCATCTCCGGCTGGCGCGTGATCCCTTCGATCGCCTTGCCGAAGATCAGTCCGATGCCGACGCCGGCGCCCACGGCGCCGAGCCCGCCTCCGACCCCTAGGCCGATCGACTTGCCCGCCTTGGCCGTTTCTTCGGCCACGGCCAGGATGGTGATGAGGGCTATGTGCACAGCTATTGGCTCCTTTAGTGTTCCTCGGCGACCGCGCCGCCGAGGTAGATCGCGGTAAGGGTGGCAAAGATGAACGCCTGCAGGGCCGCGACAAGGCCGACCTCGAAGGCGAACAGGATGATGCCGAACGGGAGCGTGAACCAGGCGAGCGCGGCGAACCCGAGGATTACGGCGAGCGCTCCCGCCATGAACAGGATGATCAGATGGCCGGCGAGGATGTTGGCGAACAGACGTATCGTCAGCGAGAGGATCCGCATCAGGTTCGAGAGCACCTCGAGAAAGAAGATGGGGATGGCCATCCCGCCTTCCACGCCTCCGGGGATGAGCCCCTTCAGATAGCCGATCGGGCCCTTCGCGCGCACGCCTTCCACGGTGTATGAGACGAACACGACGAGCGCAAGCACGAGAGGGATCGAGAGGTTGGCGGTCGCCGCATAAAGCGAGAACGACGGGATCTGCAGGCCGAACACTGTGATCTCGTGCTCGGTGTTCGTCGGCAGCGGGATGTAGCCGACGAGGTTCGAGAACATGATGAACAGGAACAGCGCCCCGATGAACGGGAACCACTTGGCGGCCATCTTCGAGTCCATCGCGCTCCCGGTGATGTTGTCGCGCATCAGCTGGTAGAGGGCCTCGACTGCCGTCTGCACCCTGTTCGGACGCTGCTGCATCCGTTTGGCGACGTAGATCATGGTCACGCACGTCGCGATCCCGGCGAGGAACAGGTAGAGCACGGCCTTGTTGATCGAGAAGATCCCGAGGTTCACCCAGTTGTCGAGTTTGAACTCGTTCTGGGGTTCGAAGGAGCTGTTTCGATGGCCTTTGCCGGCGAGGACAGCGAGCAGGATGGTGCCGCCCAGCCACACGGCGACGCCGCCGAGCAGCACGCGTTTGCGACTCGACTTCTTCTGCACTGCCCCCCCCTCGCTGGTGCTCATCGGGGGCTCCGAGATGCTCGAGCGCTCATGACGGGCTCGGCCTTCCGTGCGTGGGCGATCGCGGCGTGAGAGTTCCGCCGCGGGTGAAGAACGACATCGTGAAGTAGACCGTGAAGGCCGCCAGCACGAGCGCGGCGGCCATGATCCCGTCGTCCTTGCTCCCCGCAAAGCGGGCGAGGATCACGGCGGCCGCGATCAGCCACAGGCGGCTCATCATGGCCGCCACCTGCAGGCCCGCCCGGAGCTTCACGTCGGCCACGCTCCTCGCCCGTTCCATCAGGTACACGTTGCCGGCGCGGGTCAGAAGCCACGCGGCCGCGGCGATCAGGTAGCCAAGGGTGGGCAGGCCCCCAACCAGCACGAAGGGGGCCGTCGCGAGCACCAGGCACACGTCGAGGTAGCGGAGGAAGAACACGTCAGCTTCGGGATCCGGGAGGCTGCCCGTGGCGAGTCGTCCACAGTCTCCGTCGCCGAGGAGACTGCGCTCCCGGCGAGCATGGGCGCCTGGCGCTCAAGCACTCGGCCGGGAAGGAGATGGACCGTCGGACCGACGAGGCGCCCTGAACCCGAGCGTGCCGGCCCCGGGCTGCGCGTAGGAGGCCGCGCGCGATCTGGCGGCGTGCGCGTGAGCCTCCCAACCCGGACCCGGGCAGGCGTGACGCGTCCTCGTTGGGGTCGAAGTCTGGCATGTGCTTAGGGCCACCCTACAGACGAGATAGTCCCCGCGCTGTGCTGCGGGGAGCCGTCGAACTGTCCCTCAACTGTCTGCGGCGGCGGTGGCAGTCTAACCGGTCTCGTACTTCGTAACAAGTTTGTGACATGCGGTACAGCACGCCTGCGCGGGCGGCGGGCGCCCGAGCCCCAGCGTCAGGCGTCGCCGGCCGCGACGGCGGCGCCCGGCACGATGCGACAGCGCTGCCCCAGAGCGACGATGGCAAAGGCCGCCACCATCACGACGAGGCCGCCCAGGATGTCGAGCACGAAGTGGTTGCCGGTGGCGAGCACCGCCACGGCCGTCAGGCATGGATAGGCCACAGCCGCCGCCCGCGCCCACGACGCAGTGGTCATCCGCCAGACCGCCACGGTGCACCAGAGCGCCCAGGCGATGTGCAGCGACGGCATGGCCGCCAGCTGGTTGGCGCTGGAGGCCAGCGCCCCCGTGTGCCACGAGCCGATGGCGTGTGTCGTGGCGACGACGTCGGTGAAGCCACTCAACATCCGCGGCGGCGCGACCGGATAGCGCCAGAAGACGATGAACGCCAGCAGGTTGACGAGCACGAGCGAGTTGCGCAGCGGCCGGTAGATGTCGGCTCGCCGCCACCACAGCCAGCCGAGCAGCGTGAGGGTGACGATGAAGTGCGCGTTGTCGTAGTAGTCGGAGACGAGGAGGGCGAGCGTGTGGTGGCCCGCCAGCCAGCGATCGAGTGCGAGCTCGGGGTCGATGTGCAGCGCGCGCTCGACGTTGAGGATGCCTTCGGCGTGCCCGGTAGCGAGTTGGAAGCGCAGCGGCGCCAGGTTCGTGACTGCGTCGTAGACCCAGCCGAGCCACAGGACGGTGAGTGCCTCCAGCCACCACCGTGTCCGCTTCGGGACTTCGGTGGCTGTCTGCATCGCGGGCAGCGCAGCCGTCGATCCGCCCACCTCGATCGAAACCGCGGTCGTCGTCAAGCCAACGATCTTATCCGGCGCGACAGATCGCGGCCGGGCATGGGCCTGCACCGCAGCGAGCGCGGGCCCGCCGGTCACGGCGGCGTCGAGTGCAGGCCGCGGGCCGCGAGCATCTCGAGCGCCCGCGGGAGCGCCAGGACAGTGCGCCGCCAGGAGCCGGGCGCCGAGTAGTCATCGGCGTCATGGAGCAGCAGGACCGCCCCCTGCCGCGCTTCGGCAGCGACGCGCTCGGCGATCGACTCAGCCGTCGCGTTGGCCTGCCAGTCGCGCCCCCAGTCGCTCCACAGCAGCGTTCGCCATCCGCGCGTCCGCGCCAGCCGCAGGGCCGCAGAATTGAGGATGCCGTAGGGCGGGCGGTACAGCCTGATCGCCCGCCCGGTCCGCGACTCGATGATGTCCTGCGCACGATCGATGTCCTGTCGGACCTGGCGCGGGCCGAGGCGGAGCAGGTTGCGGTGCCGGTGGCAGTGAAGGCCGATGTCATGGCCGCCGGCGAGGATCTCCCCCACGAGGCTCGGGTTGCGCAGCACCTGCTCGCCGACGAGGAAGAAGGTGGCCGTGACGTCTTCGCGCTGGAGCGTCTCCAGCACCGCCGGCGTCCCCGCCTCGTGGGGTCCGTCGTCGAAGGTGAGCGCAAAGCCCCGGCCGCTGGCGGTGCGGTCCTCGATCCCGAGGGGCCCGCGCATCGCCGGCCAGGCGCCTGCCAGTCCGGGCAGCAGATAGCTCGCGAGAGCCGCGCTGGCCAGCGCGCCGGCGATCGGGGTTCCAGGGGTGCGATCATCGGTGGCTGACATGGTCGATCTGGTTCTCGGAATCGCGGCTGCCGTCGGCGCCTCGACGCTCTACAGCCTAGGGATCGCGCTGCAGGCGATGGACGCCAAGCAGGCGCCGCACGAGGAGCACCTGCGCCTCGCGCTCGCATGGGGGCTGCTCCGTCGAGCCCGCTGGCTGCTCGGCACGGGCCTCTCGATCCTCGGCTGGCCGCTGCAAGTCGTCGCCCTGCTGCTGGCTCCCCTCGTCGTCGTGCAGCCGGCGCTCGCAGCCGGGCTGCTCGTGCTGATGTTCCTCGGCAAGCGGATGCTGGGCGAGCACGCCGGCAAATACGAGTACGTCGCCATGACCGCCGTCATCGCCGGCGTCGTCGGCGCGGGCTTGTTCGCGCCGCCGCGCACCGCCACCCACACCTCCGAGCACGTGACGATCACGATCGTCCTCGCCGCGCTCGCCGTCGCGAGTCTCGTCCCCTACCTGCTGCGCGCGCTCGGCCACTCGCGCGCCGAGATCACGATGGTCGGCGCCGGACTGGCCTTCGGCTGGAGTGGCGTCGCGACCAAGCTCGCCTCAGACGACCTGTCCGGCCATCACCTTCTCGCCGCGGCGCTGTGGGCCCTGAGCACGGCCGCCGCATCCGGCGTCGGGGTGCTCAGCGAGATGAGCGCGCTGCAGTCGCGGCCGGCGATCCAGGTCGCGCCTGTCGTGTTCGTGACTCAGACGGTCGTGCCGGTCGTGCTCGCGCCACTGCTGCTGGGCGAGCGCCTGAGCGCCACGCCGCTCGGCGGCGTGCCCCTGTCCGTGGCCCTCGCGATGCTCGTGGTCGGAGCGGCGGCCCTCGCCCGATCGCCGCTGCTGCTCGCGCTGATGGAAGGCGAGCGGGTCAGCGACGCCAGCGGCTCGGCGCCGAGGCCGTCGGACCCGAGCCAGGCGACGATGCGCTCGAGCCCGGCGACCGACGACGACGAGCCGTCGAGTTCGACGACGAGGACGTCACCGGCGCGCATCGTCCGCTGAGGCAATGGCGCGGTCGCGCTGATGCGCATCATCCCGCACACCGGTGTCGCGCCGGCAGTCCGCGCGAGCACGAGCTGGCCGACCGAAAGGCCGCCCCTCGGCTGCAGGTAGTAGAAGTGGTGCTCGAGGCCCAAGGCCCGCGCCTGCGAGCGCAGCGTCCCTCGTGTCCGGATCCAGCGCAGGAGAGCCGAGCCCGGCACTTCGGGAAGGATCTCGTCCTTCAGCGCTCGCATGCCGGCGATCCGCGTCGAGGTCGGCACGCCCGCGTCATCGGCGAAGGACACGTGGATCCCGCGAGCGGCGAGTTCGGCGGCGACACGCGGGATCTCGCTCGAGGGCGAGCGGACGATGAGGCCGATGTCGGGCTGCGTCGTGGCGACGTGGGTCAGCGGGTGCACCTGCAGGATCTTCGACGCGACCGCCGTGACCTCATCCGTCGACATCATCCAGGAGCCGATGCCGAACAGCAGCAGCAGCTGGGTGGCGAGGGCGGCGAGGCGCAGCTGCCAGGCCGGGGTCGGCCGGACCCGTCGAAGCGCCTGCAGGACGACGTCTGCGGCGGCCGGATGGCGCACCGCGGCCTCGTCGCCGTTCACGGCCTCCTCCTCGCTGCCGAAACTGGCTCTGACGTGCTCGCGCAGCTCGTCGGTGTTGTTGGCCAGCAGGAGCAGGTCCAGCGCGGCCATCGCGCGCGTGTTGAGCCGCGCATGGCCGACCGGGAGCCCGTAGGAGACGACCGGCGTGCCGGCGGCCTTCGCCTCCAGGCAGGTCACTCCGCCTGTCGAGTGGACGAGCACGTCGGCCCCTGCCAGCAGCTCGGGCATCTTGTCGGTGAAGCCGAGGACCCGGACCCGCGGCTCGCCGGCGAACGTCTCGCGCAGCCTGTCCGCGAGCTGATCGTTGCGGCCGGCCAGGCAGACGATGCTGCTGACCTCGGGCACCCGCGTGAACTCGCCGACGGCGCCGGCGATGTCTCCGACCCCCCACCCGCCGCCGGAGACGACCACCATGCGTCCCTCCTCGGGCAGGCCGAGCGCCCGGCGCGCATCCTGCGGACAGCGGGGCTCGAGGAACTCGGCCGAGATCAGCGGCCGCACGAGCTGAACGCTGCCACGACCGGCGATCCGCTCGACCGACCGCATCGACTCTCCGTACATGACGAGATGGGTGTCGATGCCCGGCTGAGCCCAGAAGAACAGACCGGTGAGGTCGGTGATCGTGGCGACGGTCGGGCAGGTGACCTCGCCCCTGCGCCGCAGCCGGGCCAGCACGACCGTGACGGCGGGGTAGGTCGAGACGACCACGTCGGGGTCGTGCTCGGCGATCGTCCGCGCCAGCGGGCGCGAGCCGAGCAGGCACAGCATCCGACGGGCGAGCATGCGGACAGGCAGGACGTGCTCGAGCAGCCAGTAGATGATCGTGTACGTCCATGGGAAGAAGCGCAGCTGGACGCGGTAGCCGTCCTCGACGACCGGGCGCAGGAACGGCCCCATGGCGGCGAGCCCGTCGATGACCTCGACCTCGGCCGGGCGCTCGGATGCCGCGATCTGCTCGGCCAGCGCGCGCGCGGCCGCGGCGTGCCCCTCGCCGACATCGGCCGACAGGATGAGAACGCGAAGCGGCCCGGCTGCCCGGCGGCTTGGACGTTGGCGTCTACGACGTCGCATAGGAAAAGCTCGGACCGGAATAGAGGCGCTCAAGCTTCAGCAGCCGCCCACGCACGGCTGCCCTCGGCGGGCGCGGCTGTCGACACAGCGTAGCGAGCGCCCAGGACACTCGCGGGTCGGGCAGGGGTAACAATGGACTTCATAGAGGCCACGACTCCCATACCCCGCGCCTCGACGAAGGGCACAGCGCCCGCCGGCAGCCGAGAGAAACGCGATCGCTTCGTGGCCGCGCGAGCCACGCGCGCGGCGTGCGTGCTCGGCGTGCTCGGCGTGCTCGTCAGCGTCTTCCTGGTGTCCGCCGGCGCGGCGGGCGCCCCGTCGCAGCTCGTTCCAGCGCGCAGCGGGGGCTGGCCAGATTGGCTGGCGGGCCCTTTCGAGGGCCTCGGCTCGGGTCTCGGCAGCTCCGGCTTCCAGACGCTGATGCTGATCATGTCCGGGTCCTATCTGCTCGTGCTCATCACGGCCCGGGGGCTTCCGCGCGCGGTGCTCGCCGGCGCCATCGTGCTCGCCCATGTCATCCTGCTGCTCGGGCCGCCGCTCATCTCCCAGGACGTCTTCGGCTACCTCGCCTTCGCCCGCATGGGCGCCCTGCACGGCCTCGATCCCTACACCCACGTGGCGGCCGAAGCGGCCACCGACCCCGCCTTCGCCTTTGTCGGCTGGCCTTTCAAGCACTCTCCCTACGGCGCCCTCTTCACGCTCGCGAGCTATGCGACGGCGCCGCTCGGGCTGGCAGGAGGCCTGTGGGCGCTGAAGGCCACGGCCGTCGCGTCGAGCCTCGCCGCGACGGCGCTGATCGCGCGCGCTGCCGGACGCATGGGACACAGCCGGCGTTGGGCGGCGGCCTTCGTCGGGCTCAACCCGGTCCTGCTCGTGCTCGCGGTTGGCGGCGCGCACAACGACACGCTCGTCATCCTCTCGCTGGCGGTCGCGCTCTCGTTGACCGCCGGTGCCGGCCCGCGCCTGCGCGCCGGGGCGGCGGCCCTCGCGGCCGGCGTCGGAGTCAAGGTCACGGCCGGCCTCCTGCTCCCGTTTCTGATCCTCGCCTCGCCGCTGCGGCGCGAGCGCGTGAGCGCCGCGCTGAGCGCCGCAGCCGGCCTGCTCGCCCTGACGGCGGTCGGCGTGCTCGGGTTCGGCGTGCACGCGCTCGGGTTCCTGAACGCCGTTGGAGAGCAGCAGCAGCTGGTCGCCACCCACAGCATCCCGGCCGAGACCGCTCGACTGTTCGGGCTCAGCGGCACGCCCGCATGGTGGCGCCACGTCTTCGTCGCGGGCTTCCTCGCCGTGCTCATCGCCACTGTCTGGCGCACCTGGCGCGGCGGCGACTGGCGGGTCGGCGCCGGGTGGGCGACGTTCGCCCTGCTGCTGTCGACCGCGTGGCTGCTGCCGTGGTACGTGATCTGGCTGCTGCCGCTAGCGGCCGTCAGCGGCGATCGGCGCCTGCGCGCCGCCACGCTCGTCTTCTGCGCCTATGCCGTGCTGATCCACCTGCCGCTCGCCGACGGCCTGCTCAGCCCGCCCAGGCACGGTGTCGTCGAGCACCTCCACGTCGCCGCTCCCGGGTTGCGACACCGCCTCGAACTCACCGGTTTCGAGGTGCTTGGTCACGTGCAGGTCGACTTCCGCTGGTGAGGCATCGGGGCGCTGCAGGCGAACGCGAACGGCGTCGAGGCGGCGGAACTTGAGGATCTCGAGGACGTATACGAGATAGACGCTGGCCGCCACGACGAACAGCCCGATACCGACCATGACCAGCACCCAGCCGCTGCGCAGATGGCCTTTGTGATCGCTGTAGGGCACGAAGCGCAGCGCCAGCGCGAGGCCCGCGAGCATCAGCGTCCACGCGTACAGGTAAGCGATCGTCCGCCTGCTGCTGAAGCCGATCCGCGCCATCCGGTGATGGAAGTGCTCGCTGTCGGGTCGATAGATCGGCTGCCTGTACTTCAGCCGCTTGAGCACCACGAAGGTCGTGTCGAGGAACGGCACGGCCAGCAGGATCAGCGGCAGCACGAACGACACGACCGCGGCTGTCTTGACGGCTGCCTCGACCGCGATGACGCCCATCAGCAGCCCCAGCAGTTGGGCTCCGCAGTCGCCCATGAAGCTCGAGGCCGGCGGGAAGTTGAAGAACAGGAACCCGAGCGCCGCTCCGGCCGTCACGGCCGCCAGGACGGCCGGCTGCTGGCGGCCCAGGTCGAACGCGATGACGGCCATGGCCGCGGCGATGATGGCGCAGACGCCGGCCGCCAGCCCGTCGACTCCGTCGGAGAAGTTGACGATGTTCATCATCACGACCAGCCCGAGCACGCTCAGGACCGGACCGGCGTTAGTGACGCCGGCGTTGGGGAAGTGCATCAGGCCCACGAATGGCAGCGTGATCGCCTTGACGGCCACGCCGAAGTGGACGACGACGACCGCCGCGAGCACCTGGCCGGCGAACTTGACCGCCGGCGGCAGGTCGAAGCGGTCGTCGAGGGCGCCCACCAGCGTGATGATGCCCGCACCCAGCAGCACCCCGTGCCAGAGCTGATGGTCCTTTCCGTAGCCCGCCGGAAGCCACACGAGCACGGCCACGAGGGCGCCGGCGAAGATGGCCAGGCCGCCGAGCAGGGGCGTCGGGCGATCGGAGAGGCCGCGTCGGCGCGGCTCGTCGATCACGCCCGCAGTCCGCGCGACCCGCATCGTCAGCGGCGTCAGCAGCGCGGTCACGGCCGCTGCGAGGAGGAACGCGTAAAGCGCTTCGAGCTCGGAAGGTTGCGCCATCGACTCGCGCACAGCATCGCAGGCGCCGAGGTCGCAGGCTGGCGCCTGCGCGCCTGCCGCTACACGCTGGCCGCGGCCGGCATGCCCTCGTAGAGCGGGTAGCGCTCCACAATCGCCGCGACCCGCTCGGCGAGCTCGCTCGCGCGGGCCTCGAACTCGGGGGTGAGTGCCGCTGCGATGATGCGCCCCACCTCGGCGAAGTCGTCCTCCTGGAGCCCACGCGTTGCGAGCGCCGGCGTGCCGATGCGCAGCCCGGAGGCCTCCATCGGTGGACGCGGGTCGAACGGCACCGCGTTGCGGTTCACCGTGATCTGGATCCGCTCGAGGCGATCCTCGCCGTCGCGGCCCGTCAGCTCGGGGTCGGACTCGCGCAGGTCGACGAGGATGAGGTGCACGTCGGTTCCCCCGGTGAGGACGTTGACGCCGTGACCGGCCCGCATGACCTCGCTCGCCAAGGCCCTCGCGCCGGCAAGAGTCCGGCGCTGGCGCTCGGCGAAGAGCTCGCTGGCGGCGATCTTGAAGGCGACGGCCTTGGCCGCGATGACGTGCTCCAGCGGGCCGCCCTGCTGACCGGGGAAGACGGCCGAGTCAATCTTCTTGGCGTGCTCCTCCTTGCACAGGATCACGCCGGCTCGCGGCCCGCCCAGGGTCTTGTGCGTAGTCGTCGTGACGACGTCGGCGCCGAGCTCGACCGGGCTGGGGTGCAGCCCCGTGGCAACGAGCCCGGCGAAATGGGCCATGTCGACCATCAGGAGCGCGCCCACCTCGTCGGCGATCTCGCGGAAGCGGGCGAAGTCGAGCTGACGCGGGTAGGCCGACCAGCCGGCCAGCAGCATCCTCGGACGGCGCTCGCGGGCGATCCGCGCGACCTCGTCCATGTCGATGAGGCTGCTGTCACGGTCGACCTCGTAGGCGGCGATGTCGTACAGGCGGCCGGACACGTTGATCTTCATGCCGTGGGTCAGATGGCCGCCATGGGCGAGCGCCAGGCCCATGATCGTGTCCCCGGGCTGCAGCAGCGCGTGGTAGACGGCCGCGTTGGCCTGCGAGCCGGAGTGCGGCTGGACGTTGGCGTGCTCGGCGCCGAACAGGGCCTTCGCCCGATCGATGGCCAGCTGCTCGGAGACGTCGACCCACTCGCAGCCGCCGTAGTAGCGGCGTCCGGGGTAGCCCTCCGCGTACTTGTTGGTCAGGACCGAGCCCTGACATTCGAGCACCGCCCGGGGGACGAAGTTCTCGGACGCGATCATCTCGAGTGTCCGCTGCTCGCGCTCGAGCTCGCCGCGCAGGACCTCGGCGATCTCGGGGTCGACCTCGGCGAGAGGCCTGTTGAAGTAGTCGGGGCTCAGCTCGTTCACGGCGCTCTCCTTGGCAGACAGTGACGACGTCGGTGCCCAGGCGCGCGGCGGGTTGGCTGACCGCTTCCCGGTGGTCGCTTCCACCTCAGGGCGCCAGTCGCGGCAGCGCTCACGAGGCTAGCACGGGCTCGGGATCACCGCTCCAGAGCGGGCGCCAGCGCAGCCTGCACTGCGCTCCGGGACAGGGCGCCCTCGCGCAGCACATGCCAGGAGCGATCGGTCGAGAATCCCCGCAGGTCGATGACCGTCGACGGCCGGCCCGGCAGCTCGCCACCGTCCAGGACGAGGTCGGCGCCCTGGCGCAGCCGGACGGGCACCTCCTCGAGCGTCCTCGCGTCGGGCTCGCCGGAGACGTTGGCGCTCGACTGCATCACTCCTCCGGGCAGCGCCGCGAGCGCCGCCAGGCTCTCCGGCAGCCACGGGACGCGCAGGCCGATCGTCGCGGGGTCGGTCCGGCAAGCGGGCCCGAAGCGGTGGGCGGGGTTGTTGAGCAGCAGCGTCACCGGGCCCGGCAGCAGCGCGTCCATGGCGTTTCGCTCGGCCTCCTCCAGCTCCGGCAGGGCAGCGAAAGCCTGGTCGAGTCCGAAGAACATGATCGCCGCCGGGCGCGCCGCCGGGCGGCCCTTCAGCTCATACATGCGCCTGGCGGCGTCCTCGCTCTCGGGGTCACAGCAGACGCCGTAGACGGTGTCGCTCGGGAACACGGCCACCCCTCCGGCGGCCACGCACTCGCGCAGCCGCTCAGCCTCTCCCGCTCCGAGTTCGCCGGTCATCGGTCGTGGCGCTCCGCGACGACGACGCGCTCGAAGCCGGCGAGGTCCCGCTCGCTGCGCACGGCCTGGAACCCTGCCCCCCGCAGCAGCTCGGCGACGATCGGCGCCTGACCGGCGCCGACCTCGATCGCGACGGTGCTCAGGGCTCGACGGGCGGAGAGCTGGACAACCAGGGCGCGGATCACCTCGAGTCCGTCCGACCCCGCGAAGAGCGCCAGGGCCGGCTCGTGACGCAGTATCTCGGGCGCCAGGCTGGCTCGCTCGGACTCTGCCACGTACGGAGGGTTGGCGAGAACGGCATCAAAATCATCCCCTACCCCGTCGAGCAGGTCGGCAAGCAGCCAATCGACATCGAGTTCGAGGCGCCGGCCGTTGGCGCGCGCGAGATCGAGCGCCGCCGGGCTGACGTCGCTCCCGGTCAGCTTCAGGTCGGGCCGCTCGTCCTTGAGAGCCAGCGCCACCGCGCCGCTCCCGGTCGCGAGATCGAGCACGCGGGCGCCGGGCGCGAGCGTCAGGCCGACCTCCACGAGAAGCTCCGTCTCGGGCCGCGGCACCAGCGCCCGGTGGTCGACCGCCAGCTCGAGCCGCCGAAAGCCGCGCAGTCCGACGATGTAGGCGACGGGCTCGCGTTCGACGCTGCGTCTGCGGACGGCGTCCTGAAACGCCCGGACAGCCGGGCCCTCGACGGTCAGCTCGTCGATCAGCAGCCGCTCGCGCCGGACGCCGAGCGCGTGGGCGAGCAGAACTTCGGCGTCGAGGCGTGGCGTATCGCAGCCGGCCGCCGCGATCGCGGTTATCGCGCCGTCGAGAGCATCGTGCGCCGCCGTGCCCGTCATGCCGTCGCCTGTGCCTCAAGGCGCCTGCGCTTCTCGTCGGCCTGGAGGGCCGCCGTCAGCTCCTCGAGCTCGCCTTCGAGCACCTGGTCGAGGTTGTGGACGGTGAACTTGATGCGGTGGTCGGTCACCCGCCGCTCGCCGTAGTTGTAGGTCCGGATCTTCTCGGCGCGATCGCCCGTGCCGACCTGCGAGCGGCGGTCGGCAGCCAGCTCGGCCTGCTGCTCGGCCAGCGCCCGCTCATAGAGGCGCGCGCGCAGGACGCGCAGCGCCTTGTCGCGATTCTGCAGCTGGGACTTCTCGTCCTGCATTGACACGATGATGCCGGTCGGCTTGTGCGTCACGCGCACGGCCGAGTCGGTCGTGTTGACCGACTGCCCGCCGGGTCCGGAGGAGCGATAGACGTCGATCTGGAGATCGTTCGGGTCGATGTGGATGTCGACGTCCTCCGCCTCCGGCAGCACCGCGACGGTCGCCGTCGAGGTGTGGATCCTGCCCTGGGACTCGGTCTGGGGGACCCGCTGGACGCGGTGGGTCCCGCCCTCGAACTTGAACACCGAGTAGGCGCCGTCGCCCTTGATCGAGAACGTGTACTTGCCCTCGCCGATGTCCATCGCCTCCGACTGCCAGCCGCAGCGCTCGGCGTAGCGGACGAGCATGCGATACAGGTCGCCGGCCCACAGGCCGGCCTCGTCCCCTCCGGCGCCGCCCTGGATTTCGACGATGACGCTCTTGTCGTCGTTGGGGTCGCGCTCGACCATGGCCAGGCGGATCTCCTCCTCGATCTCCTCGATCCGCTCACGTGCCTGGCCCAGTTCCTCGCGCAGCTCGGCGTCCTCGCCGAGCTCGGCGAGGAGTTCTTCGGCACCCGCCGCGTCGTCCTGGGCGTGGCGCCAGCGCACGGCCAGCTTGGCCGCCGGCTCGAGCTGGCTGTAGTCGCGTCCGACCTGCGCATAGCGCTCGCGGTCGGAGATGACCTCGGCGTCGGTCATCTGCTCACCGAGCTCGGCGAACCGTGTCTCGATCTGGCTGACGAGCTCTTCGATCATGCCGGCCAGTCTAGGTGGCTGCGGCGGACGAGCCGCGTTTTGTCAAGCCGCGAGCGCCTCTGCCTCGGCGAGGTCGAGCAGCTCGTCGAGTGTCGCTGAGAGCGCCTGCACCGCGTCGCGCTCGAGCGGCAGCCCGTCCGCGCCGAGAGCCTCGTCGGCCTGCGGGATGGGCAGCTCGCGGTCGACGACCCGCGCGCCCATCGTGGCGAGCACCTTGCGCAGCTCGGCCTGTGCCCAGACCGCGCCGAACAGCCCCGTGCTTGCGCCGATGACGGCCGCCGGCCTGCCCTGCAGCGGCGACGCGGCGATCGGGCGCGAGACCCAGTCGAGTGCGTTCTTGAGCTGGCCGGGGATCGAGCCGTTGTACTCGGGCGTGGCGAGGAGCACGGCGTCGGCCCCGGCGATCGCGGCCTTCAACGCCGCGACCGCCGGGGGAACACGATCCTCCTCGTCCTCGCTGTATGGCGGGATTGCGGCGAGCTGGTTGAACAGCTCCAGCTCGACTCCCGACGGGAGCAGCTTGCGCGTGCCGTCGAGCAGGCGCGTGTTGTAGGAGTCACTCCGTAGGCTGCCGGACAGTCCGAGGATCTTCATCACTAGGCCTCTCTCACGAGCTCCAGCGAGACGTCGAGCTTGACGTCGTTGTCGACGGCGAACCCGCCTTTGGGGAGCTCGGCGTTGAACTCGAGCCCGAACTCGCGTCGGTCGACGACCGCCTGCAGCTCGACGCCGATCTTGTCGTTGCCGGCGAGATCGACGTGCGGTCCGGTGATGCTGCCGCGCGCCGTCACGCGGTGGGTGTGGTCCTTGATGGTCAGGTCGCCCTCGACCTCGAGCTCGCCCTGCTCGTCGACGCTGATCGCGCTCGAGGCGAAGCGGATCTCGGGGTAGCGATCGGTGTCGAAGAAGTCCGGCGCGCGCAGGTGGGCGGCGAGGTTCTCGTCCTTGACGACGATCGAGTCCGCCCGCACCCAGCCCTGCAGGCTCGGTGCCCCGTTCTCGCCGACGCTGAGCGCGCCGTCGTACTCGTCGAAGCTGGCGCGGAAAGTCGCCACGACCATGTGTTTGACCGAGAAGCCGATGTGCGAGTGGACCGGATCGATCTTCCAGTTGCCGGTGGCCAGCGGTGCTGCTATCTGCGTGCTCATTGCGCTCTCCTGTCGTGTACGAGGCGTTCGGACCGTAGTCCGCTTACTGACGGAAGAGTAGCACATAATCCGGACTAGGGTCCGTTTAGTAGGATGTGTAGGTGATGGACGATTTCCTGGACCTTCCCCAGCTCGAACCGGAGGCGTTCGAGCGCGCCGATGCCGCTCGCAACCGTGAGCGCATCCTGTGTGCTGCCCGGCGCCTGTTCGACGAGCGAGGCGCCAGCTGCGTCTCGATGGACGACGTCGCCGACGCGGCGGGCGTGGGCAAGGGCACGCTGTTCCGCCGCTTCGGCTCGCGGGCGTCGCTGGCCGCGGCGGTGCTCAGCGAGCGCGAGCGTGACTTCCAGGAAGCGATCATCCGTGGCGCACCCCCGCTCGGGCCGGGCGCTTCGCCGCAGGAGCGGCTGATCGCCTTCGGCGAAGCGCTGCTCGACACCTTGGAGGCGCACTCCGAACTGCTGCTCGCGGCGGAGACCGGGCCCGCGCGTTTCATGCACCCGGCCTACGCGGTCCACCGCCTGCACGTGATGCTGCTGCTGCGCGAGGCCGACCCGGTGTGCGACGCCGAGCTGCTGGCCGACACGCTCCTCGCCTCCCTCGGCGCCGAGCTGTTCCTCTATCTGCGGCGGGTGCGCGAGATGGACCTCGTGCGCGTGAAGTCCGGCTGGCGCGCGCTCGTCGAGCGGGCCCTGCGCGACACGCCGGCCGGCGCGTCCGTGGGCTAGGCGACGACCTCGACGCCGACGAGG
>OUNO010004846.1_pt1 | contig 17656 bp, 17 predicted proteins | sample 1779811 | NCBI WGS metagenome assembly OUNO01 (sample SAMEA3914804, study PRJEB12502) | metagenome | biome: forest; material: soil | place: Canada | collected 2010-06-25 | depth 0.3 m | reverse complement strand
GCCCGGGTTGAAGCCGTACCAGCCGAACCAGAGGATGACACCGCCGACGGCCGCGATCACCATGTCGTGACCTGGCGGCATGCTGCCGCCGTCACGCTTGAACTTACGACCCAAACGTGGCCCGAGAGCAATCGCGCCCGTGAGAGCGACGAAGCCGCCGATCGTGTGAACGACGGTCGAACCGGCGAAGTCGTGGAACGGCAGCGGCTTGATGGTGTTGAGCCAGCCATCCGGACCCCACGCCCAGTGGCCGAGGATCGGGTAGATGAAACCGCTCACGCCGAAGCTGTACAGGAGGTCGCCGACGAAGCCGGTACGACCGACCATGGCACCCGAGGTGATGGTGGAGCAGGTGTCGGCGAAGGCGAACTGGAACAAGAAGAACGCCAGGATCGCGACGCCCGACGAACCGAAGGTCTCGGGAGCGCCGTGCAGGAAGAAGAACTCCTTGCCGATGAAGCCGTTGCCCGAGCCGAACATGAAGGCGAAGCCCCAGGCCCAGAACAAGATGCCGCACAGGCAGGTATCGACGATACCTTCCAGGAGGATGTTGATGGTCTCGCGAGTCCGGGCGAAACCGGCTTCGAGCATCATGAACCCGGCCTGCATGAAGAACACCAGGAACGCTGCAACGAGCGTCCACATCGTGTTCATCGGATTGACGTAGGCGGGCGGAGCCGCGGCTGCGTCGTCAGCCAAGGCTGGGGTGGCGAAGTAGAAAGTGACACCCTTGATGATCGCGAACAACACGACTGCGCCGAGTAGTTTCGCTCCCAAAAGTGTCCAAAACAGCTTTTGCCGGCCTGGCTGCCGAAAACGGGCCAGAAGATTCTCAAACATTTCGGTTCTCCTGTACGAGGGCACGCATGAATGCGCGAAGCCTGGGACTCGTGATGGAGTACCCGTCTCAACGTTTCGCGTAGAATTCGCGTTCAGCTCGTTGTTCGAGCCGAGGTGACACAATTTCTTTCGCTATCTTCTCGACGCGTCGCGCTGGAGGTTGTGAGATCTCACGTGAGAATCTACGAAGCTTTTCGCCACGCGTGTCCCTCGCGGCCCGTGTTTCCGGTAACGTGCGCCGCTGTCAGGTGACCTCCCACCCACGCCAAATATTTCGTGACGGTTTCTGAACAATAAGGCACCTATAAAATTGGGTGCGGGTCAGCTCATATATTCTTGCGCGCAAACATCCAGATTGGCGCTCAATACCGAGCCTAGTTTAAGAAAAGACATGGATCAGACGGTCGGCAACTCGCCCCCCGGGGCCGAGACCCGGCGCTTCTGGCATCGCATCGAGCGCGGCGGGTTGCTCGCGACGTCGCCAGTCACGCACTACCTACTCGCGTTGCCCGTCGCTGCAGTGAGCACGTTGCTGTGCGAATTGATCGCGCCCTGGGCGCAGCTCGCAGACTTCGTCGTCATCTACATGCTCGGCGCGGTTGCGATCGCATCGCGCTGTGCGCTGGGTCCTTCGCTGTTCGCTGCCGTCATCAGCGTACTCAGCTTCGATTTCTTCTTCATCCCACCGTTCCTCGAGCTGTCTTGGCCGGACGCTGGCAGCGTGCTCACCTTCATCGGCATGGTGGTGGTGGTCGGCGTGATCAGCGGCTTGAATCAAGGCTTGCGCCGAGAGCGTGAAACGGCGAAGCGCAGTGAAGCGTTCGCCACTGCGCTATTCGGTTTCAGTCAAGCGTTGTCCGAAGTGCGCTCGCTGCCGCAGCTCAGCTCCTTCGCCGAGCGCCGCTTGGCCAAGCTGTTCGACGCACGTGTGCACGTCGCGTTGCAATCCGGAGAATCGGTCCCGCCCACCCAGCAATTGGAGCAAGATTCTCCCGAGGAACGACGGCTCGCGCTGCAATCGTGGAAGAAGCGCGAGCTGGTCGAAGATCCGCGCGTGCCGGGCCTCAACCTGTGGCTCACGTTGCACGGCGTGCACGGCAGCGTGGGGCTCTTGGGCCTCGCACCGCACAGCTCCAAGCGCTTCGCAGATGCCGGCGGGCATCAGCTGCTGCAGGGCTGCGCGGCGCAACTGACGGGCGCCGTCGAGCGCTTGCTGCTCTCCGGCGCGACCCACCGCGCCGAGCTGCAAGCAGAGACAGAGCGCACGCGCAGCTCGCTGCTCGCCGCGGTCTCTCACGATCTCCGAAACCCGTTGGCCGCGATCTTGACCGCCGCCAGCACCGCTGCCCGCGCCGATTCGACTCTGACCGACGACGTGCGTCGCGGCTTGATGCGCACCATCGTCGACGAGTCCGAGCGCTTGAATCGCCTGGTCGGCAATTTGCTCTCGATGACCAAGCTGGAGTCGGGGGAGCTGGCCCTCCAGCGCCTGCCGGAAGAGGTGGCAGAGCTGGTAGAGAGCTCACTGCGCGCGTTATCCCAGCCGAACGCCGCGCAACGAGTGCAAGTCACGCTCTCCGAAGATTTGCCTGCCGTGGACGTGGACGCGGTGCTGATCGAGCAAGCGTTGATCAATTTGCTGGAGAACGCGCTGCGCTACGCACCGGAAGGCTCGCCAATCGAGATCGAAGCGAGCGACGCGAGCGACGGCGTATTGCTGCGCGTGGTCGATCACGGCCCCGGGATTCGCTTGGAAGAACGCGAGAAGGTTTTCGAGAAATTCTTTCGCGGTAGCGGCTCACGGCGAGACGGCGGTGCAGGGCTCGGGCTCACGATCTGTCGAGCTGCGGTGCTGGCACATCGAGGCCGGATCCGCGTGCTCGAAACGCCCGGCGGTGGCGCGAGCATCGAATTCACGCTACCTCGTGCAACGCTGACGCGCGATCTGGAAGACGACTGATGACGCTGCAACCGCTGATCTTGACCATCGAAGACGAAACCGCCATGCGCCAGACGCTGTGCGTGGCCCTGCGCGATCAAGGCTACGCGACCCTGGAAGCGGCAACGGCCGAAGACGGGCTGTATCAAGCGTCGCTACGGGCGCCGAACCTGGTGCTGCTCGATTTGGGCCTCCCCGATCGAGATGGCGTCGAGGTCACGCGCATCCTGCGCCGTACTCAGCAGGTGCCGATCATCGTCATCTCGGCACGTGACGCGGAGGCGCAGCAAGTGGAAGCGCTCGACGCCGGCGCCAACGACTACGTGACCAAGCCGTTTCGCGAAGCCGAGCTGATGGCTCGAGTGCGAGCTGCGTTGCGCTACGCACCGCACATCACCAAGCCTTCCGAGACGTTCTTCAACGGGCGGCTGCGCGTCGACTTCATGACGCACGAGGTGTCTCTCGACGGTCAGAAGGTGGTGCTCACCTCGAAGCAGTACAAACTGCTGGCCGTACTCGTGCGTCAGCCGGGCCGAGTGATCACCTACCGCACGCTGCTGCGTGAGGTCTGGGGCCCTTCGCACCTCAGCGAGGTGCACTACTTGCGCGTCTTCATGAAGCAACTGCGCGACAAGTTGGAACGCGACCCGACGCGCCCGGAGATGCTACTGACGGCACAGCGAGTGGGTTACCGCTTCAAACCGAGCGAGTAGCGCGCTCACGCGCCGCCCGGTTTTGCGGCGAATGAGCGCTGCAAAACCGGACGCCACACAGCGGAGCCCCGCGTTAGCGGGGCGAGAGCAGCGCTCCCGGCGACGAGACTTCAGTCACAGCCACAATTTTGCAGACCGACCAGTTCCATTGCGTCACCGCAATCGAGCGACGTTTCGGTGTACAGAAGCCTTGCGGCCGAGCGAAGGGCGGACTTGCGATGCTCCGTCGGTGCGGCGCTGACGGCGCGCAGGGCCTCACGCGCTTTGACGGGAACGGCTTCACTGTGGATGAGCAGGGGGGCTAGGGAGAATGCCATGTTCTTGGGTCCTTCCAGGCGCACTAACTCGAAGAGCTAGCAGTGCGGTTGGGGTTCCGGTCGTTGGTTTGAATACTCCTGAACATGGGTCCGAGGTTTCTTCCGTCAAGCGACTTTCTTTCAGTGAGTGGCTTTCTTTTGGAAAGCGATGTGGTTACACTTCGGGTATGGCCAAGGCGGTCGATTGCCGGTGTCGTGCGTTCCAGCTCGCAGCAGACGTGTTGGGGCGGCCGTGGAGCGCGCTCATCCTGACTGCGCTTCAAGCAGGGCCGCGTCGCTTTGGTGAGTTGGGTGATACTGCGGCTGGCCTGGGCACGAAGGTCTTGTCGGCGCGCTTGAAAGAGCTCGAGGCTCGCGGCCTCGTGCAGCGCCATGTCGAGCCTGGGCCGCCCGTACGTGTTTCCTATGAGCTCACGCAGCAGGGCCGCGCGTTCGGGCACGTGGCCGAGGCGATTCAGCGCTGGGGCCAAGAGCTCTCGCCGACCAAGCCTGCCGCTCGTCGTGGCGCCTAAACTGGCCGTCGTGCCCGCCGTTTCGGTCCTGATTCCAGCCTTCGACGCGGCCGCCACGCTCGGCGCCGCGCTGCGCAGCGTGCAACGACAGACCGAGCGCGATTGGGAGTGTGTCGTGGTGGACGACGGCTCGCATGACGACACGGGCGCGTTGGCAGCGCGCGTCGCAGCGAGGGACTCGCGCGTACGGGTGCTCAGCATCGCGCATGGTGGCATCGTGGCGGCCTTGCAGGCGGGCATCGCGGAGTGCCGCGCACCGCTCATCGCGCGCTTCGACGCGGACGACTTGATGTCCAAGCAGCGCCTGGCATTGCAACGCGCCGCATTGGACCGAGCGCCGGAGCTCGCCGCGGTCGGCTGCCACGTGCGGCTATTTCCGCGCGCGGCGCTGCGCGATGGGCGACTGCAGTACGAGTCCTGGCTGCGTCGCATCGAGAGCCCGGACGAGCGAATGCCCCGTGGCCCACCCCAGCTTGATGATCCGACGCGCCGTGCTCGATCGATTGAGCTATCGCGATCGCGCCTGGCCCGAAGACTACGACTTGGTGTTGCGCCTCTTGGCGTCCGGTCAATTGCTGGGCATGGTGCCGCAGCGTTTGCTTCATTGGCGTGACGGCGCGACTCGGCTCTCGCGCACTTCGGACCGCTATTCGATCCCCGCGTTCGTGGCGTGCAAGGCCGAGTTCCTTGCGCAGGGGTTCTTGGCCGAGACCGAGCGCTACGTGCTGTGGGGCTACGGGGACACGGGCAAAGCGCTGGCCGAAGCATTGACGCGGCACGGGAAGCGGCCCGCAGCGATCATCGAGCTGCACCCAGGCCGTTTGGGCCAACTGATCCGCGGAGTGCGCGTGGTTTCGCCGAGCGCGCTGCCGGGCTTGCCACGACTGCCCATCCTAGTCTCCGTCGCTGGCTTCAGCGCGCGCACCGAAATTCGCGACTCGCTCGCTGCCATGGGCTTTCGCGAATTGCACGACTACCGCTGCGCGGCGTAGAGAGGTTCGGCGTGACTCGGAACCTCGGCGCGCTCTGGCTCGGTTGTTTGGCGGCGGCGGTGTGCGCGGTGGCTTGCGCCGTCTGGGCAGCGCGGCTCTATCAGCCGCCGAGCTTGCTCGGCTTCTCCGGCTCGAACGTTTGGCGGGAGGGGGATTTTCTGGCCAGTCTCGGCTCGAGCCTGCTGGCGTTGGGAGTGGGCATCGTGGCAGGCCGCGCTGCTGAACGTGCCCGGGCGTTTGCCTCGCTCGTCGGGCGCGTGCTGGTCTGGTTCGCTCTGACGGTCTTGCTCGTCGGAATTTGGGGGCAGTTCGTGTATCTGTTCACGTTGTTGATTGCGCCCACGCATTCCTTTGCTGCGCTCAGGTTGTGGCTGTTGTGGCGCAGTTACCGCAGTGACCTGGCTTGGCGCCGCTAAACAGGCTTTCTTTCGGCAGCTCGGGAAGCTCGCCCGTTGTCAGGTCGTATCACGCCGGGTAGCCTGGCTTGGCAAAGCCGAGGGAGAGGTTTCGATGTCGTTCAGCAAATCCTTGAAGTGTGGGTTGTGGTCGGGTGCGGCTGCGCTCTCGCTGTGCGTTGCTTGTGGTGGCAGCAGCAGCGGCGGGTCGGGGCCGGGTAGCACGGAGTTTTCCAGCTCGCTGCCCGGTGACAAATCGCTTGGTTCGCTGAGTGATAGCGAGAGCGCGAAGCTGTGCAGCGAGCTCGAGAGCTACTACGGGCCGAATGGCGCTGTCGGCAAAGAAACGAAGGAAGTCGGCTGCCGCTTCTCGGCGCTGTTCTTGGCTGCCTTTTCCGGCGCAACGACCGACAGCGCGCTGCAGGCCGCTTGCAAGAGTGGCTATGACCAATGCCAGGCCGCGCCGGCGCAAACCGATACGACTACCTGCATGAAGCCCGCCGCGTCGTGCACGGCGACCGTTGCGGAGATGGAAACCTGCATCTCGGATTCGACCAAGGCGCTCGCCGACCTGGGCAGTCAGTTCCCCGAGTGCTCCAAGGTCACCCTCGCCAGCCTGCAATCGACGATGGACCCCGGCACTACCCCGCCGGCATCAACGGACCCGCCTTCCTGCACCGCGATCGAAGCGAAGTGTCCAGGCTTCCTGACAACGCCGACACCGTCTCCTGACGGGACCTGAGCTCGACTAGATTGCTTCGGCGGGCAAGCGGGCCAGGAGCACCAGCGCTATCACCATGAATGCGCCCGCCGCGCAGGCGAGCGACAGGTGCACGGTGGCCAAGCTGCCAATCAGCCCGACGGTGATACCGCTGAAGGCGCGGAGGCCGCCGGAGGACATGTTGAATAGCCCGAGCACGCGTCCGCGAATGTCCGCGGGTGCCTGCAGCTGCACGATGGTCTGGGTCATGCTGCTGAAGGAAAGCTCGAAGAAGCCCGCCATGAACAAGCACAGCAACGCCAGCGGGTAGGAACGCACCAGCGCAAAGGCGCCGAGCGCTGCGGCCCACAGCGCCGCGAGCTTCAGCGCGGACGCGGTGTGTGTGCGCAGGAAGCTGCGACCCGTCTCCAAGAGCAGGCCTCCGGTGAGTGCTCCAGCGGCATCGGCGCCGAGCAGCGCGGTGTAGGCGGCGCCCGGATCGCCGTGTCCGAGATCGGTCGCGAAGGTCGGCATCTGAGCTTGATAGCTGTTGCCGACGAAGAACGACGCGCCGCCGGCCAGCACGATCATCGACACGAGCACGGGCAGCCCGCTCACGTCGCGCATCGTCTGCACGATGTCGGCGAAGCCGCGCACGGCGCGACGCGCGCCCTGTCCGCTTCGGAAATGACGCCCGTACGGCGCGCGGACCAGCCAGATGATCAGCGGCAAGTAGAAGCAAGCATTCAAGAACATGCCGTGGTTGGGCCCGAGCGTGCGCAGGATCAAGCTCCCCACGCCCGGCCCTGCCAGCATGCCCAGGTAGCGCGCGGTGGCGTTGAGGCGCACGGCGCTGGCAATGCCTTCGGCGCCGACCACGTCATAAAGCAGCACTTGGCTCGAGGTGAGCCAGAACACGCCCGCACAGCCGTGCAGCACGAGCAGCACCATGGCGTGCCAGATCTGCAGCGTGCCAGTGACGAAGAAATAGCCCCAGCCCAAAGACACGCACATGAACAGCGCGGCCCCGATTTGAATCAAGCGTCGTGAATCGAAACGATCGTTGAGCGCGCCGACCGGTACCGAGAACACCAAGTAAGGCACCCAGTGCGAGACCACGGCGAAGCCGCCCAACGCCTGCGAGTGAAACTTCTGGAACGCGACCCAGTAGCTGATCACGTGCTCCACGTTGTCGGCCATCATCGTGAGCAAAAAGGTCACGAGGAACAGGCGAAAGCCCGGCAGGCGCAGGGCGTCGAACGGGCGGTGTGTTGAAGTCGTCATGGGCTCTCGGGCGATCGGCAGACGGCGTCGTAGGGTCGGCGCCCGCTTTTTTCAAGCTTCGAGCCGGCGCGACCCTGAAACTGCCAGTGCCCGGAAAATAGGCGCTAGGGCAAACGCGCTTCGAGGCGATCGACTACCGCATCGCGCCCCATTGCTTCGAGCGCTTGTGACGGCGTTTGCCCTTCCGCGTTGAGCGCGCCGGGGTCGGCGCCCGCGTCGAGCAGCAGCACGAGCAACACCTCGGCCGTGTCCGGATCATCGGGCAACAGGTGCAGCGGGGTGTTCCCCGTGGGACTGCGCTCGTGCACCGCTTCGGCGTCGCTCGCGAGCAGCTCACTGGCGAGCGAAACGTGCCCGGTCATGATCGCATCGAGCAGCAGGCGGCTCTGCTCCGCCAGGAAGCGTGCTTGCTCCAGATGCTTACCATGAAGCGCCCAGCCCGCAGCCGTACCGCCGTAGGTCCGCCCGCGCGGGTCGGCCCCGTGCTCCAAGAGCGCTTCGCATACCGCGCGATGCGCCGACCCGGCGTTCAGCGCCAAGTAATACTTTCCCTGCCGATTGGGGTCCATTCCGAGCTCGAGCAAGGTTCGCACCGTGCTCGCGTCGCCCCGGTTGGCGGCTTCAACCAACGGCTGCGAAGCTTCGAGGTATTCGGGGTGCGCATCTGCCAGCGCTGCGGCGGCCTCGCGATCACCGCGCACGACTGCCGCAATGAAGGCATCGACCCCTTCGAGCACGCTGGCCCTCGCTCCGTGCTCGAGGAGCAACTGCGCGAGCTCGCCGTGCCCAGCGAGCAGCGCCGATTCGTAGCAAGTCTTTGCGGAGTAGATGCTGCGCGCGTTCGGATCGGCGCCGTGTGCGAGCAACCAGGCGAGGCGCTTGGGTTGGCCGTGGCTCGCGGCGTAGGAGCTCAAAAAGCTCAGGTTCCCGGTGCTTTCCGGGCTTTCTTCCCGGCTCCAATTCAGGCGCCGATTGTCCAGCCCGAATGCGGAGAGCAGCTCGAGCCAGCGCGTATCGTCACCCCGCAGGCAGGTGTCGTACAGCCCTTGGCTATCATTGGCGTCGGCGCCCGCTTCGAGGAGCAAGCGAGCTAGCGGTTCTGCGTGCGGGTGCTCGGGTTGCCCGAGCTCACCTTGGCCCATGGCGCCCGTCAGCGCAGTGAAACGGTACCGCGCGTCATCGCCCGATGAAAAATGTGCGTTCGGATCGGCGCCACGCTCCAAGAGCAGGCGCGCGATGGCCAGCGATTGCTCGGCCGCGCGCGCGTTGGGCAAGCGACCGTAGCAAACGAAGAGCAGTGGCTCCCAGCCGCGTGGGCCGCCCTTTTCATTCACCAGCTCGGGCTTGGCGTCGAGCAGCTCGCGGACTCGCTCGAGCTCACCGCACAGCGCCGCGCCATGAATGGTGCGCCGCGCGAGCTCGGGATGTCGCGCCAAGATGCGTTCGGCGCGGCGCCAATTGCTGGGCCAATCGTCCCCGTAGCAAATGCAGCCCTTGTTCAATAGCTCATCGAGCAGCGCGTCGCCGCCGGCAGCGGCCAGGCCGTCGATCTCGAGCTGCTCTTTGAGTTGTGCCCAGCTCTCGAAGCCGCGCTCGCGCGCCAGCGCTTGTTGAACCTCGCGCAGCCCGACGCTCGCCGAGTGTCGCGGGACCAGCGCGTCGAACTTCGTTCGCGCCTCTGCATCACCCAGGCGAATCGCTTTTAGCCAACGCTTCGCTTGCTTGCGCAGGCCTTCGAAGCTCGCGCTCATGTCTTTGCTCATCACGACCGTCCTTCCGCATCGCCCGAGGTCCGCTGAGCACAGGCCGAAAGGAGGGAACCTTCGAACGGTTTCTCGAATCTGGGTGGGAAATCCCTTGCCGCGGACAGGAGGCGCCCCAGAAGCGCTCTATATGGCAAATCATCATCCGCGCGCGCGGGAGTCAAGCCCGGCCTTTGGTGACAGCCTGGGACTGCCGGGTCACGACGCCCTTTCAACGAGGTGCTCCGGTGCTCAGGTGCGCTACGCGAGCTACGGGCCAACTGCGGGCGATGTCGTTTCGCGCAGCAGCGTCGAGTCACAGCGATAGCTCTTTACCTTTACCTGCCCAAAGGCCGTGCCCGCGACGAGCAACGCCTGTCCGGTCCAGACGGCGCGCGCCTGAGGCATGCTCAACGCTTGCGGCAGGAATGCCTCGAGTCGGTCGCGGCGCTGATCCAACGCCAAGCTCAAGCCACCTGGACCGAGCTGACGGATCAGCGGCCTGCCTTGATCGCACACGGCTTCCAAGCGATCGACACGCACTTCTTCGACCGCGGCGTTGCCACCGCGCACGCGCACCCCTTGCCGTTGTCCTGAACAATCACCGAGCACCACCAGATCGCCCTCGAGCGCGGTGGCACCCAGCGGCAAGCAGCCTTCCAGGATGCGATCGGCTCGCGCGTAGGCGGGCTCGCTCTGAATGCTGAATAGAGTGGTCACGGGCTTACCGGTGCCACGCGAGCACACCCCGTAGTACCAACGCTGGCTGGATACGGCGAAGCTGACCGAGTTTTGTTCGCAGGGCAGTGGCACCGCGAGCGGCAGGCCGGGATGCGTCGGGCCGCTCGGCTCCTGACGGAACAAGTCGAAGCCGACGCAATCGGTCTGCGACGGGTCGGCGCAGCCCGTTTTCTCCGCGCGTGTCAAAACCAGAAATTGCCCGTCACTGATGCCGATCGCTACGTTGCCGCGCGGGCTGGCGACTGGTGTCTGCGCGGCATTCAGATCGACCACCGACCCGTTGTTCTGACCGAGCAGGTGGCGGAGCAGGCCGCGCGCTCGCGCGCCCCGCGCCGACTTCTCGAGCCAGACGACGTTCAGCTCGGTTCCCAGCGACGCGGCCGCGACTTCGCTGACCTCGAGCACGTCGCGTGGCGCGTCTTTCGCTTTGGAATCGTACAGGGGCTGTTCGGGCTCCGCGTGCCCGTTGGCGTCGAAGCGCCTGAGTGTCAGCCCGGTGCCGCGCGCGTCCAAAGTGATCAGCGCGGCGCCGTTTTCGGTGCTCGCGAGATCGAATGCACCGAACGGGCGCACCGCGTGTCCGGCCGCGCTCGCGCTGGGCGCGGGCTGGGATTTCGTGGCTGGGCGCTGACAAGAGCTGATCGAAAAGAGGCTCAGAGCGAGAGCAGCCACGGCGAAGCGCATTGCTCGAAGCGCACTCCGAAAAGCGACCGAGCGCAAGCGTCGGGCTTCAGATTTCGTGATGGAAGGGCGACTTTTTGCCCGTGCTCAGGAACGGGCGTGGCGCGCGCAGCCGCTTCCACAAGTAAGCGACGTAAGCGGCGCGCAGCCGCGCCAGGTCGGTCTCTTTCTCAGCCAGCTCCGCCAGCGGTAACAAGAAGGTATCGGGTACCGCTGCGAGCGCCCGCTCGAGCACGTCACGCGTGAGCTGCGGAGCGAGCTTCGCGTCGGCTTCCTCGAGCTGACGTTCGCTGACTTGCAAGAGGTGCTGCGTCACGAACGTTCCCGGCTGACGCGGAGTTTGCTCGGTGACGTTGCCCCACTCGTATTGAAAAGTCAGGGCAGCGCCATGATCGATCAGCGCGACGCGCCCCGCCTTGATCATCAGATTCGGGTTCTGCACGGTGCGGTCGGGGTTCATCAGCAAGGCATCGAGCCAAACGATCGAGGCGGCGAGCTCCGGGCCGACGTAGCGCACGTCCGGCGGCTTCAAATCGCGGAAGCCCTCGAGCAGGGTGAACCCCAAGTTGAGCCCGCGGCTGCGCGCCAATAGATCGAGCAGCTCTTCGTGTGGGTCCGCGCTGGCGATGCCCGCCTCGATCTCCACCAGGCAGCGTGAAGGCGTGAACAGCCCGAGCACGTCGCATAGCTCTCCGACGACGATCTCTGCCACCAGCGGGGCGGTGCCGTGCGCCATGCCGCGCAGCTTGCTGACCAAGCGCTCGCTGCCCGTGTCGATCACGACCGGCCACGAGCTGCCCTGCCGGAAGGCGGACAAGACGCGCTGAGCTCGTACCTGACGCATGAGAACGTGCGTTAGCCTCGCGCGCGCCTCCGCCGCTGGCAAGATCAGCGCGCGCGTTGCTGGCTATTGCCGTCCTTGTCGTGGTTGCTGCGCACGTCTTTCGCGCTGCTGCGAACTTTCGAGCTCTCGACGCCAGGCGTTCCCGTCTTGCGGCGAGCCGGCTGTGTCTCTGGATGTGTGGCTGATTTGGACTTGCCCGCGGTTTGCTTGCTCATGCTGTCGACGTTGCAAACCGCGTGCCCGTGATGGGCCTCTTACTTGGGCGGATCCGGCATCCCGCTCTTCGGCGGGTACGACGCTTGAATTGCCTTCACCTTGGCGTGGGTTGGCCAGGGCAACCCGAAGGGCATGCTCTTCTTCAGGGCCGCTGGGACGATGCGCTTGTCGAACGTCTGCGAGTCGGGTGTGAGGCGCACGTCGACGAGCACCACGTTGTTGCTCACGACGGGGATGGCCCCCTTCCCGGTCTGCATCTCGTCCTGCTTGATCATGCCGTCCTTGTCGACGACGAATTGAACTTGGCGAATGGCTTTGCCCTCGTGGCGCAGCTTGCAATCCCAGGCGCCCGGGTTATCGCTCAGCACCGTATCAGCAGGCTGCGTCTTCGGCATGTCGAACTTGAGCGTGGAGCGCTTGCCCCACAGCACCTCGAGCAACATCTTGGAGTGCTGCCACCTGTACGTCAGCCGATCGCCCTTCTTGGGCATGTAGTCGGCTTCGATTTCGCCCGAGTCGGAGCCGCCTTGGGGGCTCAATGAGATGTCGGCGATCTTCTTCTTGCCGTCGACCATGCAGCGCAGCGTGCCGTCGTTGATCGGATCGCCGTTCGAGAACCATAGGTACAGCGTGGGGCGGCGGTAGGTGCCGTTGTTTTCGTCAGGGTGCCCCATGTACATCCAGGCTGACGAGAGCACGTCGTCGGGCACGATCTGCCAGGTTTCCCACTGACCCTTGAAGTCGTACGTGGTCACCTTGAAAGTGCGGACCAAGTAGTCCTTCTCGGTTTGGTCGTCCCAGTAGATGAGATCGGCTTCGATCTCGCCTTTGGCTTTGATCGGTTTACCGTCGTAAGCACACGTGCCGGCAGCGTACGCGCCGTCGCGGTCGAGCGAGCATTTGGCGGTGGCGATGACCTTGCCGCCCTGCTTCCATTCGAGGCGCGCGGTGTCGGTCTTGGAGGTGAAACCGGTCATCTCGACGTAGGCGCGGAACACGTAGCCTTCGTCGCTGCGTGAGACGAGATCGACGGACACGCTGGCCTCGTCCAAGATCACGGCCGGGGTATGTTGGCTTGCGGGCAGCGGCTTGGGGGCGCCGAATGCCACCGAAGGGAGCGCGACGAGAGCGAGAGCGATCGATGTCCTCATGAGTCCTCCTAGAACTCAAAACCCTATCAGCCTCGGCTCGTCGAGGACATCACCCGTGCCGCGCGCCTGGTAAACCGGCAGAAACAGCGTGGCTCGAGCTGCGCACGCAACATGTTTCGGCGCGCCATTTGTAGCGCAGTAGCCCCAGGGTCACGGCCTCGCGGGGTGGCCGCGGGCGCGCGAAGACGGTACCTTCTCTAGCGGAGCGCAACGGTCCCGCTTCGCCTCGAGAGGAGTATCGCCATGAAGCTTCGCGCACGCGTCTGGGTTCCGACTTTGCTCACGGTTGGTTTGGTGGTCGCTTGCCATTCGGATGCCGGTACGAACGGCGGCGGAGGCGGGAGCGTCGGGACGAGCGGTGCTGCTGGCGCGGCGGCCGGCGCGACGGGCCTTGGCGGAGGTGGAGCAAGCTCCGGCTCTGCGGGGAGCTCGGCCGGTGCGAACACTGCCGCGGGTGCTGCGGGCTCGAGTGGTGGTGCAGACACCGGCGGCGCAGGCGGCGCTGCCACGGCCGGCGCGGCGGGCTCGAGCGGTGGCGCGTCCGGTGCCGGCGGTGCTCCTTCCAAGACGACGTTCTTCGTCACCAGCGACACGAGCAAGACCGCGAACCTTGGCGGTGTGAAGGGCGCGGACGCACGCTGTCAGATGCTGGCAGTCGCAGCAGGCTTCGGCGCGCACACCTTTCATGCCTACCTGAGCGCGGAGCATGATCCTGACGACGCGAACAAGACCGTGAACGCGCGCGACCGCATCGGCGCGGGGCCCTGGTACAACTCAGCAGGCGTGCTGTTGGCCCAAAATCTGACCGCGCTGCACGCCATGAACGGCAACGCAGATCTCTTCCTCGACGAGAAGGGCAAGAAGATCAACGGGCAATGGACCGGCTCCCCGCAGCCGGTGGAGCACGACGTGCTCACGGGCTCCGACACGATGGGCAAGCTGTTGGTCGGCAAGACGTGCAGTGATTGGACGAGCACTGGCAACACCACCGCGATGGTGGGCCATACCGACGGGCTCGGGCCCGGTGGCGTGAGCGACATGCCCTACAACTACTGGATGTCCTCGCACGAGAACGGCAGCTGCGGAGACACCGCACCCAAAGGCGGCGCGGGCAGGCTCTACTGCTTCGCCATCAATTGATCATGACCGACGAGCAGGAGGCGAAGTGGCTCTCGTACCTGTATCGGCAGCACAGCCAAGCCGAGCTCGAGGAATGGACCCGAGCGTTGCGCTACTTCAGGTATTGCCGTGCAGTCGGGGGGCACGCGAACGATGGCGACGAGCTGCTGTGCGCCCTCGGCTGTCCCGACCAAGCGGCTCAGACGCGCTTGCTCGGGGCCCTCGGACTGAAATCGGCAGGGCGCGCGACGCTCGCGGGGGCATCGGTCTACCTGTGCCTGCGCGGTGCACAGCTGGAGCTCACGCTGTCCGGTACGGCGGGTGACCCCTACGAGGTCACACGCGCCGACGTGGAGCAGGCGTTGCGCGTCGAAGCCGTGATCGAGCCGCTCGCGGCGGACGCTATCGTCCCTCCGCGAGCGGGAAAGCACTGCTTCTCGCCACCCGTCGTTGGCTAGTGCTCAGCGGCGACGGCCGAGCAGGCGTAGCAGGTACAGGAACAGGTTGATGAAGTCGAGGTACAGCATCAAGGCGCCCTGTAGGGCGACTTTGCTCTGCTGTTCGGGGCTCACCGTTGCCGCAAAGCGCTTCAACTTCTGCGTATCGTACGCAGTCAGAGCGGTGAACACGATCACGCCGACGAACGTGGTCAGCCAGTAGATCATCGTGCTCTTCAGGAACAGGTTCACGAGCGACGCGATGACGAGCCCGATTAGGCCCATCATGGCGAAGCCGCCCAAACCCGAGAGATCGCGCTTAGTGGCGTAGCCGTATGCGCTCAATGCGCCGAAGGTACCCGCCGTAACGAAGAAGGTGCTGCCGATCGAGGAAGCCGTGTAGGCCATGAAAATCACCGAAAGGGTGAGGCCATTCACGACGGCGTAGGCAAAGAACAGCGCGGCCGCTGCGGCAGTGCTCATCCGCCCGACCAATGCCGAGAAGGCGAACACCATACCGAGCTCACCCAGCACCAGACCGTAGAACACGATGCGGTTGCCGACGATCAGCTGGAGCAGCGTTTCGCTCGAGGCGACTGCGGTGGCAGTGACGGCCGTCGCGAAAAGGCCGGCAGCCATGTAGGCGTAGACTTTGCGCAGGAAGGCACCGCTGTCGGCGCTGACTTGAGCGCGATTGACGTCTGGGGCGGCGTACGGATTGTAGGGATTCATGTGGAGCTACCTTCCAAAATTGCTAACGCACAGGAATCATCCCAGCGGGGCGGGCTAGATGCAAATCGGCTCTGATAGCGGCTAACAAGCGGCAATTTCAGGGGCCGTCGTCATTTTGCTGCTCCGGCGGTCGGCACTGCGCGACCCAATCACGTTTTGCCCGGCAGGCTGAGGCGCGTGCGCGCTTCGTTCAACGGCGCGTGAGCAGGTAGTTGCACGAGGCGCGCAGCTGCGCGGGCCGCACCGGCTTGTGCAGCACGTGGAGCCCGCTCTGTTTGGCTTCACGCAGCCGTTCGGGAGCGGTATCGCCGGTGATGAGCAATGCCGGCAAGCTCGCACCGAATCGTTCTCGGAGCAGTCGCACCGCCTCGGCGCCGTTTTCGCCGCGTGTCAGTCGGTAGTCGGCCAGCACCAGATCGGGTGCAGCGCCGTGTGCCGCTATGAGCTCGAATGCTTGCTCGGTCGAAGCCGCTTCCAGCGAAGAGCAGCCCCACTGAGTGAGCAGCTCGCGCATGCCGTGGCGAATCGCGGCTTCGTCGTCGATGACCAACACGCAGCGCCCGGCGAGCGCGTCGCCCGCGACGGCGAGCTCGGTCACGGGTTCTGCGATCACGCTCGGGTCGCCGAGCGGAATGTCGATCGCGAACACCGAGCCACGGCCGAGCGTGGAGCGCAGCTCGATCTCGCTGTCCAGCAGGTGCGTGATGCGCCGCGCGATGGGCAGGCCCAGGCCGAGCCCGTTGCGGCGATCCCGCTCCGGATTTCCGAGCTGGAAGAACTCTTCGAAGATGCGCTCGCGCTGTTCGCTCGCGATGCCAATGCCGGTATCCCAGACTTGCACGAGCAGCGCGGGGCCGCGTTTTCGGCACGCCACCAGGACGCCGCCCGTGTGGGTGTAACGGATGGCATTGGCCACCAGGTTCCCCAGCACGCGCTCGAGTAGCGCGGGGTCCGACTTCACGGTCGCGCGCGAGCTGCGCACCACGAACGAGAGCGCTTTCTCGTCGGCGAGTGGCGTGTAGCGCGTGGTGAGCACGTCGAGCACGCGTTGAATCGGAAAGTCGACCACACTCGGGCGGATGTAACCCGCGTCGAGCTTCGAGATGTCGAGCAGCTCGTCGAAGAGGGCTTCGAGCGAGTCGATGTTGCGATAGATTTGCTCGACGACCTCGCGCTCGCGTGTGTCGAGCTCCAGCTCCCGCAGCGTTGCGGAGAACAAACTGAGCGCGTGCAGCGGCTGTCTGAGGTCGTGGCTGGCCGCCGCCAAGAAGCGGGATTTGGCCAGATCGGCCTGTTCCGCGCGCGTACGGGCGGCTTCCGCGTTGGCCTTTTCGATCTGCAGCGCCAGGATGAGATCGGCGTTCTCGAAGCGGATCTGCATCGACTCGGTGACGCTCCGGTTCTGCACGCGACAGAACAAGAGCAAGATCAACATGTAGAACAGCGACGCGGTGCCGAGCGCGACGTATTCGGCGCTGCCCAAGCTCAACAAGTGGAGAAACGCGACGCCGAAGATGGGCATCACGAACGCGCGTAACGCCGGTGGATGGTAGGCATTGCCGGACACGGCGCCGCCGGAGATGCCGTAGAGCCCGCACATCGTGAACACTTGGGCGAGCGGGTTCTGCGGACGCAAGAACAGCAAGGCCGCGACGCCCCAGACCACCCCCGCACCGAGCATGTAGAACGTGTAACGCCGTGCCCAGAGCGCGCTATTTTCGAGTGAGAGCGTGCTGCGTCGATAGCTGAACAGCACGACGAGGCGGTGGACCTGCGACGCGAGCTGGAGTAGCAGGAAATCTCCGAGCAACGCGTGGGGCACGTGGCGCCACAGGGTGATCACCAGGTAAGTCGTGACGCCCAGCGCGGCGGCCATCGAATTGGGGATCTGTCGATAGAGCGTGCGTACGCATTCGGTGCGGATTTCGAGTGCACGCAGCGCAGAGGCGGCGTCGCTGCGCCGCGCCGCAAGCGAGCTTTGCAGCTCGAGCTGTGCGGTCACGGCGCTCCGAGCAGCCCGAGGCGCTGCGCGGCGAGCACCGCTTGCGTGCGACTCGATACGCCCAGCGTTCGGAACAGCTCGGTCAGGTGCGCACGCACGGTTCTGTCCGCAATGGCCAAGGCGGAGGAGATTTCCTTGTTGCTTCGCCCGTCACCTAGGAGCTTGAGCACCTCGAGCTGTCGCAAGGTGAGATCGCCGCTCGGGTCGTGCTCGCTCGGCTTGGCTTGGCGCGGTGTGGCCGGCGGCGCGCCGAGATCGAAATACGCACCCCCATCCAACACGGTGCGCAGCGCCGCCAG
>OUNO010000355.1_pt2 | contig 17657 bp, 12 predicted proteins | sample 1779811 | NCBI WGS metagenome assembly OUNO01 (sample SAMEA3914804, study PRJEB12502) | metagenome | biome: forest; material: soil | place: Canada | collected 2010-06-25 | depth 0.3 m | reverse complement strand
CCGCCGTCACCGGCCACCGCCGCAGCCGGCAGCTGGCCGGCAGCGTCATCGACGACCGCTGGGCGAGCCGGGAAATGACCTCGCCGCCACAATGAGCCGATGCGCGCGACGCTCACTCTGATCGCCGCAGCCCTCCTCGCCCTGCTGACGGCAACCCCCGCCGGCGCCGCCCTCAGCGCCGACTCGATGTTCGAACCGACGACGGTCGTCGTCATCGACCTGACCCTGCCGCCGGCCTCGGTCGCGGCGCTGGAAGCCGACCCCGAGGGGGACTACGTCGAAGGCACCTTCGCGCTGGCGGAAACGACGGGGACGCCGGCCGGCACCGGCCCCTTCTCGGCGCCGCTGACGGTCGGGATCCGGCTCAAGGGGGACGGTTCGTTTCGCGACCTCGACGGCAAGGCCGCCTTCAAGATCAAGTTCAACGAGTTCGTCAAAGGCCAGAAGTTCCTCGGCCTGAAGAAGCTGACGCTCAACAACATGGTTCAGGACCCCTCGATGCTGCACGAGGCGCTGGCCTACGAGGCCTTCGGCGCCGCCGGTGTGCCGGCGCCGAGCGCCGGCTACGCCGACGTCCGCCTCAACGGCGAAGAGTTCGGCCTCCACCTCAACCTCGAGACGCTCGACGACGTCGCCCTGGAAAAGCGCTTCGGCGCGTTCGAGGACCCGCCGCAGCACCTCTATGAGGCCGGCCCCGGGGTCGACGTCACTCCCGGCGGCGCAGGCTCCTTCGAGGTCGACGAGGGCGACGAAGACGACCGTTCCGACCTGGAAGCGCTGATCGATGCCGTCAACGCCCCCTCTCCCCCGGGCTTCGCCGCCCGCGTCGCCACCGTCGCCGACCTGGCCGAGATGCGGTTGATGTGGGCAGTGGAGAAATACATCGGCCAATGGGACGGCTACAGCGGCCGCCCTAAACCGCATAACTACTTCCTCTACAGCGACCCGGCGGGCAGCTTCCGGATGCTGCCCTGGGGTACCGACCAGGCCTGGACCGAAACCGAGCCGCGCTTCGGCAGCCCCGGCGGGCTGATGTTCGAAGCCTGCCTCGCCGAAGTTCCCTGTGCGGGCGCCTACCGCGAAGACCTTGAAGCGGTGCGCGGCGCGGTCGGCGGCCCCGATCTCGATCCGCGGGCAGCCATGCTGGCGGCCCAGCTCGCCCCCTGGCAGGCGCTGGAAACGCTGCCGCGGCGGCCCTTCGACCAGGCCCAGGTCGCACGCGGCGTGGCGGGCGTCCGTGATTTCGTCGCCCGCCGCCCGGCCGAGCTCGAGGCCTGGCTGCGCGGGCCGACGCCGCCGCCGGACCCGGCCGCCGCGCCGCCGGACCCCACGATCGCGGCCAACCTTTCGCCCCGCCTCAAGGTCGACCGCTCGCGCCTGGGCGCCGGCGTCCTCGTGCACAGCCTCGCCGCCCCCGGCCCCGGCACGATCGCCGAGTCGGCCACGATCGTCACCGCCGCCGGCCCCCTGCCCGCCTGCCGGGTCGAGGTCATGGCCATGGCCGCCGGCCCCGCGACCCTGCGCTGCCGCCTCAGCGCCACCGTGCGCCGCCACCTCGGCGCCCGCCGGCTGCGACTCAGGGTCACGATCCGCTTCCACCCCGACGCAGGCCCAGACAGCGAGCTGCAGCGGACGATCGTCCTCCCCCGCCAGACCTGACCCATCTGCGGTTCCTTTTGCACCCATTGGGTGCAAAAGGAACCGCAGATGGGTGTTGCCGGCCCTACTCGCGGGTGAGGCCGACCAGGCCGGCGCTGCCGAGCTCGGCGTCCTCCTCGCCGAGCAGCTGCTCGCGCCGGGTCGGGGCGCCGCCGCCGACAGGGACGAGCCAGATCAGGACGGCGCCGGCGACGCAGATCCCGACCCCGAGCCAGAAGAGGAAGATGAAGCCGCTCTCGCTCGGCAGGTGCTCGCCGGGGGCGGTGTGGCCGGCGAGGATCGAGGCGGCGAGGGCGCTGCCAAGCGAGAAGCCGATGTAGCGGATCACCTGGTAGAAGCCCATCGCGCTGCCGGTCTCGCTCTCGGGCACCGAGCGGACGATCAGCCCGGGGATCGCCGCGAAGGTCGCGCCGAAGCCGACACCGAGGATCGCCATCATCACGAACGCCTGCCACAGCGCCGTGTGGAAGAGGGCGAAGAAGAGGCCGCCGAGGGCGATCAACAGTGAGCCGACCGGCAGCAGCGCCCGCAGCCCGACCAGCCGCGTCAGCCAGGGCAGGGCGCGGCTGGAGGCGATGCTGAAGAGCGAGAAGGGGACGAGGCAGAGGCCGGCGACGAGGATCGTGGCGGAGAAGCCGTAGCCGGCCGCTTCCGGGGTCTGGATGTACTCGGTGACGCCGGAGAGGTAGAGGTACATCGCGACGGCGATCACGACCGCGCAGCCGTCGCCGGTCAGCACCGCGCGATGGCGCAGCAGCCGCAGCTCGACCAGCGGCGCCGGCGCCCGCAGCTGCTGGAAGACCCAGCCGACCAGCGCCACCGCCGCGAAGACGAGCAGGCCCAGGACCCGGGCCGAGGCCCAGCCCCAGCCGTTGCCCTCGGTGATCGCCAGCAGCAGCGCGACTAGGCCGGCGGTCAGCAGCAGGGCGCCGGGGACATCGAGCGTCGCCCGCGGCAGGTGGCGACTGGAGGGGACGACGGCGAAGACGCAGAGCAGGGCGAAGCCGCTGACCAGGGCGCCGAACCAGTAGGCGGCGGAGAGCCCGAGGCCGCTGGCGATCAGGCCGCTGAGCGGGTAGCCGATCCCGACCCCGGCGGCGGCGCAGACCGAGAGCAGCGCGATCGTCGCCGGCACCCGCTCGCGCGGCAGGTGCTCGCGGGCGGCGGCCATCGTCAGCGGCACCAGGCCGAGGCCGATCCCCTGCAGGGCGCGGCCGGCGACGAGCAGCGCCAGGCTCGGGGCCAGCGCCGCCAGGGCGCCGCCGAGGGTGACGGCGGCAAGGCCGCCGAGCAGCGTCTCGCGCCGCCAGGGGCCGTCGCCGAGCCGGCCCATGATCGGCGCGCTGACGGCGCCGACCAGCAGGGTCACGGTCAGCGACCACTGCGCCGTGCTGAGCGAGACGTGGAGGTCCTTGGAGATCGTCGGGATCAGCTGCGCCCCGAGCGAGCTGATGATCGCCGTGACCATCGTCGTGTAGACGAGGACCGGCGCCAGGGCGGATTCGCGGCGGGCCGGGCTCACGCCGGCGCCGCCCTGCGCTGCAGCGTCTCGACCAGCCGGCCGACGGTCTCGGTGGCGGCGACCAGCTCGCCCAGCTCCGCATCGCTGAGCTCCTTCAGCGCCTCTCGCATCACCTCGCGCGAACTCGAGCGCAGTGCCTCGAGCCGCTCGCGGCCGGCGGCGGAGACGACGACGAGGACGACCCGGCCGTCCTCCCCGGAGCGCCGGCGCTCGACCAGGCCGCGCTTCTGCAGCTTGTCGACCAGCTGGGTGACGGTCGGCTGCGCCAGCGCCTCGGTCGCCGCCAGCTCGGTGATCCGCCGCGGGCCGTCGAGCAAGGTCAGCAGCGCCCCGACCTCGGTCCGCGAGAGCTCATGCGGGCCGGAGGAACGGACCAGCAGCCGGGTCAGGCGTGAGGCGCGCGAGGCCAGCGTCGTCGCGATCAGGTCGATTGCCTCGGAGCGGCTGGCGGTCTCAGAAGACATATAGGAAAACTATATACCTCCGGGATCCTCTCTCTGAGGCGGCGCTCAGGACCCGGCCGGCACCCTGCCGCCGCGCCGTTCCCAGAGGTTCCAGGCCAGCATCACCGCGGCGGCATAGAGCCAGCCGAGGAGGACGTCGAAGAAGTAGTGCTCGCCGGTCGCCATCAGGGTGATCCCCATCGCCAGCGGGTAGAGCGGCAGCAGCCAGCGCCAGGGCGTGCGCACCCGGCCCCAGAGGAAGATCGCGACCAGGGCGCAGAAGCCGGAGTGCAGCGAGGGCACGGCGGCGACCAGGTTGACCTGGTCCTGGCCCTTGGAGAAGAGGGTCGCGGTCCCGACCCCGATGATCTCCCAGCCTTTCGAGGTGGTGCGATGGATTTCGTTCAGCAGCCCCTCCTCCCCCGCCATCCAGGGCGGCGCCGCCGGGAAGAGGATGTAGGTGGTGAGGCCGGCCAGGGCGAGCGTCACCAGGCGCTTGGAGAAGCGCAGGAAGGCGAACCGGTCGCGCGCCCAGAGATACCCCGCCACCGCGAAGGGGACGATGAAGTACGACGTGTAGGTGAGGGTGAAGGCGACGTTCCAGCCGCTCAGCACCTCCGGGTTGTAGAGGTGGGCCTGCAGCCATTCGGTCGGGGTCTCGCCGAGGAAGACGAATTTGTCGAAGTCGATCATCGGGTGGGCGTGGACGCCGATCCCGAAGCGGTCGGCGGCGCCGCGGGTCAGGTCGTAGGCCCAGAAGACGGCGACGATCGGCAGCCAGTCGAGCACCAGCTGCAGGATCTGCCGCGCCGGGCGCCCGAGCGAGACGCAGACCAGGGCGCCGCAGGTCCAGAGGATCACCAGCTCGCGCTGGACCGGGACCCCGTAGTGAGCGCTCCAGACGATCAGCGCCAGGAAGTACAGCCCGAGCGCGCAGGCGCGCACACGCGGCCAGTGCTCGAAGTGCAGGACGGGCGCCTGCTCGGCCCCGACCTCGGCGAACTCGGTCGTGCTCACCGAAGCTAATTTACGGATCTTTCACATCGGGGGAGAGACCGTCAACCGCGACCTAGGCCCATCTCGTCGTCACAACCTTCTTGCGGGTGTAGAACTCGACCGCGTCGTTGCCGTTGGCGTGCAGGTCACCGTCGATCGAGTCCTTCCAGCCGGCGAAGGGGAACCAGGCAACCGGGGCGGGGACGCCGATGTTGACCCCGACCATCCCGGCCTGGACGCCGTAGCGGTACTCGCGGGCGGCACCGCCGGAGGAGGTGAAGATGACCGAGGCGTTGCCGTAGCGCGAGGCGTTGACCAGCTCCAGGGCGGCGTCGAGGTCGGCGGCGCGCAGGACGGTGAGGACCGGGCCGAAGAGCTCCTCGGCGAGCGCCGGCGAGCCCGGGCGGGCGTCGTCGATGATCGTCGGGCCGAGCTCGGCGCCGGCGGCGCCACCGTCGCGGCGACCGTCGAGGACGAGCTTGGCGCCTTCCTCGACGGCGCGCTCGATCTCGGCCTCGACCCGCTGGCGCGAACCGACCGAGACCAGCGGGCAGACGTCGGTCCGCGGGTCGGCGCCGTCGCCGACGTTCAGCACCGAGGTCGCGTCGAGGACCTGTCGCAGGGAGCGGTCCTGCTCGGCGCCGTCGCCGACGAGGACGAGCAGCGAGCCCGCCAGGCAACGCTGGCCGGCGGCCCCGAAGGCGGAGGAGGTGACTCCCGTAGTCATCAACGTCGGATCGGCGTCGGGCATCACGACCATCGCGTTCTTGGCGCCGCCGAGGGCCTGCACGCGCTTGCCGGTCGCGACCGCGCTGCTGCAGACGTAGCGGGCGGTGGCGGCCGAGCCGACGAAGGAGATCGCATCGACGCCCTCGCTGGCGAGCAGGGCGTTGACCGCGTCGTGGCCGCCGTGGAGGAGGTTGACGACGCCGGCGGGGAAGATCTCGTGCTCGTCGATCAGCTCGAAGACCCGGACCGACGTCAGCGGGTCCTGCTCGGAGGGCTTGAGGATGAAGGTGTTGCCGCAGGCCACCGCGTAGGGCAGGAACCAGAGCGGGATCATCGCCGGGAAGTTGAAGGGGGTGATCGCGGCGACGACGCCGACCGGCTGGCGGACGAGCTCGACGTCGACGCCCCTGGCGACGCCCTCGAGGTTCTCGCCCTTGAGCAGGTGCGGGATCGCGATCGCGGCCTCGACCGACTCGATGCCGCGGCCGACCTCGCCGAGCGCGTCGGCGCTGGTCTTGCCCATGTCGCGGGTGACCAGCGCGGCGAGCTCCTCGCGGTTGGCGTCGAGCACCTGGCGCAGCCGCATCAAAGCCCGCGCCCTGGCCTGGGGCGAGACGGCGCGCCAGCCGGGCTGGGCCGCGCGGGCGGCGGCGGCCGCGAGCTCGACCTCGGCCGCCCCCGAGAGCGGCACCCGGGCGAGCAGCTCGGCGTTGGCGGGGTTGCGATCGTCGAGCAGCTCGACGCCGTCGGCCGCCAGCCATTCGCCGCCGACGTAGTTCCTCACGGCGCCCTCGGCGTGCGCCGGGCCGGTGGTCACGAGCCCTGAAGTCGGTGCGTTGTCCATGCCTCCATCTTGCACCCGGGCGCAAGCCTCCGCAAGGGACAGAAGGAACCGCATCGACCGCTTGCACCTGCCAATCCGACAAACCGCCTCCTCACCGGGCAGGCGCCGATAGCCTGACCACAGCCATGTCCAGCACGAGCGACCAGACCAAGCCGCTGCTGATCGGCGGCGAGCTGGTCGCGGGGGCCGGCGAGCCGATCGCGATCGAGAACCCGTTCACGACTGAGACGATCGTCTCGCTGCCGTCCGCCTCTCCCGAGCAGGTCGACGCCGCCGTCGCCGTCGCCCGTGAGGCCTGGACGGGCTGGGGACGGATGCCGGCCGGCGAGCGCTGCGAGCTGTTGCACGAGGTGGCGCGCCGGCTGCGGACGGGCAGCGAGGAGATCGCCCGGACGATGACCGCCGAGGGCGGCAAGCCGCTGATCGAGAACCGCGACGAGCTGGAGTGGACGGCGGCGGCGTTCGACTACTACGCCGAGATCGGCCGCGACCACGCCGGCCGGGTGATCCCGCCGATCGAGGCGACCCAGCTGGCGCTGGTCGTCAAGGACCCGCTCGGCGTCGTCGGCTGCATCGTCCCCTGGAACTACCCCCTCCTGCTCCTCGCCTGGAAGGTGGCGCCGGCGCTGGCCGCCGGCAACTGCGTCGTCTGCAAGCCCTCGGAGCTGACGCCGCTCTCGACCCTGATGCTGGCCGCCGTCTTCGAGCACCTGCCGGCGGGCGTCGTCAACCTCGTCGCCGGCGCCGGCGACGTCGGCGCCCAGCTCGCCTCCCACCCCGGTGTCGACTGCATCGCCTTCACCGGCTCGGTCGCGACCGGCAAGAAGGTCGCCGCCGCCTGCCTGCCGCGGATGGCGCGGATGAACCTCGAGATGGGCGGCAAGGACGCCTTCATCGTCTGCGCCGACATGGCCCCTCAGTTGGAGGTCGCCGCCCGCGGCGGCGCCTGGGCCGCTTTCCTCAACGCCGGCCAGGTCTGCACCTCGGCTGAGCGCTTCTACGTCGCCGAGGAGCTCTTCGACGAATACGTCGCCGCCTTCGTCGAGCACACCCGCAGCCTCGTCCTCGGCGACCCCTTCGAGGTCACGACCGACATCGGCCCGATGGTCTCCGACCCCCAGCGCGCCAAGGTGATCGCCCAGCTCGAGGCGGCCGCCGCGGGCGGTGCCGAGATCCTCACCGGCGGCGACGGCGGCGGCATCGCCCGCGGCCACTTCCTCTCCCCCGCCGTCGTCACCGGCGCCGCCCCGGACAGCGCCCTGCTGCGCGAGGAGACCTTCGGCCCGGTCGCCCCGATCGTCCCTGTCGCCTCCCTCGACGAGGCGATCGCCCTCGCCAACGGGATCGAGTTCGGCCTCGGCGCCAATGTCTACACCGGCGACCTCGAGAGCGCCGTCCGCTGCATGCGCGAGCTGCGCGCCGGCACCGTCTGGATCAACGACCCGCTGACCGACAACGACGCCGGCCCCTTCGGCGGCTTCAAGCAGTCCGGCCTCGGCCGTGAGCTCGGCCGCGAGGGCCTGGAGGCCTTCCAGGAGACCAAGCACGTCCACATGGAGACGCGAATCGAGCGCAAGGAATGGTGGTACCCGTACAGCGAGTACGGGGCGGGCTGAGGCGCCGGGCCCCAGCGACTAACGACTGGGCGTCGGTGCGGGCGGGCTGCTCTGGCCCTGGCGCGCGGTGCGTGCCGGCTGTCCCGGGCGCCGGCTCGGGCGCTGCGAGGGACGGCGCCTGGCCGGGGGGCGGGTGGTGGCCGGGCCGTGCTTCTGCGGCTCGGTTACCAGCATCACGGCGCCCGTCCGGGCCGGGCCCGGAGGGCGGCCGGCGCCGACCCGGCGGCCGTTCGCCCGGTAGCGAAGCGCTCCGAACCAGGAGCGCAAGCGGCTCCAGACACCGAGCCGCGCGCCGGCGTAGGCGAGCAGGGCGAGGAGCGCGATCGCGAGCAGCAGCGGCAGCGGGTCGGAGCCCGAGGCAGCCGGCTCGGGCCCCCCCTTGAAGACCGGCGGCGCCGGGGCCGGGGTGGCGTCGCTCAGCGATGGCGCTGCCGACAGGGTCACCGCCGTCGCGTCGGCAAGGGCGACGCTGGGCTCGCTTTCGACGGGGGTCGCCGGGATCGGCGTCGGCACAAAGTGGGTCCTGCTCGCTCTCGGCGCCGCGCTGGTGCGCTCTTCGGGATCGGGCGAGGTCGTCGGCGCCGGTTCGGCCGGCTCGCTCGAGCCGGCGTCGCTCGCGGCGGTTTCCCCGCTCGGCGCGGCCTGGTCGGCGGCTTCGCCGCCACTGCCCAGCGAGGTCCCTCGCCGGACCTCATTGCTGGAGTCGCCGGGTTCTTCGGCGCCGGTGCCCTGTGGAACCCAACCCGTCGAGGCCGGTGCTTCGGAGCTGGCCTGGCCGGTCGCGGAATCGGCGCTGGCGAGCGCCGCCGGCATGGCGGCGATCAGCAACATGGCGGCAACGGCCGTGGTGATTGCAAAACAGCGAAACCGAAACAACTTCCTCATCCGCGGCTCGTTCCCTCGTAAATCGAATAGATGGACGAATATTCTAGGCCGATGTCGCCGAAACTACCGAAAAAAAAGTCGCCAGGAGCGAAAAAAGCGTGAATTCGAGGAGAACGCTCGGTGGATTGGTCGCAACCGTGCTGGCGATCGGTCTCGGCTCCCTGCTGGCTGGGAGCGCCCCGGCGGCCCCGCCGACCCTCGCCCTGACGGCCACCGACGCGGTCGTCGGGCAGACGATCCACGCCACGGCGCAGCTCTCCGAAAGCCCGGGCGCGAGCGGCGAAATCTCCTTCGAAGTCTTCGGCCCCGCCGACCCCACCTGCGCGGGGCCGGCGCTGACCCCGGCGCCGGCGCCGGTCGCGGTGAGCGGAGAAGCCCAGTACGTCTCCGGCGAGTTCACCCCGCCCGCCCCGGGGGCCTACCACTGGAGCGCCCACTACTCGGGAGACATCGGAAACGCCCCCGCCGAAGCCATCTGCGCCGCGATCTCGACCGTCGGCAAAGCCAGCCCCGGGATCGCGGGCAGCGCAAGCTCCGGCGCCATCAACACGAAAATCCACGATGAAGTCACCCTCTCCGGAGGCTCCTCCCCCAGCGGCCAGGTGACCTTCTCCGTCTACGGCCCGGCCGACGTCAGCTGCTCGACGCCGCTGGAAACGGCCGCGGTGACGCTCGCCGGCGGACAGGCCACCTCGGCCGAATTCCTCGCCCAGCAGGCGGGTGAATTCCGCTGGACCGCGGCCTACGCGGGAGACCCCGACAACGAACCGGTCGAACTGGCCTGCGGCGCCGCCAACCAGGCATCGATCGTCAGCAAGGCGGCGCCGACCCTCACCGGCGTGGCGACCTCAGCCGTCACCGTCGGCCTGACGATCACCGACACCGCGACCCTGGCGGGAGGCGTCGGGCCAGGGGGCCTGCTCACCTTCCGCGCTTATGGCCCTGAAGACGCCGCCTGCGCGGGAGCTCCCAGATACGAAGAAGCGGTTGCCGTCAGCGGCAACGGCCCCTACGTGCCGGCTGGCTTCGCCCCGGCCCCGGGGCTGTACCTCTGGACGGTCGAATACGGCGGTGACGCAAACAACGAGGTGGCCAGCTCGGCCTGCGGCGCCGCCAACCAGGCCTCGGCCGTCGGCACGATTCCCGTCAGCCTGGATGTCAGCGCCACCAACGGCAGGGTCGGGGAGCAGATCGTCGCCGCGGCGACGATCGAGAAAGGAGCGATCCCGACCGGGCAGATCACCTTCAAAGCCTTCCCGCCCGACGACTCGAAATGCTCCGGCGCCCCGGCCTTCAGCTCAACGATCGCCGTTGCCGGCAACGGCACCTATCGCTCGACTGCCTTCCTCCCCTCTCGCGTTGGCGCCTTCCGCTGGACCGTCATCTACTCGGGCGACCCGAACCACACCCCCGCCGCCGCGGCCTGCGGGAAAGCGACTTCGAACGTCTCCGAGGCGAAGCCGTCGATCGCGGGGGCGGTCAAACGGCAGCTCTCGGTCGGCAGGGCGTTCAAAGACTGGACGACGCTGAAGGAGGGCCACGCGCCCAGCGGGACGATCAAGTTCGAGATCTTCGGGCCGGGGGAAACCGGCTGCGACAAACCCCTGTTCGTCGACACCGTCGCGGCACGCGACAACGGAACCGTCAGCTCGGACCCATTCGTCGCCCGGCGCCCCGGTCGCTACAGGTTCGTGGCCAGCTACTCGGGCGACGCCGCCAACCTGGCGGCAACCGAACCCTGCGGCGCGCCGGAGCAGGAAACCATCGTGCAGAAGCGAGCCCCGAAACTGCAGCCGCGGGGCCTCGTCGTCAGCGCCAGGCTGATCTCGATACGCGCCATCCTCTCCGGCGCGTTCACTCCCTCCGGGGCGATCAACTTTCGCCTCTACGCCCCAGGCGACAGGCTCTGCAAAGGCAAGCCCGCCTTCAGCGGCACGATCACGGCCAAATCGAACGGCGGCTACTCGCTGGCCCAGTACCTCGCGACCAAGTCCGGCGTCTACCGGCTCAGCGTCGGCTACTCGGGCGACGCCCGCAACCTGCGATCCGTCGCCAGCTGCGCGGCCGCCCAGCCGATCCGCGTCGGCTGACCTCTTAGTGCGACCGCGGGGCCACAGTCCGCAAGCCGGCGAGTCGGGCGGCGGCCCCAGGGCCAAAAAGCCCTGCGGGCTAGGTGACCCGGAAGACGCGGTACTCGACGCCATAGCCCGGGCAGCCCCGGCCTTCGGCGACGAAGACGGTCTGGTTGACCCAGGCGTAGCGCGGGTCGCCGCACTCCAGGCGCGGCGAGGTGCGGAAGTACTGGTCGCCGAACTGGGTCTCCTCCTGCTGGCCGGAGATGAATCCCTGAACCGCGTCGTTGAGCTCCAGCAGCCCGAAGTACTGAGCGTAGACGAAAGCGCCGTCGTCGGTCTCGAGCTGGATACGGACGTCGATCCGGCCGAAACCGTCGGCGCCAACCAGGAACCACTCACCGCCGCCGGCGAGGACGCGGCCGTTGAGCCGCTCGCCTTCGACCTCGCCCTCGATCACCTCGAATACCTGGCGGTTGCCGAAGGGCCCGGGGCCGACGTTGACCGGCGGCTTCAGCTGGGCCCGGTAGGTGAACTCGTAGGCGAGGTCCATGGCTGCGGCCATCCTCTCCCAGCCGCGGCGCAATAGCAACGGGCGCACGGATCGCGGCCTGGACCTCTCGCCAGTAGGGTCGCGGTCGATGCGCAGCGCCCGCGACCAGCTCGCCGTCCCCCGCAATGGTCGCCGCGGCGCCCGGGGCGCGCTGCTCCTCGCCCTCCTGGCCCTTGCGGCACCCGTACTCGGTGCGGGCGCCGCTTCCGCCGCCGTGCGCTACGCCGCTCCCGGCGCCGGCGGCGCCTCGCCCTGCAACCCGGCGCCGTGCGGCCTGTCGACGGCGGTCAACGGCGCCGTCAAAGGCGACCGCGTCGTGCTCGCCGGCGGCAGCTACAAAGTCGGCGTCGACCTGGACCTGAACAAAGCGATCGAAGTCGGCGGCGAACCCGGCGCGGCGCCGAACATCGTCTTTGCCGGCAACCATGCCGCCATGGTCGGGAACGCCGGCGCGACCCTCCACGACGTCCGGCTCTCGCTCGCCGAAGAGACCATGATCCAGGTCCTGCAGCTGGCGAGCGGGACGGTCGAACGGGTCTACGCCGACGGCAGCAACGGCGGCGCCTGCGTCGTCGAACGGGGAACGATCGCCGACAGCGCCTGCCTCGGGATGCTCGCCGTATCCCCCGGCTCCCCCGGCAAATTCCAGGCGACGGTCCGCAACGTCACCGCGACGCCGCTGCTGATCGGCGCTTTCGAAGGCGCAATCCTCTCGGCGACCGTCGTCAACACGATCGCGCTGCCGGATCCGGGCGCGGGCTCGAGCAAAAGCGGTCTGCTGATCGACGTCTCGGCCGGCAGTTCCGCCGCGGTCGTCCTCTCGAGCTCCAGCTACAACTCGGTCGAGACCACCCTCAGCTCCGGCACCAACTTCAGCTTCACGCCGGCGGGAACCAATGGCAACCAGACCGCGGCGCCGCAACTGGTCGACGCCGCCGCGGGGAACTTCCGCCCGCTCGCGAGCTCGCCGACGATCGATGCCGGCAGCGCCACGCCGCCGCTGGGCGCGATCGACCTCGACGGCGCCCCGCGCTCGCAGCCGCGCTGCATCGGCGGCACCCCGGTGCCCGACATCGGCGCCTACGAGTTCACTCCGACCGAGCCCTGCGCGGGGCCGCCGGCGCCCGCGAACGGGTTCCGCTTCGGCAAGCTGAAGCGCAACCTCGCGAAGGGGACCGTGACCCTGACGGCGATCGTCCCCGGGCCCGGCGAGCTCGTCCTCAGCGGCAAGGGGCTCGTCCGCCGCCAGCTCGCCACCAGCGGCGCCAAGCCCGCCAAGCTGCTGGTCAAGGCCACGGGCGCCAAGGCGAAGAAGCTGCGCGACCACGGCAAGCTGAAGGCCCGGCCGCTGGTCGTCTTCACCCCCACCGGCGGCACCCCGCGGTCGCAGCCGCGGCCGCTGGTCCTGCGCCTGCGCTGAGAGTCAGGGCTGGACCTAAATTTGAACGATTCCAGAAAATAGGCAATACTCCGGCCGGTGCCGACGACCGTCGAATCCGAGCGCATGTTGCGCGGAGCCAACCTCCGCATAACGCGTCCTCGGCTGGCGGTTCTGACCGCGGTGCACGATCACCCGCATGCCGACACGAGCTCGATCATCGACGCTGTGCGGGAGGACCTCGACGAGGTCTCGCTCCAGGCCGTCTACGACGTGCTGCGAGCGCTGACCGACGCGGGCCTGGTGCGGCGCATCCAGCCTTCGGGCTCGGCGGCGCGCTACGAGTCGCGGGTCGGCGACAACCACCACCACATCGTCTGCCGCTCCTGCGGGACGATCGCCGACGTCGATTGCGCGTCCGGCACGGCCCCATGCCTGACCGCGTCCGAGGACCACGGCTTCGCGATCGACGAGGCCGAGGTCGTCTACTGGGGCCTGTGTTCGGAGTGCTCGACCGCACCCAGCCCCGAGCCCATAACTTGACCCTGAACAACACCCTGACCCTGGAAGGAATCACGTGTCCGACAGTCCTGATGCCGTAGTTGGAGAGATGAACGAGGAGACCGGCGGCTGCCCGGTCGCGCACGAGCGCGCCGCGCTGCCGACCGAGGGCGGCGGCAACCGCGGCTGGTGGCCGAACCGGCTGAACCTGAAGATCCTCGCCAAGAACCCCGCCGAGGCCAACCCCCTGGGTGAGGAGTTCGACTACGCCGAGGCCTTCGCGAGCCTCGACCTCGACGCCGTCAAGCAGGACATCGAGGCGCTGCTGACGACCTCGCAGGACTGGTGGCCGGCCGACTACGGGCATTACGGCCCGCTGATGATCCGGATGGCCTGGCACAGCGCCGGCACCTACCGGATCAGCGACGGCCGCGGTGGAGCCGGCGCCGGGCAGCAGCGCTTCGCGCCGCTCAACAGCTGGCCCGACAACGGCAACCTCGACAAGGCCCGCAGGCTGCTGTGGCCGGTCAAGGCCAAGTACGGCCAGAAGCTCTCCTGGGCCGACCTCCTGGTCCTCACCGGCAACGTCGCGCTCGAGTCGATGGGCTTCGAGACCTTCGGCTTCGCCGGCGGTCGCGAGGACGTCTGGGAGCCCGACGAGGACGTCTACTGGGGCCCCGAGACCACCTGGCTCGGCGACGAGCGCTACAGCGGTGACCGCGAGCTCGAGAACCCCCTGGCCGCCGTCCAGATGGGCCTGATCTACGTCAACCCGGAGGGCCCCAACGGCAACCCGGACCCACTCGCCTCCGCCGTCGACATCCGCGAGACGTTCCGCCGCATGGCGATGAACGACGAGGAGACGGTGGCGCTGATCGTCGGTGGCCACACCTTCGGCAAGACCCACGGCGCCGCCGACCCGGAAGAGTTCGTCGGCCCCGAGCCCGAGGGCGCCCCGCTCGAGGACCAGGGCCTCGGTTGGCGCAACAGCTTCGAGAGCGGCAATGGCACCGCGACGATCACCAGCGGGCTCGAGGGCGCCTGGACCAACACCCCGGTGGCCTGGGACAACAGCTTCCTCGAGATCCTCTTCGGCAACGAGTGGGAGCTGAGCAAGAGCCCGGCCGGCGCCGCGCAGTGGAAGCCGAAGGGTGCCGAGGCCAACGTCCCGGACGCCCAGGACCCGGCGGTAAAGCACACGCCGACGATGCTCACGACGGACCTGGCGCTGCGCCTGGACCCCGCCTACGGGCCGATCTCGCGCCGCTTCCTGGAGAACCCGGACGAGCTCAAGGACGCCTTCGCCCGCGCCTGGTTCAAGCTCACCCACCGCGACATGGGCCCGCTCGCGCGCTACCTCGGGCCGGAGGTGCCGGCGGAGGAGCTGATCTGGCAGGACCCGGTCCCGGCGGTGACCCACGAGCTGATCGGGGCGGAGGACGTCGCTGCCCTCAAGCAGCAGATCCTCGCCTCGGGGCTCTCGGTCTCCCAGCTGGTCTCGGCGGCCTGGGCGTCGGCGTCGACCTTCCGCGGCGGTGACAAACGCGGCGGCGCCAACGGGGCCCGCGTCCGACTGGAGCCCCAGAACGGCTGGGAGGTCAACGATCCGGACCAGTTGGCGCAGGTGCTTACCGTGCTCGAGAAGATCCAGCAGGACTCCAACGGCGCCAGCGCGGGCGGCAAGCAGGTCTCGCTCGCCGACCTGATCGTGCTCGCCGGGTCCGCCGCGGTCGAGCAGGCCGCCAAGAGCGGCGGCCACGCGATCGAGGTCCCGTTCAAGCCGGGGCGCACTGACGCCTCGCTGGAGCAGACCGACGTCGATTCCTTCGCGCCGCTGGAGCCGACGGCCGACGGCTTTCGCAACTACCTGCGGGCGGGCCACCAGGTCCCGGCCGAGTACCTGCTGCTCGACCGGGCCAACCTGCTGACCCTGACCGCTCCGGAGATGACCGTCCTGGTCGGCGGCCTGCGCGTCCTCGGCGCCAACAGCGGGCAGTCCCAGGTCGGCGTCCTGACCGCGACGCCGGGGTCGTTGAGCAACGACTTCTTCGTCAACCTGCTCGACCTCGGCACGGCCTGGAAGCCGACCTCCGATGAGGCGGAGACCTTCGAGGGCCGCGACCTCGCCGGCGGCGAGTTGAAGTGGACCGGCAGCCGCGTCGACCTCGTCTTCGGCTCGAACTCCGAGCTGCGGGCGGTCGCGGAGGTCTACGCCAGCGACGACGCCCGGGGCAAGTTCGTCCAGGACTTCGTCGCCGCCTGGGTCAAGGTGATGGAGCTCGACCGCTTTGACCTCGCCTGATCCCAACCCCCCAAACCGGCCGCTCAGCGGCCGGTTTGGGGGCGGGTTACTACCCATTCCGATGCGGCCGCAGCGTCGACTTCCCACCAGAATGCGGTATTGAACTCCCTCCGCGGATGTACTACGAATTCATGTCGCAAAGCGAAGAAAACACAATTTCGGGGGGAAATCGTAGATATGAGAGGGCGTACCGCGAGCTTGCTGCTGGCGGTTTTCGGATTCATGCTTCTTGGCACCCAACTGGCTCACGCCGGGGGGACGGTGCCCAGTGGCTTCCAGGACACCGTCGCCTTTGCCGGGCTGACGGAACCGAGCACGCTCGCCTTCGCCCCTGACGGCCGCGTCTTCGTCGCCGAGAAGACCGGTGTGATCAAAGAGTTCGACGGGCTCGACGACAACACCGCGACGACCGTCGCCGACCTGCGCACCGACGTCTACAACTTCTGGGACCGCGGGCTGCTGGGGATGGTGCTCGACCCGCTGTTCCCGACCCGCCCCTATATGTATGTCCTCTACACCCGCGACGCCGTTCCCGGCGGCAACTCGCCGCGCTGGGGAGCGCCCGGCGTCAACAGCGACCCCTGCCCGACTCCGCCCGGGCCGACCACCGACGGCTGCGTGGTCACCGGTCGGCTGGCGAAACTGACGATCACCGGCAACACGATGACGGCGCAGACGAACCTGATCACCGACTGGTGCCAGCAGTACCCGAGCCACTCGATCGGCGACCTGGCCTTCGGCGCCGACGGCAAGCTCTACGTCAGTGGCGGCGAGGGAGCCAGCTTCGACTTCACCGACTGGGGCCAGGAGGGGAACCCGGTCAACCCGTGCGGCGACCCGCCGGGCAAAGCCGGCACCGCCCTCACCCCCCCGACGTCGGAGGGAGGCGCGCTGCGCAGCCAGGACGCGCGCACGACCTCTGACCCGACCGGCCTCAGCGGCACGATCCTTCGCATCGATCCCGACACCGGCGCCGGCGTGGCCGGCAACCCGTTCGCGGCCAGCGGCGACGCGAACCAGCAGCGGATCGTCGCCCTCGGCCTGCGAAACCCGTTCCGGATGACGATCCGGCCGGGCACCAACGAACCCTGGGTCGGCGACGTCGGCATGAACGACTGGGAGGAGATCGACCGGGTCCCCAACCCGACGGGCGGCACCGCCGCCAACTTCGGCTGGCCCTGCTACGAGGGCGTCGCCCCGCAGCCCGGCTATGACTTCGCCGACTTCAACATCTGCGAGAGCCTCTACAGCGCCGGCACCGCGACCTCGCCGTACTTCACCTACAACCACGCGGCCAAGGTGGTCAAAGGCGAGACCTGCACGGTCGGCAGCTCGTCGATCTCGGGCATCGCCTTCTCCCAGCCGGGCACCTTCCCGGCCTCCTACAACGGCGCGCTCTTCTTCGCCGACTACTCCCGCAACTGCATCTGGGTGATGTTGCCGGGGACGAACGGCCTCCCCGACCCGACGAAAATCCAGACTTTCGACGCCGGCGCGGACGGCCCGGTCAAACTCCTGGTCGGCCCACAGGGCGACCTCTTCTACGCGAACCTGGGCGGCACGATCCAGCGCATCTCGCCGACGACGCAGCAACCGCCGGCGAGCGGCGACCTGGCCCTGAACAAGACCGCGACCGCCTCCAGCGTCGAGGAAGCCGGGTTCGAGGCGAACAAGGCCAACGACGGCAACGTCGCCACCCGCTGGAGCTCGAAAGAAACCGACAACCAGTGGTGGCAGGTCGACCTCGGCAGCGCTCAACTGGTCGACACGGTGAAGCTCGACTGGGAGGCGGCCTACGGGTCGCACTACACGATCCAGACCTCCCTCGACGGCAAAACCTTCACCCAGGCGGCCGACGTCATCAACGCCGGCCCCGGCGTCAAAACGACCACTTTCACGGCCCGCGAAGCGCGCTACGTCAAAGTCACCGGCGTCACCCGCGGCACTCCCTACGGCTACTCCTTCTGGGGGGCCGAGGTCTACGGGCCGACCACTCCGCCACCGCCCCCGGCCTCCGACCTGGCCCTGAACAAAACCGCGACGGCTTCCAGCGTCGAGGAAGCCGGGTTCGAGGCGAACAAGGCCAACGACGGCAACGTCGCCACCCGCTGGAGCTCGAAAGAAACCGACAACCAGTGGTGGCAGGTCGACCTCGGC
>OUNO010002372.1_pt2 | contig 17666 bp, 15 predicted proteins | sample 1779811 | NCBI WGS metagenome assembly OUNO01 (sample SAMEA3914804, study PRJEB12502) | metagenome | biome: forest; material: soil | place: Canada | collected 2010-06-25 | depth 0.3 m | reverse complement strand
TGGCACCCGAGGACCAGCCGTTGGATTCGCGCGGTCGTTTGTCCGAGTTCGTGTCCGCCGTGGACGCCGAACAGGCCACCCGAGCCGGACAGGTGTGTCGCGAGCGGCACAGTCGTGGGCCATTTGCCGTGTTACGCCGCGGTCGGGAGCTCGCTGTGACGCTGGGTCCGTTTCGACGAAACTCGGACGGCGCGCTGTCCGAAGGTCAGTGCAAGGCCGCATTGAGCTGGGCGGCCGCCCTAATTACCCAGCCCAAAGCGCCGCGCACCAAGTAATTTCAGCTGTTTGCAGTGGGATGGGTCGAGGCAGACCCCGGACTGGGTGCATCGCGACCTGCTCCAGGTGCCAAAAACGCGACTAAGTGTCCAATCTGGGATGCGTGAGCGTCCATAAGTGCATGGCACGCAATGTGCTTAAGCAGATCCTTAGAAACGAACTGACGGCTCAAGCGTTGATCCAGAAGGCAGAGGCAAGATTGGCAAACTCACTCGACACCGTAAAGAAAGCGCGCAGGACGCGGTCCTCGGTCGTGAGCTCCGCCACCGCCGGTGCTTCGTGGATGGCCCTGCTCGCCGCCACCAGCCTGGGCGCCGTTTCGGTCGAGCGCATGCGCGCCGAGGTCTCTGCCCAAGATTTGGCCGCTGCGACCAGCGCTGGCTACCGCCTGATTGTCCAGTCCTATGCGCGCAGCAGCGTGGCAGGCAACCAGTTGCCGGGTGCCAATCAGCGTCCCCTCGCCTCCGTGCAGCGCGCGGTTACGGCTGAGGAACTTGCGCACGGCATCGCGGTGGATGTGCTCCAAATCGATCAGGTCATGAACGAGCACGGTCCAGTGATCGTGGCTTGGATCGAGCACGGCGCGCCCGATCTCGAATTGGACGCTCTCCGTGCCCGCCCGACCCAGAGCGCGCTGTACGGCGTGGCGCAGAGCTCCGCAGGCTCTGCACAGATCGTCCTGCGCCGCCAGGGTGCTGCTGCCATCACCCCGCAAGCAGCCTGATTCAGGCGGCGTTGGCCTGCGGGACCGATCTCACGCCGCGGCGCGCTCGTTGGCACTGCGTTGCACGCGGAGCACCCGCACTCGGCGAGCGAACTCGCGCCGTTCGTCGGGGCTGAGGGTTTCGCGACCGAAGCGCGCCGCCACGTAGAGCTCGGTCAGCGCGAGCGCCTCGCTGCCGACGGGGTGCCCCATCGCGGCGAGGGAAAGCGCGTGTGCTCGCGGCGGTGTGCCGGTCGGGCGCGGTACCCCGCGTGCGGCAAGAGCTGCCTCCAACTGTCGGTACAACTCGACGACCTCGCGGGCCGCGGTCTCGCGCTCGGTGGCGGCGCGCGCTGCCGGGGAGAGCGTGCGTCGGCGACGGCTGAGCCAGTAGGCGCCGTAGGCCGCGCCAATCAGGCCAATCACGGCCAGGAGCGTGAGTCTCGGTGAAGACAGCATTTTACCGACGGTGCCGGGGCGATCTCGCAAGGCGCTGTAGCCGCGGTGGACCGAGCGCAAGAGGCCGACTTGTTGCTTCAAGTCGTAGCCGATGACGTGCCGATTCCAGCGCTGAGTCGTCGCTTCCACGAAGTCGCGCACGAACGCGAGCAGCCCGGTGATGTCGCTCTGTGGCGCCGCGTTCGCCGGCGGTGTCGGGTCGAAGCGCGTCCAGCCCGTATCGTCGAGGTACACTTCCACCCAGGAGTGAGCGTCGCCCTGACGTACCGCGTACGAGCGCGCGAAGCGATTGTAGGTGCCGCCGATGAAGCCCGTGACGTTGCGCGTCGGTACGCCGAGCGTGCGCAACATGACCGCCATGGCCGTCGAATAGAACTCGCAGTGGCCACGCTTGGACACGAACAAAAAGTCGTACAGCGGGTTCTTGGCCGAGCCGGATGGCGAATCGACGTCGTAGCGATAGTCTTTGCGCAGGCGGGCCTCGATCAAGCGCGCCTCGAGGCGCGCATCGGTCACTCCCCCGACCCAGGTGTGGGCGAGATCGGCGACGCGCGGCGGCAAATCAGCCGGTAAAGTGAGGTAGCGCGGCCGCTCGCTGGCAGCGAGCGACACCGAAGTCGGCTCGTCGGGCGACGCGAGCGAGACGTCGTAGCGCAGGCCGCGCTCGTCCTGCGTCTTGTACGTCAGCGATCCCTCCGGACCGCCCGTCACTTGCGGCACGTTGTTCAGGATCGCGTTGCCTTGCACCGCGACCGTCAAGGCCACCGCTTCCGGCGGCAAGAACACGACCGCGGGCTCGATCGGCTCGAGGTCGATGTGCATCGTGCGATCGTGCAGAGCATCGGGGAAGCGCAGCACTTGCACGGAGCGCCCGCGCTGCTCGGCGCGCAGGGTGCCGCCGAAATTGCGCGACCAGCTCTTGCCACGGTAGGTGTCGAAGGCAGCTCCGCGCAAATACAGAGCGACGCGCGGCGGCGGCTCTTTCGGCAGATTCGGCACTTCGACGCGCATCACAATCGTCGGGTCGCTGCGCAACCGGCCCACGCCGCCCAGGTCGACGTGCTCGGTGAAGCCGACCATGCGCTCGGTCTTCGGGTGGCTCAGCAACAACAACGACAGGCCGACACGCGGAAATGCGACGAACAGGCCGACGGTGAACAGGAAGATCGGCACCGACAACAGGCACGTGAAGACCAGGAACGAGCGACCGATTACCCGTCGGCTACGTAGAATGCGGGGCACGTCCACCGGCAGGCCCGTGCGGTCACGTGCGCCTTGGCGGTAGTTGCCCTCGACCTCTCGTCGCAGGTGGCTGAGCACCAGCGCACCCGGCGCGATCACCAAGAAGCCCAGAAAGCACAGGCCGTAGGCCAAGCCGCTGCCGAGCACGGTGGCCGCGATCAAGTGCAGCAGCGCGAGCACGATCACCTGTTGGTCATGGGCAGCGCCGCGCCGCGTTCCGAGGCGGATCACTTGCAGGCCGGCGGCGAACTCGACGGCCGTTTCGAGCAGGCTCGCGCCGGTGAACAAGCGCACGGCTTGAGCTCCGAGCAGCGCCAGTGGCAGCACCACGCCGATGCGACGCATGAACGGCCGATCCTGGAAGCTCTCGGGGATGACCACTGCCACGACCAAGCCGACCAGGATGGCGATGGTCAGCCAGTGGTTCAGCTCACCGCTCGTGACCAAAGCCAGCAGGCCAAGGGCGGCCAGGCTGTCGGTCATGATTCGATGAATCAGCCCGAATCTCACGCGCTTTCCCGGGTTGGGGCGCGAGCGCGCGTGCTCTCGGCCGCGTCATTGGCGGGTTCCGCTGGCTTGGCCTCGAGCAACGCGAGGAAGCGCAGCACCGGATCGGCTCCGACGGCGCTGGTCGCTCGCACGCGTTCGCCGGTTCGAGCGCGCACGGTCACGCCGTCGCCCCGCTTGATGTGCGCGACGGCGCGCGAGGCGACATCGCGAATGCGGCGTTCGAAGCGCGCCGTCCATTCGTCGTCGGGAACCGGGCCCGGGTGCGTCGAATCGATCACGTACGAGACGTCGCGCCGCACCTCACGCGCGCGTTCGCGCACGATCATCTGCTCGGTGCTCTTGCGCCAATAAATGTCGCGTGGGTCGTCCCCTTCGCGCATCGCACGCAGGGACAAAATCTCGTCGCCGTTGCCGCGCCCGAGCGCCGAGCTGCCGCCCATGCGATCGCCGGGCACGTTCGTGGGCAACTGCACCGGATCGACAGCGGGGTAGATGATCAGATCGCCGTCGGCCGTCAGCTCCCGGGACTTTTCGAACAGCCCGAACGGGAAGCGCGTCGCGACGCGAAAGCCGACGTGCCGATCGCGACCGCGGCGCGCGGGAGTGCGCCGATAGGCGGCGACCTGCGCCGAGCGGGGGCTGATTTTCAAGAAGAAACAGCGCTTATCGGCGGGTTGCCCAGCGCGCAAATCTTCGACCTCGATCGCGTACGAAGGGATGCGCCGCTTGTGGTTGAAGACTTCGATTTCGACCAAGTGCGGGCGTGCGACCTGCGCGCGCGGTGGCAAGCGACGTACCACGGTGAGCTCACGCAGGCTCAGCTCACTCAATACGCCCGAGACGACGATCATCGAGAGCAACATGCCGAGCAGCAGGTAGAGCAGGTTGTTGCCGGTGTTGATTGCGGCGAAGCCCACGCCGAACGTGATGCCGATGAAGTACTTGCCTTCACGGGTGATCTTCAGTCGTCGCGGCGGTCGGAACCAGCGTCGCAGACGGGCCCAGACGAGCGGCGCGCGTTGACGCCAGGTGAGCGCGGTCGAAGCAGCGCGAGCGGCAGAACCCGATGCGGGAGCCACCGACGCGGGCGAAGGCGCCTCTGGCGCTTTCGACGTTCGAGAGTCTGCCACCCGTGCCCTCCGCCTTTACAGAGGCACTGGGACGCGCGCGATGACCTCGCGAATCGCGGCTTCTGTCTCTTCTCGGGTGGGCGCGTAGCCTTCGGCGTGGGCCGCGAGGCGCACGCGATGCGCGAACACCGGCACTGTCAAACTGTGGATGTCGTCAGCGATGCAGTAGTCGCGGCCGTTGAGCAATGCGCGAGCGCGGGCAGCGCGTGACAGGTTCATGCCGGCGCGCGTGCTGGCGCCGAGCGACAGGGCGGGGCTGCCGCGCGTAGCAGTGACCAACGCTTGCAGGTAGGTACCGAGCGAGCCGTCCATCGTCACGCGGTCGACCTCGCGTTGCAGGCTGACGAGGGCCTTCGGATCGAGGACCACGGGCACGTTCTGAATGCGATCGTGATCGGGCTCGAGCATCAGGCGCATCTCCACCTGCGGGGGTGGGTAGCCGATGCGGATACGCATCATGAACCGATCCAGCTGCGACTCGGGCAGCGGGAAAGTACCCGCAAAATCCTGCGGATTTTGGGTCGCAACGACCAGGAACGGTTCCGGCAGCGGGTGCGTCTTGCCGTCGAGGGAGACTTGCTCGTCGCTCATGGCTTCGAGCAAGGCCGACTGCGTGCGCGGGCTCGCGCGATTGATCTCGTCCGCCAACAGCACGTTCGAAAACACGGGACCGTGGCGCAGCACGAACTCGGACGTGCGTTGATCGAAGATCGAAACGCCGAGCACGTCACTCGGCAGCAAGTCGCTCGTGAATTGCACACGCCGCATCTCGCCGCCGACGGCGCGGGCCAAGGCGCGCGCGAGCGTGGTCTTGCCGACGCCGGGCACGTCTTCGATCAGAATGTGTCCGCGGGCGAGCAGCGCGGTGAGCGCCAGCTCGACGACCTCCGACTTGCCTTCGAGCGCGCCATCCACGGCGCGGCGCAGCTCGAGCAAGTGCTCGAGTCGCTGGGCGGGCATCGCGAGTGCGGAAGAACTCATTCGGAGAGCATGTTAGCATGCGATGCTCGTATTCAGGGTCAAGCCGAAACTGCCGTACTTTAGCGGGTTTATCGATGTATCGTTCTTGTAGGGCTCGTCGTTCTCGTTTGGCTCGCAGCGCGTCGGTCGGTGCGGGTGCAGCTGGTGCCGGTCCCGCTCCGAGTCGGCCTTGGCCGGCGGGCGTCGGAGGCGATGCCTGCGCTGCTCCCGAGCCCGCGCGGTGCGGCGCGTGATCGAGCACATCGAGGTTCGCAACGTGACTCGGCTCTTCGGAGCGACGCCGGCGCTGCGTGCCGTGAGCGCGCGCTTCGAGGCCGGCACGATCACGTTTTTGGAGGGGCCGAACGGCGCTGGCAAGAGCACGCTGCTGGCCGTCATTGGCACCGTGCTCGCGCCGACCAGCGGCGAGGTCGTGTACCACCCCCTCGGTTCGGAGCTGGAGCGCGTTCGCCCACACATCGGTTGGGTGGCTCATGATTCGCTCTGCTACCGAGAGCTGAGCGCACGGCAGAATGTCGAGCTCGCCGCCCGCGTTTACGGGGTGGAGGTCGACGGCGCTTGGGAGCGTGTCGCTCGTCGCGTCGGCGCCGAGCCGCTCGCTGATCGACGCGTTGGCACGCTGTCTCGTGGGCAGCGTCAGCGCGTCGCGCTGGCGCGCGCGTTGGTTCACGATCCGTCGCTTTTATTGCTAGATGAGCCCTGGTCGGGGCTCGATCGGGCGAGTGCCGAGCACCTGCAGAATGCGCTGCTGGAAGAGCGCGCGCGCGGGGCGTTGGTCATCGTGGTGAATCACACGGACGGTTTGGCGGAGCGCCTGGGCGCGCGTTGCGTACGGCTCGAGAACGGGCGCGTCGCTTAGCCGCGGTTGCTCTCTGCCAGCAAACGATCGACCCACGCGCTTACGCCGCGATCGTCGTTGCGCTCGAGTACCGCGCTGACCTGGGCGATGCCGAGTGTCGCGAGCTCGGCTGCGTTGCTGCCGGTGCTCGCGTCGGGCTCACGCGCTTGCGAGAGCACGACATGATCGGCAGAGCGCCCACGGGCAGCCAATGCCTCGAGCGTGGCCGTCGTGTCGTGCAGGACGCCGAGCGCGTCCGCGGCAACCAAGACCCAGACCGCCGGCTCCAGGGCGCGCGCCAGATCGAAGTTGCTCGACCCAGGCGCGAGCGGCGAGAACAAGCCGCCGGCCGTTTCGATGACCGTCCAGATTGCCCTACTTGACGATACGTGTATCGTCGCATGGGACTCTGCCTTTGCAACCCAGGCGGCGACCTCGGCCAGATCGATGGCGATGCCCTCAGCGCGTGCAGCGAGGTGTGGGGAGACGGGTTGGGCGAGCGCGTAGAGTGGGTGCGCAACGCCCGGTTCGAGCGAGCCGGCGTCCTGAAGTAGCCGCGCATCCGACCCTTCCGGAGCTCGCGGGGCTTCCGTCGCGTTGGTTCCAAGAGTGATCCCACTCTCGATCGGTTTGAGCCCCAGGCAGGGCACTCCGCGCGCCGAGAGCTCGCGAAGCAATGCCGCGCTCACGCGCGACTTCCCGACGCCAGTGCCGCAACCCAGGACTACGAGGCGCGGCATGCGTCCACCACTTCGTGTGCAAGCCTGGCGATCGCTTGCGCCGAGAAGGTCGCTTTCACCGTCAGCCTGAGCCGGGCCGCGTTCGCCGGGACGGTCGGAGCTCGGATGGCTTGCGCCAAGATGCCCTGACTGCGCAGCTGAGTGGCGACCTTCAACGCGCGTTCATTGGCGCCGAGAATGACGGAAACGATGGGCCCAAACGAGCCGGGCGCGAGTTGCAGGCTGGCGAGCGCGAGCACGCGCCGCAGCTCGGCCACGTTCTCGACCAGCCGGAGTCGCTGCTCGTCCGCCGTGCGTGTCAGGCGAACCTGCGCGGTCGTCAGCGCTGTGTGGCTGGGCGAGAGCGCGGTCGAGAACACGAAGCTGCGCGCCTTGTTCCATAAGAAACGCCGCAGGGAGGTCGAGCCGGCGACGAATCCTCCGTGCGAGCCGACTGCTTTGCCGAGCGCTCCGACCAAAACATCGGGCTGAATGCCCGCCTCGGCGCAGCGCCCCGCGCCGTGCGGGCCAAACACGCCGATGGCGTGGGCTTCATCGACGACGAGGCAGGCATCATGGCGGTCGCAGAGCTGTCGGAGCGCTCTCAGGTCCGGACCGTCGCCATCCATGCTGAAGTAGGACTCAGTCGTTACCCAAACCGCACGCGCAGTCCGCTGCTGCATCAGCAGACCCTCCAGCGCCTCGAGGTCGAGGTGAGGGACGATGCGCACCTCGGCTTTTGCCAGGCGTGCTCCGTCGATGAGGGAGGCGTGGTTCGCTGCGTCCGAGAGGATAACCGTCCCCGCGCTGCCCAAGGCGGAGACCAGGCCCAGGTTCGCGGCGTAGGTCGACGAGAAGAGAAGGGCGCTCTCGGTCCCGACCCATGACGCGAGCTCGGCTTCAAGCTCGACGTGCTCCGGCGTGCTGCCATGGATCAAGCGCGAGGCAGCGGCTCCCGGCCTGGTCTGTGTTTCACGTGAAACAGGGGCCGCCGCCAACCCTAAGTAGTCATTCGAAGAAGCATCGATGGGCGTCAGACCCAGTGCGCGCGCCGACTCGAGCACACTCCGCCGAATGGAGCCGTCGTCCGGCTCTCGCAACAGCTGCCCGTCATTCAACTCAACAAGGGTCTGCTCCAGTAACGACTCAAAGCGCACGTGCCGGTACTAGCACTCGGGAGCCGACCATCGCTCGCCCTCCAGCAAAGAAAATTGCGCTGCAACTTGGGTGAGGGCGCGCCCGTGTGCAGAAGACTAGAGCAAACGCCGCAACCATCCGCTGCAACCCGCAGGCGCAACCGCGCGTCGACACTCTGCCGCGCCCGAATTCTCCCGAACGTTTCAATGCGGGCCAACCGACGACGAGTCGCAGCTCGAAGCCGAGAGCCGAGGAAGTCCAAACCAAGCCTGCACCGGAAAGGCGGAGCCCGGTCGCCAAGCAGACGCGCGATGGCCGCGGACCGAGAAGCCCGGAGCCCGCGCGCGCCGATTCCGACCGAGAGTGCATCGAAGCAGCAACTCGAGCCCACAACCGAACCCAAGCCGGCCAGCCTCGAGCGGTCAGCACAGGCACTCAAGGACTTGGCGGCGCTCAGCTGGGCTCATACCCGGGCATTCGATTCACTCAGCGATTGCCAGCGCTGGATCTGCTCGCTAGTCCGTGGCTGCTTTGCGCCTCGGCAAACGGTCACCGAGAAGTAGGACCACTCGTTCTTTGCTGCCTCGCTGGAGACCCGCATGCACCAGTGCGGCGCGGGTTCTGAGCCTCACGGGCGGATGCGCGGCGCTGGGAGGGCCATGCTGCGGCACCCTGCGACGCTCAGAACTCTGTGCACGGAGCTGCCCGAGGCAGCCCTGGTCACTCGCCCCGACGAAAGCGGATCTGCCGACTCGCACGCCGACGCGCTCGATTACGGCGTTCGTGACAACGCTCCCAGGCTCGCAGCTATCGGGCGAGATTCGCGTCGTTCTAGGGCACGAAGCCGTTCGGGTCGTGGACTCACGGACCAGCCCGAACCAATCGGACTAACGGGCCAAGCGGAACAATCCGCGGCAGCCTCGGCGCTCGAGTGACTCGACTTCGCAACCTCCCACCCCCAAGTGCGAGACAGCGTTTCACGTGAAACTCAATAATACCCGGCGTAATTATTGATAAATTCAATGATTACAATGGTATATGACCCTTCATAAGTGCCTAATTGGATCAAAAATACACGCAAGTATTTTTGTTATTGATTTCGCTCCCGTTCGTTCGAGCAATTCTCGCTCCTCCTTCGCATCATTGAGATATCGTCTGCTCAATGAAGCGCGAGCTCGAACTCTCTCCCGCGCCCAAGCGGGGTCAGTACGACCGAGCGCTCAGCCGTCGCGATCGCCAAGCGGCGCAGCGGGAACGAGTGATCGCCGCGCTGCTCGCGGTGAGCGCTGCGCAGCGTGAGCTCAACGTGGCAAACGTCGTCGAGCTCGCCGGGATTGGTCGAAATACGTTCTACGAATACTTCGACGACATCGAGCATGCATTGAGCTCGATCAAAGCGCGTGCGCTGCGTGACTTCGACACACGAGTCAACGCAGTGCTGCTGGTCGCGCGCACGCCGCTCGAACGCATACGAGGGTTATCCCGCGCATGGACCGAGCACCTGTTCGACAATGTTGCTCTGGCGCGCTTCGCGTTGAGCGCGCAGCCCGAGGCGCGTGAGCCGACGCAACTCTCGGCGCTCGCGCAACAGCTCGCACGCACGCTAGAGGCGCAGCTGGACGCGCGCAGCGCATTACCCGGGCTTGCCGATCCCTTACGGGTGCTCGCCGTCGCTGCGCTCTTCGACGTCGTGAGTCGTGCCCACACGACCAGCAAGCCCCTGGCAAGCGACGAGCTCCAGCGCACGTTGGCCGAGCTCTCTTTGCGTGTGTTGCGCTGAGTGCTCGTGCTGTGGTGCGTCTCCGTCCGGGACGCGCGACCGCGCTGCTCGTGGTGTCAGGTTTCCGGTTGCGATCCCTGAGCTTTCGATGGTGCGCTTCCGGTGTGTTGGTTGTGGAAAACCTGCCTGCTCTTTTCGGCGCAATTCCGCCCCGTGAGCAAGCTCGCAAAACCCAGTGCGGAGCATTTCCATCACGGCGCTGGGGTGCTAGCGTCGGCCGCGCATGCCAAAAGGTCCCGTCGAGCTCCGCGTTGGCGGACAGACCTACCGCGTCGTGGCGACAGCGGAAGAAGCGGACTTGCACCGTTTGGCCGACGTGGTGGACGATCGTTTGCGGCAGCTCACCGCACCCGGGCGAGCCGTCTCGCCGCAGTCGATGTTGCTGGCGGCGTTGTCGTTGGCTCACGATCTGGAAGACGAACGAAACCGCCGGCTGCGCTCCGAGCAACGTGCTCGCGAGATGCTGAGCAGCTTGGTTGCGCGCATCGACGCCGCGCTGGACGCGGATTCGGCGGAGCTTGCTGCGCCTCCTTCAGCCGAGCCTCTGCGCGCGGATCAGGATGAGGGCGAAGTCGAGTTCGACTTCGGTCCGGCGCTCGATCCCTGAGCCGAATTCGGCCGAAAGCGCTGACGAACGACGCGAGGCTCACTCGCCGCGGTCGGGCGTTGGACGCAGCGCCTCGTAGCCGAGGATGAAGGGCAGCGCGAGCCACAGACCGTCGACCTGCACCCCGACGTACAGCGTGTTGCCGTGGCCGCCGGAGATCGCGGAATCCCCACCGAGCACGATGCCGCTCGCCATCGCGTACGAGCCGTGGAAGTTGTGGCTGCGTAAGCCGAAGAAGCCTTCGGCGCTCCAGCGGAGATCATCGCCGTTGCGGCTCAGCGCGCCGCCCGAGAGCACGATTGGAAAGTCGCCCTCGAACGTCGGTAACAGAAAGCTGAGCCCGCCGCCGAAGCGAACGTCCGAGAACGTCGCGGTGCCGACCGTGGCGTAGGGGCCGAGGGCGAAGTCGGCGTTGCGATCCCGCCCGAACAGCACGTCGCCCCGAAATCCGCCGCAAAATCCAGTCTTTTGCCAGACCTTGCCGTGATCGCCGCGGCCACAGAGGGCAGCGTCGGCGGCCACGTTCCATTCGGGCTCCGCGTGCACGCGACCTACGACGGTACTCGCTGCGAGCAAGGCGGCGACAGACGCTAGCGCGCGCATCGTCTCAGCTTCGCACTCGGTTCGTCGCGTCGCGACTCGTCACGGGTCACATGTCGCCGTACTCGACGCATACGAAGGGTTGCACGCGGGGTCGCGGCACAGGTCGTACGAGGCCGAGCAGAACGTGCACGAGAAGGTTTGATCCTGACCCTGGATGCAGGGTTCCACGTCCGTCGTTTGCGTGGCGCTGGCGGCTCTCGTGCATTTGTAGGGCCCGCCCGCGACGACCGTCGGGTCGGCGGCATCGGACGGATACTTGACGAGGCAGCCCTGACAGATGTTGATCGGGAAATCGAGCTCACTCGAGGTGATCGAGGAGTTGCCGAGGCTATCGCCGAAGACCCGGATCTTCGCCAGAACCGTGCGTGCGTTCTTCACCGCGTCGGTGCCGCCCAGGGCAGCAGGGATCACATTGACGGCCATCGATGCGTAGGAAGGCACGTCACCCGCCGAGGCGTCGACGAAGCCGGTGCCCACGGTCGAGTAATTGCCGATCACCCGCCCGTCGAGCGTCGTCAGCGTCACCTCGGCGCCGCGCAGCGAGATCCGGGACGTCTCGGTGCGCAATTGCTCGCGTGAGCCCTGCTGGGTGAGCTGATTGCCGACCAGCAGTGACGCCGTGTAGCTGGTGGTGAAGGCCGTATCCATCGTTCCCGAAGCCAACAGGGCGGAGGTGGTGTCCGGCTTGGCCACGCAAGTGGTCGAGCTAGCGTCGATGACGCCAACCACGAACAGCGAGCTGTTGTTGTCGGCACAGCTCGACGTCAAGCCGAGCGAGCCAATCGAGAGCAAGCTCACGGAAAGCAGATAGGTGATTGTCGAGCGGTGCATAGGGACCTCGAAAGCGGTTGCAACGCGTCTGGGCGCGCACCTTTGGCAAGTGTACCGAGCCGCCGCGAAGCACGCCAAGATTGTGCACAACGTCGCTTAATGAAGTGGGAGATTCGCGGCCGAATTCGCTCACTCTGCGAGCGCGAGGACGCGTGTGCGCAACTCGGGCAAAGGGATTGGCAGAGTCTCCACGTCGCCCAGACCGCGCGCTAGGACGAAGCGCACCGAGGACCCGGCCCGCTTCTTGTCGTGGCCGATCAAGCCTGCGGCATCGGCCAAAGGTTGCCCCGCCAAGCTCGCCGGGAGTCCGAGCCGTCGCAAGAGCTCCAAGGTCCGGTCGCTCAGCTCGCGCGGCGTGTGCCCCAGGGAAACGCCCAAACGCAACGCTGCAACCAGGCCGAGGCTCACCGCTTCTCCGTGGCTGAGCGCGGTGTACCCGGCTTGAGCCTCCAAGGCATGGCCCACGGTGTGTCCGAGATTGAGCACCGCGCGCAGGCCGCCCTCGCGTTCGTCGAAGCTGACGATGCGCGCCTTGACCCGGATCGAGCGGCGCACGATCTCGGTCGTCAGCTCGACGTCCCGAGCAGCGATTTCGGGCGCGTGTTGTTCCAGAAACGCGAACAGCTCCGGATCGCCGATGAGCGCCGTCTTCACGACCTCGGCCAGGGCACTGACGAAACCGCGCGCTGGCTCCGTGCTCAGGTAGGCGACGTCACAGAGCACGCCACTCGGTTGCCAGAAGGCACCCACCGCGTTCTTGGCAGAGGCCAAATCCACACCGGTTTTGCCGCCCACGGAGGCGTCGACCATGGCCAGCAGGGTGGTGGGAATGCCGATCCAGCGCACGCCGCGCATGTACGTGGAAGCCGCGAACCCCGTCATGTCGGTGACGACGCCGCCGCCGAGCCCAACGAAGGTGGCCTTGCGGTCGGCAGAGCCGGCCAACGCGGCCTGCCAAAGGCCTTCCACCGAGGCGATGTTCTTGTGCGCTTCGCCGGGTTCGAAATCGAAGCGGATCACGCGCGCTCCGGCGGCGTGCAGTGCGGCCTCGACGCCAGCCGCGTGCAGCGCGGCCACGGTGCGATCGGAAACCAACACGCACACGGGGCTCTGTTCGACCAACGCGCCGATGCGCGCGCTCGCAAAATCATGGCCGATCTGGACGCCATAGGACGCCTCACCAGACGCCACTGCCAGCTCATCGCGTCGCCAAACGTCGCGCACCTGAGCGGCCACGACTTCTACCGGGGCCTCGCAGGAGATCCGGGCATGCGCTTCAGCGTAGCTGGTGGCGCGTAACCCGAGCAGCTCGGTCACCCGTTGCTCGGGATTACTTCCGGACAGCAGCGGTCGCGAGCCCTGCGCGAGCGCTCGCCGTGTGAGCTCCGCTGGCGAGCCTTCGAGCGTCACGACGACGCATTCGTCGAGCGCTTTGAGCCGCAAGTCGCGGGAAATGAGCGCTCCGCCGCCGACCGCGATCACCGGCGGTTGTGCCGAGCCTGCGGCGTCGGCCAAAACGCGGGTCAAGCAGCTCCGTTCGAGCGCTCGAAAGGCCGCTTCACCCTGACTCGCGAACAGGCTCTCCACGCTCTGCCCGGCTTGCGCTTCGACCACGCGGTCGAGGTCGATGAAGGGTCGACCTGTCTCCCGAGCGACCAGCGCTCCGACGGTCGATTTGCCAGTGGCCATGAAGCCGTTGAGGATGAGGGGGCGTCGCATCTGCTTTTTCTGGGTGCCTCGGAAGGAGCCGAGCGCGGCGGCAGAGCTTGCCGGAGCCAGGCCGTGCGCGCCAGGTCGTCTCGAGCGTGTACACTGGCGCAGGCATGGCCACGGTCGAGATCGAGCAGCGTGGCGTCGCGCTTCGAATTCGCGTGCGAGTGAAGCCGCGCGCCTCGAAGAGCCGAATCTTGGGCTTTCGCGAGGGCGCGTTGGAGATTTCGGTGGCCGCTCCGCCCGTGGATGGGGAAGCGAATTCGGAATTGATTCGGATACTTGCGGCGACGCTCGCTTGCGCAAAAAGCGCGATCGAAATTGTCTCTGGCCCTGGGTCTCGCAGTAAGCTGGTGTCGATCGTCGGGTTCACGGAGGCGGCGCTACGCGCCCAACTGGACCAGACGGGGCCGAGGGTCACCCGATGACTGAACTGACGCACTTCCGTTTTGCCAAGTACGAGGGTCTGGGCAACGACTTCGTCGTCGTCGATTCGGCGAATGACGCCCTACTCGATCGCGCGCAGGTGGCTCGCGTGTGCGACCGTCACTTTGGGGTCGGCGCCGACGGCGTGCTGCTCGTCACGCCTCCCGCCTCGCTGGGAGCACGCGCCACCATGGTCGTGCTCAACGCCGATGGCAGCCGCCCGGAGATGTGCGGCAACGGCCTGCGTTGCGTTGCGCTGCACCTGGCGCTCCAGGATCGCTCAGCCGGCGTGAGCTTCATCGTCGACACCGATGCCGGTCCACGGCTGGTCGCGGTCGAGCGCGGTGCAGACGGTGCGTCCGTCACCGTGAGCATGGGCCGCGGCGTGCCTCGAGGCGAGCTGGCCTTCTCACGGGGCAACGTCGTGCGTAACTTCGCGCTGATTTCCATGGGAAATCCGCACGCGGTCAGCTTCGAGGGCCTGATCGACGAGCAAGCGCTGGACGTGCTCGGTCCGGCCGTTTCCTCGCAGTTCCCGACGGGCAGCAACGTGGAGCTCGTCGTGCAGCGGGGCCCTCGAGAGCTCGAGGTGCTGGTTTGGGAGCGCGGTGTCGGGCGTACCTTGGCTTGCGGCACGGGCGCGTGCGCGGTGGCCGTCGCGGCGGCGCGTCAGGGGCTCGTCCCCTTCGATGCCGAGATTCAGGTGGCGCTTCCGGGTGGCCCGCTGCACATCAGCGTGGCTCGAGAGACCTTGGACGTGACCATGCGTGGTCCCGCACGCCGGGTGTTCTCCGGCGAGGTTCCTGTGCGGTGAACGCCGACCTCGCGGGGGCACGCCACGACTTGAACGTGGTCGCGATCGTGTCGAGTGCGGACGCGATCGAGATCATGAGCCGTACGCTCGGTCAATCGGGTGACAGGTTGAGCGTGGCCACCGATTTGGCCGAAGGGCTCGTTCGAATTTCTTCGCAAGTTCCAGATGTTGCGTTCGTCGACGTGACCTTGGGTGACGGCGCAGGTCTGGCCGTATTGCACCACATTCGCGCTCTCGCGCCGCACGTGACCGTGTTCGCGCTGACCGCTGCCGAGCGCCTCGGGCTCGGCGTGCAAGCGAGCGCGCTCGGTAGTGCCGGCACGTTGGTGCTGCCTCTGTCTGGTGACGAGCTGTTGAACGCGCTCTCCGACGTGCGCACGCGCCTGGCGGAGCGCGACGAGCGACTGCGCTTGGAGCGCGTGGCGTCGGCGTCGGCGCGCCACATGTCAATCGTGGAGCAGGTTGCCGAGATTGCCGAGGCCGCCACGCGACGTGACGCCGCCGAGCGCCTGGCCGAGCTGCTCGTCGGTTCGGTGGGCGTGGTCTTGGCCGCGGTCTACGTGCCCGCCGCAGAAGGCTCGCGCCAATTGATGCGCGTGGCCGCGCGTGGCGGCATCGGTGATGCCCCGAGCTTCTGCGACGAGATGGAGCTTTTGAATCACGCCCGCGAGCGCAACCTGGAGACCCTCCGACTCGCCCTGAAGAGCGAACAAAGCGGCGTGATCTTGCTGGGTCGAACCCCCGACGGTCGACGCGCCGGGGATGTATTCCCGCTCTTGCCGTTGGTTGCCGCGCAAGCGACCACGTCGCTTGCGTTGATTGGCGCTCGTGAGCAGTCGCATCGCGGCGCGATGAAAGACCCGAGCTCGAGCGCTTACACCTTCGCCTATTTCGTCGATGTCGCAGGGCGCGAGATCGACATGGCGCGCCGCCACAATCGCCGCTTCGCGCTGGCGACCATCTTCGTGCAATTCGAGCGACCAAGCACGGGCGAGGTCGAGCCGACCGTGCTCGTGGCCGAGCACGTACTGGCCGCCGTGCGTGATACCGACGTGCTGGCGCGCGTCGACGCCAACGAGTTTTACCTGTTGTTGCCGGAGACCGGTGGGCTCGGTGCTCATTCCTGCCGCAGGCGGGTGCTGAACGAGCTCGCGCAACGTGGGCCTGGATGGCCGAGCGAGGCATTGACCGTGACCGTGGGCGTCGCCACTTTCCCGCACGATGGCGGCGATCTGTCGCGTTTGTTGCGGGTCGCAAAGCAGCGCGCCGAGGCTTCATTGAAGAGCGTCGTGGACCAGCTTCACTTGGACGCGCTGTCGCTCTCGAGCCTTGCCGATACGCTGCTCGCGCAGCTGGCGGTAGGTGGCGCCGCGCCGCGCGGCTTGGAGAGCCCGCACTACATCGAGCTGCCGGCGATGGATTTGGTGGGGCTCGCGCTGGCCACGGTGTCCGAGGCGTGGCGCGCCGGCCAAGCGCGCATCGTTGCCACGGTGCACCCGGGGATCAGCATGGGCGGCGCCGTGCGCGCGGAGCACGGCCGCGACGGCGAGGGCCTGCGCTTCGATGCCGTCGATGTGTCGGAGCTCGATGGCTGCGCGAATTTGGACGTTTTGTGCGTCGTCGCCGAGCACGCCTCGTATGTGTTGCTCGGGCGGAACGAGGGTCACATCGTGCGCGCGGTGCACGCCTCCGATCCGCTGCTCGTGGATCTGGTGCTTCGCAAGTTGTCCGACGCGACCGACCTGAGGCTCGCGGACTGATGTCGCGCTCGATCTTGGTCGTGGAGCCCGACTTCGACGCGCTGGGCGCATTGGCGTCCCGGTTGCGCGCTCGCGGGCTCGATGTCGCTATCGCGGACAGCGCGGCGAGCGCTGTCGAGCGTGCGCGCGGCAAGCCGCCAGAAGCGGTGATCGTCGCCGCAGAAATCCTGCTGGATGGCGGTTTACGCGCCAGATTCGCGGCTGATCCATTGTTGGCGCGGGCGATGGTCTTCACGCTGTACACGACGAGCTTCCCGGACCGCGAGCTGCGCGCTGACGAGCTCGACGGCCGTGAGCTCGAAGACATTGCGCGTCGCATGCACGCATTGCCGGCGCGCGCGAGCGCGGCGGTCGCCGAGAGTGGCGACGTGCGCGGTAACCTGCAGCAGATCGGGATTTTGGATCTGCTGCAGCTGCTGAGCATGAACCGGCGCAGTGGCTCGCTTTCCGTCACCACACAAGCCGGCGCCGGTGAGGTGCGTCTCGCCGACGGTGAAATCGTGGACGCCGTTTACCGGCGTTTGGAGGGCGAAAAAGCGCTCTATCGCTTGCTTGCCGAGACCGAAGGCGTATTTTCGTTCGCCAGCGGCACGCCCCATTCGTTGCGGCGCATCGTGCTACCTACGCGCACGCTCTTGCTCGAGGGCATGCGGCACATCGACGAGACCAAGCGCCGTCGCGACGAGTTGAACTCCGAGTCGGAAGCGTTCCTGGCCATCGTGCCGCCCGAGACCGGCACGCGCGAAGCGTCGCAGCGCGTGCTCGAGGTGCTCCTCGCACCGCGTACTCTGTCCGAGCTGCTCGACGAAGTGCCGCTCGCCGACTTGGACGTGCTGGAAGCCCTGGGCGAGCTGCTCGAGGGCGGCCAAATTCGCCGTATTTCCGCGGGTGCAGCAAGAGTCGAGTTGGCGGATGCCGACCGCCTCACCGTGCTCGCCGCCCTGGCCAAGCGCGCGGCCCGCGCCGGGTTTCGCGCACCGGTGCGCGTGGCGCTGGCCGCGTCGCAACAACGCCTGGCGACACTGACCCACGCCGTCAGCCGCATCGCAGACGCCATCATCCCGACCGAGATGGTGCCGAGTGCGCCCATCCCACACGCGCTCGCCACGCTGCGCTTGGCCGACGGCGCCGAGCTGGGTG
>OUNO011322954.1_pt1 | contig 17682 bp, 14 predicted proteins | sample 1779811 | NCBI WGS metagenome assembly OUNO01 (sample SAMEA3914804, study PRJEB12502) | metagenome | biome: forest; material: soil | place: Canada | collected 2010-06-25 | depth 0.3 m | reverse complement strand
GGTGCCCATTCGTCGTTGACGCCCTGATCACTTAAAATTAAAACGCGGCATCCATTCTTGACTTCTTTAGCGGCTTTTCGGCAAAGCTGCGCGACTGCTTTTCGTAACCCACGTGGACCTTCCGAAACCTTGAACAAGGTTTTCAGGGTCACATTTTTAAAATTCGGATCGGTGATTCCCCGGATTTTTGCCAGATCTTCATTCGTCAAAACCGGCTGGGCAATTTTAATCTGGCTCCAGGCCTCGGGTTCCTCGGCGAGAAGGTTTGGTCTCGGGCCAATTCCCGTTGAGAGCGACATCACGAGCGCTTCACGAATCGGATCGATCGGCGGATTGGTGACTTGCGCAAACATCTGACGAAAGTATTTAAATAAAAGCTGGGGACGCTCTGAAAGTACGGCGAGTGGCGTGTCATTCCCCATCGAGAGGGTTGGTTCTTCTCCGGACGTCGTCATCGGAGTAATCACCATTTTGATTTCTTCTTCAGTGATGCCAAAAGTGCGCTGCAATTTTTGAAGGTTCTTTGAAAGTACGGGAGGAACGGGTGCGACATCTGGAATATCTTCCAGAGCAATGCGGTGTTCCTTCACCCATGCACGATAAGGGCGTGCGCGAGTGAGTTCGCTCTTGATTTCTTCATCATCGATGATTCGTCCTTGGGCGGTATCGACCAGAAACATTTTACCGGGCTCAAGCCTTCCTTTTTCACGGATAAGGGATGCGGGAATCGGAAGGACTCCGGTTTCGGAAGCGAGAATCACGCGGTCATCGGTGGTGACCAGATAACGGCAAGGTCTCAGGCCATTTCGATCGAGTGTTGCGCCAACCAGAGTTCCGTCGGTAAAACAAACCGCAGCCGGTCCATCCCAGGGCTCCATCATCGCCGAATGATATTGATAAAACGCACGACGGGCTTTATCCATTTTGGTTTTGTAAATCCAAGGTTCTGGAATCAGCATCATCATTGCGTGTGGCAAGGATCTTCCACCCAACAATAAAAACTCAAGTGCATTATCCAGCGATGCCGAATCACTTTGATTTTCCTGAATGATCGGAAACGCTTCCTTGAGTTCTTTTCCAAAAAGCGGAGATTGTAATTTTCCCTGTCGGGAGCGCATCCAGTTCAAATTGCCTTGAATCGTGTTGATTTCGCCGTTGTGACAAAGGTAACGGTATGGGTGGGCAAGCGGCCAGCTTGGAAAGGTATTGGTACTGAAACGCGAGTGCACCACCGCAATGGCACTTTCGAATTCTGGATTTTTTAGATCCAGAAAATACTGATCCACTTGAGCCGGAAGCAACATCCCCTTATAGACAATCGTTCGCGCGGAAAGACTCGCGATGTGCAGACCGGTTTCTTTTTCAATCAGTCTGCGTGCAAGGTAAAGACGCCGTTCGAAGGCAAGAATCTCTGTGCCTTTTCTTGCAATAAAAAAATGCTGAATGGAGGGTTCTGTCTGGCGCGCCTGTTCGCCGATTTGACTGGAATCACAGGGGACTGTTCTCCAGCCGAGAAAAGTGAGCTTCTTTTCTTTAAAAATTTTCTCGATGATTTTCCGAAAACGAGCTTCCTGGATCTTCTCTTTTGGGCAAAAAACAACCCCGACAGCGTAGTCACCCTGCTCGGGAAAAGCCGGCCATTTTTCTTCGCTGGTCATTACGGATCGAAAAAAGCGATGTGGAATCTGGGTGAGAATCCCTGCGCCATCACCGGTCAATGAATCCGCTCCCTGAGCGCCCCGGTGAACCAGATTTCTAAGAATTTCAAGGCCTTGAGAAACAATGGACGAGCTGCGTTCGCCCTTTAAATGGGAGATCATTCCGAGTCCGCAGCTGCCTTTTTCAAAGCGTGGGTCGTATAAACCTTGTTTCTTCACCAGAAAAAAGTACCTGCAGAATGACTTTGGTACAAGGGGTCTTGTCTCCATGAAGCGACAATTATAGCAAATTAACTCATGGAGTTAGTTCAGGCTGCGGTGAACGTAAGTTTCGTCAGCAGCTCCTACTTCGAAGAGATTGCTTCCTTCCATTTTTCCAAAACATGGGCCGCAATATCCTGAACTCCCACATTATTGGTAACTTGTGAAAATACGAATGGTCCCTCTCCACGCATTTTACGGGAATCCCGATCCATCACCGATAGATCCGCACCCACGTGCGGAGCAAGATCAGTTTTATTGATCACAAGCAGATCCGACTGGGTGATACCGGGCCCGCCTTTACGAGGAACTTTATCGCCACCCGCGACGTCAATCACATAGATCGTATAGTCCACAAGCTCACGACTGTACTGAGCGGCAAGATTATCCCCGCCACTCTCCACAAAAAGAAGTTCCGGCATGAAATTCTTCATCAATCCTTCGAGCGCATCGAGATTGTGACTGATGTCCTCTCTGATCGCCGCGTGTGGACATCCCCCGGTTTCCACTGCTCTGATTCGTTCCCTGGGCAGAGCTTCGTTGCGGATTAAAAATTCCGCATCTTCCCGGGTAAAAATGTCGTTGGTCACCACCGCGAGAGAATGCTTGTCCCGCAAATACCTGCAGAGCGCAAGGAGAAGCGCAGTTTTTCCACTTCCAACAGGTCCGCCGATCCCTACGGTAAAAGAACGTTTACGATAGTCGCGATCCAGAGGAGCGTCACGATCGTGAAAAAGACCGGGATGAGTCATCTGCTCGTGTGTATGTCCATGCCCACCGTGAATGTGGCTGTGATCATGCATCTGGTTTTTTTTTGGGTTTGGTACTGCTGAAAATTTCAGGTCTTTCATATTTTGTTTTCCTCAGGATTGAAAAAGTTTTGAGTAAAGCTGATCATGCGTTGATTGAAACACTTCCAATAAAGGCGCGGTTTGGGCCAGGTCTTCCATTTGAAAGTTTCCACATTCGGCAAGTACTGCATCGAATGTTTCTGAAAATTGCGACTGAATTTGCTGAGCCTGGTATGGCCCGACAATCCCCAGCCGGATCGCTGCCGAAAGAATACTTCGAAACGATCCGTGGAGAAACAAACGTTGCGCCGATTCACGATCCACCTTCAAGGCATTCATCACAGCACCATGGACGGGAGCATAATGCTGATGAGGTGACTTGATCTGCGCAATCCCAAAAGAACGCATGCAGGTCGAAAGGAATGTCCTGCCCTGAACCCGACTCGCCCGATTGGCGACATGCCCGGTTAAAAACGCATTGCAAAACAAATCAAGCTCCTCGAGCTTCTCAGGATGATCGAATGCTGCGCTCATCAAAGGCAATAATCCATGTCCGGTTTGCCAGAGCGCTTCACTTAAAAATTTCACGAGCCCAACCGCCCCCTGAACTTCTCCTGATTGGTGCGCGGCTTCGAGACCACCGGAATGGGCGAAACTTCCGATCGGAAAAGCTGAATCCGAGAGTTGCATCAAAAGCCAGTTTGTCGACAAAGTTTTCATCTCCTTGAAATTTTAAAACAGAAAGTACTTTTGAGTGAGAGGAAGCTCGTCGGCCGGATCACAGCGAAGAATCACTCCATCCGCTTTCACCGTATAGGTCTCGGGATCCACCTCAATCTCTGGCATTGCGTCGTTGAGTTTCATCTCCTTTTTGCCAATCCCACGACATCCCCGGACCGCAGAGAGTGTCTTCGTCAGTCCATAAGATTGAGCGGTGCCGGTGGCAAGCGATAACTGAGACACAAACGCAAGACTCGTCCCACCGGTTGCCTTGCCGAAAGCTCCAAACATCGGGCGCATGAATACGGGCTGCGGGGTTGGAATCGATGCATTCGGGTCGCCCATTTGAGCCCAGGCGATGAAACCACCCTTGATGACGATTTCAGGTTTTACTCCAAAGAACTGCCTTTTCCAGATCACGAGATCGGCGAGTTTCCCCGCTTGAACAGAACCCACTTCGTGCGATACTCCGTGAGCGATCGCCGGATTAATCGTGAACTTCGAAATATACCGGCGAATGCGCAAATTATCGTTATCGCCCTTTTCATCGGCGAGGCGGCCCCGTTGAAGCTTCATCTTGTGTGCGGTTTGCCAGGTCCGGAGAATCACTTCCCCGATTCGTCCCATGGCCTGGCTGTCACTCGACATCATGCTGATTGCACCGAGATCGTGCAAAATATCCTCTGCTGCGATCGTTTCTTCGCGAATTCTACTCTCGGCAAAGGCCACATCTTCCGGGATATTTCTATTCAGATGATGGCAAACCATGAGCATGTCCAGATGCTCATCAATCGTATTTTTAGTCAGTGGACGTGTCGGGTTCGTCGAGCTGGGAAGAACATTGGGTTCGCTGCAGACTCGAATGATATCAGGAGCATGGCCGCCGCCTGCACCCTCTGTATGATAAGTATGAATGGTTCTTCCCTTGAATGCGGCGACAGTATCATCAAGGTAACTTGATTCGTTCAGCGTATCGGTGTGAATGGTGACTTGAACATCGTGAGCTTCGGCAACAGTAAGACAGCAATCAATCGTTGCAGGTGTCGTGCCCCAGTCTTCATGAAGCTTCAATCCAATCGCGCCGCCTGAAATTTGTTCGACAAGCCCTTCGGGTTTTGACGTATTTCCTTTTCCTGTAAATCCAAAATTCATCGGAAAAGTGTCGGTAGACTGAAGCATGAGTTCGACATGTCTGGCTCCCGGCGTACAGGTCGTGGCATTCGTGCCTGTTGCCGGGCCGGTTCCACCGCCAATCATTGTGGTCACGCCACTCGCCAGTGCATCGTATATCTGCTGAGGACAAATAAAATGAATATGGGTATCAAGTCCACCTGCGGTGACGATCATGCCTTCAGCAGCGATCGCTTCGGTCGTCACTCCCACAACCATGCCCGGAGTCACTCCCTCCATCACGTCGGGGTTTCCCGCCTTTCCGATTCCCGAGATGCGCCCGTTCTTGATTCCGATGTCGGCTTTGAAAATTCCAGTCCAATCAATAATGAGGGCGTTGGTGATTACACAATCCAGTGCGTCCGCTTGAGACACACCGGCAGCCTGCCCCATTCCGTCACGAAGCACTTTTCCGCCGCCGAATTTACATTCGTCACCATAGACAGTGAAATCCCTTTCAACTTCGGCAAAAAGTTCCGTATCGCCGAGGCGGATACGATCGCCCGTTGTTGGCCCGAAAATATCTGCATAATGGCTGCGTTTCATCCGATGACTCATTGAAACCCCCGACTCTTCACCGCAGCTGCAGCCTTTGCCCGATTCTCCGGATTGACCGGGCCATCGGCTAAATTATTACCCCCGCGAATCACCCGGTTCCCACCAATCGAAACGAGCGGAACCGTTTTGGTTTCCCCCGGCTCGAATCGCACTGCTGCACCTGCCGGGATATCGAGTCGCATGCCATAGGCTTTTTCCCGATCGAATGAAAGTGTTCGATTGGTTTCGATGAAGTGATAATGACTACCGACTTGAATCGGACGATCTCCCTTGTTCGTGACCGCGAGGGAGCAGGTTTCACGACCGTCATTGAGAATCAGTTCTCCGGCGGAGGTGAAAATCTGACCCGGAAAACCCTCTGAATTCGACATTGTATCCGGGGAAACCGGTTTGCGCTCCGGGACAGGCAAAAAACTTCCATAAAGGGCGAGGACCAGGTCACCGTATTCCACTACAATTGGATGATGAACGGTCACCAGCTTGGTACCATCGGGAAAAGTCCCTTCAATCTGAACATCATGGATCATCTCTGGCACTCCCGGCATCACGTCAGCGCGTCCGAGCAGTCTTCGTCCCCAGTCCATCAGTTCGGCTACCGGTTTTCCTTCACGGATCATTTCCAGAAGCTGGGTTGAAATCAAGGCAACCGCTTCGGGATAATTCAAACGAAGCCCTCGCGCCAGCCGTTTTTGGGCAAGGAATCCCGCCTGGTGGAGGGTCAGCTTGTCGAGTTCGTGTGGAGTAAGATGCATAAATTATCCGTCCGTAACTACCATTTTCTATCCCAAGGGCTGTCGCCCAGATACCCGGGCAAAAACTGAAGTGCTTCGCGCAACGCCAAACCCAGAGCCTCACCCGATACGGCTGCCATTCTGAGAATGGTAGCATCACTTCCGAGTGGACTCACAGCTGATATCAAATCAGCGCGCGAACGCATGGATTGGCTTCCAATGGAATTTACTATTATTTTTCCGGCTTCCTGAAATTCCGGGCCCGCCAGCAACACAACGCAAAACGCATTGAAGCGCCCCATTCGCTCGCCGATACTTCCAATTTTCGAATCTAAAAGAAGCGATTCGAAAAAGATGGGTTTCCCATCGCGATTCACAAGAATTTGATTTTTGAGTCGATCAAACATCCAGCGCTCACCTGAGGCATGTCTTCCCGAACTTACCGTATCCACCAGGAGTAAAGACGCTCGCGCTTCAAGATCAATTTGCTGTCTTTGTAAAAATTTTGAACCCGTGAAACAAACCAGGGGGTCCGGCAGGATCAAGAGAGAAGCATCGCCCTCAACCAGCGCATGAAGCTTCTGCGAAGCTCCACGAGGTGCCCGATAAACTTTCGTCGAAGCTTGAGTGAGCAACACTGCTTTTGCTTCAGACCTCACCCTCAGTCGAAGATCTATCTGGTCTCCGTCGACCAGACCGCCTCCGAAGTTACTGGTATAAACCCATGAGGCATCACCGTGGTTTTGAGGGGTCAATACACGGAGTGGAGCCTTTGCATAGGACCTGCGAAGGACTGTACGATTTCCAACTTTCTCAAAATCAAGCTCCCCCCTTCCCGCAGCTGAAGCGCCTTCTGGAAGATCGAATGAGATGTTCGTTGGATTCAGCATTTCCATTTATTTATAGCCAGACTTCCTGTAGATTTACAGTGATATAAATATTTTCTTCGAGGAGGTCCATAAAATGGAGCATCTGAAAAAATTGAGTTTTACGATAATTTTCCTGTTTTTTTCGACGGCGGCTTTTGCTCATCCGGGGCATGGCGTCGGTGGATTGCCCGATGGCCTCCTCCATCCAGTTCAGGGGATTGACCATTTGCTCACAGCTCTCGCTATTGGTGTTTGGGCAGCTCAAATCGGAGGACGGGCCCTTTGGGCGTTTCCCGCGACTTTTATCATTTCAATGATCATGGGCAGTCTCTTTGGATTCGAAGGACATGCGCTTCCGTTTCAAGATTCTGGAATTCTTGTTTCGCTGTTGTTTTTAGGTATCGCGCTGCTCCTGCCTGCCCGGATAAAAACACTCTCAGCCGCATCATTGATTGCCTTGTTCGGATTCGTTCATGGCAATGCTCACGGAAGTGAGATGACTGCCGGACTCTCGACTGCAAGTTACACAGTCGGCTTCGTCTTATCCACCTCCTTGCTTCATTTAAGTGGAATTGCCGGAGTCACTTCACTGAAAATATTCATGAGTGAAACTCATGCACGATTCGTCACTCAATCTCTCGGAGTCATCATCATTGCTTCAGCAGGATTGATGACCTTGGGTGTATTTTAAACGGCCTGCCCCTGTTCCACTGAACGAAACAGCATGTCTGCCGATTGCAGGATTTTCTTTTTAAGATCTTCCGGATACCCGGGATGATCCGAAAGAAACTTCCGGATTTGTTTCGCCGCTCCCGGAGTCGTCTGGCCACTTAAGATCGCCTCGATCCAGCGTTGTGGAAAGAAGATGTTTCCAGTGCGCTGAATTTCCTGCATCCATTCGAGTCCCGGTTGAACCATGAACTCCGTATTCTTCCGAAGCGGATGATTCAAAAACTGGAGTGCTTCCTGAACCCAGGGCTCTTTTCTCCGGTTTGATGGATCCTTGAGGGCAAAGAAGAAATCCCGTCTGGTTTTTTCATCCATGGAAAGTGCGGGTCTCACAAAATGGAACTCAGCCTTCCGGTCGGTGTCGGTCAGGCGGTTTTCTTCAAAGCTTAAAATCTCTTCAGCCCGCTCGGGAGAACGGAGCGCAAGCTGGAAAGTCAGTTTCATTTCGTCGAGCTCACTGAATGGAAGATCTTTAATCCGGGTGGAGCGGCTCCAGACTTTTTCAAGGCGTGAAAGCGCTTCTTTGGAAGTGGAGAGAGAAACCACCGTTGCCCAGTAAATCGCCCGCATGTCTTTTGTCGTATTCGACATGAGTTTTGACCAGAGGGCATCCTCCCACTTTTTCCCGATCTTTTCTCTCTGTTCCGGGGTCAGGAACCGCCAGTAATACCTTGCAAAGGTGGTGAGAACATAATCGGCAATCAGTTCATCTTTCTCCTGATCCAGTGCTTGAAACGAGGCCGCCTCCAGTTCATCACCATTGGCTTTCGTCTCATAGAACTCATCCCAGAGAGAAGTCCAGGCAACCGCCCGAGCGAGTGGATCCGGGATGGAGTTCACGTGACCGAGGAGCCAGACCTGCGTTTCGGGATCAAGACGGAAAAATCCGTAGCCCGCTCCATCGGAATTCGGGAGCAGGAACTCGTGTTTTGGAGCCTTCGAAAGCAGCACGGATTGTTTGCTCAGATCCACAGAGAGTGACTTACCTTTCTCACCCGTGCCAGCAAAAACCTGAAACTTCTGAATCCATTTGCGTCCGCGATTCTGCGGATCCAGTTGATCGACCTGAAGTGCGGAATCACCCGCTGCAGTCACTTTGACCTGAGGACGTCCCGCTTCTTCCACCCAGCCATGACTCCACTCCGCGAGTGGAACTTTCGAGTGCTTTTGAAAGATACCGATCAAATCGGCGAAACTTGCGTTCCCGAACTGAAACTTCTTCAGATACTCCCGGATCCCGAGCTGGAACGGCTTTTCACCCAGAATCTTCTCCAACTGCCCGACTACCACCGGAGCCTTCAGATAGATGATCGAGCCATAGAGAGAACCGGCATCCTGAAGATTATTCAGATCCTGGTGGATGGCATTGGCCCCTTCGGAACGGTCGATCGCGTAAGCACCGGGATAGTGCTGAAGATAGAATTTCAAGCGGTGATTGAACTTCGGGAAAACAGGATCGATGATCTTCGCGGCAAAGAAGTTCGCCATCACTTCCTTTAACCACACATCTTCAAACCAGCGCATCGTCACCAAGTCACCGAACCATTGGTGAGCCGTCTCGTGGGCGATGGTGGAAGCCCGGGTCAACTTGTCTTCGGTACTCGCCGTTTCATCCAGAAACAAGGAGGGCTCTTTGTAGAAGATCGCGCCTGGATGCTCCATTCCCCCGAACTGGAAAGCCGGGATCAGGACGAAGTCGAATTTTGAGTACGGATATTTGATCCCGGAATAGGCCTCGAGCTTCTTCAGGGCAAGCGCATGAAGATCGAAGATGTCTTTTGTGTTCGCCTTCACCTTCTTCTGGTCGCTCTCGCGGTAATAGAGATTCATCTCGCGTCCGTCGCGAACCGCCTTTTCGCTTTTGAACTTTCCGGCCGCGAAGGCGAAGAGATAAGTACTTAAAAGCGGAGTGGCATTAAAATCGTAAGTCTTGACGTTGCCCTGCTCTTTCGATTGCTTCACCTTTTCATTTCCGATCACCATCCACTCTTTGGGTACAGTGAGTTTGAGGGTGAACCTGGCTTTCAAGTCAGGTTGGTCGAAACAGGGGAATGCCTGGGAGGCGCGATCGGGTACAAACAGGGTATAGAGAAAATCTGCTCCCCGGTTCAGCGAAGGAGCGAGCGTTTCATACCGGACTTTAATTTCATTCAAGCCCTTCTTCGTGTTTTTCAGAACAAGGTGCTGGTGATCAACTTCGATCTTTTCCTTTTCTCCATTTACCTGAACTTCCTTCACGGAATCAGGCTCGCCCTTGTAATCAAGGACGATGACGGGAGTTTTTTCCGTCAGGGAAAAGCGAATGACCGCATCTCCTTCCGCCTTTGATTTCGGATCTTCCGGAATCGTGAACTGAAGCGCGTAGGAAATATCGGTGATCTGCTTCGCCCGCTCCAAAGCGAGAGAATGCTCCAGTCCCGGTTCGAGAGCATGGGCAAAGGTAAGGAAACTGGCAAAAGTGAATAAAAGGGGCATCAGCATCAGTAGCTCTAGAATATTCCAATTTCATGGAATGAAAACCCTCTTGAGCTTGAATTAAATTTAAACCCCGGAAGAGCCGCTTTACCCCTCGGGAGCCGACTCATTTCCCCCATATCAACTAAAACACTTGAATCGCCCTCGTTTTTAAATAGCTCAACTTGAATTATGTAAAAATGGAGCTTTGTTTTTGACGCACATTTCTCTACAATAATAGTAGAGGATTTTGCTCTTGATGATTTACAGCCTACTCTTGATTCTAGCTCTGCCACTCGCCGCAACTGCGGGCGGCTTGGATCCCAGCGCTCCGCGCGGGCTCGCTATTCACCACTTTGTCGTTCCTGGGAGCGGAAACAACAACACTGAAATGTGCGTGATCCCAAGACACCTTCCCTTCGGAAAGTACAAAGCCTCTGACTCTGAAGATGAGATCACCCTCTGTACCCTCGACTTCTATAAAAAAGACGGGACCACCGAACAAAGCTCGACCGTAGCCATCTGCCCGAAGACCAATAGCACGAGCGCGGGAATCCTCCTCTACAGCATTCCTCAAGGGAAAACAAAAGCGAGTCTTGAAACCGCTTCCGCCTGTGCAATGGAGAGCGGAAACCACCGTCCGTCTGGCGTGAAGAATCTCGGCAAATACAAGCAAACCGACGACGACGCCACCTGCACCAGCACCCAGTCCATTCTCGGCTACTATCACGTCGCACGCGCATTGGGCGATATCGGTCACGTGAACTCTTCCGTGATCCGCACCATGGACTTTCAACAACATGAACGGGTGACCACACTTGCTCTCGGACAAATCGGCAGAAAGCCTGCAAGCGCGATCTACCGCAGCTGGGAAAACTTCCGCAAATACAAATCGGGAAGTCAGGCCAATCCATCCTGGCTCTTCACGAATGACGATACTCAGATTTACGGGGCGATCATCGGTCACGGTGTGAAGTCCGATTCCTTTACGGACTGGGTGACCAACAAGAGCAACGGTGGAACCGATCTCACCCAGGTATCAGCTTTCAAAAACCTGAAGAACCCGGCAGACACGAACACAATCTTAGGCGATCACGCCTTCTCGCCTTCCACGGTTCAAGGCCTTGTCTCCATGCGGGACATGAGCGAGATGCTTCTCATCGACTACCTGATGAGCCAGGCGGATCGTTTTTCAGGAAGCAATATTGATCAGACCACTCTTTACGTATTCCAACAGAGCGGCGAAGTGAAATCCGAAAGCGATGTGAAGAAAGTTCCATCCGGAATTCAACCCGTTCCGGTCAAGAGTCTCGTTCTGAACGACAATGACTGCGGCATCATCGACGGACCCGGCGATGCAGAGAAAAAAGGTTACTTCGACCAGATCCAGCACTTCCATCCCGAAACGTATGCCCGCCTGATGGAACTTGCGGAGCGCTGGAACTCAGGCCCGGAGACCAAGGCCTTCTTCCGCACCGAGCTTCTGTTCAGCGACAAGATGATCAGCGACTTCGGAAAACGCCTGATGCACGCCCGCGACTCGCTCAAGGAAAAGTGCAAAAGCAGCGAACACTTCCTGGATCTCGACCTCGACGACTTCATTGCAGGCCGTGAAGCGGATCAAAGCTATTGCGACGTCAGCACCTTTGTGGCGATGACCAAAAAGCTCGAGTCCGGAAGAAGTCCGGCCAGCAAGTAATCAGAGATTCCACATCCCCATTCCACCGAGTTGCAGGAAGACCCTGCCAGTCCAAGGCGTACCGCCGTACGCGGATTTGAAATCGCCCGGAAGAAGATCCACGGTCCCTGAACCTCCCAGTCCAAGCTCCATGTCAAAGAAGCTCGCAAGCCGGTGGGTATAGCCCAGGGTGAGAGCTGTCACCCAGTGGGGATCATTTGCGGAAAGACCCGCGATCTCAAGCTCACCTGCAGTTCGTTGCAAAACTTCAATCCGGCCCCAGATTCGCGGACGATCTCCCCGAAACAAAAACTCTTCGCCAAAAGACGTGAGTGTACTCGTATTATCGTAATGAGTGACGAGGCCCCACACAAGCATGTCGTAAAACTTCCAGCCCGGCGCGATCTCCCGATTGTAATAAACCGAAGCCGAATAGCGCTGCTCGGACGTGACTCCCGGATCTTCAGGCTCGGGATTGGTGATCTGGGCAAACGAGGCCATGGCCAACCAGTTGTCAGAAAACTCTTCGATCACACGGAAAGCAAAGGAATCGGGATTCTGGATCGGAAGATCCACTGCGGTCGGACTCGGTTCCGCGCCATGAAAAGTGGAAGCTTCAAAGTGAAACCCACCCGATTTGAGTGAAGCCGCGAATACAGTGCTTGAAACATGCCCTACGTCCTGCCCAATGTGATGGCCCAAAGGTGCGTCCGGATTCACCATCCCGGTAGGCCGGTGCATGAAAGCAATCGGACCATCGGTGGATTCGCCCCGGGGAGCAAAAGAAACTTTCAGATTATCCTTCTCGTGACCAAACGAAATCGTGTCACTCAAGGTCAGACCCATGATCGGAGTGCTATGCGGATGCTGGGCATCGATGAACGGAGTTCCGTTCTGACGGTCTTCCCCGATCTGAAGCAACTCGGGATAACCAAAATCAGGATAGACCCACTTCTCGAGCGTGCCCATGAAATCAAGATTCAGATAATGACGATCTCCAATGGAGGTTCCGAGATCCGCCATGAACATGTCAGGTGCCGTAATTTCTCGTTTCCCACGCGGACCGGATTCGGTCGTGCCCACGAGAAATGCATTCCCGTGAACCATGAGCATCCGCATGGGCATTCCGGGCATCGCAAGCGGCATGCACATGCCCATGGCAATATCGAGGTATTCCATGTCGGAACAGTTCGCAGCCGACATCTCGTACATCGTTGCAGCTCCGGTCTTCATTTCCATTTCCTCTTCCGCCAGAGCCGGAACAGACAAGGATGTAATCAGGGAAAGAAGCGCCATTCTAAAGAGGGATGTCATCCATTCAATCTTCCTTTTTCCCGCCTTAAAATGCAACGCAATGATTTAAGCCTGTGATTCGAAAGGCAGTTTTAAAAGGAATTGCCCTTGAGGAAGATTTCTCGCTTTTCCTTGTACCTTTTTCGGGCCTCGAACGTATTATTTAATAAGGATAAAACAATGAAAACCTTCAAATTGCCCCTCTTGGCCCTTTCGCTTTTTTTGTCCACTCAGGCCTTCGCCGCCAAACTTGAAACGGCCACCTTCGCCGCAGGCTGCTTCTGGGGAACCGAAGAGTTCTTCCGCAAGGTCCCAGGCGTGACCGAGACGCGTGTCGGTTATACCGGCGGAAAAAAACCATCCGGTTATGAAGAAGTCACGACCGGCAAAACCGGCGACGCCGAATCGGTTGAGCTCAAATACGATCCGGACAAGGTTTCTTATTCCCATCTGCTCGAACTCTTTTTCAAAATGCACGACCCCACCACAGAGAATCGCCAGGGAAACGACGAAGGTACCCAGTATCGTTCTGAAGTCTTCACGCACTCGGATCAGCAGATGAAAGAAGCCAAGACCTTCATGACCAAGGTTGAGAAGTCGAATGCCTGGAAAAGACCGATTGTGACTAAAATTGAAAAAGCAGGTCCTTTTTATGAAGCCGAGGACTATCATCAGAAGTATCTGGTGAAAAATCCGCACGGGTACGACAACCATTATCTGCGGAACCTGAAATTTGACTAAGGGAGCACTCATGAAGATCGCCCGTATTTTTGCATTCGCCTTGATTCTGATCAGTGCCCCTTCCTTTGCCTGGGACGCAAAATCTTTCAGCAAACCAGACAAAGAGGCTTTGAAGAAAAAACTGTCCCGGGAACAATACGACGTCACTCAGGAAGAAGGAACCGAACCTCCTTTTAGAAATGAATACTGGGACAATCACAAGGCTGGCATTTACGTCGACATCGTCTCGGGAGAACCCCTTTTCAGCTCTCTCGACAAATTTGATTCGGGTACCGGCTGGCCCAGTTTCTCAAAACCCCTCGACAAGGAAAATGTTGTCGAAAAAACGGATCATGACCGGGATCGCACTGAAGTCCGGTCGAAACATGCAGACTCGCACCTGGGCCATGTGTTCACTGATGGTCCAAAACCCACAGGACTCCGCTACTGCATGGATTCTGCTTCCCTGAAATTCATCCCGGCCGAAGATCTCGAAAAACCGGAGTACAAAAAGAATTACGGCCAGTACGCAAAAATTTTCCAAACTACCAAAAAAACAAAATAACACCGGAGAGACCTTCATGCTGATTCTGATCCTTGCTTACCTTGGAGGAGTTCTCACGATTTTCAGTCCCTGCGTTCTTCCCGTTGTCCCCTTTGTCTTTTCCCGCTCGGACCAGCCATTCCGGAAGTCAGGCCTTCCGATGCTCGTCGGGATGGGACTCAGTTTCGCCGTGTTTGGCCTTATTTCAGTGGCCGGTGGAAACTGGGCAATCAAAGCGAATCAATTCGGACGTGTTTTTGCTCTCGTGATCTTCAGCATTCTCGGCCTCACTCTCCTGTTCCCGAAGTTCGCTGAAAAAATCATGAATCCGTTCGTGAAGCTTGGAAACCGCCTTCAACAAAAAGCAGAAACCGGATCGGGTCTTGGATCTTCACTTCTTCTCGGCGCTTCAATCGGACTTCTCTGGGCTCCCTGTGCGGGACCGATTCTGGGGCTCGTTCTCGCGGGAGCGGCAATCAGTGGATCCACTCCCCGCACTTTTGCACTTCTTCTCCTCTTCGCAGCAGGAGCTGCCAGTTCTCTCGCCGTTGCAATCCTTGCCGGAGGCAAACTCCTCCGCACTCTGAAAAAGGGCTTGGGTGCTGAAGAATGGATCAAACGCGGGATTGGTGTAATCGTTCTCCTCGCTGTGGTTGCAATCGCCCTTGGCCTCGACACGAAAACCCTTTCCAAAATCTCCTATCTGAGTACGAATCAACTGGAAGAGAAGCTCGTCTCAAAACTCTCACCCGGTCAAACCGCTCATGGCCCGATGCCCATGCCTCCAATTGACGGAGCCAATGAATGGATCAACTCACCTCCTTTGACCCGGGAAGACCTGAAAGGGAAAGTCGTTCTGGTCGATTTCTGGACCTATTCCTGCATCAACTGCATCCGCACCCTTCCTTATCTGAAAGCCTGGAATGAAAAGTACGGCAAGGATGGTTTTGTGCTGATCGGAGTTCACTCTCCGGAATTCGCATTTGAAAAAGACATCGGCAATATCAAGCATGCAGTCGAGGAATTTGGCATTCGTTACCCGGTGGCAGTCGATAACGATCAAAGGATCTGGACCGCGTTTCAGAATCGTTACTGGCCTGCCCACTATCTCATTGATGCAAATGGAATGATCCGCTACGAAGATTCGGGCGAAGGCCATTACGGCGAAACCGAGAAGATGATTCAGTCTCTCCTGCTCGAACGAAACCCCAACGACATGCTTGCGCTTGAGCCAGTGACTCTGGACGCGTCATCCAGCACGAGTCGTCCATTGGAAGCGCCTGCAAGTGGTCTGGAGGAACGTTCCCCGGAAACCTACCTTGGATACGCCCAGCAACGCGGATTCTCCTCAAAGCCAGCCCTTGTTCCTGACAAGGAAGCAAAGTACACCGCTCCAGCCGAGCTTGAACTCCACCAATGGGCTCTGAATGGAAACTTCAAAGTGGATGAGGAACGAATTGTCCTCAGAGGAAAGAGCGGCTCTCTTCGTTACCGCTTCCATGCCCGCGACCTCCATTTGGTTCTAGGAATCGATGGCAAGGCTCCCGTGCCCTTCAGAGTGACTCTCGATGGAAAAGAGCCTGGAGCTAATCATGGAGCCGATACCGACGAACACGGAAACGGTCAGATCAGCGGCCAGAGACTCTATCAACTCATCCGCCTCAAAGCAGGGAACGAAACTCACACCTTCGAAATTGAATTCCTCGCACCTTCAGCAGAAGGCTACGCATTCACCTTCGGCTAAAAAAGGTATCCGATTACCTATGTAAAAAAGGTATCCGATTACCTATGGAGGTGCGCTGCGGCACTTGTGTACGCGGTGCACCTCCATAGGTAATCGGATACCTTTTCTTGTACGCGGTGCACCTCCATAGGTAATCGGATACCTTTTTGACCCTGGCATCAAAGACGCACCCTATTAGATGAAGGGAGGAGACCATGCGCTCCGAATACATCAAGCTCTACGCGCTTGTTCAAAACATCAAATTTGCCGTCCTGAGTTCAGTGGGTGACGACGGGGAAATGCACAGCCGTCCGATGACCCCGCTTCAAATCGACCACGCCGGAAACATCTGGTTCATTGCTTCAGCGGCCCAGCACAAAACGGAAGACCTTTTTAAGAATCCGAAAGTGAATCTGGTCTACGTATCCAAGAATTTCGAAACTTTTGTTTCAATCTGTGGAAGTGCGACGGTGCTTCAGGATTCGAAAAAGCTGAATGAACTCTGGGATCCCAACATGCAGGCCTGGTTTCCCGATGGAATCGCTGAGGACGAACTGGTCCTGATTCAGGTTCACATCGAACGAGCCGAGCATTGGGATCGAACCAAGGGACGAATGGTACAGGTCATTGGGCCAATCAACGCTCCACCACCGCCTGGAACGGTCGATCGCTCACAACCCAATCTATCGGACATGCCGCCAGCAGGAAGCGGTCTCCACCACTAGTGGACTTTGACCGCGTAACCGAGATAGGCGAGTTTTGTTGAATCGTTCACTTGGAAAGAGAAGTCATCGGGCACGTGTCGTTGTGCGATCATCTTCCAGAACGCCGCTGTTTTTACGTCGGGAGTGAGACCCACGATCTTTTCGGGCTCAAGCCCGTTCATCTTGCAACAGACTTCGACTTCTTCAGGCTTGAGGAAGAGACCAAAATCATGAGAGTTCTTCGGTGTGTTTTTCACGAAGTACTCCATTCCCTTGATCATCACCAGTCCCGCAACCCAGTTCCGGTTCAATGAATGGAAGGCAAAAATCCCGCGAGGTTTCAAAACGCGCGAAGCCTCCCGGATCGCTGCGACCGGATCAGCTGAACGTTCCAGAAAATCCATGCACGTCACGACATCAAAACTTTCATCCTCAAAAGGAAGACGGTAGAGGTCGCCTTGAACATACTTCACTGCTTCAGTCACATCATACTCACGAGCAAGCAGAAGATTACCCAGATCGGAATCAAGGCCGGTCACGGTGTATCCCTCTTTCGAAAGATCATTGCTCAGGAAACCCGCTCCGCAGGCGAGATCAAGCACGCTCACGCTTTCATTGGGAAGATGAAAGAACTTCTCTTGAATCACATTCTTCAGCCATGGGTTTTTCGTCCGGGCTCCGGCACGAAGAAGTGCTTCGGGATTGTCCTTCGCAAGATACCAGCGATAGCGGAGTTCGGGGGAAATGGGATAAGATGTGGATTCGTGTAAATTCATGAGCGGAAAAAACCTCGGCTCATATTTTAAACAAATTGTGGGTAAATGGGAACGGACTACTGGTTTCATTAAGAAAACTTAATTCCGTTTTCTTTTTCCCTGATTTTTGACTGCATGGCCGAGATAAGCAAGGCGTGTGGATCCATTGATCCGGAAAGAAAAGTCATCCGGAACTTCACGGGTGAGCAGCATTTTCCAGAACGCAGTCTTTCTCAGGTCTGGTGCAATGCCCACCATCTCCTGGGGCTTCAACCCATGCTTCCGACAGCTGGCCTCCACTTCCTCGGGCTTCAGAAACAGATC
>OUNO010009844.1_pt1 | contig 17687 bp, 21 predicted proteins | sample 1779811 | NCBI WGS metagenome assembly OUNO01 (sample SAMEA3914804, study PRJEB12502) | metagenome | biome: forest; material: soil | place: Canada | collected 2010-06-25 | depth 0.3 m | reverse complement strand
GTCGGCGGGTCTGCTGTGGCTCTCGTCGAAGGCACTATATCCCGGGGACCTTAATCACTCGAAAGGGAGCTGTCCCTGGCCGGGATCGTGGTCCCGGGCACACGGCGCCCACCTGGTCTACCAGGTCCGAGGGGATTTAAATCGCCTTCACGGTTCTCGCGGCGCCGCCACCTTAGCGCGTTCAGCGTGTGAGGAGCGAATTTGGCGCGCGACAAAGCCCAGCTTCGCGGCTCGATGCGCCAGCGCCGCGCCGCCCTGTTCCGCGAAACTCCTGATGCAGCCGCCAGAGCGGCCGCCCATCTGCCGCCAGACCGATTGGCCGGCGCGCGGGTGGTCGCGGGCTATCGCCCACAAGGCGGCGAGATGGATCCTCTGCCGCTCATGCGCCGTTTCGCCGCCGCGGGCGCAAGCCTGGCCCTGCCGGTGGCCACGGGGCCGCAAGCGCGCCTGACCTTCCGGGTGTGGAGCGAAGGCGATCCCCTGGCGCCCGACGTTTTCGGCATCCCTTCGCCCATGGCGGCGCAGCCGGAAGTTCGGCCCGACATCATCATCGCCCCGGTCCTGGCGTTTGACCGGCACGGCGGGCGGTTGGGTCAGGGAGCGGGCTGCTTCGATCGGACCCTGGTCTGGGCACGCAATGGCGAGGCGGTGTTCGCCATCGGCCTCGCCTTCGCCGGACAGGAAGTGGAATTAGTCCCGATTGCGCCCCATGACCAAGGATTGGACGCCATTTTGACCGAAACCGGCTATATCGAGATCCGAAAGGATCTTTGATGCGTATCGCCTTCTTCGGCGACGTCGTCGGCCGCTCAGGCCGCGAGGGTGTCGCCGAACACTTGCCGGCTCTTCGCCGTGCTCTTGGCCTCGAGTTCGTGATCGTCAACGCCGAGAACGCCGCCGCCGGGTTCGGGATCACCGAGGCCACGGCCCGGGAACTGTTTGCCGCCGGCGCGGACTGCCTGACCCTGGGCAACCATTCCTGGGACCAGAAGGAAGCCCTGACCTACATCGTGCGCGAGAGTCGACTGCTGCGCCCGCTGAACTACCCGCTCATGGCGCAGGCCCCCGGCAGGGGCGCGCAGCTGTTCGAGACCGAGCGTGGGCGTCGCGTGCTGGTGGTCAGCCTGCTCGGCCGCGTGCATATGGACGCGCTGGACGATCCGTTCGCGGCGGTGGACACCGAACTGACGGCCTGCCCGCTGGGCGAGATGGCGGACGCCGTGGTCGTCGACATGCACGCCGAGGCGACTTCGGAGAAAATGGCCATGGGCCATTTCTGCGATGGCCGCGCTAGCCTGGTGGTCGGCACCCACACCCACGTGCCCACCGCAGACAGCCAGATCCTGCCCCATGGCACTGCCTATCAGACCGACGCCGGGGCCTGCGCCGACTACGACAGCGTGATCGGCAACCAGAAGGAAGAGCCCCTGCGCCGGTTCACGACCCGGATATCCGGCGGCCGTTATCGCCCGGCGGAAGGCCCGGCCACGGTGTGCGGCGTCTATCTGGAGACCGATGACGCCACCGGGCTCGCTCGCCGCGTCGAACCGATACGTGTCGGCGGACGGCTGGCGCGAGCTGTTCCGGTCCCATCCATGGCCGAGACGGCCTGAACGCAACCTGCGCCGCCTCGGCCACGTTCCCTTGTGGGGGCTTAGAGTGAGGTTGCACATGAAAATGCTTGCCTTCGCGCTTGCCGCGAGCGCGGTTTTGATAAGTTCGGCCGCCACCGCTCAAGGCCGCATCCGATTGGTCTGCCCGGACGGGAGCGTGACGGCGGCGCGCTACGACCATGTCCTGGCCCAGAACGTCATGGCCCAAAGCGCCAGCGACGAGGCCGTCAACACGGCGGCGATGGTGCGCAACGAGTACGCCATGGCCGCGGGCGAAGCCTATTGGCAGCGGGTGCGCGCCACCGGGCTCGAGGCGGCTTATGACGCCGTCTATGGTCTGGGCGCCTATGAGCAGAATTACCAGCAACGGAAACTGCCGGTATATTCGTTTTCCCCGTTTGCCCCGTAAGAGGCCGCCGCCTACCGTCTGAAGGCTGTTCTGGATTCCCTGGGCGCCAGGAGGGCTTCCTCTGCCTGCCGACCGGACGCGCTTCGATCTCCATCGGGCAGGCGACGACCATCGAGCGCCGAACAATGAGGTCGCCAGGTGTGCGCGGTGGCTCGTCCAGGATCACGCCCGGACAGGCCGCAGCAACCGGAAGTCGTCGAGCAACGTTTATACCCTAGTCGCTGCCGGAAGGCGCGAACTCGGAGGTTATCTAAAATGAAGCCCGTCACTATCGCCGGTGTCGCCGTTCTGCTGGCGGGGCTGAGCGGAACGGCCGCTTTGGCCCAGTACGCGTCAGATCCGTACGACTCGCCGGCCTATGCTGCCCCACCGAACCAGCACCAAAACCCATCTCAGGGTTATCAGTATCAATCCTCGCCGCCGGCCTATAATTCCAACGCCCAGTCGTACCAGGACTATCAGAGCGCGTTGAGCGCCTATGATGCGGCGCGCAACACCGCGGCGCGGCAGAACGATGCTTACAGCCGCGACTCCGCCGACTATCGCGCCAACCGAGCGGCGTATGCGCGCCACTTGCGTGAATACTACCGTGCGCGAGACGCTTACGACGCGGAATATGGCCTGGGCGCCTATGAGGCGTACTACGGCCCGCCGCCTCCATGGGATTGATCCGGCGCGCGCATCCGGCGGATCACCATTTCATCGATAACGAGCTTGCCCACGCGTGCTCGCCCGATGGCGAGACGACCGACGGCCAGTCGTCCGATGACCACCGCGCCGATGGCGAGCGCGCCTAAGGCCAGGGCGCCGACGGCCCACGTTGCCGGCGGCCGGGCCGACCCTGATTTCGTTATTTCTGCAAGTTGAGCCGGTGACTCGTCCCCTGGCGGGGTGGTCGAGGCGTCGCTGGCTGTGGTCATGTCAGGGTCCATGAACTAGGAAACGCCCAGCTCGCATCCTAAACCCCGGGACCCATGGCCGGCCATTCTAAGTTCAAGAACATCCAGTTTCGCAAGGATCGCCAGGACTCCCTGCGTTCGAAGCTGTTCTCCAAGCTGTCGCGCGACATCACCATCGCCGCCAAGCATGGCCTGCCGGACCCAGCGGCCAATTCTCGCCTGCGGCTGGCCATCGCCAACGCCAAGGCCGAGTCGATGCCCAAGGACAACATCGATCGGGCGATCAAGAAGGGCCAGGGCGGGGACGTCGATGCGCTGGAAGAGATTCGCTACGAGGGGTTCGGACCGGGCGGCGTCGGCCTCATCGTCGAGGCCCTGACCGACAACCGCAACCGGGCCGCGGCCAATGTGCGGGCCCTCTTCACCAAGAACGGCGGCAACCTCGGCGAAACCGGGTCGGTGGCGTTCATGTTCGATCGTTTGGGCGAGATCGTCTATCCCACCTCGGCCGGGTCCGAGGAGCAGGTGCTCGAGGCGGCCATCGAGGCCGGGGCGCAGGACACCGAACGCGACGAAGGCGTGCACGTCATCCTCACCGCGTTCGAAGATCTCGCGACCGTCGCCGAAGCGCTCGAGGGGTCGCTGGGTCCGGCCAGATCGGCCCAGATCGTGTGGAAGGCCAAGTCCGACACGCCGGTCGTCGGCGCCGAGGCGGCGACGCTGATGAAGCTGGTGGCGGCTCTGGAGGACGATGACGACGTCCAGACCGTGTGGACCAATGCCGGCATCAGCGAAGACGAACTGGCCAAGCTGACGGGCTAGTTCTAAGCCCGCTTCCCCTAGACTCCGCCTTGGGCGATGCTGGCGGAACGCATGACGAACGCGATTCGCATCCTGGGCCTGGATCCTGGCCTGCGCCGCACGGGATGGGGTGTGGTGACCGTGGACGGATCGCGCCTGGGACACCTGGCTCATGGCGTTATTGCCCCCGACGACAGCCTATCCCTGGCGGAGCGGCTCCTAGCGCTGTTCGCGGGGGTGGGCGAAGTCATCGCCCGCCACCATCCCGATGAAGCGGCTATCGAAGAGACCTTCATGACCGCCAATGGCGCCTCGACCCTCAAGCTCGGTCACGCGCGGGCGGCGGCCATGCTGGCCCCGGCCGCGGCCGGCCTCCCGGTGGCGGAATACGCCGCCAAGCAGGTCAAGAAGGCCCTGGTGGGCGCCGGAGGGGCCGACAAGGCTCAGGTGGCGTTCATGGTCGCCCGCCTGCTGCCCACATGCGGGGCGCTGACGCCGGACGCGTCGGACGCCCTGGCCGTGGCCATCGCCCACGCTCACGCCCGCACGGCGCGGCGGCTCAGCGAACGCGCAGCGTAGTGGGACGGGCGGCGTGATCGGGCGCCTGAGAGGGGTGGTGGCCGAAGCGGCCGGGGAGGACGCCCTCATCGACGTTGGCGGCGTCGGCTACGTGGTCCGTTGCGGCGCGCGCACCCTGACCCGGCTGCCCGCGATCGGAGAGGAAGCGGTGCTGCATGTGGAAAGCCAATGGAGCGAATCCGTCGGGCCGCGGCTCTATGGCTTCCTGACTCGCGACGAACGCCGGGTGTTTGTAATGCTGCAGTCGATCCAGGGCGTCGGATCCAAGGTGGCGCTGGCGGTGCTCGACGTTCTGCCGCCCCAGGAGCTAGCGGCGGCGGTGGTGCGTGAGGACAAGGCCCTGGTGGCCAGGGCCAATGGCGTGGGTCCGCGCCTCGCCGCCCGCATCCTGGTGGAGCTGAAGGACAAGATCATCGCCGACGGTGTCACCCTGGGCCCGCAGGCCCGGGATGTGGCGGCCGCAGCGGCGACCCCGGCCGGGGAGGCGGTGGCGGCGCTGATGGGTCTGGGGGTCGCGGAGGTCGCCGCACGGCGGGTCGTGGATCTGGCGGCGGCCCGCATGGGTGAAGAGGTCGACGAGGCGCGGCTGATCCGCGCCGCCCTGCAGGAACTGGGTCGGTGACCCGGCTCGTCTCCGCCGATCCGGTCCCAGCCGAGGCGCCAGACCAGGCGCTGCGCCCACGGACCCTCGCCGAATTCGTCGGCCAGGAAACGGCCAAGGCCAATCTGGCCGTGTTCATCAACGCAGCGCGCGGCAGGTCCGAGGCCCTCGACCACGTGCTTCTCTCCGGTCCGCCAGGCCTTGGCAAGACCAGCCTCGCCCAGATCATCGCCCGCGAGCTGGGGGTGAATTTCCGCGCCACCTCCGGGCCAGTCCTGGCCAAGGCCGGCGATCTGGCCGCGATCCTGACCAATCTCGAGCCACGCGATGTACTGTTTATCGACGAAATGCATCGCCTGGCCGCGGTGGTGGAAGAGATCCTCTATCCGGCCATGGAGGATCACGCCCTCGACCTGATGATCGGCGAGGGGCCGTCGGCGCGCTCGATCCGCATCGATCTCGCCCCTTTCACCCTGGTGGCGGCGACCACCCGGGCCGGCCTGCTGGCGACGCCCTTGCGTGACCGGTTCGGCATTCCGATCCGGCTCGATTTCTATACCCCTGCCGAGCTCGAGCGAATGCTGAGCCAGCTCGGCCGCAAGATGGGCGTGGCTCTGGCTTCGGACGGCGCGGCCGAAATCGCCGGCCGGGCGCGGGGCACGCCGCGGGTAGCCGGACGGCTGCTGCGTCGGGTGCGGGACTTCGCTGCCGCCGATGGAGCCGCCGTCATCGATCAGGCGTGCGCCGCCCGCGGCCTGGCCCGCCTGGAGGTCGACGCCGCCGGTCTCGACGCCATGGACCGGCGCTATCTGAGGGCCCTCATCGACAACTACGGCGGGGGACCGGCCGGCGTCGAGACCCTGGCCTATGCGCTGGCCGAGGCCCGGGATTCGATCGAGGACGTTGTCGAACCGTTCCTGCTCCAGCAAGGGTTCATCCAGCGCACGCCGCGCGGCCGCCTGGCCTGCGCCAAGGCCTGGCTGCACCTCGGTCTCGCGCCCCCTGTCCAGGCCGTCGCCCAGCCGATGTTGTTCGATGAGGAAGGGTGAATGGACGAGCCCTCCGCCGGCGCGTTTGTCAGCCGCGAGCACCGGCTGGCCGTGCGGGTCTATTACGAGGACACCGACTTCACCGGCGTGGTCTATCACGCCAGCTACGTGCGGTTTTTCGAGCGCGGACGCACCGACGGCCTGCGGGTGATCGGCATTAGCCATGCCCAACTTCTGGCGCGGTCCGATCCCTGCGCCTTCACCGTCACCCGCCTCGCCATCGAATTCATCAGGGCCGGACGCATCGACGACGCCCTCGTGGTGCGCACACTGTTCGAGGCGGTGAAGGGGCCGCGCCTGTTCATCCGACAGCGGATCACGCGCGGCGTCGACGAGATTGCCAGCGCCGATGTCGAGGCCGCTTGCATCAGGCCGGATGGACGCGCCAGGCGGCCGCCGGCCGAGATGGCCTTGCGCCTTGGCCCCTATCTGGCGAAATCACCGTCGTCATAGTTTAACCATCGCTTAGCGGCATCGCGCGCACCTTCGGACGAAAGCGAAAAGGCCACCGATGAACCCAGCCGGCGCGGTTACGCCCGAGAGCTTTTCCCTGATCCACCAGTTCCTCGTGGCGAGCTGGGTGGTGAAGGGCGTGCTCCTCGGCCTTGCCCTCGCCTCGCTGTGGTCGTGGGCGGTAATCATCGACAAGCAGTTCCGCATCGCCGCTCTCAACCGCGCCGCCGATCGCTTCGAGGCGGAAGTGGGCTCCGGCCGCTCGCTGGAGGAGGTGGCGGGCGAGGCTGGCGACGCGCCACGGCACGCCTTGCCGCGCATGCTCCAGGCGGCCTTACGCGAATGGAAGGAGGCCAGAGCCAAGGGCCTGCTGACCCCGCCGCAAGGCGATTCCCAGGTGGCCTTCCTGATCGAGCGGATCAATCGGGTTCTGGACTCGGCGGTCGCGCGCGAAAGCCAGAGGGTCGAGGACGGCCTCGGCACCCTGGCCATCGTCGCCACGGCGTCGCCGTTCATCGGCCTTTTCGGCACGGTGTGGGGCATCATGACCGCGTTCCAGGCCATCGCTATCGAGAAGAACACCAATCTATCGGTAGTGGCCCCGGCCATCGCCCAGGCCCTGTTCGCCACCGCCGTGGGCCTGGCCGCGGCGATCCCGGCCTATATCGCCTACAACAAGTTCTCTACCGACGCGGGTCGGTACGCCGCGCGCCTGGAGGGCTTCGCCGACGATTTGGTGACCGCGATCCAGCGGCGCGTGGCGGAAAGGCTGTAGGCTATGGCGCTCTCGGCCCATGACGCCTTTTCGGCCAGCCGGCGGCGGGGGGGCCGCACGCGACGCGGTCGCCGCGCCGCTCTGTCGGAGATCAATGTCACGCCGCTGGTGGACGTGATGCTGGTGCTGCTGATCATCTTCATGATCTCCGCGCCCCTGCTCACCGCCGGCGTGCCGCTGCAGCTGCCCAAGACAGAAGCCGGGGCCATGCAGGACCAGTCGCAGCCGCTCACCGTCTCGGTGCGCGCCGACGGATCGATCTTCCTCAACCAGACCGAGACGCCGTTCGCCTCTCTGTCCCCGGCCCTGACCGATATGGCCGGCAAGGGCTTTTCCAAGCCCATCTATGTGCGGGCCGACGGGCGCGCGCCTTACGCCATCGTGGCTCAGGTGATGGCGGCGCTTTCGTCGTCCGGGTTCTCTTCGATAAACCTCATCACCGACACCGGCGGCCCGTCTTCGGGACCGCGCGCGGATCGCGGGGGCGCGACGGCGGCGCCATGACTGCGGCCTATGACCGGCGGCGCGATAGCCGGGCGCCGGCCCTGGCGGCGGCGTTGGTCCTGCATGCCGGACTGTTTCTGGCCCTGATTTCCATCTCGCGGCCGGCGTTTCTGCCCACGGGGTCTTCGGTGCCAATCAACATCGTCGCCACCGGTCCCACCACCGATTCGCGAACGGCCGAACAGGCGCCGATTGCCCAGGAAGCCCAGGTGGAGACGCCGGTCCCCCAGGCCAAGGCGCCGACGCCGCCGCCCGCGCCGCCGCAACCGATCGTTGCGGCCCAGCCGCCCAAGCCCGCGCCGTCGAAGCCGGCCAAGGACACCTTCAGCCTCAGCTCGGTCCAGGCGGACATCGCCCAAAAGCAGAGCTTCAGCCTGAACGCCCTGCAGGCCGAGGTCGCCAAGGCGGCCAAGAGCCAACCGGCCCGGCCCGCCTTCGCCCGCCGTGGAGCGACCCGGGCCGAAACCGCGCCCGTGGCCCGCGTGGACGCCGGCACTGGAGTTTCCCAAAGCGACGTCGCCGGCCTTTCCGACCTGCTCCAGCGGCTGTGGAACCCCGACTGCAGTGTCGAGGATCGGGTGGTGATTCCGGTGAAGTTCACCATCGGTTTCGACGGACACATCCAGGGCCGGGTGAACGCCGAAGGCCGTGACGCATCGTCCGATCCGGTGGTGTTCGCCGCCGCCCGTCGCGCGGTCGATGCGGTGCATCAGGCGGCGCCCTACGCCGAAAATTTCCGCGGTCTCACCGTGACCGTCCGTTTCGACGCCAGCAAAGCCTGTGCGCGGAAGAACTAAGGAGAACGTAAGTGACTGGCCGCTTAATGTGGAACTTCGAGGAGTAACAAAGCCGATGCGAATCCTGAGCCTTGTCGCCGCGCTTGTCGCCACGTTCGCCATCGTCCAACCGGTCATGGCCGACATCGTCGTGAATGTCGACCAGGGTATGACCCAGCCGCTGCCGATCGCCATCCCGGCCTTCAACGGCGCCGCCACAGGAGCCAGAATCAGCGAAGTGATCTCGGCGGACCTCGCCCGCTCGGAGCTGTTTCGGCCTCTCAACACCACGACATTTCAGGAACAGGTCGGCGACGTGAACGTCCAGCCGACGTTCGACAAATGGAAGGCGATCAGCGCCCAGGCCCTGCTGACCGGTCAGGCCGTGAGCGACGGTGACGGTCGCCTGCATGTCGATTTCCGACTGTGGGATGTCTACGCCGGCGAACAGCTGCTGGGCCTGCAGTTCACCTCGACCCAGGAGAACTGGCGGCGGGTGGCGCACAAGGTGGCTGACGCGGTGTACGAGAAGCTCACCGGCGCGCCCGGCTATTTCGACACCCGGGTGGCGTTCGTGGCCGAGAGCGGCTCGAAGGCCCATCCCGTTCGCCGTCTGGAGATCATGGACCAGGACGGCGCCAATCCCAGCTACCTCACCGACGGCTCGGTGCTGGCCTTCACTCCGAGATTCTCGGCCAACAGCCAGGAAGTCACCTATATGGCGCTGCGGCCCTCGGGTTCGACGGTCTATCTGCTCAACATCGAGACCGGCCGCCAGGAGGCGCTCGGACACTTCCCGGGCATGGTGTTCGCGCCTCGCTTCTCGCCGGATGGGTCGCGTGTGTCGTTTTCGGTAGAGAAGGACGGCAACACCGACATCTACATGATGGACCTGGCCAGTCACGCCACCCGGCGCCTGACCACCGATCCGTCCATCGACACTTCGCCGTCGTTCGCCCCCAGCGGCGGTCAGCTGGTGTTCAATTCTGATCGCGGCGGCAGCCCTCAGCTCTACATCATGGGCGCAGACGGCGGCGGCGCGCGCCGCATCTCGTTCGGAACCGGGCGCTACACCACCCCGGTCTGGAGCCCGGACGGCAAGTGGATCGCCTTCACCAAACAGGAGGGCTCGGTGTTCCATATCGGGATCATGAAACCGGACGGCAGCGGCGAGAGGCTGCTCACCTCAGGTTATCTCGACGAAGGACCGGCCTGGGCCCCCAACAGCCGGGTGATCATCTATTCGCATCAGGGCGGCCCGTCGGGTTCGCACCTCTACACCGTTGACATCTCCGGCCGGGAGCCGCAGCCGGCGCCTTATCCCCTCAATGCGTCCGACCCGGCCTGGTCGGCGCTGCTGCCCTGAGCCGCCCGAGGTCACGCGATCGCCAAACTCTTGTGATGCGACGCCTGCGCGTCCTGCTATGGCGGTGGGAACACCTTGAGCGTAACGGGAATTTAGAAGCATCACTTGCCTGAGCGAGGACATCGGAATGCACCCCACATTGCAACAGACCGCGCGGCTAACTCTGATCGTGCTCGCCGTCGCCGCCACGGCGGCCTGCTCATCGCGTCCCAAGCCCCAGGGCCCCGTGGCGCCGACACCGCCACCGCCGCCACCCGCGCAAACAATGCCAGCGCCAGGGCCAGGCGCGGTGGAGCAGAACCCGACCGGGGCGCCGATTCCCGGTTCCGAGCGCGACTTCGTCATCAATGTTGGCGACAGGGTCTATTTCGACTACGACCGCTTCGCCGTCCGCGATGATGCGCGCCCGATCCTGGACGCCCAGGCGGCCTGGCTCCAGCGCTACCCGGCAGTGCGGGTCCGCATCGAGGGCAATTGCGATGAGCGCGGAACCCGCGATTACAACTTCGCTCTGGGCGCGCGGCGGGCCAATTCGGTGAAGGAGTATCTGGTCGGCCGCGGGCTCTCGGTGGCGCGCATCGATACCGTGTCCTACGGCAAGGAGCGTCCGGTCGACACCGGCAGCGGCGAAGACGCCCTGTCCCATAACCGCAACGCACACACGGCGATCACCCAAGGCGCTCAATGAATCCAGTCAGGTCGCGACCGCGCGCCACTGGGTCGGTGGCCGCCCTCGTCCTTCTCGCCACGGTCGGCGGAAGGGCTGCCGCTCAGACGCCCGTCGACGATACTCTCGACGCGCACTCTGCCAGACGACTGGACAACCTGGAGAAGGTGGTGCGCGAGCTTAGGGCCATCGTCTTTCAGGGCCGGGAGACCGGGGCCCCGGTGGTGATTCAGCCGGCCGAGACCCAGGGTCAGATCAACGCCCTGACGGATCGGGTCGGCGACCTGGACCGCACCCTGACCCGGGTGAACGGTGAAATGGAAATGGTCGGGCACGACCTCGACCAGATGCGTCAGGATGAAAATGACCTGCGCGCGCAAAACGCCGCGCTTAAGGAGGAGGTGCGCGCCCTCGAAGAGAAGGTCCAGAGTCTGACCGCACCTGCGCCGTCGCCACCGCCGCCCGCCGCCGCCGGAGCGGCGCCAGCCGAGCCGGCGAACGATCCGGCCGCCGCCTTCACCGCCGCCAGGACGCTATGGCAAGCGGGGAACAACGCCGGCGCCGAAGCCGCCTTCCGCGACTTCACCGACCGCTATGGCGACAGTCCGCGCGCGCCCGAGGCGCGCTATTATCTGGGCAAGATCCTGGTGGCCCGCGGGGCATGGCCGGAAGCGGCCACGGCCGACATCGGGGCCCTTCGCGGCTGGCCCCAGACCCGTTGGGCGCCGGACGCCGTGCTGGACCTTTCCCGTGCCCTGGTGGGGTTGGGCAAGACTTCCGACGCCTGCAAGACGCTGGAAGAGCTCGGCCGGCGATATCCCAAGGCCCCGACGAGTGTGCTGACCGGCGCCAAATCGGTCCGCCACCAGGCCGCCTGTGGGTGACGATTTCGCCACCTGATCTCGCCGCGCGCGAGATGGATGCGCGGCTGGAACGGGGCGTCGAGAGGCCGCTGGCCGTCGCTCTTTCCGGCGGCGGCGATTCTCTGGCCCTGCTGCTCATGGCCTTCGCCTGGGCGCGCCAGGTCAACCGCCGCCTGATCGCGTTCACCGTGGATCACGGTCTGCAGGCGGATAGCCGCCAATGGCGCCTATGGTGCGCCGAGCGCGCCGCACGCCTGGGCGTGGCTCACCGGACCCTGATCTGGACCGGCGAAAAGCCGCGCACGGGCGTGGCCGCGGCCGCGCGGGCGGCGCGCCATCGCCTGATCGCCGACGCCGCCAGGGCGGCCGGCGCGCGGGTGATCCTGTTCGGGCACACCGCCGACGACGTGCTGGAGGCGGAGGCCATGCGGGCGGATGGACTGGCTATCGCCTCGCCGCACGCCTGGTCGCCGTCACCGGTTTGGCCTGAGGGGCGGGAACTGTTCATTCTGCGGCCGCTGCTGGGCGCCAGGCGTTCGGCGCTGCGTGACTGGCTGAGCGATCGAGGCGAGGTCTGGATCGAAGACCCGGCCAATGCCGACTCGCGCCAGCCGCGCGCCCGGGTTCGTGCGCGAGTCGCGGCGCTGGCGACGCCGCGGCAGGCGCCGTGTGCGCCAATGGATCTGTCGGCCGTCGTGGCCGCGGTGCGCTTTGGACCGGCGGGCGACCTCAGCGTGGCGCTCGAGGCGTTGAACGCGGCGCCGGCACATGACCGGCGCCGGTTCCTGGGCGCGGCGATCACCAGCGTCGGCGGGGCGGAGCGGATCGCGCGTGGCCCCTTCTTCTTTCGACTGCCTGAGGCGGTGGAGCGAGGGGAGGTATTTGCCTCCACCGTCGGCGGCGCCCTGACCTCCAGCGACGGCGAACGCCTCAGCATCGTGCGCGAGATCGGCGATCGGCGTTCCCGGACCAGCCCGACCGTGGTCCTTTCCGCCCAGAAGAGCCTGATCTGGGACGGTCGGTTCGAGGCGCGGGCGAGCGCGCCTGGCCTTAGCCTGGCGCCTCTGTGGGGCCGGGCGGCCCGGCTGGACAGGGCCGTGCGGCCCCGCCTGGCCGCGCTGACACCCTTCGTCCGCCGCGCCCTGCCGGCGGTCATCGACTCTTCGGGAGCGGTCACCTGCCCGACCATCACGGCCGATCCCCGGGTCGATATTCGCGGGCTGATCGCAGGCAGACTGGCCGGCGCCTGCGGCAAGGTTCAGAACGAGTCCGAAATCGGGGAGACGGCCGATGCCCACGTTCTATGAACGCCACGTCCTGCCGCATGTGATCGCCTACGGCTGCGGTTCGAAGCCGATCCGCTCCCAACGCCGCAAGATCGTGCCGCGGGCTTCGGGGAGGGTGCTGGAGCTGGGGATCGGCGGCGGCCTTAACCTCGCCTACTACGACCCAGCCCTGGTAGAGAGCGTGACGGGCGTCGATCCATCTGAGGCTCTGAGACGCCGGGCGCAGGAGGCCCCCCGACCCGAAAGGTTGAAGGTCGAGGTGCTCGAAGGCGAGGCCGAGAGCCTGCCGTTCGACGTCGCCGCTTTCGACACGGTGGTGTGCACCTTCACCCTGTGCTCGGTGCGCGATCCGGCCGCGGCCCTGGCCGAGGCGCGACGGGTGCTCAAGCCGGGCGGGAGCTTCCTGTTCTCCGAACATGGCCTGGCGCCGGACACGAAGGTTCAGCGGTGGCAGCGCCGCCTTGAGCCGCTGCAGATGCTACTGGCCGGGGGGTGTCATCTAACCCGGCCGGTGGCGTCCTCGATCGCCGCCGCGGGATTTTCGCTGGTCCAGGTCGAGACCATGTATCTGCCGGGATTTCCCCGCCCCATGGGCTGGGCCGAATGGGGCCAGGCGGGACTCGTCTGAACGTTAGGGGGAATGTCCATGAGTGAGGGGCCGAACGCCGCCCAGGCCGAGTACTGGAACCATACCGCCGGACCGACCTGGGTCGAACTACAGGATCAACTCGACAGCCTGATCGGGCCGATGGGTCAGGCGGCAATCGCCGCGTTGGGGCCGACGCCGGGCGAGGCCATCCTCGACGTCGGTTGCGGGTGTGGGCGAACGAGCTTGCAGCTGGCCGCGGCCGTGGGGGGCTCGGGCACGGTGGTCGGGGCCGACATTTCAGCGCCAATGCTGGCCGTGGCGCGCGCCCGTCCCGTCCCGCCGACCTCCGCCAGGCCCGATTTTCGGGAGGCAGACGCTCAGACCGGCGACCTCGGCAGAGGGGCGTTCGACGCCGTCTTCAGCCGATTTGGGGTGATGTTCTTCGCCGATCCCGTGGCCGCCTTCGCCAATATCCGCAGCGCCCTGAAGGGCAACGGGCGGCTGGCGTTCGTTTGTTGGCGTAGCCTGGCCGACAACCTGTGGATGCGCGTCCCGCTCGAAGCGGCCATTCCGCTCTTGCCGACCTTGCCGGCGCCCGATCCGACCGCGCCCGGTCCCTACGCCCTCGCCGATCCGGTTCGCGTCCGTGCAATCTTGGACGCGGCCGGATTCCAGGCGGTGACCATCGATGCCTTCGACGCTGACGTGGGCGGCGGCGATCTCGACGCCTCTGTCGCCCTTACCTTCCGGGTCGGACCGCTGGCTACGGCGCTACGCGAGAATCCTCAGTACAAGGACAAGGTGGAGGACGCCGTCCGACGCGCGTTCGCGCCCTATGTTACACCAAAGGGCGTGATGACGCCGGGGGCGGTGTGGATCGTGACCGCGCGGGCCGGTTGAACCGGAACCGCCTCGGCTGGGTCAGTAGCGGTAGTAGGGGCTGGGCGGTGGGCCATAGCCGGGGTCGGCGTAACCCGGGTTGGCGTAGACCGGGCGGCGATAGTAGCGGGGATCGGGCGCGTAGCCTCGATATGGCGATGCGTAGGCTGGCGCCCGCCCATAACCCGGCCCCGACCCGTAATACTCCGGCCTGCCGGTGCCTCTGGCGTATCCCCCCTGACAATCGGCGTTCGTGGCGCTGGAACCGAGCGCGGCGCCTGCGGCCAAGCCAACCGATCCGCCGAACAAGGCCCACGCGCCACGAACGGCCCAGCCGGCCAGGCTAAAGCCCAGAAGCGCGCCCGCGACGCCGCCGATGATGGCGCCCGTGGCGATGTTGGTGCTGCGTTGACTTCCGCAGCTCTCGCTCGGAGGCGGCGCCTGGGCGGCCCGGGTCTGCGCCGACCACTGGGCGTAGTGCGCTCGATAGTCCCGCAAGGTCTGTTGGTAGAGCCAATTGTTGTAGTCACCGGCCGCAGGCGTTTGCGGAGCATACTGAGCCCGCGGAGGGGGCGGCGACTGGTACTGGGGAGGAGGGGGAGATTGGTACTGCGGCGCCGGCGCGGCCTGGGGCGGGGCCGGCGACTGGTATTGCGGCGGGGGCAGGGACTGATACTGCGACGCTGGCGGGGATTGATAGGCCACCGGCGACGGGCCGTCCTGATAATATCCGTCCGGCTCGGCCTGAGCGCTAGCTGCGGCGGGAATCACGACCATGGCCGCCGAGCTCACGCCGGCCAGGAGCGTCGCGGCCCCAGCGAAATATCGGTTATTCATTGCAGTTTCCCCCGCTCACGCCTGCTCGCACGTTCGGGCGGCGCAACCGGTGATCCTTAGATTGCCCAGTCTGAACCCCGGGTGAACGGAGCTAGAGTGTGCCGTCACCGACGCAGACCCAGTCAGCGCCTCGCCGAGCGGCGGCCTCAGTACGGTCGCCCATTGGCAAAACTGGCCGGAGCCGTTGATTCAGCGCCAGATCGGGGGCCGTTTGTCCTTCCACGGCGCCTCTTTCTCCAGCTGGCCGGCGAGGCGAAACAGCGTCGCCTCGTCGGCGTAGCGGGCCGAAAACATCATGCCGATAGGGAGGCCCGAGGCCGACCAGCCCAGCGGCACGGACATCGACGGCTGGCCGCTGACGTTGAACGGCGGGGTGAAGGGGAAGGCCTGGGCCTGGCGGCGGTTGACTTCTCGCGGCTCGAGCCTGACCGGGTCGATCCAGCCGACCGGTGGCGGGGGCGTGCCCATTACCGGGGTCAGGTAGACATCCCAGGTCTCGAAGAATTCCAGGATCCGGCGCCCCCACAGGCGCCGGTTGCACATGGCCTGCATGGACTCCGCTCCGGTCACTTTGCGACCATTCTTTAGTATGGCCCAGGTCAGCGGCTCGAGCTCGTCCGCCTCCGGCTCATGGCCGAGGCGCTCGGCGTATTTGGCGATGTCGGCCGCGAAATTGGCCGATCCGGCGGCCCCAATCTCGCGATAGAAGGTGCGATAGTCGATGCCGAGGCCTTTCTCGACCACTTCGTGGCCGAGGCTCTTGAGCAGATCGGCCGTGCGGCGCAGGACGGCCTCGACCTCCGGATCGATCTCCCGGCCCGATGGGGTTTCGGCGGAAAAGGCGATCTTCAGACGTCCGGGCGAGCGGCCCACCTCCTCGGCGTAAGGCCGCTCCTTGGGTGGCGCGGGGTAAGGCGACGCCGGCTCCGGCCGGCCGGTGTGATCCAGCATGACCGCGCTGTCGCGGACCGTGCGGCTCACCACATGCTCCACCGAATTGCCGTAGGCGTTGTCGTCCGGCAGCGCCGGATTGCGATCGCGGTTAATCTTAAGGCCGAACAGGCCGCAACACGCCGCCGGAATGCGGATCGAGCCCAGGCCGTCGCTGGCATGAGCGAGCGGGACGATCCCGGCCGCCACCGCCGAAGCCGAGCCGCCGGACGAGCCGCCGGAAATATGGTCAGGATTCCACGGGTTGCGGCACGGACCCAGGTGGGCGGACTCGGTGGTGCCGGTGATACCGAACTCCGGCGTGTTGGTCTTGCCGAGGAACACCGCCCCGCTGGTGCGATACCGGGCCACCAGGCCGCCGTCGGCCGAGTCGACGAGATTGCGGGTGAAACGGCTGCCGCAGCTTCTGGGCCAGCCAGCCACGGCCATCCCCAGATCCTTGATCAGAAACGGGACGCCGCGGAACGGGCCGTCGGCCAGATCGCCTTTGGCCGCCGCCCGGGCCTCGTCGAACGCCGTGTAGACCACCGCGTTGAGCTTGCCGTTGTGCCGCTCGATGCGCTCGATGGCCGCCTCGACCAGTTCGGCCGGGGTAACGTCTTTCCTGGCGACTCGCTCGGCCAGGCCGACGCCGTCGTGGTCGGCGTACTCGGCGATGTTCATTTTTGTCTCTCCCGCGCTCTTGCCAGCACCTTAGCCCAGGGCCGCGACAGCGAAGAGTCCTAACCCTCTTTCAACTATCCGCGGATATCCCACATGGACGTGGTAAGAGGGCCACAGAGAGGCCCGCGAACTGGTGCGTGGCGAAACGGCCCAGGGTAGCCTAAATTAGGGAGGTATTTTCGAAGGCCCGTGCGCATGAATCTGCGAAACCTCGCCATTTGGGGCGTCATCATCGTCGTCCTGATCGCCGTCTATAGCGTCATGACCAACAGCGCGCACGGCGGTCCCAGCCATCAGGTCGCCTATTCCGAGTTGCTGGCGCGGGTGGATAGCGGCGACGTCAAGGCGGCCAAGATTCGCGGTCAGACCATCGAAGCCACCGATCGCCAAGGCGGCACGCTCACCGCCACCGGTCCGCTCGACACGTCCGATCTTCAGCACCGGCTGGAGGCGCACGGCGCCGGCTTCGACTTCGAACAGCCGGGCGCGGGCCTGTTGCCGACCATTCTGATCAACCTGCTGCCGATCCTCCTCATCGTCGGGGTGTGGGTGTTCTTCATGCGCCAGATGCAGGGCGGCGCGCGCGGGGCCATGGGGTTCGGCAAGTCCAAGGCCCGGCTCCTGACCGAAAACAAGAACCGCGTCACCTTCGAGGACGTAGCCGGGGTCGACGAGGCCAAGGACGACCTGACCGAGATCGTCGATTTCCTGAAGGATCCGGCCAAGTTTCAGCGCCTGGGCGGCAAGATCCCCAAGGGGGCGCTCATGATTGGCCCCCCGGGCACCGGCAAGACCTTGCTGGGCCGCGCCGTCGCCGGCGAGGCGGGCGTGCCGTTCTTCTACATTTCCGGTTCGGACTTCGTGGAAATGTTCGTCGGCGTGGGCGCAAGCCGGGTGCGCGACATGTTCGAGCAGGCCAAGAAGAACGCCCCGTGCATCATCTTCATCGACGAGATCGACGCGGTGGGCCGGCACCGGGGCGCGGGCCTCGGCGGCGGCAACGACGAGCGCGAACAGACCCTCAACCAGCTGCTGGTGGAGATGGACGGGTTCGATCCCAACGAGAGCATCATCGTTATCGCCTCCACCAACCGCCCCGACGTACTCGACCCGGCGCTGCTGCGCCC
>OUNO010000872.1_pt2 | contig 17707 bp, 16 predicted proteins | sample 1779811 | NCBI WGS metagenome assembly OUNO01 (sample SAMEA3914804, study PRJEB12502) | metagenome | biome: forest; material: soil | place: Canada | collected 2010-06-25 | depth 0.3 m | reverse complement strand
CTCCTCGAGCTCGCGGTTGAAACTGGCCAGGCGCCCGCGGACGACGATGGCCACGAAGCTGAATGAAAACGAGATGTGCGAGATGATGATGGCCCCGAGGTTGAACGGCCAGGCGATCTCGGTCGGCCACGGCAGGACCTGGGTGAAGAACACCAGCATGGCCACGCCCATGCAGATTTCCGGGACCACGATGGGTAGGCCGAGCGACCCCTCCAGGACCGCCTTGGCCGGGAAGCGGAACCGCCATAGCAACAGGGCGGTCATGGCCCCCAGGATCACCGAAACCAGGGTGGAGACGGCAGCGATGGTCAAGGAATTGGCGAACGCGGTGATGAGGTCGGTGTCGGCGAAGGTGGCCTGGTAGTACTTCAGGGTGAAGCCGCGCCAGACGATGTTGCGCTTGGAATCGTTGAAGCTGAACGCCATCAAGGTGATGAGCGGCGCGTAGAGATAGAAGGCGGTGAAGGCCAGCCAGGCCTGGATCGGCCAGCGGCGCAGGTACTCCAGCGGCCCGGGCGGCGCGTTGCGCGGGGCGGCCCTCACCGCCCGGCTCCCCGGCGTCGGGCGGCCATTCCCTGCACCGCCATGGCGACGAAGGTCATGTACATCAGCAGGAACGACAGGGCGGCCCCGAACGGCCAGTCGTTGGCGGTCTTGAACTGGTTCTCGATCACATTGGCGATCATCTGGCTGGATGGGCCGCCGAGGAGATCGGGGGTGAGGTAGGCGCCGACGGTGGGAATGAAGGTGATCAGCACGCCGGAGACGATCCCGGGCATGGCCAGCGGTATGACCACCCGGGCGAAGGTGGTGAGGTGGCCGGCGCCGAGGTCGAGGCTGGCCTCCAGCAGGGAGCGGTCGAGCCGGTCCAGGGCCGCATACAGCGGCAGGACCATGAACGGCAGCTGGACATAGACCAGGCCGAAGATGACGGCGAAGTTGTTGTGCAGTAGCTCCAGGGGGACGAAGGCCCCGAGCGGATGGCCGAAGGCGCCGATGACATGCGAGACGCCGCCCCAGGCAAACCCCAGCGCAAAGTTGATGTAGCCCTCATCGCGCAGCACGGCCATCAGGGCGTAGGTGCGGATGAGCAGATTGGTCCAGAACGGCAGCATGATCAGCAGCAGCAGCCAAACCTTGGTCTTCTCCCGGGCGAAGGTGATGGCGATGGCCACCGGAAAGGCGGCGATCAGGCATAGGATGGTGGTGGCGGCGGCGAACCACAGGGACTTCCAGATGATGCCGAGATAGAGCGGGCGCACGGCGTGGGTGTAGTTGGCGGAGGTGCCGGTGACGCCGATCTGGGTGAGCGAGGTATTCTCGCCGAAACTGTAGGCCCAGATGATGGCCAGGGGGACGAGGAAGAAAGCGGTGAGCCAGACCGCCGGCGGCCCCAGCACCACGGCGAACACGCCCCGCGCCTGGCGCCAGGACTCATCCATCGGCGTCGACCCCCGACCTCATGCCGCGAAGATCCGGGTCACGGTCTCGTCGTAGTAGTGCGCCCGCTCGAGGCCTTCGAAGTCGGCGTATTCGCAGCGCGCCATCACCGCCGGCGGCGGATAGATCACCGGATTGTCGCGATAGGACGCGGGCATGAGCGCCAGGGCCGCGCCGTTGGGCGTCGGGTATTTGATGGTATCGCTGATCGCCGCCCCGTTTTTGGCGTCGAGGACGAAGTTAATGAACCGGTGGGCGTTGTCCGGACGCGGCGCGCCCTTGGGGATGCACAGGCAGTCGGAGCTGAGGATCGAGCCCTCGCGCGGGACGACGAAATCGAGGTCCGGGTCCTCGACCATCACCTGGGCGATGTCGCCGCTGTATTCCATGACGATGTCGATATCGCCGGCCAGCAGCAGGTCCTGGCCCTCGTCATGGTGGAAGATTTTGATGTTGGGCTTCTGGCGTATGTACATCTGGGCCACGCGCTCGACCACCGGCGGGGGAATGTGGCGCACGGAATAGCCGAGGTATTTGGCCCCCAGTTCGATCATGTCGTCGGACTCGGAGAACACGCCGATGCGGCCCTTGTAGCGGTCGCTGTCCAGGACCCACTTCCAGCTGTCGGGGACGCCGCCGATCATCTTCGACTTGCGGTAGCCCAGGCCCAGCACCAGCCAGGTGTAGGGCATGGACCAGCGCCGGCCAGGATCGAACGGCGGGTTCTGGAAGCTGGGCAGGATGTTCTTGCGATTGGGGATCTTGCCCAGATCAAGGGGCTGGATGAGCCCCGCGGCGCGCAGAAGGGTCACGTAGTTGTTGGTGGGGACGATGACATCGAACCCGGGGTTGCCGGCGCGCAGCTTGGCGAACAGCTCGTCGTTGGTGGCGAAGAGGCTCATCTTCACCGCCACGCCTGTGGCGGCCTTGAAATCGGCCAAAGTGGTGCGGCCGGTGTAGGTGTCCCAGTTGTAGAAATTCAGGCGCATCTCCTCGCCGTTGGGGCCTGTCGGACCCTTGGCGACGCAGGCTTCGAGCGAGAAGCCGGCCGCGGCCGCCCCCAGGCCGGCGAGCAGGGACCGGCGGGAACCGACCGTCATTCGCCACCCCCTTCCCCGGCTTCGCCGCTACTCCCCCCGGAGGGGGGAGGGAGGGTTCGCGCTGACGCTCTCCTCCCCCCTTGGGGGAGGGGGACCGCGAAGCGGCGGAGGGGGCCTGAGCGCGACCCTTCAGGCATTCTTCAGATACCAGTCGTAGTCGAGCGGGGAGACCACGGCGTTGAAGCGGTCCTGCTCGGCGCGCTTGACGGTGGCGAACATGGAGACGAAGCGCGCGCCCAGGTAGTTGGCCAACACCTTCGAGTCGGCGAACTGGTCGACGGCGGCGAACCAGTGGGCGGGAAGGCGCATCTGGGATTTGGCCGCGGCGGCGTAGCCGTCGCCCTCCACCGGCGGGCCAGGGTCGATCTGGTTGGTCAGGCCATGATGCACGCCGGCCAGCAGGGCGGCCAGCGCCAGATAGGGGTTGGCGTCGGCCCCGGCGACGCGGTGCTCGATATGGCGGCTGGCCGGGGGACCGGCCGGGACCCGCAGGGAGACGGTGCGGTTGTTGATCCCCCAGGTGGGGGCGACAGGTGCGTAGGAATTGGGCCGGAAGCGGCGGTAGGAATTGGCGTTGGGGGCGAAGATCGCCATGCTCTCAGGCAACAGCGCCCTGAGGCCGCCTACGGCGTGAGCTAGAGGTGGGGCGCCGGCCGGCGCCTCGGCGGCGAAGATATTCATCCCGTCAGCGTCCAGCACGCTGATGTGCAGATGCAGGCCGCTTCCGGAACGCTCGGCGAACGGCTTGGCCATGAAGGTCGCCTCCAGGCCGTGTCGGGCGGCGACGCCCTTGGCGAGGCGCTTGTACATCACCGCCTCGTCGGCGGCCCTCAAAGCGTCCGGGCCATGACGCAGGGTGAGCTCCAGCTGGCCGGGCGCATACTCGGAGATTGCCGCTTCCAGGGGCACGCCCTGGACGTCGGCGGTGGCCCACAGCTCACGCAGAAAGCCGGAGAAATCCTCCAGTTCGCGCAGGCCATAGACCCCGTGCATGGTGGGCCGCTCCCCGCCGCGTCCGGCGGCCAGGGTCACCTCGCCATTCGGCCCGCGGGCCGGATCGACCAGATAGTATTCCAGTTCGCAGGCGACCACGGGGGTGAGGCCATCGGAGGCGAAGCGCGCGACCACGCCTGCGAGAACGTGGCGCGGATCGAGATCGTTGGGCGTTCCGTCGAGTTCGAACAGTGACGCGACGACCTGGGCGGTGTCGTCCCCCAGCCAGGGGGCCGGGACCAGGGTCCCCGGCGCCGGCCAGGCGGTGCGGTCGGCGTCGCCGTCCTCCCAGACCAGGCCGGTCTCCTCGACATCGCGCCCGGTGACATCACAGACGAGGACCGAACCGGGCAGGAACCGCCCCTGCTCGTAGACAGCCATGAGCTCATTTCGGCGCAGGCGCTTACCGCGCGGCACGCCGGACAGGGCCGTGAACACGATCTCGAAGAACGCCATCTGCGGGTGCGCGTCCAGGAAGGCGCGCGCCTCCTCGACCGAGGCAATCGGCGGCCCTGGTTTGTTCGCGCGGCCGGCGGCGTGGTCCAAGCGGACCTCCTCAAATCTGTGATCACTCTTTTGGGGCAGGCATGGGCGGTGTCAAGGGCGACCCCTCAGACCGCTTTATACACACCCAGGGATGGCGCAGATGTGGGGGATGAACCTAGGCAGGCGCACGTGAGCAAGATCGATCAAGGCGACGAGGGCGTCCATCTGGCCCCGGATCTGAGCTATGGCGGCTATCTGAAGCTCGAGGCGATCCTCTCCGCCCAGCACCCGCGCTCCGGTCAGCACGACGAGATGCTGTTCATCATCATCCACCAGGCTTCGGAGCTGTGGATGAAGCTGTCGATCCACGAACTCGTCGCCGCGCGCGACCGGATCGCCGCCGAAGACCTGCCGAGCGCCCTCAAGATGATCGCCCGGGTGGGGCGCATCCAGGCGCAGATGATCCAGTCGTGGGAGGTGCTGGCGACGCTGACGCCCAGCGAATATGCCCGCATCCGCCCGGCGCTCGGGCAAAGCTCGGGCTTCCAGTCCTACCAATACCGGCAGCTGGATTTCATCCTCGGGGCGCGGCGGGCGGGCGCGCTGCGGGTGCATGAGGCGACGCCGGAGATCCACGCCCGGCTGGCGGAGATGCTGGCCCAGCCCAGCCTGTACGATGAGGCGGTGCGTCTGCTGGCCCGTCGGGGGTTCGCCATCGACCTCGCCTTGCTGGAGCGTGACTGGCGCGAACCCTATCCGCAAAGCGCCACGGTGGAGGCGGCGTGGATCGCGGTCTACCGCGAGCCGGAACGTCACTGGGACCTGTATGAGCTGGCGGAGAAGCTGGTCGACCTGGAATACCGCTTCCAGCAGTGGCGCTTCGCCCACCTGAAGACCGTGGAGCGGATCATCGGCGGTAAGATGGGCACCGGCGGCAGCGAGGGCCTGACCTATCTGGCCAAGGCCCTAGAGAGCCAGTTCTTCCCCGAACTGCTGAGGGTCAGGACGTCACTCTAGCCGGTTGCGCTCTGCAACCGGCGCCGCCCTGCGGGTAGCTCCTCCCCCGAAGGGGAGGAGACGCGAATCGATTCGGCTAAGGAGCTATTTGAGGTGCTTGGCGAGATGCTTGTTCATCTCGAACATATTCACCCTATCCTTACCACCGAATACTGGCTTCAGCTTGGCGTCGGCCATGATTTCCCGCTTATTCGCGGGGTTTTGAAGCTTATTGGCCTTGATATAGGCCCACATCTTCGAAACGACTTCCCCCCGCGACAGTGACGCGGAGCCGACTACGGCGGACAACTCAGCGGACGGCTTTAAAACCTGCTGAAGTCCGTTGGGCTTTTTTTCCGGCATGTCTATGTTCTCTCTCCCGAAGAGGGCCGCAGCGGCTATCGTGCGAGCCTCATGGGTGGACAATGGCCCTTTCCGCGCCCTTGCCAAGCCCCGTAGAGAGAAAAACCGTCCGCAGACGGCTAAACCCTACAAGAGCGCAAGGGCGGCGGCGTCCAGAATAGCCTCGGCGTCGAGGCCGTAGGCGCGATAGAGATCGGCGATCTGGCCCGACTGGCCGAAGGATTCGACGCCGAGCGCGCGGACGCGATGGCCCTTGACCCCGCCGAGCCATGAGAGCGTGGCCGGCGGCCCATCGATGACGCTGACCAAGCGCGCGCCGGGCGAGAGACGCGCCAGCAGGCGCTCGGCGTGGCACGGGCCGGCGCCGCCGAGGCTGGCCGACCAGCCGCGATGGAGGCGGTCGGGGCTGGGGACCGCCAGCAGGCCGGCCTCGGGGACATCTTCGAGGATGGCCTCGAAAGCGGCCTGGGCTTCGGGAGCGACGGCGCCGGTGTAGACCACGGCGAGCTCGGCGCCCGGCCCTGGCTCGACCTGCCAATAGGCCCCTTCGATGAGGGACGCCGTCCAGGTCTCATCGACCAGGCGCTCCGGCTGTTCGACGATGCGGGTGGACAGGCGCAGATAGACTGAGCCGCCGTCCTCGTCCTGGAGATGGTCGAAGGACCAGCGCAGGATCTCGGCCAGTTCGTCGACGAAGGCCGGCTCGAAGGCCGAGAGGCCGGCCTGGGCCATCCCGATGAGCGGCGTGTGGATCGATTGGTGGGCGCCGCCTTCCGGAGCGAGGGTGAGACCGGAGGGCGTGGCGACCAGGAGGAAGCGCGCATCCTGGTAGCAGGCGTAGTTGAGGGCATCGAGGCCGCGGTTGATGAACGGGTCGTAGAGCGCGCCCACCGGGATCACCCGGGCGCCGAACAGCGGGGCGGTAAGGCCAAGCGCGCCCAGCAACAGGAACAGATTGTTTTCGGCGATGCCGAGCTCGATGTGCTGGCCCGAAGGCCCCATGGCCCAGCGCTGGGCCGAGGCGATGGCCGCCTCGCGGAAGCGGTCGGAATGGGCCTCGCGGGCGAACAGGCCGCGTTGATTGACGAACGGGCCAAGGTTGGTGGAGACGGTGACATCCGGCGAGGTGGTGACCAGGGCGTCGGCCAGCGGTCCGCCGGCCCGGGCTAGATCGTTGAGGACGCGGCCGAAGGCGACCTGGGTCGATTGGCGCCCCAAGGGCCTGGGGAAATCCTTCGACGCGGGCACAGGGATGCGTCGCGCTGGCGGCTGGGGCTCGCGCCCGGCGAACGGGGCGGCGCCCAGGAAGGCGCGGTATTCGCCCGCTTCGCGCGGCAGGCCGGCGAAGGGCGACCATTCATCGCCGGCCGGCACGCCCATGCGCGTCTGGAAGGCGGCCATCTGGGCGGCAGTCATCAGGCCCGAGTGATTGTCCTTGTGGCCCTGGAACGGCAGGCCGAAACCCTTGATGGTGTAGACGATGAACAATTTGGGCTTGTCATCCCGGACCGCGTGGAAGGCGTCGAGCAACAGGCCGAGGTCATGGCCGGCGAGGTTGGTCATCAGATCGGCCAGGGCTTCGTCGTCGTAGCGGGCGACAAGAGCGGCCGCGTCCGCATCCCCGGCGAGGTCGGCCAGGATGCGCGCGCGCCAAGCCGCCCCGCCCTGGAACGACAGCGCCGCATAAAGATCGTTGGGGCAGTCGTCGAACCAGGCGCGCAGCGCCGGCCCGCCCTTCTGGGCGAAGGCGGCCTCCAGCTTGCGGCCGCACTTTAGGGTGATCACGTCCCAGCCGACGGCGGCGAAGATTTCGGCGAAGCGCAGGAACATGCGCTCGGGCGTGGTCGCGTCCAGGCTCTGGCGATTGTAGTCGACGATCCACCAGCAGTTGCGCAGGTCGTGCTTGGCTCCCTCGATGACACACTCATAGATATTGCCTTCGTCGAGCTCGGCGTCGCCCAGCAGGGAGATCATCCGCCCGGCGCGAGCCGGATCCATCAGGCTGTGGGCGAGGAGGTAGTCCTGGGCGATGGAGGCGAAGGCGGTCATGGCCACGCCCAGCCCCACCGAGCCGGTGGAGAAGTCGACCTCGTCCTTGTCCTTGGTGCGCGAGGGATAGGACTGCGCCCCTCCGAAGGCGCGGAAGCCCTGGAGCTGGTCCAGACTCTGGCGGCCGTAGAGGTACTGGATGGCGTGGAACACGGGGCTGGCGTGCGGCTTGACGGCCACCCGGTCCTCGGGGCGCAGGACCGAAAAATACAGCGCCGACATGATGGTGGCGATGGAGACGGACGAGGCCTGATGGCCGCCGACCTTCAGGCCATCCTGGTTGTCACGCAGATGGTTGGCGTTGTGGATAGTCCAGGCCGACAGCCAATGGACCTTACGGTCCAGCTCGGCGATGACGTCAAGCGTCACATTGGACGCCTTGGCCCGCGGCATGAGACCTGTCCCCGACGACTGCGGGCGTCCTGGTAGCACTGGCGCGCCGCCGGTTCCATCGGCGCCACAGATATCTCCAGTCTGCTCAGCACCCGATAGGGGCCTCGCCGATCAGGCGCTCGAAGTTGGACTGAACCGTGTGGTAGCACTCGCACACGCGCGCCTCGAGCCGGGCCCGGTCAAGGATGTCAATTCGGCCGCGACTCTTGGCCACGATCCCCTCGTCGGCCAGTTCCGCCAGGAGCTTGGTGACCGTCGTGCGCTGCACGCCCACCATGGTGGCGAGATATTGCTGTGTGAGGCGCACGATGTCGCCGCCGGAGCGATCCTGGGACATCAGGAGCCAGCGGCTCACGCGCGCCCGGACGTCGTGCAGGGCGACGCAGGCTACGGACTGATGAGCCTGGGCCAGATTGGCGAGGGCGTGGCGCACCAGCAAGGTGCGCAACTCCGGGCTGTCGTTGGCCTGGCGGCGGAGCCGGGCGGCCGAGAGACGCAGAACCCGGCCGGGGATCTGGGCGAAGGTGCGGCTGGTGCAGACGGAATTGCTGATGGCGGCGAGAGTGCCGACGGCGCTCTCGCGCCCAACCGTGTCGCTTTCCACAGCGCGGCCGTCGTGCATGACGGTGACCACCGAGAGCGCCGCCGTGACCGGGAACCAGACCCAATCGACGGGGTATTCCGGCTCATAGAGAATCTCGCCAGAGGCCAGCTCCCGGAGAGTAAGTCCCGGCTCCAGGGCATTGCGATCAACGCGCGAGAGGGCGCGCAGGAAGTAGTTTCGGGAGGCGGCCTCCAGCTCGCTCATGGCCAGGATTCTTCGCCTGAGCGTCGCCTAGCCGACAAACGCCCCGGCGCGGTTTCTCTAGAGCGACGCTTGAGGGATGAAACTGGCATCGGAGACGTCCTGAAAGCCTATTTCCTCTTCATTCACGACGAACGTTACGCGACTCCCAAGCTGGAGGTGGTCGCCGCCGAGGACGATGAGGGCGCTCGCGCCCTGGCGCGCAAGCGCCTGGACGGCTCGCCCCATCATCTGCTGGTGGAAATCTGGGAGGACAGCCGGGAGGTGGGACGAGTAGGTCCCGAAGCCGAACCCTTCTCGCCGGCATAGATGGCCATCACCTGGCGCAGCAGTCGCAGCGCCCGCACGCGCGGGCGCTGGAAGGTGTTGCGACCGATGATCGAGCCGAATCCGCCTCCGGCATGGATGGCCTGGATCTCCTCGAGGAAGGTCGCGTCGTCAGGAACCGTGGCCCCGCCGGAGAAGATCACGATCCGCCGTCCGGCAAAGGCGCACTCGATGACGTGACGCACGCGGTCTGCCTGGGTCGCTATCGGGATGGCTTGCTTGTCATAGACCTGGCGGGCGGCGGCCTGGGCGATGTGAGCGCTGGGCAACTTGACCTTGATGATGTGGGCGCCGAGCTGAGCGGCGATCTGGGCGGCGTAGGCGATCACGTCGATAGCCGTCTCGGCGTCTTTGTCGAGCGCCGCGCCACGGGGATAGGACCACACCACCACCGCCAGGCCATGGCGGCGGGCGTCGGCGGCGACGGCGCGCAGCTGGCCGTACATTTCGTATTCATGAGCCGAGCCTGGATAGATGGTGAAGCCGACGGCGCAACAGCCGAGGCGCAGGGCATCCTCGACGCCGCCGGTGAGCGCCTGGGCGGGATCAGGCTCGCCGCGCAGGGAGTCGGCGTCATTGACCTTGAGGATCAGCGGAATCTCGCCGGCGAAGGCGCGCGCTCCGGCCTCGATGAAGCCCAGCGGCGCGGCGTAGGCGTTGCAGCCGGCCTCGATGGCGAGTTCGAAGTGATACACTGGATCATAGGCCGGCGGATTGGCGGCGAAGGAGCGCGCCGGGCCGTGCTCGAAGCCCTGGTCCACCGGCAGGATGACGAGTTTGCCCGTGCCGGCGAGCACGCCGTGATTGAGCAGCCGCGCCAGGTTGGTCACCACCCCGGGGCTCTCGCCGCCATAATTATCGAGGATCGCCTTCACCTGCGGTGTCAACAGTCCGCTCCCTGCGGAAGCCCAGGGGCCCTGGGCAAAATGTACCGCTCCACCGCCTTGGCGAAGCCCTCGTCCTCATTGGTATCGGTGACGGCGCTGGCCTTGGCTTTGACTTCGTCGGAGGCGTTTCCCATGGCGATGGAAAGCCCGCTAACCTTGAACATCAGGGTGTCGTTCGGCTGATCGCCAATGGTGGCGATTTCGGCCGGAGCGACGCCGAGAAGCCGGGCCAGGGTGCGCACCACCTCGCCCTTGTTGGCCTTGGCGCTGGTGACGTCGAGGTAATAGGGCTGGGAGCGCGCCGCGCTGGCCGCGTCGCCGAGGGCGTCCTGGACCTTCTTCTCGCATGCGGCGACCCGGGCCAGATCGTCGGAGCAGCCGACCACCTTGACCGCACGGGCCAGGTCGGCGTCGGCGAAGTCCGTTACCACCGCGGCGTCGAACTTGACCGTCCATGCCTCGCGCGCCACGTGCGGCGCGTCGGCGTCGAGGATCTGCCAGTCTTCGGCAGTGTACAGCCAGGCGTCGAGGCCGCCTTCGCGGATCATGTCGACGGCGCGACTGGCGGTGCGGCCGTCGAGCTCATGGCTCTCGATGACCGTGAGATCCGGCCGGACCATCGCCCCGCCGTTGAAGCCGGCGATGGGAGTAGTGAGCCCGAGCGGCCCGATCAGCATCTTCATGCCGAGCGGCGGGCGTCCGCTGGTGATGGCCAGCATGATCCCTGCGCGGCCCAGCGCCCTCGCCGCCTCGATGGCCGCGCCGGTCAAGGTCTTTTCCGCGGTGACCAGAGTGCCGTCGACGTCGGCCAGCAACAGCCGGATCGGGCCGCTCACGCGGCGTGGGCGCGGGCGTCGGAAGTCGGATACCGCCAGGCCTCGCCCTTGCTGGCGTTGGCGAGCTGTTCAGCGGCGAAAGCCCAGTTGGGCAGGCTCTCGAACCAGGTGGTCAGGAATTTCTTCCGGTCGTTCTGATAGTCGAGATAGTAGGCGTGCTCCCACAGGTCGCAGACCAGCAGGGGGGTCAGGGCGCGTTCGGTGACCATGTCCTGGGCGTCGTGAGTGCTCTTCACATCGAGCGCGCCGGCCGCGTCAGCCACGAGCCAGACCCAGCCGGAGCCGAAGTGGGTCTCGCCGCGCTCCACCACCACCTGGCCGAGCTTGGCCATGCCGCCGAAGGACTTGTCGATGGCTTTGGCCAGGTCCCCTTCGGGCGCGCCTTTTTGCGCCGTCATGGATTGCCAGAAGAAGCCGTGGTTCCAGGCCTGGGCGGCGTTGTTGAACAGCGGCCGACCTTCCTCGCCCGCCTTGGCCGCGCCTGAAATCACCTCTTCCAGGGAGGCCGGCGATCGGCCGGCCTTGGCCAGCAAGTCGTTGAGCTTGTTCACATAGGCGCGATGGTGCTTGTCGTGGTGGAAATGCAGGGTGCGCTCGGACATCGCCGGGGCCAGCGCCCCGTAGGCATAGGGCAGGTCGGGCAGGGTAAACATGGGCGGGACTCCTCTCGCCCTTAACGGGGCGGCGGGAGAAATGGTTCACACCCGCGCGCGGGGCGCGGGGGAATTACTCGGGGTGGGCAGCCTTGGAGACCTCCTGGGCCAGCCGGCCGGTTAGCTCAGCCATGTGGTCGAAACTGGCCTCGTAGCTGCCCAGGCCCTGGCTCAGGGAGCGCAACTCGGCGATGAGGTCGTGGCGTTCGCTGACCGGCAACCGCGCCTCGATGCGCTCCCAGCCGGTCCAGCCCTCGCGCGGGCCGAAGCCCAGGATCTGGCCGCGCCGGGACGACAGGGCCGAATTGACCGCCGACATGGCCGAGGTGGGCACGAACACGCCAAGGCGGTCGATAGGCTCCAGCAGTATCGGCTTGCACTGCTTCAAGGCCTCGTCGATGGCGATATGTCCGGCGATGCGGAAGGCCATTTCCGATGAGTCCACGGGGTGGAACTGGCCGTCGAGCAGGGTCACTTCGAGATCGACCACCGGGAAGCCCATCGGCCCCTTGGTCAGGCCGTCCTTAACCCCCTGTTCCACCGCCGGAATCCATTGCCTGGGCACCGCCCCGCCGGTGACCTTGCTGGCGAAGGCGAAGCCTGATCCGCGCGGCAGGGGCTTCACCGCGATGGTCACATCGGCGAACTGGCCATGCCCGCCGGTCTGTTTCTTGTGCCGTCCACGCTGGGTGACGCCGGCGGAAATGGTCTCACGGTAGGCCGTCTTGGGCGACTCGATGTCGACCTCGACGCCGTAGCGGCGCTTGAGCCGCTCGATGGCCAGGCGAACATGGCCATCGCCCTGACCGGACACCAGGGTCTGGTGACTCTCCAGGTCGTTGGCGACCGTCAGGCCCGGATCTTCGTCGATGAGCTTGGCCAGCGCCCCGGATAGGCGCACGTCGTCCTTGCGGTTGGCGGCGGCGATGGCGAGGGCATAGAGGGGCGCGCGGCGCGGCGCATCGCTTCCCGCCAGGGGCGTGGCGCCCACCGCCAACGCCTGGCCGGTGGCGGCGGCTTCGACTTTGGCGATGGCGATGATATCGCCGACCTGCCCCTGAGCGATCTTCTTGGTGGCCGCGCCCTGCACCGAGAACAGGCCGCCGGCGCGAGCGCGCTCGCCCCCCGGCAGGGTGAGATCGGCGCTGTCGGCCAGGGGCGCACCGAATACCCGGGCGATGGCCAGCTTGCCGGCCTGGCCGGCGTGGGAGACCTTGAGCACATAGACGCCCGGCCGATTGAGGCCGAGACGGGCGGCGGCGCGTTCGGGCGCGGGAGCCTCGTGGCGCAGGGCCTTCAACAGACGCCCGATGCCGAAGCCGGCCAGGGCGGAGCCGAAGAACACCGGCACGATCAGGCCTTCGTTCATGTCGCGCACCAGATCGGTGAACACCAGATCGCGCGCCGGATCGACGTCGGTGAGCAGCTGCTCCATCAGGGTGTCGTCGAAATCGGCCAACTGCTCGAGCATGTGGAAGCGGGCGTCGGCTTCGACCTTGGCCAGGTCAGGGGTAAGCTCGACCACCTGCGAACGCTGGCCGGCGCGCCACACATGCGCCCGTTCCAGGGCCAGATCGACGAAGCCGGTGACGCGCTCGTCCTCCACGATCGGCAGCTGACGCGCCACCAGCGGGACCGAGCTCACCGGCGCCAGGGCGGCCAGGAGGGTGTCGATGGGCCCGTGGGCCTGATCCATGCGGTTGACGAACAAGGCGCGGGGCACGCCTAACGCTTCGAGCTGGCGGACCATGGGCTGGATGAGCGCCGCCTTGGCCGGATCCGGATCGGCCACGATCACCGCCAGATCGACCGCCGGCAGGGCGGCGTCGGCCTCACTGATCAGCTCCAGGGACCCCGGACAATCGACGACCACATAGTGATCGCCCATGAAGTCGAAGCCGGCGATGTTAAGTTCGACCGAATGGCCTCTGAGGCGGGCCTCCGGGCTTTGGTCGCCCACCTTGTCGGCGCCGGCGGCATGGCCCCCTGATGCGGTGAGCATGGCGGCCATGAGCGAGGTCTTGCCCGCGCCGGTCGGCCCGACGAGCGCCAGGGCGCGAACCGCTCTTTGCGTGGCCATCGGCGAACCTCCGTCTTGTTGCTTTCGGCGAGCCTAGCAGGAACGAAGCGGGCTCGGCTACGCCCCCCCTGGCGCGGCCGGCCGGCCGGAAATGATCCGGGTCACGGCGTGGCCCGCGGCCTTGACCACCACCAGGTCGGCGTGGGCCCGTACCGGAGCGATGTGCTCGCGCAGATTGGGCAGGTTGATCCCGGTCCACACCATATGGGCCAGAGTTTCTGCGCCGGCGCGGTCCCGGTCGTGAAAACGGGCGTAGAATGACGTCGGATCGTCGGCCGCCGCCTCCCAGAGGGCCATGAACCGGGTCACGAACCAGGCTTCCAGATCCGCCTCGGCGGCGTCGATGAACACCAGACAGTCGACCAGGGAGGCGCGATCCGGCGGCGCCGGCCGGTCGAGCCCAAGCGCCAGGCCCTCGACCAGCAGGACGTCGGGCGGCGACAGCGTTCGGGCCGCGGCCGGGTCGACGTCATAGGTCGAATGCGAATAGCCGGGGATGGTCACCGGGCCGGTCCTCACGCCGCTCAGCGCGGCCGCCAGGGCGGCGAGGTCGTAGGTCTCCGGAAAGCCTTTCCTGAGCTCCAGACCGCGTTCGGCTAGGACAGTGTTCGGCAACAGGAATCCGTCGGTGCCGATGAGTTCCACCCCAGCTCCGCCGGTCGCCAGGAGCGGGGCCAGGGCGAGCGCCAGAGTGCTCTTGCCCGAAGCGACCGAGCCGGTGACCCCGACCACATAGGGTCCGACGGGCGGACGACGCAGCGCAATGGCCCGGGCGACAGCTTCGATGCTCAACTAGACGCCACCCGGCCCGAGGATCGCCCCGCCGAAGGCCGGCAGGGTGAGCGTTGCGCCCTCGATCCGCTCACCGCCGCAGACAGCGAGCATGACCTTGCTGTGCGCTGGAATGGCGAGTTGCGCCACCCGGCCAGCCAGTTCGAACACACACAGAAGATGGTCGTCCTCAAGGTTACGGCTGAAGGCCAGTACGCCTTCCGGCGCCGGCGCGATCTCGGCCGAGCCGACGCGCAGAGAGAGATGAGCTTTGCGCAACGCCACCAGGCGACGGGTCAAGGCCAGCATGGAGGTATCATCCGCGAGCTGACCATCGGCGGCCAGAGCCCGGTGGCGCGGGTCGAGCGGCAGCCAGGTGTACGCCGCGGTGGAGAAGCCGGCGTTCGGCCCTTCGGCGGTCCACGGCATGGGCGTGCGCGCGCCATCCCTCCCTGGCCCGCCAGTCCAGGCGGCGATGGCGAACGGATCGGCCAGGCGCTCGAAGGGAACCTCGGCCTGCGGCAAGCCCAGCTCCTCTCCCTGATAGAGGAAGATGGTGCCGGGGAGGGTCATCAGCACCGCCATCAACACCCGGACGTGAGCGGGGTCGTCGCTCCCCAGGCGGGTGGCGAAGCGGGCCACGTCATGGTTGCCGAGCGACCACGACGGCCATCCGTCCGCCCCCGCCCAAGACGAGATCGCCTCGGCGAACAGCTCTGGCGTGGCCCGCTGCGCGTTCAGAAAATGGAAGCTATAAGCAGTGTGAAGACGATCCGGGCCGGCGGTGTATTCGATCTGGAGTGGCAAGGCGGGATCGCCGGCAATCTCGCCCACGCTCATGCGATCAGGGTAGGTGTCCATCAGGGCGCGCAGGCGGGCCACAAAGCCAAGGGTTTCAGGGCGGCTGCGGTCGTGGCGGTGCTGCTGGAACCGAGTCGGCAACGCCGGCGGTCCCACATGCGCGGAGATCGGATTGTCGGTGAGCGAAGAGTCGTGAAACAGGTAATTGATCACGTCGAGGCGAAAGCCGTCGACGCCCCGGTCCAGCCAGTAGCGGGCGATGTCCAGGATGGCGTCCGAGACCTCAGGGTTCCAATAGTTGAGGTCCGGCTGTTCGGGCAGGAAGTTGTGCAGGTAGTACTGCCGGCGCCTGGGGCCCCAGGTCCAAGACGGCCCGCCGAACGAGGCCAGCCAGTTGTTGGGCGGTGTTCCATCCTCCCTGGCGTCGGCCCAGACATACCAATCAGAGCGGGCATTCTCCCGCGAGGCGGCGCTCTGCGCGAACCAGGGATGCTGATCGGAGCTGTGCGCCCACACCTGGTCGATGATCACCTTGAGGCCGAGGCCGTGGGCCCGCTCCACCAGGGCGTCGAAATCGGCCAGGGTCCCGAACCTCGGATCGACCGTCTTATAGTCGCTGACGTCGTAGCCGAAATCCTTCATCGGCGAGGCGAAGAACGGCGACAGCCACACCCCGTCCACGCCCAGGGCGGCGACGTGGTCAAGCCTGGCGGCGGCGCCGACAAGGTCACCGTAGCCATCGCCGTCCCCATCCATGAAGCTCAGGGGATAGATCTGATAGAGGACCGCCCCGCGCCACCAGTCCTGGGCCTTCGCCCGATCGCCGCTCGCGCCCATGGGACGTCTCCCTCGGCTGACCTTGTCGCGGCGCGTCCGTCGAGGGTCAACCCTTGCCTTCCGCGCGGGAATGACCCGGAATAACGCCCGCGAAGAATGCTGACGAGAGACGCGCCCGATGGATCGAACCTTACCCACGCCAACGCCCGAGACGGCGCATTTCTGGGAGGGCTGCAAAGTTGGTGAGCTGCGGCTCCAGCGCTGCCCCGCCTGCGCCGGGGCCTATTTCCCGCCCAGGCCATTCTGCCCGAAGTGCGGATCGCGCGAGGTGGAGGTGTTCAAGGCCAGCGGCAAGGCGATCCTGTGGAGCTATGTCATCAACCACCGGCCGCGCCCCGACATGGGCAAGGCGCCCTATTCGATCGCCGTGGTGGCGCTGGACGAGGGTCCGCGGATGATGACCAACATCGTCGGCTGCCCGCAGACGCCCGACGCGCTGAAGCTCGACATGCCCCTGCAAGTCACCTTCGAGGCTTTCGGCGACATCACCTTGCCCCTGTTCAAGCCGGCGGAGGCCTGAGCCGATGAAACCTGGAAGCATCGCCGTGGTCGGCGCGGCCGAAACCACGCGCATGGGCCGGATACCGGACGTATCGGTGATCGGCCTGCACGCCGACGCCGCCCTCAACACGCTGGCCGACGCTGGCCTCACCGCAAAGGATATCGACGGGCTCGCCACCGCCGGGGAAAACCCCACCTCTCTAGCCCACTATCTCGGCATCGTGCCGACCTGGGTGGATGGCACCTCCGTAGGCGGATGTTCGTTCATGCTGCATGTGCGCCACGCCGCAGCGGCGATCAACGAAGGCTACTGTACGACGGTCCTGATCACCCATGGCGAGAGCGGTCGCTCGCGCGTTGGCGCCGGCGGCCGCTTCGGCGGCGGTGGCGGCTCCAGCCTTGGCGGCCAGTTCGAGGCCCCGTTCGGGCCGGTCGGGCCGCCGACCCTGTTCACCATCCCCGTGCTGCGCTACCTCAAGACCTATGGCGTGAGCCAAGAGGATCTCGCCTGGGTGGCGGTAATCCAGCGCGAGTGGGCGGCCATGAACCCGCGCGCCAGTTATCGCGAGGCGATCACGCTCGATGATGTGATGAACTCAGAGATGATCGCCTATCCATTCCGCAAGCTGATGTGCTGCCTGGTCACCGACGGCGGCGGGGCCCTCATCCTGACCAGCGCCGGGCGCGCCCGGGATTTCCCCCGCAAGCCGGTCTATGTGCTGGGGACCGGCGAGAGCGTGGAAACGCCCATGGTCTCGCAGATGGCCGACTTCACCAGCTCGCGGGCGTTCCGCGTCTCAGCCAAGAAAGCCTTCGACGAGTGCGGCGTCCGCCATGCCGACGTCGACCACCTGATGATCTACGACGCCTTCGCCCATCTGCCGCTCTATGGCCTGGAGGACCTGGGGTTCTGCAAGCCCGGCGAGGCGGCCGCTTTCATCCGCGAACGGAATACCGCACCCGGCGGCAAGTTGCCCCTCAACACCAATGGCGGCGGCCTCAGCTACATGCATTCGGGAATGTACGGCATGTACGCCCTACAGGAGAGCGTGCGTCAATTGCGTGGAACCGCCCCCGCTCAGGTTCCCGACGCCCGGATCTCGGTCAGTCAGGGGATCGGCGGCATGTTCGGCGCCGCGGGCACGATCATATTCGGGAACGAGCAGCCATGACCAAGGTCTATGAGCACCCGCTCTCGCCCTACGCACAGAAGATCAAGATCGCCCTGCGCGAAAAGGGCGTTTCATTCGATCTGGCCTTGCCCGGCAGCTTGGGCGCCGGCGCAGCGAGCGGCGAATTCCTGACCGCGAATCCCAGGGCCGAGGTTCCGGTTCTGATCGATGACGTCACAGCGATCTTCGATTCCACCATCATCCTGGAATACATCGA
>OUNO010001178.1_pt2 | contig 17714 bp, 12 predicted proteins | sample 1779811 | NCBI WGS metagenome assembly OUNO01 (sample SAMEA3914804, study PRJEB12502) | metagenome | biome: forest; material: soil | place: Canada | collected 2010-06-25 | depth 0.3 m | reverse complement strand
TTCGGTGAAGCCGACGACAAGTCGTTCATGCACCAGGTCGGCAGCGACGAGAAAACGTCGTTCGGCGTCCTGAACCGCGCTCTGGAGCTCGGTGTGAACTTCATCGACACTGCCGACGTGTACGGCCAAGACGGCTTGAGCGAGCGCATCATCGGCGCTTGGTTCGAGCGCGATCAACGGCGCAACGAGGTCGTGCTCGCGACCAAATTTCGCTTCAACATGGGCGAAGGGCCGAACCGCTCGGGCGCGTCGCGCTACCGCATCATGCGCTGCGTCGAGCACAGCTTGAAGCGACTGCGCACCGATCGCATCGATCTGTATCAAATCCACATGCAAGACATCGACACGCCGGAGGACGAAGTCCTGCGCGCGCTGGATGATCTGGTGAGCCAGGGCAAGGTGCTGTACCTCGGCTGCTCGAACTACGCGGCGTATCGCTTGATGGATTCGTTGTGGCTCAGCCGGACCAAGAACCTGTCGGCATTCGTGACGCTGCAAGCCCAGTACAGCTTGGTCACTCGTGAGCTGGAACGGGAGCACGTGCCGCTGTGCCGCGCGCAGGGCCTCGGCATCTTGCCTTGGGCACCGCTCGCTTCCGGATTCTTGACCGGAAAATACGACAAAAACCAGGTGCCGCCCGCGGGCACCCGGCTCGAGAAGTGGAAGGACCGCATGGCCGGCTTCGACAACGAGCGCAACTGGCGCATCCTCGACGCCGTGCGTGCCGTGGCCGGCGAGCTGAACGCTTCGCCTGCGTCCGTCTCTCTGGCGTGGCTACTTGCACAGCCTCAGGTGAGCTCGACCATCTTCGGCGCGCGCAGCGTCGAGCAGCTCGAAGAGAACGTGAAGGCCGTCGACGTCGTGCTCTCTGCCGAGCAACTGAAGCGCCTCGACGAAGCGTCTGCGTTCGAGCTCGGCTACCCGTACGGGTTCATGAAGAACGTTCAAGCGCGCTGGTGAGCGGCTCCTAGAACAGCGAGCCCTGGGCCTTGACCGGCAGCTTCTCGCCCAGGTGCTCGTAGGCCTTCTTGGTCGCAATTCGCCCGCGCGGGGTGCGGCCGAGATAGCCTTGTTGTAGCAAGTAAGGTTCGTACACGTCTTCGATCGTGTCGCGCGGCTCGGCCAGCGCGGCGGCGAGGGTTTCTACGCCGACTGGGCCGCCCTCGTAGTGTTCGATCAGAATGCCGAGCAGGCGGCGATCCATCTCGTCCAAGCCGGCGTTGTCGACGCCCAAGCGCTCGCACGTGTGACGCACGATCTCGCGGTCGATCTTGCCCGAGCCTTGGACCTCCGCAAAGTCACGCACACGACGCACCAGGCGGTTGGCGACGCGCGGCGTGCCGCGTGAACGGGTCGACAGCTCGCGTGCGCCCACTACGTCACACGGGACGTTGAGCAAGCGCGCGCTGCGCAGGATGATCTTCTCTAGATCTTCCGGCGGATAAAAGTCGAGACGCAACGTGACGCCGAAGCGCTCTTGCAGCGGCTTGGTGAGCAACCCCGTGCGTGTGGTCGCGCCGATCAGCGTGAAGGGCTTGATGTCGAGCGTGATGCTCTCCGCGTACGCGCCGTCGCCCATCATGACGTCGATTCGAAAATCCTCGATTGCGGGATACAGGGCTTCTTCGACCGTCGCGCTCAGGCGATGGATCTCGTCGATGAACAGGATGTCGCCGCGGCCGAGCTTCGTGAGCTGGCCGGTGAGCAAGCCCTTGTGCTCGACGGCCGGGCCGCTCGTCTGGTGCAGCGTGACGCCCATTTCCTTGGCCAAAATGTGGGCCAGCGTGGTCTTGCCCAAGCCGGGCGGGCCGCACAGCAAGATGTGATCGAGCGGCTCGCTGCGACGGCGCGCGGCCTCGACGTACACCTTCAGGTTCTCGCGGTGCTTCTGTTGACCGACGAACTCCTCGAGCGACTCGGGACGGAATAGGCGATCGAAGCGGTCGTCTTCCGGGCGCGACTGAGTGGCCATGACGCGCTCGCTCTCCACGACTTCTGTTTCAGAGCCTGCGCGCGACTTCTTGGCTGCCATCGGTGGCCGGAGAGTAGCAGCGAAGGCCGATCAGATCACGGCCGCGTGGAAATCGGGGCGAAGCGCGACTCTGCTTCACCGAGCGGCATGAGCAGCGAGAAAATGGCGCCGCGGCCGCTGAGTGGCGTGACCACCACCGAGCCACCGTGCAGCTCGACCACCGAGCGCGCCAAGCGCAGCCCGAGCGCCAAGCCGCGGTGCTCGCTCGGGCCGAGGGCAGGGCTGATCTCGAGTAGAGCCTCGAGCTTTTGTGCGTCCACGCGCGAGCCCGGCACTTCGACGTCGAAACGCACGCCCTCGGCTTCCGGCACCACCTGCACGTGCACCGCTGCCGATTCCGAGACCCGCACCGCGTGCCCGATGAACGTGGCCAAAGCACGGGGCATGCGCACGCGATCGACGCGCAGCGTGGCGATGCCCTCGGCGACGTCCGCCAGGATTTCCACGCCGCGGTCGCCGCCCAGATCTTTGCCCTTGGCCACGGCCTCGCTCAGCAGCTGCTTCACCTCACAGGTGTCGAGCACCAAGCTCAGCTGCCCGGCGTCGACGCGCGCGGCGTCGAGAATGGTCTCGATCAACGCCAAGAGCTCGCGCCCGCGGCGATCGATCAAGCTCAAGCTCTCGCTCTGCCCGGCTGACAGCTCTTCGCTCTTCCGCACCAGCTCGGTGAAACCCAAAATGGCATTCAAAGGGCTCTTCAAATCGTGGCTCACGCTGGCGAAGAACAAGCCGCGCATGCGCGCGGTGGCCTTGCGCGCGGAGATCGCACGCTCCTGCGCTTTGGCAAAGACACGGAAGCGCGCCGCCAAGCGTTCGATGGCCAGGCCCAAGCGCGCCACGACGCGGAAGCGCGCGGCGCGCACCACGTGCGTACCGCCCATCAGCACCGCGTCGGTGCCCAGATCGCGCACGTCACGCGTGGCCGCGCGCAAGTCTTGGCTGAGCGCTTGGCCGAGCGCGACACCGAGGCCGGTCGCAATCGCCGTGGCGAGCAAGGCCACGAGCACGAACGACGCGCTGAGCACGCCGACCACCGAGCCCTCGAAGCGCACCTCGGCGCTGCCGTCATCGAGCGAAGTGACGACCGTCACTTTGCCGTCGTCGCCGCGCACCACGCGGTAGCCGTCGGCCCAATCATGCACGGTGGCTTTGAAGCCGAGCGCCTCGCCGAGCGCGATTGCGTCTTCCAGACCTGCGCCAGGCACCACGCCTGGGCGCGGCTCGAGCGTGGCGCGCGCGAGCACGCGCGCCGTTTCTTCGCGGCTGCGTTCGTCCTCTCGGCGCAGGTGGGAGCTGACGATCAGCGCGCAGCCGAAGACCAGGAACACCACGGGCGTGGTCACCGAGGCCACCAAGCGCCAGGGCACGCGCTGCGCGATGACGCCGCTCAGATCCGCGTCTTCCACGACCTCGCGCATCAGCTCGGGCGGCGCCAGCTCCAGCGCGCGCAAGAACGCAGAGCGCACCACCACGAACAACGGCAGTGACGCCGCCGACACGATCACCACGCCCAGCAGCGCCAAGTTCACCCCGGTGGACGCATCCACCGGCTTCGGTCGCAAGATCGTGTGTGCAACGCCAATGCTCAGCGTCTCGGCCACCAGCCAGCCGATCACGGTGTACGAAGGCTCGCGGCTCAGCGCGAGCAGCTCGCGCGGCTCGACGGCTTTGCCACCCAGCGAGAGCGTGCGCAGCACGTAGCGGTAGCGCCGCAAGCGCCACACCTCCCGCACCAGCGACAGCCCGCCGCCCGCGAGCACGGACAGCGCCAGCGTCTCGGCACCATCTACCGCGACCGGTCCGCTCAAGACCAAGAAGTGCGACGTGAGCAACGCCAGCAGCGCGCTCGTCGCCAAGGTGAACGCCAGCTCGATCGCCAGCACTCGACGGATGAGTCGTGCCGCGCCAGCGTTCACGGCAGGCCCCCCAAATCCCCAGAATCGATGGTCGCTCGGGGCGGTGGCAGCTCGGGTGGGCGCTCGATCACGAGCGGCGGCTGCGAGGGCAGCACGATCGTGAACGTCGAGCCCTTGCCCAGTTGGCTGCGTAAATCGATGAAGCCGCGGTGCATCTGCACGAGCCGCCGCGTGATCGCCAAGCCCAGGCCCGTACCCACGCGCTGACGCTTCACGTCACCGGCCTGCCAATACTCTTGGAAGATGGCTTCGTGATCTTCGCGTGCGATGCCCGGCCCGGTGTCGGTGACCGCGATCGTCACGCCGCCATCGCGCGGATCGATGCGCAACGTGACGCCGCCCTTCGACGTGAACTTCACCGCGTTGCCCACGATGTTGCCGATGATCTGACGCACGCGGCGGGCATCGGCGAAGGCCATGGCGCGGTTGCCGACTACTGTCACGTCGAGCTTCTTCGCTTCGGCAGCGATGCGTGCTTCGCGCACCACCTCTTGCCCGATCGACAAGACGTCGATCACTTTGCAGTTGAGGCGCAGCTCGCCGGACTCGAGCGCGGACAGGTCCAAAATGTCGTCGATCAGCGCGCGCAGATGCTGCCCGCTGTTTCGTACGACGGACAGATTCTCGCTCGCGTCTGCGCTGAGCGGGCCGTCTACCTCGCTCAGGAGCACGTCCGTGAAGCCCAAAATGGCGTTCAGCGGAGTGCGCAGCTCGTGGCTCAGAGCCGCCAAAAAGTCGCTGCGATCGCGATCGTAGGCCAGGGCGCCGGACAAGTCTTGGCGGTAGGCGTGCTCGGCGGCCGTGAAGCGATCGACGAGCACGTTGAACGCGCTGGTCAGCAGGCCCACCAGATCCACCGAGCGCACTGGGATCGGGATGCCCGTGGGCTCGGCGCCTTCACGCGCCATCTCCACGATGCGGTTGCGCACGAACGTCACGTCCGCGTGCACGTCGCGGGCCAGCGCGAACGCGACCAGCGCCGCGGCACCGACGAGCAGCGCCGTCAGCGTGGCCACCCAAACCAAGAGCGAGCGCGTGGCGATCGGCGCGGCCGGCGCGTTCACGAACGCCAATACGTTCACGTACTCGCCCGGCGCCGGGAACGCGGTCGAGAAGAAGCGCGCACGCCCGAGCTCGGTCGTGGCCTCGCCTTCGCCGGCAACGAGCAGCTCCAAGAGCCGCGCCTTGGGCGGCGGCCCTTGCGTTGCATCCACGATCAGGCGACCCGAAGCGCTGACCAGGAGCAGCTCGGCGCCCGAGCGCCGCGCCGCGCGCTCGAGCACCACGGCGCGATCTTCTTCCGAGGTGCGGCGCAGCCGTTCCGCGAGCGTCAGCGACAGTAATTTGGAACGCAACGCAGCCGCGTCGTCGCTCTGGGTGCGCAGCCGCGCTACGCCGGAGGCCGCGAGCGCCAGGCCCGCCAAAAGGCCGACGATCAGCACCACCGCGGGGGCAATGACCAAGAACGGGAGCTTGCGGAGCCGCGTATTTTGCACGCCCCCGGAGCGGGCATCCCGGAGCGCCGCGTCTGTCACGCGTTACTCGTCACTGGACAGGCGAGCGAAGATCGCGTGGTCGAGCCAGCGCGCGCCGACCAGCTCGGCTTGGCGCGCGATGCCTTCGAAGCGAAACCCGAGCCGCGCGATCACGCGCAGGCTCGCGCTGTTGTCAGTGGCCGCCGCGCAGCGGATGCGATGCACCGCCATGCGCGCGAACGCGAAGTCGACACAGGCGCGCGCGGCCTCGGTCATGATGCCGCGGCCCGTGGCCTCACGGCGCAGCCAATAGCCCAGCTCGCAGGAACGGTGCAGATGCACGCACGAGTCGAGCCCGACGACGCCGAGCAGATCGCGTGATTGGCGATCGCGGATTGCGAAGCGCACGGCGCGCCCGGCGTCCCAATCCGCCACGCAGGCTTCGGCGTAGCGCACGCTGGCCTCGGGAGCGTTGTTGAACGGTACCCAAGGCAACCAGCGCTCCAAGTGCCAGCGCGAATTGTCCACGGCATCCCACAGCTCGCCGCCGTCACCCAGCTCGAGCGGCACGAGCACGACGCGCGCGGTTTCGACGGGCGAGCGACGGAGCGTCGCGCGCGATGGAATGGACAAGAGGTGCGCCACGGGCTGCGCTCCTGGGTAGTTCGACTCGTGGGCTTCCCGGTTCTTCAAGGGCAATCCGTGCGCAGGGCAAACACTTCGAGGTGCGCGGACTCGTAGTCGCGCCAGGAAATGTACCACTGCCCGGGCTTTTCGCCTGCCGCGAGGTCCGGCTGAGGTTGAAAACCGCTGACTCGGCTGAGCGAGGTCACGGCGCCCAGGCCGTCGCGAGTGAGCTGAGCCATGCGCAACCGCGATTCGTCGAACCAGGAGATCACCGCGCCGCTGCCGCTGGCCGCGACCGCTGGCCGCACGACCTTGGCCGGCAGCTCGCGCCGCCACAGCATCTGCCCCTTGTCCTTGTCGACGAACGCCACTGAAGCGCCGGCCTTTTCGTCGTCCCAGGCGACGTAGCAACCGTTCGTGTCGCAAGCCAACATGGGGGTCGTATTCTTGCCGTCCTTGGAGCTGAGCAGTTGGGCTTGCCCGAGGTAGCGCTCTTTGCCGTTGGCCTTCTTCAGCGGCAAGAGGCCCGTCTTCAGGGTGGGGTCCGTGAGCGCGATGCGCTGGACGTACATTTGAATCCGCTCGAAGCCGCGGTTGACCGAGAAGGCAACGTACAGGTGCCCGTTCAACACCGCGACCGTGGGTGTACCCGCCGCTGACGTGGCGCCCTTGGCCGGCGGAATCACCGTGAGCCGCACCGGATCGGCGATCGGCTGCAGGTCCGCGTCGAGCTCGCGCGCCATGATGTCGGTCGAGCCCTTGTCGACCTCTTCTTGCCACACGGCCCAGAACTTGCTGCCGTTGGGTGTGAGTGCGGCGAACAGATCGCCCTTCTTCACCGGCGAAATGCGACGCGGCGGGCTCGTGATGTGGCCATCGTTCGAAATCAGCCGCGCGTACACGCCCGGCTCGCTCCCGCCGTCGTCCCACCACAGGAGCACGAATTTATCGCCCGCGGGCAGCAGCTGCACTTGGCGCGCAGACGTCGCTTCCGGCGTGAGCGGCACCTCGGGTGACGTGCGGCGCAGCGCGTCGTCGAGCAGCACGGCGTAGGCCTGCTTCTTCTTCGGATCTTGATGGTTGTCGATCCACACGAAGACGGTCCCCGCGCTGCCGTGGATCAACGTCGGACGCGAGACCGGCAATTCGATGGTGTACGGGCGCGGTCGACCGATGCCGGTCAGCTTGCACGGCCCGCTCGGCTCTTCGATGGCCACGGACATGTGCGAGAGCACGGAGCGCGCGACCGCGGCGCCGCCTTTCATCGCATCCTTGAAGGCTTCGAGGGCACCTTTGCCATCACCGCTCGCGAGCAGCTCCTGCGCATGCGAGATCTTTTGCGCGTAGGCCTCGGCCTCGGCCGCGCGCGCGGCGCTGGCAGCGGCCGGGCTGATCGGCGCGGCCGCGCTGCTGCGCGCTTTGGGTGTCGCGTTGCGCACCACCTGCGCCTGACCTGGCGGATGCAGCACGTACAGCCAGATCGCGTAAGCGCCGAGGCTCAACGCAGACAGCAGCAAAAGTACTGAAATTGCGCGGCCGGCGCGCGACTCCGGCTTCTGCGAGAGCACCGGCGCTGGCGCTGCGATCGGAGGCGGCGGAGGCGGCGGCGAAGGCAACGGCGCCACCTCACGCGGGCTCACGGGTGCGCGCTCGGTCATCGGACCGCTCACTACCGCCGTCACATCACCGGCGATCAGCTCGTCGACGACCATGCCCTCGTCGTCACTCGACAGAGATACCGAGCGCTGTTGGCCACGGCCGCCCAGGATCGCCTTGTTCAAGGCATCGGACAGCTCTTTGGCGGTTTGGTAGCGCTTGTCGGGATCGCGATCGAGCGCGCGCGCGAACCAGGCATCGAACGAGGGCGGCAGATCCGGGCGCAACTTGCTCGGCTTCGGCAAAGGCGCGCTGGCGATCTGCGCCAAGATCATGGCCACGCCTTGCTCGACGTTCCACACGGTCTGCGCCGTCAGGCACTCGTACACGATGCAGCCGAGCGCCCACAGATCCGCGCGGTGATCGACCTCGCCCTTGCCCTTGGCTTGTTCGGGGCTCATGTACGCGGGCGTGCCGAACAGCGCGCCTTCCCGCGTCAAACGCACGGTCTGCGCGTCTGCGGTCGTCGGCTCGTAGAACTTGGCCAGGCCGAAATCGACGATTTTGACGACGAGCTTGCCGTCCTCGTCCTTGGTCAAAAAGATATTTTCGGGCTTCAGATCGCGGTGCACCACGTTCGACTCGTGGGCCTTGGCCAGGCCACGCGCCGTGTGCGTCGTGATGCGCACGGTGGTCTCCACGTCGATCTGACGCACGCGGGTCATCAAATCGTAGAGGCTCTCGCCTTCGAGCAACTCCATGACGAGGAACGGGCGCTCCTCGAACATGCCCGAGTCGTACACGTCACAAATGTAGGGGCTGCGGATGGCAGCGGCCGCGCGAGCCTCGCGGATGAAGCGCTCACGCACGACGCGCGAGGTAATCAGCTCAGCGGCAAGGATCTTGACGGCAACACGCTTGCCGATGTCGATGTTCTCGGCCTCGTACACCGCGGCCATCCCGCCACGCCCGATCTCCTTCGTGATCCGAAACTTGCCCTCGAGGACTGTGCCGACTGGCACTTGTGACTGATTCTGTGACGGCATTGACGGAGGCGGCTGGGCGGCAATCGAGGCGCTGAGAGGACCGGTACAGTACTCGAATTGCGGCCGCGTCCCGAGGGTCGTCAGGGGTTCGGCTCATTGGCCGAACCAGGGCTTCCCGATGGCTCGAGCCGGTCAGCACATGTTCAAATTTGGAGTTCCGACGGGCGCGCTAGAGGCACGCCAGAGGCACCTTCGAGATGCGACGCCGCCTCACTTGGAGGGGCTGGTTGTTTCCGACCGGTGATAAAACGACTGATTTCCCCTGAGCGGCACACTGACTCGATTAAGAAACAATTCGGAAACACGGACCCCGTTACGTCCAAACGCGCCTGCCGAACTCGGCAGGTCATACGAACCGAGCGGTGCCCCCGCAGCTCAGGAGGGGAGGCCTCGCAAGGGGCTGTACCCCCCCAACCCGTTTGGGGTCCAACCAAGCAACAGTTTTCGTCACAGAGAGTCCCCAACCACGTGGTTGGGGATCGGGACCCCAACCAACAACGTCGTTTCGGGCGCATGAGCCCAACACAACGCTGTCGTTTGGGGCCGGGGCCCCAAACAACCAACGCAAGAGATGGAGAGCCAGATGAAGAAGGTCGAGGCGATTATCAAGCCGTTCAAGCTGGACGAGGTCAAGGATGCCTTGTCGGAAGTCGGTATCCAGGGCATGACCGTGACCGAAGTCAAAGGCTTCGGGCGTACCGGCGGTAAGAAGGAAGTTTACCGCGGCTCCGCGTACGTCGTGGACTTCGTGCCGAAGGTCAAGCTCGAGATCGTCGTCCCGGACCAGATGGTCCACCAGGTCATCGACGCCATCGAGAAGAGCGCCAAGACCGGCCGCATCGGCGACGGTAAGATTTTCGTCAGTCCGGTCGACGAGGCGGTTCGTATCCGCACCGGCGAACGCGCCGAAGAAGCGATCTGACTCACCCATCGTGCTGAGTTTGGGGCCGGGTCCTCGAGCTCGGCGCGTGCCCGCAGAAATCGATGCTGCGGGCCGGGGAGCAATCCCCCCGTCTCGGGAGACCTACTGCCGGATGTAAGGCCGGCAGTAGCCCCGGGCGCCCGATAGCGATAAGGCTAGGGCCATGGATGCGAAAGAAGCCATCGAGCTCGGCAAGAAGCACGAAGCCGTCATGGTGGACTTGAAGTTCATCGATCTGATTGGCAAGTGGCAGCACACTTCGGTGCCCTTTCATCGCCTCACGGTCGACGCCTTCGAAGAAGGCTTCGGCTTCGATGGCTCGTCGATTCGCGGCTTTCAGCCGATCAATCAGAGCGACATGCTCTTGATTCCGGATCCCAGCACCGCAGTGCTCGATCCGTTCACGCGGCATCCGACGCTCTCGCTCTTGTGCAATATCCAAGACACGCTGACTCGTCAGAGCTACTCGCGTGACCCGCGCTACATCGCGAAGAAGGCCGAAGCGTATCTGCAATCGACGGGGCTCGCAGACACCTGCTTCTTCGGACCCGAGGCAGAGTTCTTCATCTTCGACGGCGTGCGCTTCGACGTGAAGGGTCACGAAGCATTCTATTCCGTCGACTCCGCCGAGGCGATTTGGAACAGCGGCCGCGAAGAAGGACCGAACCTCGGTCACAAGATCCGTAGCAAAGAAGGCTACTTCCCGGTCCAACCGCAAGACACGCACATGGATCTGCGCACGGAGATTTGTTTGGAGATGGAGCGCATCGGCATCGAGGTCGAAGTGAGCCACCACGAGGTTGCCAGCGCTGGGCAGGGCGAGATCGACATGCGCTTCGACAGCCTGCTCAAGTGCGCCGACAAGCTGATGTGGTTCAAGCACATCGTGAAAAACGTCGCGAGCCGCAACGGTCGCACCGCGACGTTCATGCCCAAGCCGCTATTCGGCGACAACGGCAACGGCATGCACTGCCATCAGTCGTTGTGGAAGGACAACAAGCCGCTCTTCGCCGGCGACGGCTACGCGGGCTTGAGCGAGATGGCCCTCTACTACGTGGGCGGCATCTTGAAACACGCGCACGCGCTGGCCGCGCTCACGAACCCCACCACCAACAGCTACAAGCGCTTGGTGCCGGGCTACGAAGCGCCAGTGAATCTGGCTTACTCGAGCCGCAATCGCTCGGCCGCGATCCGTATTTCGACGTACTCACCGTCGCCGAAATCACGCCGCCTCGAGCTCAGGTTTCCCGACCCCACGTGCAATCCGTACCTCGCGTTCTCGGCCATGATGATGGCCGGCATCGATGGTATTCAGAACAAGATCGATCCCGGTGCGCCCCTGGACAAGGACATTTACTCTCTGTCGGCCGAAGAGCTCGCCGACGTCGAGCGCATGCCCGCGTCGCTCGAAGAGTCGCTCGATGCGCTCGAGCGCGATCATGAATTTTTACTCAAAGGCGACGTGTTCACGCAGGACCTGATCGACATGTGGCTCGATCACAAACGCGAGCACGACGTGCAAGCGTCGCGTTTGCGCCCCACGCCTTTCGAATACTTTTTGTACTACGACGTGTGAGCGCCGTTCCGAGCGCTCGAAACGCAGGACCGCCTCGCTCACAGTGTAGGTAGCCGGCACACATTCGTGTCTGCATTCTCGCTACTCCGGCCGGGAGCCTCACCGGTGATCTGCTATGCTCAGAAGCGGTCTGCGCAGTCCCATCGCGCAAGACCAGACCACTTTGGCGGACGACGAGCTTTACGAGTCGACTCTCGAGGTCACGATCTCGCGCGATATGCGGAGCGTGATCCGAGTCGCGAGCCAGCAACAGGCGCTGCTGCTCGTGCTCTCCGGTCCGCGCCTCGGTAACCGCACCGTCCTCACGGATACGCCGATCGAAATCGGTCGCGGGTCGAACGCAGGCCTGGTGCTCGACGCCGACTCGGTGAGTCGCCGCCACGCCAAAATCGAGCCGATGGAGGGCGGCTATCGCCTGCTCGATCTGGGCTCGACCAATGGCACCTACGTGAACGGTGTGCGCCTGAAGGATCACGTCCTGAAAGACGGCGACCGCGTGCAGATTGGCAAGGCGCTGCTCAAGTACCTCGCCGGCGGCAACATCGAAGGCGCCTATCACGAAGAGGTGCAGCGGCTGATGAGCTTCGACGCGCTCACCGGCGTGCACAACAAGCGTTACTTCGAAGAGAACCTGCGGCTCACGCTGGCCGCTGCGCAAACCGGCAACGTCTGCCTGCTCGTCCTCGACATCGATCACTTCAAGAAGGTGAACGACACGCACGGTCACATGGCGGGCGACGCCGTGCTGTGCGCAACGGCCAGCTGCGTGAAGGCCAGCGCGCCGGCAGAGGCCCTGTTCGCGCGCGTGGGGGGTGAAGAGTTCGCGGTGCTGTGCCCGAACACCTCGCTCGCCCAAGCCAAAGTTTGCGCCGAGCGCATCCGCGTCGCGATTGCCGAGAACGTGCCCACGTTCGAGGACAAGCAGCTGCCCGTCACCGCCAGCCTGGGTGTGGCCGAGTTCAAAGCCGGCTCCGAAGAAGAGCCGGAAACGCTGTACGGCCGCGCCGACGAAAAGCTGTATCAAGCCAAAGACAGCGGCCGCAATCGCGTCTGCGCTTAGAACGCTTCGATCTCGGCGGCCCCATCGCAGGGCCCAATGATTCGACAGGGCGACGTCCAGGTGGTCAGGCCGAATTGACTAATTGGTAAATGGTAGTTGACTAGTGGTCAAGGGTGATTGACGAGTTAGGGGCGGGTTGTCATGGTCAAAGGGAGCCACGCGTATGCCCAAGCCCCCGACTGACTCCGGCCTCGAAGCCCGCAAGCGCGAGAGCCTGGCCCAGCTGCTGTTCAAGTGCGCCCGCCTGCTGAACGAGCGGGCCCAGGCCCGGGTCAACGAGCAGCCGAGCGCCATTCCTCTGCGACCCGCACAAACGAACCTCTTGCCGCACCTCGACCTCGAGGGCGTGCGCATCACCGAGCTCGCTCGCCGACTCGACATCAGCAAGCAAGCCGTCAGTCAGACCATTGCCGAGCTGGAGTTGATGGACGTCGTAGAGACGATTCCCGACCCGAGTGACGGCCGCGCGCGGTTGGTGCGCTGCACGGACAAGGGCCGAGAAGCAATCGGTCAGGGGTTGAAGGCGCTGAAGGGGCTGGAGGGCGAGATCGAGAAGACGATCGGCAAGCCGAAGATCGACGCGCTACACCATGCCCTGTTGGCGCTAGAGACGATGCTCGACCCGCCGCCGCCGATCCCGATCGATTCGCGGCGCGCGCGCTAGGCGGCCAGGCGCGAGCAAGCGTCGCGCCCCGCGGCCTCGCCCCGAGCGGCCAGCACGACGCTTGCGCCTGCTCGCGCGAACGCGCGCGCCCCAGCCCAACCGATGCCCGACGGTCATATGACCAGCGGCTCCGCTTCGACGCGAGGACTCGAGGACGTTCGTCGAACGGTCCAACAAATGTTGTGAACATTTGTCGGGCCACGTCCAGCACCCCATTTGTCAAGCCACCCGAAAACTGGCTCACGCCTGCGCTCAGGACAACTTGCGGCGCAAGTGATTGAGCACGTCCATGCGCGTGATTAGCCCCGAGAAATGCTGCGATTCGCGCACGATGGGCACGAGGCCTTGGTCGAAGAGCGGGAAGAGGGAATCGAAGGGCGCGTGGGCGTCGACCATGATCAGCTTGGTGCTCATGAACTCGCGTACGGGGCTGCGGAACAGCGCGGTGTCCTTCTGCGTCGCGAGCAGTACGTCGGACTCGTCGACGATGCCCACGATTTCGTTGTGCTCCAGCACCGGCAACTGTGAGACGTCATACAAGCGCATGCGCGAGTAGGCGATGAGCAGGGTATCGCTCGGGGCGACCGAGATCACCGCGCCGGCTTCGGGGCGGCGTGAGATCAGATCGCGCAGATCACCGTAGCTCGTACCGGGCAGGAAGCCCTGGTCGCGCATCCAATAGTCATTGAACATCTTGGATAGGTATTTGCCGCCGCTGTCGCAGATCAGGCTGACGACGCGCTTGGGCGTGGTTTGCTCGCGGCAATAGCGCAGGGCGGCCGCGAGCAGCGTGCCCGAGGAAGAGCCCGCGAAAATGCCCTCTTCTTTGAGCAACATGCGCGCGGTGTGGAAGCTCTCTTCGTCGCTCACGGTGTAGGCTTTGTGCACGCGCGAGAGATCGCAGATCGAAGGTACGAAGTCTTCACCGACGCCTTCGACGAGCCATGAGCCAGCAGTGCCGATTTTGCCGGTGGCCACGTAGTCCGCGAGGATCGAGCCTTTGGGATCGGCGAGCACGAGCTCTACGGATGGAGCCACGCGCTCGAAATATCGACTGAAGCCGGTGAGCGTACCGCCCGAGCCCACGCCGCACACGACGGCATCCAAACGGCCGTCCATCTGCTTCCAAATCTCGGGTGCGGTGCTCGTTTCGTGTGCGAGCGGGTTCGCGGGATTGGCGAACTGGTTCACGTAGTACGCGCCGAGCTCTTTGGCGATGCGCTCGGCGTAGTCTTGGTAGTACTCCGGGTGGCCCTTGCCCACGTCACTGCGTGTCATGCGCACTTCGGCGCCGAGGGCGCGCAGGTGATGCACCTTTTCCTGGCTCATCTTGTCCGGAATCACCAGCACGAGCTTGTAGCCCTTGCGCGCGGCCACGAGCGCCAGTCCGAGGCCGGTGTTGCCCGCCGTGGCTTCTACGAGCGTGGCGCCCGGGCGAATCGCGCCGCTCTTCTCGGCGGCCTCGATCATCGACAGGCCGATGCGATCCTTGATCGAGCCGCCCGGGTTTTGATTCTCGAGCTTCAGATACAGCTCGCACGGGCCGGTGTCGATGCGGCTGGCGCGCACCAGCGGCGTGTTGCCGATCAACGAGAGAACGTCGTTCTGCGCAGGCTCGAGCTCGGGCATGCATTCAGAGTGACGCTTTGCCCGCAGCTTCGCAATCAGCTCTCGACGAGAGGCCGAGTTGAGTCGCTTTTGCGCTTGCGCACAGGGTGCGCTTGACGAACCGCGTCCGCGCGTTTCAGTTCGGCAGGCGCAGCGCGATCAAGCTATCGATCGTGGCTTGCGGCACTTGGTCCGGCAAGCTCGGCAAGAGTGCGCCGAGGCCCGCGGGCACCTTTTGCGGATGAATGACGGCGTACTGCACGGTGCGCGTGGTCACGTCGAGGAGCAGCACGAAGTAGCGGAAGCCGGTCGTGGGTCGGCGCAAGAAGCTGTTTGGGTTCGTGATCGGGTTCTGTGAGCCGACCGCGCCCATCGTCGCCGCGGCGCTGCCCTTGATCAAATCGACGGTGCCGGGGATGCCGGTGGTGTTGCAGTTCTTGGTGCCGCAAGGGCCGCCGAAGTCGCCACCGTAGCTGAAGAAGTTGGAGCTGAAGATCTCCAAGTTCTTGTAGTTGCCGCTGGTGTCGTTGTCGTTGATGACTTCGAGCGCGTTGATCTGGCCGCAACCGTCGCCGTGGTACTGCGTCTTCTCGTAGCATTGGCAGCTGCTGAAGGCGCCCGCTCGAATCAGCTCGCCCACGCTCAGGCCGATCCACGGAGCGTCGTGCCAGCCGTTGGTTACGTCGCCGCAGTTCTGCGCGACCGTGATGCCGCCCGAGCCGACGTGCGGCATTGAAGCCAAAAACACGAACATTTTGGAGCCGGACCAGCCCAAATTCTTATTGCCCGAATTGGCCGCGCAATACGGGCTGCTGTTCGGGCCGCAGCCGAACGCCTTGTCGGTAGAGGCATTCACGAGACACGTGCTGCCGACGATGCCCGTGAAGGGCGCGCCCTTCGTGCCATCACCGGAGAAGGCGATGCCCTTGGCCATGCCTTGCGAGCGCACGTCCCACGACGTGACCTGTTTCCAGCTCGAGGGTGAGCCCTCCGTCGTTGGTTGGTAGGTCGCGAACTGCTTCAGGTCGATGGGACCGCGCAGCGTCATGATCAAATCTTCATCCCAAGGGGTGAGCTTGTCGCTGGTGATGGTCTTGTCCTGACGACAACACGCATTGCCGTTCGGCGCACAGATGCTCGGGAACGAGCCCGCCTTGCCGATGTTCTGAAAGGTGACCGTGCCGCCGTCGGACGCTGCACCAAAGTCGATCCCCGTGAACGCGCCGAGCCCACCGCCGGCCGCAGTCGGCGCGCCCCCCGCACCCGCGCCGCCGGGGTTCGAACCGCTCGCACCGCCGCTACCGGCCGTCGGCCCTGCGCCGCCACCGGGGTTGGGATTCGCGCCGCCGCCCCCGGGATTCGCGCCGCCAGAGCCGCCCCCATTGCTCGCACCCGCCGTTGGACCCGCGCCGCCACCCGGTTGCCCCGGTTGCCCCGCATTCGCGCCCGTCCCCGCCGTCGCGCCCGTCGAACCCGGATCGCTAGTGGAACAGCCAAAAACCACCGTGATCAGGCCCAAACCACCGACGCGCGCGAAACTCCACTTCATGGACTCATGAGTGTTCGGAGCTCAACCGATCTTCCATGAAACTCGCGCCAAACCCGAGAAAATGAGGCGCCCGATGAACGACGTTGTAGGCGATTGCCTACCTGACTGTCCCCACCCGTACTGCTCCCGACCGGAGGGAGGGAGCACTCTGCGCACGGATCCACACGCCCCATCGCCCGGGCTTCATGCACGGCGCATTACCGCCCGCGTTTGCCGCCCGCGTTTACCGCCTGCGCCTACCGCCTACCGCCTGCCGCCCACGGAGCGCCCAGCCCATGCACATCTGCCGATTCGAGCTCGGGGTGTGCGTCAATGGGAGGTGCATTGTCGCGCTTGAATGGGCAGAGATGCTTGGGGGCGCGGATTGCGCCGCTGTGCCGAGCATGCGCCGAGCATTGTCGCGCTTGAATGGGCAGGTGTCCTCGGGGCGCGGCTTGCGTCGCTGTGCCGAGCACATCGCACTTGAATTGGACAGATCTGCTCGAGGTTGGCCTCGTTGCAGCTCGCGCTACTGTAGTCTCGTGCAAATGTCCGCGCGTGTCGGCGACGCAGTGCCGTTTTGCGGGATGACTAGCGCTGCGTTTCGCGTGTGCGCCAGTTACTTCGAGTTAGAAAGAAGCTCCGCAGGTGCGCGCGAGCCAAGTGCGTGCGGGGCTGATCGGGATGGGCTCGTGCTTTCCTGAGCGCACTCCTCGGCGAAGCAAACTTGCAAACTCGGCGGATGAGCAGGGGTCGCCGGATCCCCGCACGACTTCGCCGTGCTTCCTGAAATTGTTCAGCACGTAACGCACAGCGTGCTTGACGGTGCGCGGTGAGGTCAGAGCGCGCGCATAAAAGCGGTCACTCCAAAACGTTCCACGTCGAAAAATCAGCCGATTGACGCGCTTTGCGATGCGGATCGCGAGGCCCTGCATGCCGCGCGAGAGCGCCAGGCGAGTGTCGGCCTCGACGATTAGGTGCAGGTGATCGGACTGCACGGAAAAATGCACGATGCGAAAGTCCGCACGCGCTCGCGTCGCGCCTGCCAGCGCGCGGCGCAGGGTTGGGAACATGAACTGACTGCGCAGAGACCGCACCCTCGAACGTAAGACCACATGCACCGGATGCGCTCGTTGATGCCTCGGTCGCACGACATGACTCACGTTCCGCCGCGGCGTCGCGGGCTTACGCCCCGCACCCGTGCGCCGACCGCCCCAAGTGTTCGGCAGCGGCAACTCGAGCTGCACGCCACGGCGCGCGCGCTTTCTCACACCCACCATGGTTTTGATCTAGCGCGCTCAATCGAATCGTCGAGCGGCGCACGGACTTTGTCTGTCCCATCAGTCTTGAAGCGGCAGATGTACGGCGGACGAGGCTCGCCGCGTCGTTGCTCGCTTGGCCGAGAAGGCGGAGGGGTTGATGGTCACGAGAGACGTGCAGCGCGTCTCAGCCTTCGGCGGCACATCACCGAATCGGGAGCCGGGAAGTCTCGAGCGCGTTGAATCAGCAGATCATCTCCGCCAGAGCCGGGCACCGCGTCCTTCTTCGACCGCGAGCACGAGTGTTCAGCGAGTTTGAATCGGCAGATATCTGCGCCAGAGACGGGGCACCACCGCCGCCGCACGCCGCACGCCGCACGCCGCACGCGCCACGCTGCCGCGCAC
>OUNO010000446.1_pt2 | contig 17851 bp, 13 predicted proteins | sample 1779811 | NCBI WGS metagenome assembly OUNO01 (sample SAMEA3914804, study PRJEB12502) | metagenome | biome: forest; material: soil | place: Canada | collected 2010-06-25 | depth 0.3 m | reverse complement strand
CCGACCTTGCTCCAAGGCTCGGGATCGAGCGCGGCAAAAACTACGAGAAAAATACCGGCCGAAGACAAGCCGACAGATACGCCGACTGCGACCCATTCCTCACGGCCGAGTGCGCCGGTTCTACCCATTTGCAAAAGCGTCTGACTGGTCGGGTCGACCCCGAGCTTGGCGTCGTCCATGAGCACGGCTTCTTTGCGCTCACGGTAGACTTGAGCCAGTGTCTTTAGCCACTCTGCGTCTGAAGTTCGAATCACCCACATGTGTCAACCCTAACAGACTTTCACTTATTCAAGCCGAGATCTTAGTCAGTGCACAGGACGCTGTCGCTATCGGGAACTTCACGAGAAAGGTCGCCCCTTTTCCCTCCGTGCTTTCGACCCGAATTGCGCCACGATGAAGCCCGACGATTTTTTTCACGATAAAAAGACCCAAGCCTAAACCACTGACTTCGTTCGGACCTACGGCCCGTTCGAATCGATCGAAAATTCTCTCCTGATTTTCAGGAGCGATTCCAATTCCGTGATCGACGACACGAATTTCCGCGTAGCCATCGGCTGTCTGATCCATCAAAACCAAGATTGGATTTCCCGCGCCATACCGATAGGCGTTCGTCATAAGATTTGTGATCACCTGTTCGATTCGGACCGGGTCTCCCGAAACAAAGACTCCATCTTCGAGTCTCTGCGTCACCTGACATCCCGCTCGCATCAGCTGCGGGTCCAATCGTCCAACCGAGTCACGAATCAAAGTAGCCAGATCCACACTTTCGGATCGAACCGAGAGCTGGCCCGTGTTGATGCGCGAAATATCCAACATATCCTCCACGAGGCGCGACAGGCGACTGAGCTGTTGGTCCGTCTGATTCACCATTTTAAGAATTCGGTCAGGGTCGAGTGCAGACGGAGCCTTACCCTCCAGGTTTCGCTTAAAGATCTGTAGATTCAATTTCATCGAGGTGATCGGAGTTCTCAATTCGTGAGAGGCGACCGAGAGGAACTCTTCGCGAATATGAATCGCATCGACTTGATTGGTGACGTCGTGGGCACAGTAGAAATATCCACGAACCCGACCTGTAGAGTCGAAATCCGGCAAATATTGAATATCGAAATGGTGGAGCTTCCCATTTTTCAACTCACTCGAATCATATCGAGCTGGGTGCCCCTTGAGCGCCCCGTCAATTCGCTCAACCACCTGGATATAGACTTCGTTTCCAGTCAGTTCCCGGACACCCCGCCCCGTGATCTTTTCAACAGGGATCCCCACCCATTTCGAAAAGGTCTGGTTCACCATCTTCACCTTTCGGTCGGTTCCCACATAACCTACGAGCGAGGGCAATGAGTCGATCAATAGCCTGAGTCGCGATGTAGCCGCCTCCGCTCTCTCCAGCGCTTGTCGTGTGGTCGAAACCAAAATACTCAGCAGCGCTGAAACCAAAAGAAAGATCGCGCTTCTAAAAAGGTCCTGCTTCTGCTGAAAACCGAAATGAAAATAAGGCTCCACGAAAAAGAAATCGATCGCGACCGCGCTCATGAATGAAGTGATCAGTGCCGTGGTGAGATCGACATAGAGGGCACCCAGAATCACGAAACTGACAGGGATCAGAAACATGCTCCATTCCATGAAAAGATCTCGAAGGTACCACTGTAAGGTCAGTGATGACGAAACGAGGACCATGGAAATGAGGAAGCGAACCCAAAGAGTCACGGCCGAGGTTTATATCAGTGACGCGGCCCATCTTACGACTTTGATGCAGCCGCAAAGAGTGTGTCGCCTTCGTGCTCCGAGTCACCGGAGCTCCCAACCTCCGAAAAGAAGGCCGCCCTGGACCGTGACTTCGTGATAGCCGCCGGTGCCAACCGATCCGGAAGTCAATGGAACGCGGTAGGTTCCTTGTGCAGCGAATCGAAACACATGACTGATCGGAACTTCGACCCCGAGTCCTCCGCCTACGAGAAACTGCGTTTCACTATAGGTGTCATTCGATTCTGGGCGAGTTCCACCAGGGTTTACGAGGGTCATGGTCGTGACCAGACTTTGCAACTTGTAAGACAAGAGCGGTCTGAACCATCCGATTTGATAGCCCACTGACCCATCGAGCCCCGCACTCTTGCAGCTCAGTGTTTCTTCGATCTGACCGATGGTAGGAACTTGGTAGACGTTCTTCACAGAACCGTAGCTCGTGAATGAAAGCGCCAGGCGCGCGACGATCGACCGAACTCGCTCTTGAAGCGCGATCTGACCGCCGAAGCCGTTCAAATCAAGCTTCGTGTTATTTCCCGACAACGTGAAAACAGGCTGCGCAAGATAGCGCGAAAGAGCAGCGTCCACAGGCTCAGATGGCGCGGCGACGTAAGACTCGTAACGAGCTCCGAGCTCTGCGTGATAGATACGCGGACTCGCACAGCTTGATAGCGCCGCAACAGCGAGAGCTACAAGAAGGCTAGTTTTGCAGTTTCGCGTCACTTCGCGAGGCACTGGGCGCGGCATTGGGCGAGCTTATCAACTGACGAACCACGACGGAAGCACAAGCAAACCCAAATGCGCCTGTCACGAAACTGGCGTTCCCGAGAATCACGTTTTTCTGATCGCAAGTATTCAGGCCGTTGTCGCCCTGAGGGCAGACGCAGCGAAACCCTTTACCGCCGTCGTACGTCAGATCCACAGGCTCGATGACGGACTCATCAGAATAGACCGCGTGAATTCCAAACGGGCCCGTATCCGGAAAGCCATATTGCTGACGGAGAATGCGACGAATGACGCGCGCCAGTGGATCGATCTCGGTCTGCGCGAGATCCGCGATCCGAACGCGGGTCGGATCAATTTTTCCGCCGGAACCGGTCGAAGCAACGACCGGAATACCGAGATCGCGGCAACGCGCGAGCAAGTGGCACTTGGCCGTGACGTTATCGATCGCATCGATCACGAAGTCAGGCTTGCGCGCGAAGATTTCGTCCGATGTTTCGAAATTGTAAAACTTCACGAGCTCATTGATCTTCGCCTGTGGATTCACTTTGCGAAGACGCTCGGCCATCACTTCCGCTTTGTTCTGCCCCACCAAACCGGCGAGCGCATGCAGCTGACGGTTGGTGTTCGTGATGCAGATCTCGTCGAAGTCGACGACTGTCACTTCGCCCACGCCCGAACGCACGATACTCTCAGCAGCCCAGGAGCCCACGCCGCCGAGGCCGATGATCATGACATGCGAATCCATCAGGCGCTTCATCTTCGAGTCGCCGATGAGGCGCCCCATGCGATCAAAGCGGCGGTGCAGACGGTAGTTTTCCAACTCGGCCGGCGTCATGTCGCCTGCCGAAGAGGGCGAAGAAGACGGCGCGCTCGAAGTGATTTCAAAATCCATTTGGTAAAACTTTCGTATTCGAAAAACTTCAGATTCCAAAAATTTTCTCGAGACGATCACGACTATTCTCGAGAATCGCTTCAGCGGAAACTCCGCGAAGACTTCCTACCGCCTCGGCCACATCCCAGATCGCCGCCGGACGATTCAGGCCCCCCGCTAACCGCGGTGGAGGCTGATCCGGAGCATCTGACTCAATGACCAGGGTTTCGAGGGAAACCTGTACCACGGCCTTCTTCAAGCGTTCAAAACCTTTTCGCACCACCCCGGAACTGAGAGAAAGAGTAAGGCCGAGCGCCTGGTAGCGTTTGGCGTCCGTCCTGCCACCCGAAAAGGAATGAACCAGACCGCCTCGCGAGGGCCGAGGGCGGCTTTCAAGCAGCTTCAAAGCCTGCTCGTGGGCGCGAACAATGTGCAAAATCACTGGAAGCCCGCGGGCTTCGGCCAGATCGAGCTGGCGCTCCATCCATTTCAACTGCCGGGCGATATCGCCCACCGGAGCCCGATCCGAAAGATCCAGACCCAGCTCGCCGACCCCAACAGCGCCGGGCGCAGCCAAGAAGTCCTTCTCGAGCCGCCCGAACGCCGCTTCAACCTCGGCATCCGAATGCCCGATCACCCACCAGGGGTGGATTCCAAACGTGCAAAAAATCTCGCCCTGGTAACGAACGGCGAGCTCACGCTGGCGTTCCCAATCGTCGGGGCCTACTCCCCCTTGAATGAAGCGATTGATCCCCTGAGCGCGCGCTTCAACCAGAGCGGCATCGAGGCCCGCGCCGAGTGCGGGGTCTGACCAACGCGGATCTGCCAGGTGGCAGTGCCCGTCGATTAAATTACTCGTACCAGGTCGCACTGGCTTCTCTCAGAAGCTCGTTTCTGAGATCGCCTGTTGGTGCGGCCCAACCACGGTGACTGGCCAGAGAGCGCATCAGGAAATCAAACAGAGTCAGATGCCGTCGCAGAGTTCTCTTTTTACGATGAGGCTTCACCGGATTGAACGGCCCCAAGAACGAAAACACCTGGAACGGGTTCTTACGAATCCACATCCACGAGCCCATTTCGAGCGTGAGCGGAAGGAAGAAAGGTTCTTTGCTTCCGATGCTGGCGTTACCGCCGCCCGCGCCGACGCTTGCAGCCGCGTGCGCCTTCATGCGCTCTTCGTAAAGATAGTCCCAGACATCGCCGTGCGTGGTGTACTGGCTGGCCTGCGGCTCGACTTGATACACATGGTACGGATAGGTCCGGTCGAGCAGTTTTTTAAGCGCGTAAACTTCCGGCAGCTTCGGAAACGGCTTCGAACTCTTGGCGTACGGAAACCAGAGACGGTCTTTGATGCCGTAACCCGAGTGGACGTCGATCCACATGCTCATCGGCGACTGAAAACTTTCGCGCTTCACGAAATCGCAGAGCACGCGATTCTCGAGCTCCATCGCCTCGCCGAGTTTGCCGCGGTACCAAGGTAGAATAGGCGAGATGCGCTGACCGCAGACCATGAAGCTCGGGTCGTCTTCGGCATCGATCGGTGCGTTTCTCATCAGATCAACGCCGTTACCGTTCGAGCGTCGCTCGAGGTACATGCCGACGGGATTGACGAGCGGAACGAAAACAATGCGCATGTTTTCTAAATCGCGCTGAAGCGTTTCGTCCCAGCTCAGACGCTCGACCATCGAAACCAGGTACGAGAGCACGACCTGTGTTCCGATTCGCTCTAGCCCGTGCACGCCGCCGGTGATTCCAAACACAGGGACATCAGGGCGAGTGCTGCCCAAGGACATCGCGTACATCGGAAATTCGCGCGGCTGCTTTTTCAGCGCCCACGACGGGAGCGGAATAGTAGCCAACTGCTCAATGCGCGCTTTACCGCTCAGTGATTGGACGATTGATTGAACTAATGTGAGTTCGGGAAACGCTTTGGTCATTTGAGGCCGCTACCGTGGGTCTCAGTTTACCATAGGTCTCTGAGATGAGTGAGTGTGTGCGCTCTGCCAAATCTTTTCGTCCCGGGCCTTCGGGGTCGAGACCGGCGGCGGAAATCTCAGGAAGAATTCGAACTTCGACTTCCAACGAACGAAGCGCCAGTACTTTCATGAACTGCGGCATGAACTCCATGTCGCCGTAGTAAAGCGCGTTGTCCAAAAGCTCTTGGTCGGGTACTCGCCCGTTGATCTTGGCGTAATGCAAAACCATCGGCTGTACATGGACCCCAGCGTAGATGGCGCAATCAAAGAGGGCCGCCTTAAAAGGAAGCACGCCCGAGGCGTTCGAACTGGTTCCTTCCGGAAACACGAGAATCGAAAGCTTCTCATCGATCATGACCCGGGCGATCTGCTGTTTTTCCTGCGGAAGCTTGCTGCGATCACGACGCTCGACGAAGAGGCTTCCGCCGAGCCGAGCAATCGCTCCCAATCCGAAAGTTTCCTGAACCTCAACACTCGTGACCATTCCGGCAGGTGCCACGCCAGAAAGCACCATCATATCCAGGAAGGAAACGTGGTTGCAGACCAGGAACACCGGCTTATCGCGATCGATCCGCTCGGATCCGATCACCTTCACGCGAATGCCCATCATGAATCCAATCACGATGGACCAGAAGCGAATCGATGCGATCTGAGCTCGGCGTCTTCGGATCGGGTTTCTCACCACGATGGACGCGACAAGCCCGGTCAATAGATAGAGCCCGATCGAGGTCCCAACAAAAACCAGTTTGATCGCAGCGCGCATGACTTAGGTCGCCGAGTAACGACGGCTGAACAGAGCCGAAAGCTTGGTCGTGTCGAGAACGGTCAAGTAGTCGACGCAACGGAAGGCGCGATCGAGGGCTGGACGGCCCACGACCTTGGCGCCTGCAAGCAGGTACATCTCAAGAAGCGGCGGCAGAAGTTCTTTGGCTTTTGAATCTTCGGCGACCGCGACGACAGCGCCGTCTCCGGAAGAGGCGGCAGTCGAAGCGACCGCTTCAGCAACCGCGTCATTCACATAGCCTTTGGCCAGGTGCTCGTCGAGGGCTGGAACTTCCCAGTTCGGGAGCGGGCGAATTCCGTATTCTTCGGAAACGAACCCTTTGTTCTCGAGGTAACGAGAAATGCCGGCCACTTCCGGTGCGTCCATGACTTTCACGGAAGAGCAGCCGAACAAGTAGCGGGCGTCGGTTTGGCGAAGGTACTCGGTCACTCCGCGCCAGAGCAGGTTCATGACTGAACCCTTGCGGTAGTCCGGATGAATGCACGCGCGGCCCAGCTCAAGCTTCACGCCAGGCAGTTTGAGAAACTCGTCGAGATTGAACTCGGTCTGAGAATAGAAGCTTTCCGAAAAAGTGGAGCAGATCATTCGGTAAGTACCGACAACCGTGCCCTCTTTTTTGGTCGAAGCGTCGTTCTTCTGAATAATGATGAGGTGATCGCAGATGAAATCGTAGTCATCCAAGTCCCAGCCGAACGGGAGGATGGCTTTCCGGTACTCGCGATGAAACACGGCGTAGCGGAGACGAATGACTTCCTGGAACTCCCAAGGCTCGCTCACGGTCTTGACGATGTAATTGCCCTTTTCGAGCCTAAGATTAATCTTAGGTTCGATCTGAGGACGCAATCCCTTCATCAGAGTGACGACACGACTTAAAGGCTTCAGTGCCAATTGCATACTCCCGCTCCTTAGTAGATCGAGTAATCTCGTAAACCTATCGAACCATGTTTGAGTACTTCGAACTGTCACGATTAGGTTAGAGTCTAGCAGAGCTCGGGTACTGCCCGCACTCGGTATGCGATGCCGAGTCCGTCAAACCCCCGTCATTTCATTGACGCAAGGCAGCGTTAATCGGGCCGATTGCTGAGTTCCGAATCAAGTCGCCTCCCCCCAGACCGATAGGAAATGAAGGGGGTACTCGCGTCTCGCATGACCATTCCGAGTTTTGACATCGCTGAAGAGCTCCAGCTCTACCGATTCGTCATGGACTCAGCCACCGACTTCATCCTCTGGATGGATTCGGACGGCGGGATCGTCTACGTCAATGCAAGCCTGTGTAAACGCCTGGGCTACCAGTCCGCCGATCTCATTGGCCACCCTGTTTCGATGATCGACCCGAGTTGGAACCCCATCACCTGGGAAACCCGCTGGGAAGAAGTTCGCCGAACCGGTGTCTGGAAGGCCGACCTCATCTTCCGATCCCGAATCGGCGAATCCGTTCCGGTCGACTTGTCCGCAAACTTCGTCACCACGGGTGGCAAATCACTCTGCTGCACCATTTTGAAGGACATTACAGAACGCCATCGGCAAGGCCGCTTGCTTCAAGACGTTTTGAGGCAAGCCAATCAGTACCGCTTCGCGCTCGACCAAGCAGCGATCGTGGTTCTGACCAATGCCCGTGGACAGATCACTTACGCGAATGAAAAGTTCTGCCGCATCAGCGGATTCAACATCGTCGAGCTCCTGGGCAAACCCCACCAGGGGCTTCCGAGTGACATTCTCGCCCTCGCCGGCGGCGGACGTGTTTGGCGCGGCGAGGTTCCGAACCAAGGTCGCGACGGAACTCAGTATTGGCTCGATCTGGTTGTCGTTCCATTTCTCGATGAATGGGGCGCGCCCCATCAGTACATGTCGATCGGCTACGACATCACCGAAAAACAGGTTCAGGCAGAATTGATTCGTCAGAGCGAAGCAGCTCTTCACGAAGCCCAAGTCCTATCCAAAATTGGTAGCTACGAAGTCGATGCCGAGACCCTGAAAGTCGCCGGCAGCCGGCAGATGGCCATTAACTACGGTCTTCGTCCCGAGACGAGAGATTTCACAAACGTCGACTGGACCGAGATCATCTACGACGAAGACCGCGAGCGCTTCTTTGAACAATTCAGAAAAGCAATCAAGACGGGCTCGACGATCGACACCGTTTTCAGAATTCGCCGGAAAGACACCGAGCTCGTCTATATCCATTGCATGGGCAAACCGGTTCGCGATGACCATGGAAAAGTCATCAAGATGATCGGTACCAATCAGGACATCACGGAAAAGCGTCTTCAAGAGGACCTCATTCTCGAGCATCAGCTCAAACTGGTTCAGGCTTCGAAAATGTCGACGCTGGGCCAGATGGCAGGCGGCGTAGCTCACGAAATCAACAACCCTCTCGCCATCATTCAGGGTCATGCGGCGATGATTCTCGAGCTGGTTCAAGCGGGCGAGCTCACCAATGAACAAACCATCCGCGGCGCCGACAAAATCGTTCAAACCGTGGATCGAATCGCACGAATCGTCCAAGGTCTCCGCACCTTCGCGCATGACGGAACCGGCGATCCATTCGTGCCCTCACCGATTCATCGCATCGTTCAAGACACGCTTGAGTTCTGTCAGGCTCGGTTCAGCAAACACGACGTCGATCTCATCATTCCACCCCTGGACGAGCATCTGACGATCGAATGCCGCCCGACCCAGATCACCCAAGTGCTGCTCAATCTGCTGAACAATGCCTTCGACGCGGTTCATGGCTCCCCGGCACCGGTTGGTGCCAAACGCCCATGGGCCAAGATCGAAGTCGCCGACCTGGGCGACAGTCTCAAGATCTCGGTCACGGATAGTGGGACGGGGATTCCAGCAGACATTTCGGACAAGATCATGGACCCGTTTTTCACCACAAAAGAAGTGGGTAAAGGGAGCGGCTTAGGTCTGAGCATCTCGACGGGGATCGTCCGTTCCCATCACGGCCACCTCGCGCTCGACGCGTCCCAGGCGAATACCTGCTTCGCCGTAATCCTCCCAAAACGACAGATTTTCAGTCGCGCAGCCTAAAAAGGGTCCGACAAACCGGGGCAGTTCTGACACCGCGGGGCCTGAATGCACCCCCCGGCCCTGTTTTCTCAGCCTGAGAAGTCATCCGGCAGAAAAGTATTTCTCGGTGTTTAAACGAAAACCCGTTAAAACTGAAAACTCAGTAGAATTCCGTGGTTGACGCCCGCTACACCATTCGTTACGCCCATTGACGACCCCGGATCAAAACATAAGAACACTTCGGTTTCGCAGATTTGCGAGGCCGTCGCAGCTGGCAAGGGACTTGCTCAACAGCCGCGCAAGAGATTGAAGCCGGCACGATAGCCGAGAACATAAACAGAGAGACAGGACAGGAACGAACCGATTATGAAATCAACGAATTTGAATAAAACGATGGCCGCCCTGGCGTTGGCGCTGATGACTTTGACTTCGGCTACTGCCTTCGCTCAGTCGAGCGCCCCAGCAAACACCAGCGAAGCAAACGCAAAAGACTGGAAAAAGAACATTAAAGTGACCCTGAGCGTGGATTACTACGGTCAGGCCGTTAACGACCTGGGCACGATGGCTCAGCCGGATATCGCCAGCGGTGCTCGCGACATGACGAGCCCATCTTATTTCGAACCAGCCCTCATCGCTGGTTACAAAGTCGGCGAAACCACCATCGGTGGGGCGGCTGCTCTCGACTATCGCCCGACACTTCTGGACTTCAAATCTCAAAAAGCTGTCACCTGGCTCGACCCACAGCTTCGCGCCACGAACGGAAACATCTACACCAAAGGCAATTTCAGCCTCGGAACTCAGATGCGCGTTTACCTCGGCGTAACCGAAGGATCCATTAAGAAGAACATGCTCACCAACCTTCGTTGGTACCAGTTCTATTCCCTGGAAGTCCCAGGATCCCGCTGGTCCGTCAGCGCGGTCACTTATCTTCGCCAGTACATTTACGGCGACTCTGCCGTCGCTGGCACGCCACGTAAGACTTTCGAGTTTTACGCTGGTCCACAGGTCAACTACCAGGTCACTCAGAACACCCGCCTCTGGCTGTTGTTTGAGTACACTGGCACTCAGTTTAACAGCACCTCTTTCTTCTCGCTCCGTCGCCCAGACGACGCGGACCGGGGACCCGGTACCGACGCCGAGTTTGGCGCTACTTGGGACATCAACAGTAAACTCAGCCTCACTCCTTACATCGACGTGAAAACGGCCGACCGCGTGGCGCTTGACACCACGACGATCAACGCCAACCTTACCTACCGCCCGCTCTAAGCGAAGCTAGGATTCAGAAATAAATCGGCCTCGGGCGTTCGCGCTCGGGGCCTTTTTGTTTATAGTCGAAGCATGTCTTCCACGCTTATCGGACTTCTCACCGGGCTACTGATGCTCACACAGTCGCCGCTGCAGCTCGCGCACGCTGCGGGCCCGACGACGGTCGAAACCAACGCAGTGGTTTTTTCAAACGCACCGAGCTGGCTCAAGGCGAGTCGAATCGATCATGTCGTGGACGGAATTCAGAATGTCCTGGAATGGGATATTCGCCGCATTCAGGCCTACTACTACGTAAACGCGGCTGAGTTCGAGAAAGTGCATGGCTTTGGTCCGCTCGTTCTAGCCGTCTCAAGAAAAGAAGACAGCACCGTTCACGTCGGCCCAAAAGTAACAGCGACGAACTTCGACGGAGTTTTCGGTCACGAATTGGTTCACGTCATTCTCTTTCAAAAATACAACGGGGCGATCCCGAAATGGCTAGAAGAAGGCCTCGCCAATTACGCCGCGAAAAAGGGCCCTGTCGATTACGCTGCATTGGCGCGCAAAGGTTCCCTTCCTGACCTTCACACTCTCTCGCACCCGTTTGCCGGTGCCAACCCTCTTGCATCGTCCTCGCAAACTGCGGCGCTCGACCACTATCAGCTCTCGCGTGCCGCTATTGAAATGATCGCGTCGAAATGTTCGCTCTCGGAGCTGCTGCAACTTTCCGTCGGAAAAAATCTCGAAAATTTTCTCGGAACGTTTTGCGGAATCGAAGATGTGAACGCGAGCTTCAAGGCTTGGGTAAAACGAAAAGCGAAATCAAAAACATGAGCCCCACTCGCCGTCTGAATAGCTGGGCCGAGACACCCCTGGTTCTCGAATACGAAACGCCGAACAGCGCCGAGCTCGATCGAATTCGCGCCGGTTCCGATGTCGTCGAGTTCCATTCGTCCTCCCGCCTGATTTTGGATCAGAGCTACTTCAAACTCGGTCTCGACGGCTCAATGACTCAGACCTTCACCCGCGCCGCGATTCGTGACCGACTCGAAGAAGGTTTGAAACTTCTCCCGGAAGGCTACGGCCTGATTATATTCGACGCGTTTCGAACGATTCTTTGCCAGCGCGCATTGCTCGTTTGGATGGCGCAAGACGCGAAGAAACGTCAACCCGAGTTGACTGACGAAGAATGCGACCGCATTTCGCGCCTCTTTGTCGCCGACCCCGATGACAAAGAGCGCCCGACGGTCCCGACACATAATAGCGGTGGCGCCATCGACTTAGGCCTGACTTTCAACGGGAAGCTTGTCGACTACGGAACGGACTTCGACGAGCCATCTCCGCTTTCAAATACGATCGCCCTGGAAAGTGATTTTGATGCGAAAGCCGGCATTTCTCACGATCGCTGGCTTGAGGGGCGCCGCAATCGCCGCATTCTCTTTCATTGGATGCGCGAGATGGGTTTCACCAATTTGAGCAGCGAATGGTGGCATTACGATCTAGGCGACTACCTCTGGTCACGCCAGGTCAGCCTGCCGTGGATCTTCGAAAGCATGGAAGCGGAAGTCAAAGCGCTGGTTTAGGTCTTGCGTAGCAAACCGGAGCCGCAGGGCGAGGTTTGCGAAGCTCTGTAACGACAAAAGCCCCGCCGACCTCTGGTGTCGACGGGGCTTTGAGTTTTTAAGCGAAACGAGAAATTACTTCTTCGACTTAACGACGATCGAAGGATTTCCAAGTCCCAAGAAGGCTTTGTGATTCACGATCACGTAGTCCTGCTGGGTATTGATTTCTTTAAGCTGGAAATCGACCTGTTCGGAATCAACCGACTTCTGAGCTGCGCTGAGCTCAAAACGATCGGTCTGTGCATCCGAAAGAGCCGTATTCTTGCGGAACTTGATGACGACTTCCGACACTTCCGTCGACTCAGTCACACCGTACTGCGCGCAGTAAGATTCATCATGCATGCAAGAGTTCATGCGAGTTTCCGGATAGTACGAGCAGCTCTGCCCCGGATAGCCCGGATTGTAGGGACCTGGATAGTAAGGGCCACCTGGGTAGCCTGGAACTGGGTAGTAGCCTGAACCGTAGCAACGGTAGACTGGAACAGTGGTGTAGCCGCAAGCAGGCGCTGGTCCGAAAACCTGGCGAACTGCGGTCTGCGTGCAAACCGTTTCCTTGAAGACAACCGGAAGGCTGACTTTCAATTTATTCGCGGTCGAAGCATTTCGCTCGATCGTCGCAGGGTTTGAAGTCGCGGTAATTACCGTCGCCTTTTCGGAATCATCGTCCTGCTCAGTCGCAAAAGCGACAGATGCGAACGCCACTGGAAGCAGCATCATGACTGAAAATTTCTTGAAACTCGACATGGTCAAACGGACCTCCCAATCTGTTTAGGTTCCCTACTTATCGAACGGCCTAAGCGCTTGCAAGCGCTTGATTTGACTTACTTGACGCACCAGGCTATGTCCTGCCCAACATGAAAACTCCGATCGCGCATCTCGGTCTTTCTCGGAACTCAAGAACCCTGTCATTCCAAGCGGTTCTGTCGCTCTCGACGGTTGTCGCGCTGAGCGTCACGCCGGGGTGCACCGGAAGTAAAACCCCCGCTGCCGGGGTAGACCTCGCGGGTTCGGCTGCGGCAAAGCTCACCCTGAATGGACCCGACGAGCGCCTCGTCACGATTCTCGCCACGAACGATATCCACGGTTCCGTCGAACCGACAGTCGATAAGGCCACCGGAAAACGCTTTGGCGGCATGGCGATGATGAGCGGTGTTGCGAAGGCGATTCGCACCGGACTCGCTGCATCTTTTGGCGCCGATAAAAGTGCTGTCCTCCTGGTCGATGGCGGAGACCAGTTTCAGGGCACGCTCATCAGTAATTACAACGAAGGCTCACTCGTCTTCCGCACGATGAATCAGGCCGGCTACGACGCCATCATTCCGGGCAATCACGATTACGACTTCGGTCCAGCCGGCTGGACTCAGGACGAAGTCACTCCGACCACTGACCAAAACCCACGCGGTGTGATCGAAGGTCTTTCGAAACTCGCGACCTTCCCGATGATCTCGGCGAACACTTATTTGAAATCTTCCCTGACCGTCAAGGATGCAGCTGGAAACACGCTTCCTTCATCGGTGATCAATCCTCAACATTGCGATGCCCCAGTCGGCGCAAAGGTCGATTTCAGTCACGGTGCTCAACCTTCGTTTCTCAAGCCGTACGTCATCAAAGAATTTTCCGACTTTAAAGTCGCGCTCATCGGCATCGACAACGTGACGACTCCGACGACCACTTCGAAAATCGCAAACGTAAGCGACCTTTGCTTCCGCGATGAGTTTGAAGAGTACAAAGAAATCCGTCAGAAACTCGAAGGCCAGGCCGACGTCTTTGTTCTGATCATTCACAACGGCGACTCAGGTAACGATAAAGCGGTCTCTCAGCTGGTCACAAAGCTGAATGCCCTTCCCGGCCATGCAGTCGACGCCGTCATTGCGGGCCATACCCACTACGTTCACAACGTGGACGTTCAAGGCGTCCATGCGATTCAATCCGGTGCAAACGGCCAGCTCTTCGGACGCGTCGATTTGATCTACAATCGACGGACCGGAAGAGTCGACACTTCGAGAACGCAGTCCTACGCGGGTGTTCGCCTCTGGGAAAACCAGTGCGACACGAAAGTTCCGGGCGTTCAGAGTTTCTGTAACGTTCACGGCGACGGCGTCTATTACGAAAACACACTCGTGGTACCGGATGAAGAGGTTGCGGCAGCGATTGCAACCGAGCGTCAGGTCATCGAACCGTTTGCAGGAAGAAAACTAGGCACTGCCAAACTTGCGCTGACCGTTGACCGAATCAACGAGAGTCCATTGGCAAACGCTTTAACGGACTCATTTGCGGCCCTGACGTCTGACGCGGGAAGCACCGCGGACGTTGTTTTCATGAATACTGGCGGGATTCGTACAGCACTTCCTGTCGGCGATATTACTTACGAACAGTTCTACCAAGTTCTTCCGTTCAACAATCACGGCGTCGTACTCGGATCAGTAAGCTGGCAGAAGCTTCGCGCACTTCTCGAACGGTCGATTGGAACTTGCGGCGAATACGGCGCACTGATGCAAAGCGGTCTGAAAGTCACTTTCAGCCGCGATTGCGTCAAGCAGCCGAACGGATCGTCGATCGCGAAAACAAAATTGCTCCATGTTGAATCGGTTCGCGGAGAAATTCTTTTCGATTCCGAAACAGGCATCACTCCTTCGGCTGAACGGACTTTTGTAGTGGGAACGCTCGACTTCCTCGCGCAAGGGGGCTCTGGCTATGTTGAGTTCGCGGGATCACCGATGATCGCTGATCTTGGGGTACTTCGCGACCTGATCGCAGACAAGCTCGCTCCAAATCCACCTATCTGGCAGGGCCTCGTCGAAGGACGTTGGTTCAACCTACTCGGCAATGGACAGTAACGTCAGTCAGTTCTTAAGTCGCTGCGAGCGATCCAGCCAAGACGCTTACGATGCGTTCAAGGAGTTGCTCGCTCGGCTTGAGAATACCTCGGACCCTTCCGCGCGCACGCAAGCGATTCGGTTCTGGAATGAAGTCGCCGATCAGTCTCCGTCGACCATGGGCCGCTACCATTTCTCGCTCTCAGAACTCAGACTGAGACCCGAAGAAGGTGCGGAACTCAAGCTTCGACTTCTTCAACTACCGAGCACTTTTGCTCCGGAAGAATGGTCGTTTACCTTCTTTGAAGGGCTGACTCGCTATAAGACGGCCGAGTTCATCGACCGCCGAGTCGTTGAGCTTGGCTGCGGCAACGGTTGGATCAGCCTTGCGCTCGCCATACAAACTCGCCCTGCGCAGATCATGGGGTTGGACATCAATCCGCGCGCGATTGTTTGTTCGAAGCTCAATCTCTATCTGAATTCCTTTCACGCCGACGGCTCCCCGCGATGGGTATCGGATGGACAGACCCTACTCGATCGCGTTCAATTCCATGTCTCTGATCTGCTGGAAGTGCCGCGCAAGAGCGCCTGGCTCGTCGACCGAGTCATCGGCTGCATTCCTCAAGTACTGAACCCCGACCCAGACTTCACGAGCAAGCTTCTGACCCAGGGCGTTCGTGAAACCGAGAGCGATGAATTTCTTCACTCGTTGAGTAACTACGCCGCTGGCGACTCCGGAAGCATCGAGGATCAGTTCGGCCTTGGTCTGATTGCCCGTGCTCTCGAAGAGTCCGTCGACATCCTCAGACCCTCCGGAAAAGTGATTCTGAACTTGGGTGGCCGTCCTGGTACCGCTGTTCTTCAACACATGTTTCTTCGCCGCGGATTTACGGTCTCGCGCGTCTGGCACAAGCAGGTCTCTCAGGCCAAAGACACCGACATTCAGGCACTCGTTGAAATCGAATCCAAAACTCCGCATCGGTTTGAATTCTACATGGGCCGAGGCAGCGACACGCCGGTGTGTGCCAGTACCGCGCTTGCGTATGCCGAAGCAGGTGGCGAAATCGCCCACGGCCTCTCGGTTTACGAAGCCCGAATGCGAGAACCGATTGCCGTTAAAAAAATTCTGCAGCATCTCCGTGGCAAGCAGGCGCGAAATTCGGTCGATCTTTCGTACACTGACTCAGCCCTTGCCGAAGAGAAGATGGCCTTTTTAGCAGGCCTGACGGATCGCCTGAGTGGAAGCTCGACCTTCCCATACGAGGCCACCGAAGGCCTTGCTTCATTTAGAAAGCGCATTTCGCTCTTCTTCAAAAACTACTTCCGTATTCCGTGGTCAGCGGAAAACGTCATTATCACTCCGTCTCTCGCTACGAGCTGCCAAGCGATTCTTCAGCTCTATCGCCCAAAGGTTGCCGCCGTCGATGCGACTTTGATTCAGGGCATGCGTGAACGCGATGTTCCGGTGCGAACCCAGATTCTGGAAATCCCTAAACGCGCCGATCTCGCGTGCGAACTTCTCGAGAAGCTCAAACCCGAGCTGATGATTTACTCGATTCCCCAGAACGAAGGCCGTTCTCGCGACGCTTTTGACAATCTGGTCGCTACCTCGGTCAAAACAGGAACACGTCTCGTTTTGGATTTTTCCGATCTACTCGAGCTCTCGAGTACTCCGCCGACCGGGGGCTTCTTTTCCGCTTTGAGTGAAAATCCGCTTCCTCCGACTGTCACCTTGGTCTGCGGACTCGTGAAAAACCGGCTCTATCAGGACCTTGAAGCTGCGTTTGTCGTTTCCGAGAATCGCGATTTTCTTCACCAGCTGACCGCCGCCGCAGATCTCACGTATAGCCGCGCGCCCTATTTCAACCAGCTCTACTACGAGCGCCTCCTTTCAGATCTTCTGAACTTCCAGCTCACGGAAACCGGGGTCGCAAATCTAAAGACTCGCGACCTCGTGGGCGAGACGGCGGAGACCCGAAAGCGCTTCGTTGGAATTCCCGACTCAGTGACCCAAGCTTTTCGGCATCCAGCCGTGCACGGCGATGAAACTGCCTCGAGCCGTAAAGACACGATTCGTCTCGATTACGGCGAGAACTCGCTGCCAGCGCCTTCCATCGTGGCCGAGACCATCTTTGAAGCCTTTAGTAAAATGCATCTGACCCCGTCTGAAACCGATCCGACAGACGAGCTCTTCCGGCTCGTCAAAGAACGTTTTGGCTGGGCCCGAACCGAAGGCATGAAGCAGATTCTGGGAATCGGTAGTTCGGCACTCTTTTCTTCTGTCGCCGAGTACTGTGCAGCGAAAGGGATCACGCTTCTCTTCCCGGCTGGTGCTTACGGCCACTTTGTTGCGTCGGCTCAGTTTCATGGAACTTCGATCGAAACCGTCGCAGGCAGCTTCGATCATCAATTCAAAATCACCCCCAAGCTTCTCAACGAGGCGCTGACCCGCGTATCGAAAAAGAGCAAAGGTGGATGCTGGTTCATCCTCAACGCCCCACTGGTCAATCCAACGGGTGTTCGATATTCGAGCGACGAGCTCGATCTTCTTCTCGAAGTCGCGGAAGCTCATAAGGCTCCGGTGCTGCTCGATGCGCTGTTTTCTGGCTTGGAGTTTTCGTCAGCCGAAACTCATACACCGCTTCGCCGGCTCGGGCGCGAAGGGTCGGAACTTCGATTTGCCTTCCTAGGCGGGCTTTCCAAAGAATTTGCAGCGGGTGGACTCCGCCTGGGTTACGCGGTCTCCTCGGACACGGAACTTCTTCAAGCTCTGCGAGGTGGATCGTATCCGGCTCCGCACCCGACACTTCGTTACTCGATGAAGAAGACCCTTCAAGCACTTCTCGATCGAGACCCAGGCACCGTTTCAGAACTCGGCGAACAACGCCTTCTACTCAAGCGCCGCGCAGATCGCCTCAGTGCACTTCTTAAAACCTCGGGATGGGAACCCCTTCCCTCTTCGGGCGGGCTCTTCCTGGTTGCACGGCCAAGTGCGGAGCTTCTCGCTCGAAAGCTCGACGGAAAGAAACTCGAACCAGCGACTCTTGCAAACGAGCTCCACC
>OUNO011323097.1_pt1 | contig 17865 bp, 17 predicted proteins | sample 1779811 | NCBI WGS metagenome assembly OUNO01 (sample SAMEA3914804, study PRJEB12502) | metagenome | biome: forest; material: soil | place: Canada | collected 2010-06-25 | depth 0.3 m | reverse complement strand
GGCAGGTCGCCCTGCAGCGCCAGCTCAGAGCTCTCGATTCGCGGTGAGCTATCTCGCTGGTATAGTCGTCAGGTTGGGTTTTACCCGATGAATGCGCCCGTAGCTCAGCGGATAGAGCAATTGACTACGGATCAATAGGCCGGGGGTTCAAATCCCTCCGGGCGCACCAATCAATCGAGACGTTACATTCGTGTGGCGTCTCGATTCGTTTAACCGGCGTGTCGATTGATTGGTGCACCCGGGTGGACGCGAAGCCTCTCGTGGGCCCCCGCTGAGCAGTCCGCCGCATCGCGCATTCCGAGATGCTAAGCAACTACGGGTGACCGCGCGATGTGGCGGCGGCTCAGCAGGGGAGTCAAATCCCTCCGGGCGCACCTCAAAAACCCTCATCAGAACGATGTTCTGGTCAGGGCTTTACCCTCCGAACTTCGCCGTGCCCACGTTTGCCCACAATCAGAGCAGATCGGCCCTTCGGATGCAGAGTGACGCCACTGTCTGTCGGCTCCATTACGTTCCAGGACCAGGGCGAGACGGTGGGTTCAAATCCCACCGTCTTCGCAACAAAAGTGCTGGTCAGAGGCATATTCGAAATTCACAAATGTGTGAATTGCCCACATCTGCACAATTTTTCCCACAATCCCGCCATGTCTCACCCATCACGGACCGTTTTCAGCTGTCGATGACACCGGGAGAAAGCCCTGAATCTAAAGGTGCGCGGTTGGTTACCAGAGACGTCCCGCTAGAGGTTCCCATGCGGGAATTTCTATCGAACACCCCTGACGGGAATTGGCCGGTTAGACGAACGCGCAATCGCTCAACGCGGTCACTGGAGGCTCGCGAACGGACGAGGAAGCCTTCCCGTCAAGGGTCCCCGTCAGGCTCGACCATCCCCATGATCGTCAGGCACGTACTGTCGCCAGTGAGTTCCGCAGTTGTTCGAACTGTGCCGTGTAGGCCGCGTTCTGCCTGTTCGCATCCGCTAAAGCTTCGTCCCAGACGCCGAGATCGCCTTTCAGTAGCATCGGCACAGCGCAGACGAGCGCGCGAGTTGGCTGGCGTCGTCGACATTTGTGCGGCAGTCCGACGCCCTGACATGGTCGGCGACGAAGGTGTCCGCGTCGACTCCGTCCCCACGCGGTAGAAGTGTTCGCGGTCATACACGCTTTCCAGGCTACGTAGTGCTGGCCTTCTGCACGCCGAACACCCACACTGCGCCGAGTACTCCGAGAACGACGACGAGTGTGCTCGACACCGAGATCACGACGATCTTCCAAGTTGGCATGACCAGCTCGCGGCGATAAACATCGAAGGGTTACCCGCTGTGAGCGCCCAGGTTCCCCCAACAGTGCCGGTGGGCACTTCGAACGCGAGATTGCCGGTGACAGAGGTGCCCTGCAGCACGGCATCGATCTCCATCATGTCGCTGGGCAAGACGAGAGCACCTCCCTTCGAGGCGACCGCGGTGGCGCGATCGGTGTTCGGCTGACCCCGGTCCGCCGCTCGAGTCGGGCTCCTCAGCCGAGCCGCTGCCGGAGGAACGCCCCGATGGTCTCGGTCGTTTCCGCGGCTTCGGGCGTGCCCAGCGCGAGCGGAAAGACGTGCGGGAGGTCGTTTCCGACCTTCAGGGTGACGTCCACCCCGGCGGCCCGCGCCGCATCGGCGAGTCGTTCGGAGTCGCTGAGCAGCAGATCGGCCGTGCCGACCACGATCAGCAGCCGCGGCAGACCGCCCAAGGACGCGAACAGCGGGGAAGCCAGGGGGTCGCGCGGGTCGGCGCCGGCCAGGTAGTCGTCAGCCAGCTGGTTCAGCAGGGCGGGAGTGGAGATCGGATCCTGATCGATGCGCTTGGTCATCGACGCTCCCGACCCAGTCAGGTCGACGGTCGGTGACATCAGCACCGCCGCGGCGGGCACTTCCTCGCCGCCGTCACGGGCGGAGATCATCGAGCTGACCGCGAGGCCGCCGCCCGCGGAATCTCCCGCGATGGCGAAGGATCGCGACGGGATCCCCTGATCGATCCGAAGCCAGCGCCACACCGCGCGGACGTCGTCGAGCGCTGCGGGGAATGGGTGCTCAGGCGCGAGCCGGTATTCCGGGAACAGCACCCGCATTCCGGCCGCGCGTCCCAGCCGGGACGCGAGCTCGCCGTCGCTGGCGAGCGATCCGAACTGGAAGCCGCCGCCGTGCAGGAACAGCAGCACGCTGTCCGGGTCGACTCCGGGGGCGTCGAGCCAATGGGCGGGCACCCCGGCGGCCGTCACCGCGGTCACCGTCACGTCATCCGGGATGGGATGGGGGCGGCCGATGGGCAGGAACGTGGCGCGCACCTCGACGAGCGACGGAGCAGGTCGTCCGGCTGCCTCCCGCTGGCGCGCCCTCAGCTCGTCCAGAACCTCGTACATCTCCGGGCTCGGCATCGCGAGACCTACCGCGTCGAGCTCGTGGCGGATGCCGTGGGCGGGAGCACCTCGCTCAGCAGGCCCGTGTCGACGTCGAACACGAAGCCCCGGATCGGGACGTCCGGCGAGATCCACGGATGCGAACGCGCCTTCGCGACCTGCTCGAAGGTGTTCGCCTCGGCATCCGTGAAGGAGTAGAACCGCGCGGGTGCGATGGGGAACTCGCCGGTCTCCGTGCGCAGCCGTGCCTCGAGTTCGGCATCGGTGAAGGTGGTCAGGCCGCATCCGTTGTGGTTGATGATCATGATCTCGGCCGTGTGCAGCAGCCGGGTGGAGACGACCAGGGATCGGATCACGTCGTCGTCGACGACCGTTCCGACGTTCCGGATCATGTCCACATCGGCCTCGCTCAGCCCGAGCATCCCGAGGATGCCGCTGAGACGCGGATCGGCACAGGTCACGATCGCAATCTTGGGCGCGGGGCGCCCCCCTCGCGCGGAGTCGTACCCCACCGCGAGAGCGGCATTGGCGCGGAGCGCCTCGTCGATCAAACTCATTCGCTTCCTCCTTCGTTGGCCGGCCGCATCAGCCGAACGTGAACACGTACCCTTCGCCGCCCGCCGCCTCGATCTCGACGGCGACCGTGCGATCGACGATCTCGCCCGACTGCCGGATGAGCTGGTACAGCCGGGGTTCGACGAGCGTGCCGGTGCCCGCGGCATCCGTGTCGATGCCGTGGTCGTCGCCGGGCGCAGCATCGTCGATCGTCACGCGGAACGGCACCGGGGCACCCGTCGCCGATCGGAGCACCAGGTTCACGTCGCGGGCGTGGAAGCGGAACAGGATGCGCGCACCCGCGTCGCTCGAGGTGATCTCGCCGTCGCCGATGGTCCACTCGCCCTCCAGCGCCCAAGTGTTGAGGCCGAGCGACTCCGGTGCCGAATAGCGGTGCGGTCGGCCGAATACCGCCGCGCCCGAGGACGCGAAACCGCGGCCCTGCGCGGCACCGAGATAGCTCTCCGGGGAGCCGAGCCGATCCCGGTCGGCCTGCACCTCCACCCCCTGCGGATCCAGATGGAGAAGCTCATCGGGCACGTCGGCCGCGCCCGCCTCGCGCAGCAGCCGCTGGATCATCCGCTCGGTCTCGTCGTAGGAGCCTTCGCCGAACTGGTGGTACTGGATGCGCCCCTCGGCATCGGCGAGGTAGATGGCCGGCCAGAAGTGATTGCCGAAGGCGTTCCAGACCGCGTAGTCCGGGTCGAGGGCGACGGGGTACTGCACCTTCATCTCGGCGAGAGCGCGCACCACATTGTCGCGGTCCGCCTCGAAGGGGAACTCCGGGGTGTGCACGCCGATCGCCACGAGCCCGAGCGGCTCGTAGCGCTCGGCCCAGGCCCGCACGTAGCCGAGAGTTCGCAGCCAGTTGATGCAGGTGTAGGTGCAGAAGTCCACGAGCACGAGCTTGTCGCGCAACAGCTCCCGGGTGAGTGGCTCGGAGTTCAGCCAGCCGGTGGCGCCGTCGAAATCGGCCAGACGACCCTCGCTCATGCGGCCCCGTTCACAGCGATCCGCTCTCAGGCGCCCTGCTCACAGTGATCCGCTCGCGACATCGAGCACCGCCTGGGCGAAGAGCTTGGGCGCCTCCTGCGGGAGGTTGTGACCGACGCCGCCGGTCGCGACCCGGTGCTGGTACGAGCCGGTGAACTTGGCCGCGTAGGCCTCGGCGGGCCCATGCGGGGCTCCGTTGGCATCGCCCTCCAGGGTGATGGTGGGCACCGCGATACTCGGAGCGGCCGCCAGCGTCTCCTCCAGTTCGGCGTGCTCGGCCTCACCGTCGGCCAGCCCGAGCCGCCATCGGTAGTTGTGGATGGTGATGGCTACATGATCCGGATTGTCGAAGGCGGGCGCGCTGCGCTCGAACACCTCGTCGCCGAACGCCCACTTCGGCGATGCCGTCTGCCAGATCAGCCGCGCGAAGTCGTGCGTGTACTTGGCATAGCCGTCGCGACCGCGATCGGTGGCGAAGTAGTACTGGTACCACCACGGCACTTCCGCGGCGGGGGGAAGCGGAACCTGTCCCGCAGCCTGGCTGCCGATCAGGTAGCCGCTCACCGAGACCAGTCCCGGGAAGCGCTCCGGCCAGATGGCAGCGAGGATGTCGGCCGTGCGCGCGCCCCAGTCGAATCCGGCCGCGACCGCGCTCCCGATACCGAGCGCGTCGAGCAGCGCGACCACATCCGCCGCCAGCGCCGCCTGCTCGCCATTGCGCACGGTCTGATCGCTGAGAAAGCGAGTCGTCCCGAAACCGCGCAGGTGCGGCACGATCACCCGGTGCCCCGCTGCCGTCAGGCTGGGCACCACCTCGGTGAACGCGTGGATGTCGTACGGCCAGCCGTGCAGCAGGAGTACGGCCGGTCCGTCCTGCGGTCCGGCGTCGACGTAGCCGACGTTCAGCACGCCGGCGTCGATCTGGCGGATCTCGTCGAGTTGCAACATCCCGTCGTTCCTCAGCGCACCGAGCGAAACGACTCGCGCATCTCACTCACGAACTCGTCGGGCTGCTCCCAGGCGGCGAAATGGCCGCCGTTCGCCAGCCGGTTGTAGTGGATGAGGTTCGGGTACGCCTCGCGAACCCAGCTCTCGGGAGCCGTGTAGATCTCTTCCGGGAAGGCGCTGATCGCGGTCGGCAGGGTCACGCCCTTCGGGCCGAAGAACGTCAACTTGCTCTCCCAGTACAGCCGGGCGGACGAGACGGCGGTCCTCGTGAACCAGTAGAGGTCGACGTTGTCGAGCACGTCGTCCTTCGACAGGCCTTCGGTGCCGCCGGCGAAGACGCGCGCGATCATCGCCTCGCTTGCCGGGTCGTGGTCCAGCATCCAGGACGCCAAGCCGATGGGCGAGTCATCGAGCGCGTAGAGCGTCTGGGGACGACCTGCCATCTCCTGGGCATAGCCGAGGCCGTGCAGCCAGAAGTTGACCAATTGGTCCCACGCCTGCTTCTCATCCGCTGACAGGCCGGCCGGTTCGGGCCCGCCGGGCACGATCGCCGAGATCACATCCGGCTCGGCCGCGGGCATGTTGGTGTGCATCGCCACCAGCCCGGCCGGTTTCTGGAGTGCCAGCTGCTCGGTGACGGCGTTGCCCCAGTCGCCGCCCTGCGCGACGTAGCGGTCGTAGCCCAGTCGGCTCATCAGTTCGGCCCAGGCGCTCGCGATCTTGATCGGATCCCATCCGGTCACCGTCGGCTTGCCCGAGAAGCCGTGGCCCGGCAGCGAGGGGATGACCAGGTGGAACGCGTCAGCCGCGGTGCCGCCGAACGACTCCGGGTCGGTCAGCGGCTCGATGATCTTGAGTTGCTCGATGACCGAGCCGGGCCAGCCGTGCGTCACGACCATGGGTAGCGCACCCTCGTGCTTCGAGCGGATGTGCAGGAAGTGGATGTCGATGCCGTCGATCTCGGTGAGGAACTGCGGGTACGAGTTGAGGCGAGCCTCGACTTTCCGCCAGTCGTGCTGGGTCGCCCAGTACTCGGCGAGCGCCTGCATCGTGGACAGCTGCACGCCTTGCGACGCGTCGTCGACGGTCTCCTTCGTGGGCCATCGTGTGGCGAGGATGCGGCGCTTGAGATCGTCGAGCTCGTCCTGCGGGATGTCGACGCGGAAGGGGCGGATGGCGGTGTCGGTGGACGTGGCAGTGCTCACAGCGATCTCCCGAAGCTGTAGCGCGACTCTGAACCAGAGGTCACGGACGACTTCCCAGTCGGCCGATGACGGATCCGGGGCCTGGTGGATGGTTCCCAAGTGGTGTTCGGGCCGAATCGGAAGAGAGCCCCGCAGCGTGGAGTGCTCCTCATCACCGGCGACACGCTCAAAATACTCCCGACGCCTACCCCCGTAAAGGGGCAGTTTCAGATGGCAGCGGCGCCGGATCCGACGACCGGCGGGATTCCCGACTTCCCGGCATGGCATGCACCTGGGGAGAGACCACCCACAGCCCACACAGGCGCGGTAGGCGCACGACACCCGCAACCTTACCGACCGTCCTAACCTTTCAACACCGGAGCGCAGCCGCCGACCAGTCAGCGCCCCTCCCCTCCAAGCCCCATGTCCTAGCGCGTGCTGCCCCTCTTGGTGCCTATTGGTCTGCGGGTTACGTATCTCCCGCCTACCCTCACCGGACTAACCTCGGGTGATGACACTCGACCTTTCGAAGGCGAACACCGCCGATGTCATCGCCGCCGTCGCGGCGATCATCGCGCTCCTGCCGCGGTTCTCGAGGCAACGAACTCGTCTCCCAGTGTGGCGGTCGCGCGCCGCCGGAGGTGTCGGGATTTTCGCAGTTCAGCTCGCACACCACTTTGGAGCCAGGGTGACCGCTACCGCCAGGTCAAGCGACGCGGGCTTCCTCCAGGGTCTTGGTGCAGAGCGGGTGATCGACTTTGAGCACGTCCGCTTCGAGGATGAAGGCCCGCAGTTCGACGCGGTGCTCGACCCGATCGGCGGAGACGTGCTTGACCGCTCGTTCGCCGTGGTGCGGCCCGGCGGTCGTCTCGTGACGCTGAATTCCCCGCCGTCCGCTTCGCGCGCGGCGTCCCCAGCCCGGGTACATTCATATGTTGTTTGACATTGCAGTGGTCCGGCCCCCAATAAATTGGTCCATGCGAAGTGTTACGGGTATCTTGAGACAGAACTTTCACTGATGTCTTGAGCGTCACAATGTAGGCCCGCTGAATCAAATTTTGTTTGCCCACGATTTGCCCACAACTGCAGCGTCCGGAACGGGTTTCGATGTGATTTCTGCGCCAGTTTTTCGCTGATATTTCACCGAAATCGAGCGAAAACCGGGTCAGATGATGGCCCTAATAGGCTTCAAATCCCACCGTCTCCGCAAAAAAAGTGCTGGTCATCGACCTGTTTCGGCTCTCAATATCGACGGTTTGCCCACAATTGCCCAACTTTTGCCCCCGATTGCACCGTCTCAAGAGCAAATAGAACTGAGCGCGAATCGCACCAGAACCCGGGCAGTCCGGCCGGACCGATACGTGTCGCTGTCCTCACCAAAACTTGGTGGTGTTCGGTGACGATCACGTATTTGCCGTTATCGACGACGCGATCGAGGAGCCCGAGAAGGTTGTCGACGTCGGCGAGATGCGTCCCGAGAAACGACCGAGGGAGAGATGCCCGAGGCTGATGTTGACGAACCCCTTCACTCCACCGACGGTGTCGAAGCAATGGTCTATCGTTTCCTCGATCCGCTCACCGACCGCATGGGGGGATGATGAGCCACTATCCGCCGAGGATGCTCAAAGAGTCAAAGAGTGCGAGCGATTTCTCGGGGACGTGGCAAAGGCGGTCGAACGACGGCACCACCGCCGACCGACTCTAGGCGGTCAGCGGGAGCGTCTCACCGAATTCGCACGTTTCGGGATCGGGCGTGCGTTCGTCAACGACTTGGGCTGCGCGGCCCAGCATGGAACGGAGTTGCTCGGTCTCGGCGTCGGTCAGGTCTGCCAAGATACGGCGCTCAACCCGTTTCATTCGCTCAGTCAAGGCCTCCAGGATCGTTGCTCCCTTAGGCGTGAGTGTTACGCGACGTGAGCGCCGGTCGTTTGGATCGGGCTTGCGAATCACGAGCTTCCTGGATTCAAGCTCATCGAGAAGGTAGGTCATCACGGTCCTATCGACCCCAACGCGTTCTGCGATTGCGGCTTGGTTTGGGCAGGCGCCGCTGGCTGCGATCGAGAGCACCTGGTAGCCTCGGGCGCCGCCGGGGAGTTCTGCGACGGCGTCTCGACCTTGCTTCAGATATGCGCGCAGGAGCGTACCGAGCGCCCAGCCGAGGTCTTGTTCAACTATCGGGGCTTGCTCGGAGAGCGGCTCTGCTTCGGTTTGCATCTGCAAATTCTACCCTCTTTCACCCAGATAAGTCACAAAGTTAGACGATCTTGAATCACGACGATCCGAAATCGTAAACCAGATGACTCCGGTGCTCTGGTTTAATGATAGTCTGTTATCCAGATCATCTTCCAGCAGTATCATATACATTCTCAGGAGCGCGCACGTGAGTACCGTTTTTCGCCTCGATTCCAGCATTCGCAACGAAGGTTCGATCACGAGGTCCATCGCTTCCACCCTTGAGGCTGCTCTCGTCGAAGAACTCGATGACGCAACCGTGATCCGCCGCGAAATCGGTTTGACGCCGCTTCCGTCTAATGCGTGGGCGCTCAGCGCATCAACGCGACTCGTTCCCGTCGATGAACAGTCGCCAGAGCAGAAGCAGGCAGTTGCTTTGTCACGCGAGCTCGGCGACGAACTTGAAAAGTCAGACGCCTACATCTTCGCGACCCCGTTTTACAACTTCGGTGTCTCGCAGCATGTGAAGACCTGGGTCGACCTGCTGATCACAGATCCGCGATTCGCTCCGGGCGCACACACGATCGCCGGCCGCCCGGCCTTCGTGATCATCGCTCGCGGCGGCGGGTACGGCCCCGGAACGCCGCGCGAGGGATGGGACCACGCAACCGGGTGGCTCACTCGCGTGTTCGCCGACGTCTGGGGTCTCGATATGCACGTAATCGAAAGCGAGCTGACTCTGGCCGACGTGACTCCCGCCATGGCGGAACTGCGCGGCATGGCAGCAGACAACCTGCGCAAGGCCCACAGCGCCGCGATCGAGCACGGCAAAAGCCTCGCGAACAGGCTGAGCGACAGCGAAGCCGCCTGACCGCGGTAAGCGCGAAATTGGTGTGAAAGGTTAGGCCATGAGTTTTGAGATTGGCATCGACACGTTCGGCGAGCTCACGAGCGACAGGGTGACCGGTCGGGTTCCCACCGCTGAAGAACGGATGCGCGAAACGATCGAGCAAGGCGTCCTTGCCGATCAGGTTGGGCTCGATGTCGTCGGCGTTGGTGAACATCAGCGGTTCGACTTCATTGCGTCCACACCGGCAGTGATATTGACCGCGATTGCCGCGAAGACCGAGAGCATTCGCCTCACGAGCGCCGTGACCGTTCTCAGTTCGGCCGACCCGGTGCGCACGTTCCAGGATTTCGCAACTCTTGACCTCGTCTCGAATGGGCGTGCCGAGATTATTGCCGGGCGCGGGTCCTACACCGACTCATTTCCGCTCTTTGGCTACGACCTGAACGACTACGCAGAGCTGTATCGCGAGAAGCTTGAACTACTTGTCGCGATCCGCGACAGTAACCCGGTGACCTGGAGCGGCAAGTTTCGTGCGCCTCTGGTTGCGGCCGACGTCGCGCCGCGACCGGTGCAGGAGAAGCTGCCCATCTGGGTAGGTGTTGGCGGGACTCCATCATCCGCCGCCCGTGCGGGCCGGATGGGCCTGCCGATGGCATATGGTGTGCCGTTCGGCTCTGTCGAGATGGCTCGACACAACAGGGACGTCTACGAGGACGCGGCCGTGCGCAACGGTCACAACCTGGCCGCCATGCCGACGATGCTGCATGGCCACGGTTTCGTGGGCACGACCAGTCAGAATGCTCGCGACACGATGTATCCCTATTTCAGCGCTGGCATTGCAGAAAACGGACGACAACGCGGAGCGGGTTTCGCGATGCCTCGTGATGCGTTCAACGCTGTGGCAACCGCTCGCGGCACGCTCATGGTGGGGAGTGTGCAGGAGATCATCGACAAGTTCCTTCTGCTGCACGAGATCTATGGCAACACCAGGGTGCTCATCAACATGGGACTCGGCGGTGTGCCCCAAAAGGATCACCTCAAAGCGATCGAACTGCTGGGGACCGAGGTTGCTCCTGTGGTTCGCAGAGAAATTGATGCCCGAATGAGGGTGGCAGCATGAGCACGACGCTTCGCGTGGTCCTGGTCAACGGGAGTCCCAATGAGGAGTCCAAGACCCTGACACTCGCGCGCACTATCGCGACCGGACTCGAACGAATGGTGCCGATCGATCTCCGAATCCTGGACGTCTATCGCCTGGGGCCCGGATTCACGGGCGCTCGCAGCCGCGACGATCTGCCGGGAGAAGTACTGGCCAGAATCGAAGAACTCGAGGACGCCGACATCCTGATCGCAGCGAGCCCGGTCTTTCGCGGGTCCTATACCGGGATGTTCAAGCACCTGTTCGACATGGTCGACCAGTACGCCCTCGCCAACAAGCTCGTCATTCTCGCAGCGACCGGTGGGACGGATCGCCACGCCCTCGTACTCGAGCATGAACTGCGTCCGCTGTTCGCCTTCTTCCAGGCGAACATCGCCCCCGTCGCCTACTACGCCAGCGCGGCAGATTTCGACGGGATGCTGATCCTGAATCCCGAAATCTACAGTCGGATCGAAGTGGGCCTCGGTGATCTCGCCGAACCAATTCGCGCACTGGAATCGACGAACGTCCGCAACATGTCTTAGTCCGCTAAGCGGCAAACGAGAGAGCGAGGTGCAGCATCATGGATTACGGGCATGAGTTGGCGTTCGGCACGTTTCTGACCGCTGCGGTAGGAAGTGCCGAGCGGATAATCGCGCTGGCCCAGTTGACCGAGCAGGTTGGGCTGGACCTTGTGACCGTGAACGATCACCCCCACGCGCCGCAACTGTACGAGGCCTGGACGATGCTGTCGGTCATTGCGGCCCGCACGCAAACGGTGAAGGTGACTGCCAACGTGACGAGCCTCCCGCTTCGGAATCCGGTCGTGTTGGCTCGCACCGTGTCCACGCTTGATCTGATCACTGGCGGCCGGGTCGAGCTGGCGCTCGGCGCGGGTAGCTCGCTGGCGGAGGTCGCCGCGAACGGAGGACCGCGGATGACTGTGGGGGAGAGCATCGTCGCGTTGGAGGAGGCGATGACGATCATGCGCGCGGTCTGGACTCCGCAAGACAACATCCAGTTCGCAGGCAAGCATTACTCGATGATGGGCGCGCAGGGCGGCCCAAGCCCCGCACACGATGTGGAGATCTGGCTCGGGGCTTTCAAGCCGCGAATGCTAGCGCTGACCGGGCGACTTGCCGACGGCTGGCTGCCGACGAGCGTGGCCGCCATGCCGGACCAACTCACGGCGATGAACAGGATCATCGACGAGTCCGCAGTCGAGGCCGGTCGCAATCCAGCCGCGGTGCGCCGCCTCTACAACGTGAGGGGACAGTTCGGGCGGCGTGGCGGCGGCTTCCTCCAGGGACCGGAAGAGCAGTGGATCGAGCAGCTCACGGAACTGACACTTACCGAGGGCATGAGCACATACATCCTGATCTCGGAGGACCCCGACGATATCCGTCGCTTCACGGATGTCGCGAAGGGTGTGCGTGAGAGCGTCGCCGCCGCCCGCTCAGACTCGGTCGCGACCGCTCCCAGGGTTGCAGCTCCCGCTGCTGCGTCGGCGGGCGCTTTCACACTGGTGCCGACGCCCGCCCCCGTCGAAAGGCGGAGTCAGGTGCGGCCGTGGGACGAAACTAATAGGCCGACGGGGCCAGCGCCGGAACCGGGACGCACCTACTCCCCGCAACAGCTGGCATCCGGGCACGGGCTGATCGAGGCGCACGATCACCTGCGCGGAGAGCTCGAGCAGGTGCGAGACCTGGTCGAGCAGGTGGCCGCAGGATCGATCGATGTCGGGCAAGCGCGCTCGCAGATCAACACCATGGTCATGCGGCAGAACAACTGGACGCTTGGGGTGTATTGCGAGTCGTACTGTCGGCTGGTGACCACGCACCACTCCGTCGAGGATACCTCGCTCTTCCCGCGCCTGCGCCAGGCGGACTCGAGGCTGGCACCGGTCGTCGATCGCCTCGAAGAGGAGCACCGTGTTATCCACGACGTGTTGGAAGACGTCGATAAAGCCCTCGTCGCCCTCGTGAACGGCTCTGGTGACATCGCTGGAGTCCGGGTCGCAGTCGACCTCGTGGACGACACTCTCCTGTCACACCTGTCCTACGAAGAGCGTGAACTCGTGGAACCGCTTGCCCGTCTCGACATCATGTAGGAGGGAATCAGCACGGTGGGGTGCATGTGCGAAGGGTATTACTTCACAAACCGTGCGGCGATCAAATTGGTCCTATGTCCGCATGACCTTGGGTCGACATGGTGGTACGTGAACTGCGGGCCAATGACGCAATGCGACCTGAACGATTGGAGGAAGGGCGACGGTGATCTAAGTCGACTGCGCAGGGCACCAATGCCGCGACATGTTCAGTGTCACCGATGCCCCGAGAGATCACACACGTCACAGGACTTCAATCGGTTCGCCTTTGCCCACATCCTGCCCACAAGCGAAGGGCTCGGCCCGAGGTTCGCTGTGATTTCTGTCAGAGCATTTCGCTGATCATTCACCGAAATGAACTCAATAGGTCATTAGATGATGCGGAATATAGACTTCAAATCCCACCGTCTCCGCTGCGATTGACTCGCTTGATTACAGTGATCTAGCGGGTTCGTGTTGTCCGACCTGGTCTTCAGGGGGACGCGCCCAACATCGCGAGTTCCGGGCGCGGGCTATTGCGCTTGCGCCCCGCGGAGTGCGGACGCGAGGGAAGCAGTCACGGGCGCTACCGGCAGCAGAGTCGCCTGGAAGGCGTGATATATGTCGGCCTTTCCCTTTTTAACTTTCGACGCGGGTTTGCCCGCGACGTCCAGCTCATGGTGCCAACTGCCCGCCCGGCGGTCAAGGAAATGATCTTCGGCCCACTGCCACCATTCGTCGTAGCGTCGTTGATACTCGGGGTCGCCAGTTACGCGGTGCATCACGGCGGCCGCCCCTACCGCCTCGGCGAGCACCCAGTGGAGGCGCTCGGTAACCATTGGCTTGCCCTCCCAGTCCACGGTGTAGAGGAATCCTTCGTGTCCGTCGGCGTTCCAGCCGTCACGTTGAGCTCTCGAAAACAATTGGCGCGCAGCCGGAAGCAGCCAGTCCGCGTCGGGTCTAACAGCCCTCAGGTGGACGAGGAGGCGGGACCACTCAATGCCGTGGCCGACAGTGGACCCGAAGGGCCGGAATGGGTCGGCGGGATGCTCCTCGTTGTAGTGCCACAAGGGTGACCAGTTCTCGTCGAAGTGCTCGACAACGCGCCACTGCGCGCGCCGTGCAACGGTGTTCGCGAGAAAGTCGGCGATCTCGAGAGCCTGGTTGGCCAGCGCCGGGTCACCAGTTGCGTCGCTAGCGGCGAGGAGCGCCTCGATCGCGTGCATGTTGCTGTTGCCGCCACGATAGGTGTCCAGCGAACTCCAGCCACGGTCCCATTTTTCGCGAAACAAACCGGACTCAGTCTCCCGGAACCGCCCCTGAACAACTTCGAGCGCGCCGGCGAGCAATTCTGCGGCTCCCGGACGGCTAGCGATGGTCGCGCTTGCCGCAGCAAGGACGACGAACATATGAGGATAGGCGGCCTTCTCATCTGCTAACGGACGACCGGTACGGTCTGTCGCGGTATGCCATCCGTTGTATTTGTCGTCGTGCAGTGGGCCGGTGAGCGCCCTGATGCCATGGTCCGCATACTCCGCCGCCCATTCGTGGCCGAGAAGCGCAGCGAGCGAAAACACGTGGGTCATCCGGGCGGTGAGGTAGGTGTGGACTGTGTTGTCCGCCACGAGTGATCCGTCGGAGTCCAGCCAACCGAACCCCCACTCAGGAAGGCGGGCGTTGCGTGCGAATGCCAGCAGGCGTTCGCCTTCGGCTCTCAAATAGTCCGGGCTTCCTGGCCGGAATTTCTGCGACACGACGCTGACCTACTCTGGAAGTTCGACAGGGAGCCCGGCGAGTGCGGTCTGGTTGGCCGACGCGAGCACAGCGTTGACCTCGGCTCGCCAGTCACGAGCTGGCTGCCAGTCCCGTATCGTCACGGACCCGTGGACGTGGCCCTTCATCGTGCGGCTGACCGCGTGGACGCCTGCGTCCCGCAATCGTGCCACGTAGGCCTCGCACTCGTCCCGGCGAGGATCGAATTCCGCATTTACGACATACGCGGGTGCCACTCCTTCCAGGTCTGCGGCGAAGAACGGGGAGACGTATGGGTGGACTCGCTCCGCTGGCGAGGAGAGGTGTCGATCGTTCCATGCCACATCTGCCTCGCGGGTCGAATCGTGTGCCGCGGTTGGGTTGCGCCAGGCATAAGACGAGCTCGTCAGGTCGAGACCGGCGATTTCGATCAGCTGCAGGGTGATCCGAGGACCGCCCTTGTCGCGCGTCATCAGCGCCACAACTGCGGCGAGATTGCCGCCAGCGGATCCGCCGCCGACGGTCACCACCTCGGGGTTGACGCCATACCGGTCGGCATCGGCGACGAGTCCGGTGAAGGCGCCATAGCAATCGTTGATGCCTGCCGGAAACTTGTGCTCCGGAGCCAATCGATACTCGACGGAGGCGACCACGCAGTTCGCATCGACTGCACGTCGGGACAAGAGGCCGTCAGCCTCGCCCGACAGTGCGGACCCGAGTATGAAACCACCGCCGTGGTAGTAGACGTGCAGCGGAAGCCTGCCCTCTGCCGGAGGCCGGTACAAGCGCACCGGGACGTCGCCGATGACAACATCGCTGATCTCGACGCCGTCGGTTGGACCATCCGACAGGTTTTGGTCGGAATCAATCGCCGTGGCCCGAATCATCGCCAGAACCGCCGGATCGTTCAGATCGAGGCTGGCCCCGCCCATGGCTTTGTAGCTTTCAAGCAGCTCACGTACTGGGGCTTCGAGTTCCACAACCCGCCTCCTTGGGGGTAGATAGGATGATTCAGACCAATTGACCTATTCATGGGATCGTAGGTTCCCCGGACGCGGGAGTCAAGTTACCCCTTTGCGGCCCGAATTCTGGTCTCGTGAGACCTCGCCAAGAATTTTTGGGCATATCACTTGACAGAAGCATCCCACCATACGCAATATATGAATCAAACATCCCATCTTCTGTTGTGGGATTTCAGTCTCCAGGAAAGTAGCTCATCAATGCTGATCGAGTCCGCCGAAGTCCTCATCTCGAGTCCGGGTCGCAACTTCGTAACCCTCCGGATCACGACCGACGACGGCCTAACCGGTCTGGGCGACGCGACACTGAACGGCCGTGAACTCGCGGTTGCGACCTATCTTTCCGAGCACGTGGTACCTCTGCTCATTGGCCGTGACGCGGCCAACATCGAAGACGCGTGGCAGTACCTCTATCGCGGCGCATACTGGCGCCGAGGGCCAGTGACCATGGCCGCCATCGCCGGTGTAGACACGGCTCTCTGGGACATCGCGGCTAAAGCCGCGAACATGCCGCTCTATCGACTCCTGGGCGGCCGCTCGCGCACGGGCCTTCTCACCTACGGGCACGCCTCCGGCGTCGACCTGCCGGAGCTGTTCGACTCCATCCGCGAACATCTTGACGAGGGATACCGAGCTATCCGGGTGCAGACCGGCATTCCGGGCCTGCCATCCGTCTACGGCGTCGCGCACAGCAGTAACGCGGCGGCGGGTACCGGCAGCGGTACCGACTCGCGGTACGACTACGAGCCGGCCAGGCGTGGTGCGCTTCCGGTCGAGGAGACCTGGGATACCCGCGCGTACCTGCGGCATATCCCGGGCGTGTTCGAAGCGGTTCGCAGCGAGTTCGGCCCCGAGCTGACCCTGCTGCATGATGCCCACCACCGGCTGACGCCGATTCAGGCTGCCAAGCTCGGCAAGTCCCTCGAACCATACGACTTGTTCTGGCTGGAGGATGTCACGCCCGCGGAAAACCAGGCCGCCCTGCGACGGGTGCGAGAGCACACCACCACTCCGTTGGCTATCGGTGAGGTGTTCAATACGATCTGGGACTACCGGGAGCTCTTCGAGGAGCAGCTGATCGACTATGTGCGCAGCCCCGTAACCCACGCAGGGGGAATCACGGGTTTGCGGCGGATCTTCGACTTCGCATCGATCTATCAGATCAAGTCCGGCGCCCACGGACCCACCGACGTATCGCCGGTCGGACTTTCGGCGGCGATTCATCTGGGGATCGCAATCCCGAACTTCGGCATTCAGGAGTACATGCAGCATTCGCCGGCGACACACGAAGTCTTCCGAACGAGCTACAAGTTCGACAACGGAATGCTTGCGCCATCAGACCTGCCAGGGCTCGGCATCGAATACGACGACGAGGTAGCAGCGGGGCATCCGTACGAGCGCGCTTACCTGCCGGTGAACCGACTTCTGGACGGCACCGTCCATGACTGGTAACCGAGCGTAGACACCTTTCATCCATCAAATGACCCCTGGACCTGCAGTTGGCAGGCCCAAAAACCACACATAGGAGTGTGAAATGTCCGAACAACCGGCGGGAACGACCGAGTCCACCCTCTCTTCCCGATATGAGCCGCGAACACCGGCGTTGCGGCGATACCTCACCGCATACACTTTCACCGCACTCGGGTTCGGGCTATTCGGTGGTGCGACGAACTTACTGTTGTCGCTCCACGTCCAAAGTCTCGAGCTCGCGCGAATCTTCACCGGGGCCAATGCGTCAGTAAACATTCAGAAACTCACCGAGTTGCAGGCCCAGGTGAGCGCCCACACCGCGACGGCGACCGCTCATCAGCAACACTTGCTCAAGCTGCTGACAGAGTTCAATACCGCCAAGGCGAGTGGCTTGTCGATCGTATTTTCGGTCGCGGTCCTGGTCACCATGATTTTCCTGCCGATCGTCGGCACCCTTTCCGACAACACACGATCGAGGTGGGGCCGCCGCGTTCCGTGGCTCCTCGGCGGAGCGGTCGCGGGCGCAGCGATCCTGATTCTCCTACCGCTTTCCCCTAACCTCGCAGTCTTGGTTGTGCTCTATTCCCTCGTAACGCTGACGATCAATTCCTCGCAGGCGGTGGGTGCCACGACGGTTGCGGACCGCGTTCCGCAAGATCGAATTGGACTCGCCTCTGCGCTTACCGGTGGTCTCGCCTACCTGGGAGCCGTCATCGGCGCACTCGTTGCAGGGACTCTGTTCAACCTCATCGGGCTAGCCGCCTACTTCCCGTTCGCCATCATCGTCGTGGTCGTTGCACTCATATTTTCACTTGTTGCTCGCGACAAGTCCACGAGAGACCTGGTCAAGACTCGACTGCACCTGAAGTCGTTCTTCCTCGCTTTCGTCTCTGCCTTGCGGGACACTGACTATCGGTTTGCGTGGATTGCGAAAGTGCTCCTGTATACCGGATATGCAATGGCCACCGGCTACGCCGTGTACATGCTCGAGAGCTACATCCGGCCGTTCATGAGTGCGTCGCAGGCCGCAGTCACCGCGCCATTGATCACCTTCGCAGGCTTCCCCTTCGCTCTGATCGGAATCGTCATCGTTGGTAGGTGGTCCGACAAAATCCGTCGGCGCAAGCCGTTCGTCATCGCTGCATCGGCCATTATGGCGGTCTCCTTCCTGGTGCCGTTCGTGTGGCCCACGCTCCCTGCCATGTTCATCCAGTCCATCATTATGAGCATCGGTTTTGGCGCGTTCATCGTTGTTGATCAGGCGCTCTTCATCGAGGTGCTGCCGAATCCCGATGCGGC
>OUNO010000101.1_pt2 | contig 17892 bp, 17 predicted proteins | sample 1779811 | NCBI WGS metagenome assembly OUNO01 (sample SAMEA3914804, study PRJEB12502) | metagenome | biome: forest; material: soil | place: Canada | collected 2010-06-25 | depth 0.3 m | reverse complement strand
GTAGCTCAGTTGGATAGAGCAGGGCTTTCCTAAAGCCAAGGTCGCAAGTTCGATTCTTGCTGGGGGCGCTACCTTCTCCTTCGAAGAAACAACTCAAAAACGGCCGCGGCCGTTGCACTTGCGGCACGAAGGCGGCGCTCGCGGATAGGGCGGAACGCGACGCCATAAGACGCTCTGGGACTTGGGCCGGGGCAACGGGTGGGCAACGGCCGTCCCCGGGCGATGCTATTTCGCGCAGGTAGTTCGGGCAGATTCCGGTCGCACTCCGGAATGCATGCCTTCTTTCACTATCGACGAATAACAACATTGAGAACGAGGCCGATCAGGCGCTAGTTGGCGAACGCTTCGAGCACCGTTTTCTGCGCTCCTGTTAGCTTGTAGTTTGGTTCAGGTTCGCGACCAACTCTTCGACCAAAGGACGACCACCCAGAATTTGAGCGGCAGTTCGGACGCACGCAACGAGGATGTCCGTTGATTCCGGATTTCGTCGCGCGACCTCTGCAACTAACGAACGCGCGCGCATGACTTCTCCAGCTAGCCCTAGTGCCAGAGCAAGATTTAACCACGCGGCTGGCTCTCGCGAGCACGTGACAGCCTTCGCCGCGGCCCAAACGCAGAGTGCCGCGTCGGCGTCGCACTTCGTGTATCCACGAAGCAGCAAGCACACCGCGACGAAATCGCCCTGCTCAATCGCTAGGGCACACTGTTCGCCGCCACCGAGGCCATCGCACTCTTTGCGGAGCGCTTGACAGCAGCTGACATAGTCACCGTGGAATTGGCCTCCTTCTTGGGCGCCGCTCAGATCGCCCCAGGCGAAGTCGGAAGCGAACGCAGCGAAAACGATCGCACGTTCAAGCGAACGGAGACGGTCTGCAGTCGATCGGACCTCTTTCTCGAAGTCGACTCTTGAGATCACAAACTGGGATCTCAAGTGCGGCCCACGGCGGGCGCCGATACGCGCCCTACGCTTTCACGGAGCACGGCGTGGCCATGCTCGCCGCGGTGCTGAACAGCCCGCGCGCAATCCAAGTGAGTATCGAAATTGTTCGCGCCTTCGTTCGACTGCGCGCGATGCTGGCCGGGAACGCAGAACTCGCGCGCAAGCTCACGGCGCTCGAAAAGAAGTACGACGCGCAGTTCAGGATCGTGTTTGATGCGATCCGCGATTTGATGGCGCTACCGGCGAAGCCGCGCCGACCGATCGGCTTCCGCCCGCGCTGACCGCGGTCCGAGACGCACTCGGCGGATCACCCGCGGTTGCGCCGGCGGTCTGCGCCACGGGCTCTATTCGGCTTCGGCCAACGCGGTGATCACGGCGATGGTCTCGGGCGGCAAAGCCCTGAGCTGGGCTCGTGAACTGATCTCGACCACCAACCGGCTGAGCTTGGAACCGCCCTGGGAATATGCAGTTGAGGGCGATTCGCTGGTCCTTGATGTCATGGGCACAAAGAGCAGGTTCGGTCTTCGCCGCGGCCCTGCGCGTGCCTGGTGAGCATGCAAGGGCGCTGATGCCCACCAGGGTCCCGATGTCGCGGGCTTGTTACTGGGCTCTTCGGCCTCGGCGTGCGAGAACTAAGCCGTGCTGCACGACGCTCACGCTTGCCCATGCTGTGGCCATCGGACGCTTGCTGAAAGGGCAGGCTTCGAGATCTGTCCGGTTTGCTTCTGGGAGGATGATGGGCAGGACGACGTCGATGCCCACGTCAATCGCGGCGGTCCCAACCGCGGCACGCTCTGGCAGGCGCGTGCGAACTTTTTGAAGTTCGGCGCGTGCGAAGAAGTGGCCAAGCAGCACGTCCGACGTCCGGCGGGGGACGAGCCCCAGGCTCGCCAGTGGTCTTTGCTCGGGGACGTGGCCGTCAAGCTGATCCCGTCGTCGGACGTGGCTCCGTGGAACCTTCTCCACGATGGCGCCGTGACCGGCATCGAACGTAGTGGCGACCGCGTGTCGATGGCTGTCGTCATCCCCTATTTACGAATACGCTTCCAGGAGCCGGGCACCGCCTTTCGGGTCGAGCTCTTGGAGTGCTCCGAAGTCGAGTACACTCCCTACGACGGGCGCGCGGTTTCGTCGTACGACGAGATCGTCAGGTCGAAGGCGGACATTGTGACGACGAAGAACGAAGACGGCGTGGTCGTGGTGTGGGGGAGCGCGGGCGTGCTGAGGCTCCGCTATGGAAACCTCGCGCTAAGGTTTGACCACGGGGCGCCGCTGGCGCTGGCGGCTCTCGACGAGTGCGCGCGAGCGTATTGGGACGAGTGGGAGCGCCGCGTCCCGGGGTCTGAAGTGAAGGAAGGGAACGCATGACGCCCGAGCAGCAGCGTGAGGTCTGGGGGATGCTCGACCGCGACCACTTGGCCCAGGTGGCTCGCAAGGGGCCCGAGCCAGTCTTCGCCACGATCAGTGGTGCCCATCTCTACGGCTTCGCTTCGCCGGACAGCGATGTCGATCTGCGTGGCGCGTTCTTGTTGACCGCGAAGGAGATGCTCGGCTTGCACCCGCCCGCCGAGACCATCACCATCGAAGACAAGACCACCATTGACCTCGACTGGGTGGCACACGATATCCGCAAGTTCGCGCGGTTGATGACGAACCACAACGGCTACGTCCTCGAACAACTCTTCTCGCCACTGGTCGTGCTCACCACACCAGCCCACCAGGAGTTGCTCGAGCTCGGTAGGGGCTGTGTAACCAGGCCGACCGTCCGGCACTACCAGGGATTCGCAAAGGGCCGACGCAAGCGTCTCGCCGAGCCCGAGCCCACGGTCAAGCACCTGCTTTACGCCTACCGCGTCTTACTCACCGGCGTGCACCTCATGCAGACCGGCGAGGTCGTCGCCAACATCCAAGTCCTCAACGAGCGATTTCGCTTCGCGGAGATTGACGAGCTGGTCGCTCGCAAGCGGACGGGCGCCGAGAAGATGGCGCTGGACGAGCGTGACCTCGATCGCCACAGCGATCTGCTGGACCGCTTGGAAACGAAGCTCCAGGAGGCGCACGACGCGAGCCAGCTTCCGGAGGAGCCGCCCTCGGCGACGGCGCTGCAAGACTTCGTGGTTCGCCTCCGGCTCGAGGCATCGCGTTCGGGGGCGGGCTGATGTTCCCGCTCGAGCAGCAAACCATCTTCCTCACCCTTGCCGGTAGCCAAGCGCACGGCACCGCGAGGGAGGGGTCGGACGTTGATTTTCGCGGTGTCTGCATTGCCCCGCTCTCGCTCAGGCTGTCGCTCTTCAACACCTTCGAGCAGTACGAGGGCGCGCTGCCGGGGCCGCTCGCCGAGAGCGTCGTTCCGAGTCTCGCGGGCCATCCGACTGCCTCGCGAGCCCTCGAGATCAAGACCGAGTGCGTCATCTTCGATGTGGCGAAATTCGTGGGGCTCTGCGCGGCCGCGAACCCAAACGCCCTCGAGATCCTATTTGCCGACGAGCAGGACTGGGTATTCGAGACGCCGGCGTGGCGACGTCTGCATGACGAACGCTACCGGTTTCTCACCAGGAAGGTGCAGCAGACCTTCCACGGCTACGCGATGGCGCAGCTCAAGAAGATCAAGACGCACCGCTCCTGGCTACTGAACCCGCCAACCAAGAAGCCCTCTCGCGGGGACTTCGGGTTGCCGGGCGCGGGCGGCACCCTCAGTTCCGACGACCAGAATCGCATTGAGCAAAGCATTGCCGACAAGATCCGCGGCTATGGCATCGACGCCATCGATATGCCCAAAGCCACGCGCATCGCCATTCAGGAGCGCCTCGATGCCTTCTACCGTGACGTGCTGTACGCATCCGACGAAGACCTCGACGAGCGCATGCGGGCCGTAGCGACTCACGCTCTCCAGTTGCCGCTTGACGTCGTGTCCGCGCTGAACGCGGAGAAGAAGTATCGGGCGGCCATGAAGCACTGGGACTCGTACCAGATCTGGAAGGAGCACCGAAACCCCGCGCGTGCAGAGTTGGAGTGCAAGTATGGCTACGACACCAAGCACGCCATGCACCTGATTCGCCTCATGCGCATGGGTCTGGAGGCCCTCGAAATCGGCGACCTCCGCGTTCGGCGTGACGACGCCCATGAGCTCTCGGCCATCCGCGACGGCGCGATGCCTTTCGATGAGCTACTCGCGGCGGCCACCGCGCTGCAGAAGTCCATGGAGCGGGCCGCTGGGATGACGAAGCTGCCCGGTGACGTCGATCACAAGGGCGTGGATGCGCTGCTCGGGGACGTGCTGAGGCTGCCATGAAGAAGATCGCATGACGATGCCGTTTGGATTCGCATCAAGGCTCACCCCGAGTTCTGTGGACCTGTAAGAAGAGCCCGTGGCGATCACGGCGCTCGGCAAGCCTGGAGTGAGTCAGGCCTCAACCAAGCATTCCAGCGCGCTCAGGAGCGCGCTGGGCGTTAGCGATTGGACCTTCCACGACTTGCGGCATTTCTTCATGACGGAGCGTTTCCGGAACGGGGCGGGCGCCGCGGCATCCAATAGCTCGCGGGCATGCCGACCTCGCGACCACGCAGCGCTACGCCGATCTCGATGCGAACAACCTACGCAGCGCGATCCAGCGCATTGATGGCAATAGCGTGGAAACGGCTCTCGGCGATGGCGCCAAGAAGCCGTAACGAGTTGCTCGAAAGCTGAGCGTTTCTGCTGTCGTACGGGAAAGCCACGCCCCGCGTCTTGTGCCTCTTCCTAAAGCCAAGTTCGCGAGTTCGATTCTTGCTGGGGTCGCCCGGGGTCGCCCAGGGTCGCCTGTGGCACGTGCGGACGCGACTCGCTAGAATCTGACCATGGTCGCCGCAACGTCGCTGTTTCCGCTTCAAGCGCCCCGCGTCGAGGACGAGCAACGGATCCTGCTTTCGAACGTACCGTGGGCGGCCTACGAGGCGCTGCGCGATGGGATCGAGAGCGCATCGGTACGGATGACCTATCTGGAGGGGTGGCTAGAGATCATGAGTCCTTCACGCGGACACGAGGTTACGAAAAAACAGATCGCACGGCTGCTCCAGCTGTTTTGCTTGGAGCGCGATATCCCGCTCTTTGGCTATGGCTCGACCACGTTCCGGAAGAAGGAAGAAGAGCGTGGGCTCGAGGCGGACGAGTGCTACGCGCGCGGGGAGGACAAGCCGATCCCGGACTTTGCGCTCGAGGTCGTGGCCACGCGCGGCTCGCTCGACAAGCTCGAGGTGTATCGAGGGCTCGGCATCCGCGAAGTTTGGGTGTTCGAGGCGGGTGCGTTCAGTATCTTGACCCTGCGCGGCGACCACTACGAGGCGATTCCGGCGAGCGAAGTGCTGCCCGAGCCGGAGCTCGCGCGCATCGCGTACTTTACGGAGCAGCCCGATCAGCACGCGGCGCTGCGTGCGTTCCGGGACGAGCTACGCAACGTGCCGTGATCTATCACTGAACAGGTCGCTCGGCTCAGTGTGCTGCGGTCTTCGAAAAGAGGAGCAGCACCACGACGCCCGCCGTGATGAGCGAAAGGCCGATCAGGGCGGCCGCGTCGAGGCGCTGTCGATAGACGAGCCAGGCGATGAGGGTGATCGACGACACACCGGCGCCCGACCAAATCGCATACGCGACCCCGACGGGAATCGCTCGCAAGGTGAGCGAGAGGAAGTACAGGGCGGAGCCGTAGCCGACGAGCACCAAGACGGAAGGCACGGGGCGCGTGAAGCCGTTCGATGCTTTCAGCGCGGAGGTGGCGGTCACTTCGGAGATGATGGCGATGGCGAGAAAGAGATATTTCATCGTTGCCTCAAGCGCGCTTGCTGGGCTCTTCGTCGTGTTGCGCAAGGGCGTCGGTGATTTCATACCAATCCGCTTTCGATGCGACATGGGCGTGAAACGCGATCCGGAGCTCGGGCGCGCCGTCGAGCGTGCCCGCGGCGAGATGCATGAAGCGCGGACGGCGCGAAGTCAGGTTCCCGAGCGTCGCCCCGCAGCGCGTGCAGAAGAGGCGCCGACCGTGGTCGGATGACGCATGCTCCGCGATCTGTTCGGTGCCAGCGGTCCAGTGAAAGTTAGCCTGGTCGACCAGCGCCCAGACTCCAAATGCGCTTCCCGTCGCCTTGCGACAGCGCGAGCAGTGACAAGCCAACGTCAGCCTCGGTTCCGAGTCGAACGCATAGCGAACCGCTCCGCACAAACAGCTCCCCGAAAACCGGCCCCGCTCGTCCATGGCTCGATCATGGTAGCGGCGTGCTCGGGCGAGCGCCAGAGGGCGCTGTCACGCCGGCGCTCGCTGGTTCATGCCCTCGCAGAGTAGGGATCCCTCGTCGGAGCGCCCAGGGCGAGCTAGAACGAGCCCGTGAAGCGGGCGTGTGTCGTCGGGAGCTCGGACGGGATTGGGTTTGCGACAGCGCAGGCCCTGCTCGCGGAAGGCTGGGAGGTGGTGGGGGTGTCGCGTGGCGCAAGTGCGCTTTCGCACGCGCACTACACTCATCTCATTGCTGACGTCACCAGCGACGACTATCGCCGGCTCCTCCGCGAGCGGTCCGCCGAGCCCTTCCAGGCGGTGATCTACTGCGCGGGAATTGGAGAAGCGCTTACGCTCGACGATCTCTCGCGAGATCTGCGCGTGCTCGAGGTGAATCTGATGGCTGCCGTGTCGACAGCAGCGATCGTGCTCCCCGGGATGATCGCCGCGAGACGGGGTAGCCTGATCGTGCTTTCGAGTCTGGCGGACGTCCTCGTCTCGAGCGAGTACCCGAGCTACGGCGCGTCCAAGGCCGCTCTCTCGTCGTACTTCGATGGGATCGGCACCGCCTTGCGTTCGTCCGGCGTAGCCGTCAGCTACATTCGCTTTGGATTCGTCGACACCAAGCTGGCGAAGGCCCGGACCCGCCCCCTCATGGTGTCGCGTCAGGTTGCGGCGGGCGTTGTCCTGCGAACACTGCGCACGGGACAACGCCGCGTCAGCTTTCCCGTTCGCATGGCGCTGCTCGTGAACGTCCTACGCTTTTTTCAGAGCGTGAAGCGACTCTTCGGATGAATGCCTGCAGCTGGCTCTGGCCGCCTGCGCGCTCGCACAGCAGGCTCACAATGCGACGCGAATCGATTCAGTTCGACGCTCTGAGCTCGCTGACCGTGAGCAGCACGTCCGTGTGGTGGTGGCCGGTTTGGGCGGTGAAGAGGCTGCCTCGCGCCACGATGTGCTTACCCATGAGCGGGCGATATTTGTCGTAAGCGCGCGCAGCCGGATTGAAGACGAGCTGCATTCGCAAGAGCCCGAGTCGCGCAGCCTGGGAAGAGTCCCCGTTGTCTTCGGTGCACGCTTGTCGATCGAGGTGCAACAGCCAGGTCGTCTCCTTCGCGTCGCCGCGCTCGATGCTCTCGTAGTTGGGTGGCCCCGCATAGTCGCGCCGCTCGAGCACGCCAGTGAGCTCGACGAGGGCGGGCTCATAGGGCAGGCACGTGCTCGCCGCGGAGGCCGCGTTCTGGGATTCGGGAACAAAGGCGAGCGGTACCTGTACTCGCCGTGCTTCAGCCGACGGCGCGAATCGACTCGCGCGTATCACGGCGTCGATGCAGGCAGCCATCGGTGCTGGCAGCTCCGTCAGCGCAACCGGTGACGCCTCTCCGGACGGCTGGATCGTGAACGTAGCGACTCCACGATAGGCTCCGGGAGCGCGAGCGAGTTGCTCTTGGAAGCAAAGCCTGAATGGCTCTCGCATTTGCGCGACGACCCTTGCAACCTCATTTGAAGAACTGGCCTCGGCTGCACGCTCTTCATCCGCAAGCTCGCTCCGCACAGCTTCACGGTGAGTCACAGCGGTCAGATCGCTCGCGGTGACGATGCCATCGAGTAACCGAAGGGCGGCCTTGCGGCGCGCTAACGGCGCTGACTTGTCGTCGGCAGTGGCAAAAGCAAACGCTACGTGCTCCGGAGCGCCAACGCACTGCATAGCGTCGAGGATTCGTGTGAGCAGCTCGGTCCGCCATTCTTCCAACTGCGCCTGCAACTGCGCCGGGGTCGGCTGCAACCCAGCGGCCGTGTTTGCGGCCACGACGCGCGGGCGCGACGCTTCCAGCCAAGACCTGTCGATGAGCTCGCTCGCCAGGCGGGTGAGCTCCGCTCCGACGGCCACCCGCCGCGCCGGGGCACTCTGCGCCACGATGTCGCGTACCTTTTGCGCGAAGAATCGATCCTCGGTGCGCAACTCTCGGAGCGGAGACGCCTGGCCTGCTTGGGGACTGGCTGCCGGTGTCTGCTGCGCGTCCACGCTCGATTTGGACGGCACTGGCGCGCATTGCAAAGAGACAAGTGCAAGGAGAATGGCGGTCGGCTTCAAGCAGCAGAAAGGTAGCGAAGCTGCGTGCCTTGCACAACGCCCCGTACGAGGGCGAGACCCAAGCGCCGCAGCCCTACGCCGATGCGGCCTGACGAGGCCGCGAACGCGAGGCCCAAATCGTGAAGCCGAGCGCGGCGAGACAGCTGGCGTAGCCCAGCATCTTCACGGCGGTAAGGACGCCGGCGAGCGACGCGACAGCGCTACTTTCGTGAGGAAAGGTCGCGAGCAGGGTACCGCAGGCGACGTTCTCGGCGTAGTCGAGCGCGAGAGTGAACCACGGCAGCCAGCGGAGACGGCCACTCAACCAGGCGCTGAAGAACAGCGCTAACGTGAGTGGAAATAGAATATCGAAGCTGAGCAGTAGGATGCCGTACTGATGTCGACCGCTCTCGCCTAGCAGCGCCAGTGCGCGATGGGCCCGCGCCGGATCCGGCAGAGGCAACATGTCGAGGATCCCGAGACCGCCGGTGATGCGGCGGAAGTACGGCACCGAGCCCACGAAATCGAAGCTATTTTCGACGATGAACGCGCTGAGCGCCAGCGTCGTCAGGGCGGCGCGTTTCATGCGGCCTCCAGGCGCGCCAAGCTGTAAGGGAGTCCGGTCGCGATCGAGGGGTACTTCAACGTGAAGCCCGTCGCCAGAAGCGCAGACGGATCGGTCGGCAGGTCGCGCGAGAACGACGAGGCGGCCACACTACCGGCGATGATCGACGCGAGCCAGCGCGGCACGGCCTTGGGCGGGGGCGCGTGCAAGAGCCGCGCTCCCAGCTCGAGCAGCTCGCGTTGCGTCGTGTCGCGTCCATCGGTGAGGATCCAGGGGTGTGCCCTCAGGCTTTCACTGCTCAGGCCCGCCAAGTGCACGAGCGCGCGCGCTGCGTCCTCGACGTGGATGAGAGGCATCCGGTTCGAGCCGTCGCCGACGACGGGCAATTTGCCCTTCGCTAGCCGCGGGAACAAGGTCGACGCGAACGCCTTACCCGGTCCATACACGGTCCCGAGGTGCATCGAGGCGAACGGTCGCTTCGATGCCAGCAGCTCGGCGCGCACACTGAGACCAATGCGCCCGAAGCCCTGGGGATGCTCAGTGAAATGCGAGCGGTGGCTGATCAGCCCGCGCTCGAAATCGTCGGTGCCGCTCACCGAGAACAGCAGCGCGTCCCGCGGCAGCGCCTCCAGGATGCGGCGCGTGATCGCGACGCGGGAGCGCGCGACTTCGGCCAGCGCGGACTGCGTCAGGCGCACGGGCAATGCAGGCTGAACGAGGTCGATGACGACCTTGGCCGCTAGGATCTGCGGCGGCGCCGTGACGATCACGCCGCGTCGACGCAGGGCCTGGGCCTGAGCCTCGGAGCGCGCCCAAGCGCCGACCGAGAGACCTGCGGCGAGCGCTTCGGCGACCACTGCCTCGCCGACGAACCCAGTGGCGCCGAGCACGAAAACATCGATTGGATTGGTGAGCATTTGCTAACTCCTATGACAAAAAAAAAGACCGAAACTAGGCTTTGAGCATTCTGAGTGCGAGCGCTTGCAGCTGGGGTGCGGCGTCGACCGCGCGACCGCGCCATTCGTCGAAGGCGTGCATGCGAGCGAACTGCCCGAGCAGACCCCAGAAACCCGCGACGAGCAGCTTTCTGTCGATGTCAGGCGTAGCGCCTGCCTCTGCAAAGAACGCCGAGGTGAGGCCGAGCAACGAATGGCGGCGGGTGGCCGCAGAGACGTGCGGCCAATAGCGGCGCAGCTCTTCGTTGACGAATAGCACCGCCTCCGGCGATTCGTCGAGCAGCTCGAGGACGCGGGTGATCAGACGCCCGAGCCGCGCCTGGAAGCTGCCGCCTTCGGCGAGGGCGCTCTTGGCTTCACGCACCAAGCGCAGGTAGCAGCGCTCGAACAGGTGCAGGGCGAGCGCCTCTTTGTTTTCGAAGTACTTGAAGAGCACCGGGTTCGTGAAACCGGCCTCGGCCGCCACCGCGCGAATGCTGGACTCACGCACGCCATCGCGCGCGAACAGCTTCAGCGCGGCCTTGAGCAGCTCTTGTTTGGACGGCGGGTCCGTCGCTTCGACGTAGAAGGGCAGCGCTGCGGTCACGAGCTATAGTTAGCGCTTGCTCACTCACCGTGCAAGCGATTTTTTTGCGCCCTACCGCCAGCGTGCTTCGCCCGCTAGCCGCTGGCCTTCAGTACCTCGTAGTGCATCTTCGTGGCCCCAGATTCATAGGCCAAGCTCTTCTTGAGCCGAAGGCGGGTGCGCTGCTTCGAATCCGTAAACAGTGGCTGCCCCGCGCCGAGGATGATCGGACAGATGTCCAAATGAATTTCGTCGAGCAGCCCTTGCTGCAGGAATGAGCGGGCCAAACGCACGCCGCCGTAGACTAAGAGGGTGCCGTCGGTCTCTCGTTTCAGGTGTTGTACGTCGCGGGACAGTGCCTGATCATTTTCGACGACGTGCACCTGGGCATTGCGCCAGTCGACCGACATGTCCTTGTGGCTGTACACGACCTTGCGGACCTGGTTCATGAGGCGACCGATCTCTCGCATGGGCGGCTCGCAGTGTTCGTCATGCTCGGCCTTCTTCCAATAGCCAGACATCTCCGTGCAAGCGCCTTTACCCAACAGGACTGCACTGGCTTGCTCGAGCCGCAGCTTGTGGTCTTGAATGAGTGGCTCATCCTTGGCGATCCAATCGAGGTCGCCTCCACTCACCATGCCGTCCACCGAGATCATCATTTGAAGAATGATACGCGCCATGGCTTTTTGCCGCCTTTCTGGGCTGCTTCCGAAGCAGTCGGGATGCACTGCGGCGCCGTCGTGACGCCTGCGTCACGAGCCAATGCACGAATTGGGCCTCTAGCGCTGCAGGCGGTTCGCAGCGATCTCGGCCCAATCCGCAAGCCGTCGCCCTATCGCTGAACCCAATCGTAAGCCGGTAAACCGACTGTCCTGAGGCACGCGTTCTTGCCCCATGGGACAACGTGCGCAGCCTCGTTCGACGCGATCAGCTAGGCCGTGCAACCGGCACGAACAGCGCGCGGAACGAGTCGCGATACGCAAAGCCGAGGTACGCCTCGAGAATCACGAGCAGCACGGCGAGGGGCAGCCCGTGCGGCATGAGCAGCGCATGCACGAAGAAGATGTTGACGATGACGGGCGCGATCAAGATCAACGCCAGCGGCACGAAGCGGCCGGAGAGCAGCAGTGCGCCCACGACGATCTCGGTCGCTTTGATCAATTGAAATAGGTAGCCCGACTTGAACAGGCCGCCCATGAACGCCGCCGCGGCTTCCGAGGGGGGTGGGGTTTGGGCCGGCATGGGCACGACCCCGAACGCCATCAGCATGCCGAAAATCCCGGAACCCAAAAAGATCAGCCCCAGCACGACTCGGGCAACGACGGGGAGATAGCGGAGCACGGTAGATTTCGACGTCATGTTGATTGATTCTCCGTGTACCAGATCTCACTCCGCGGCGGGCGGCGCCTCCGGAGGCTGCACGACCTCGCTGAGTGGCGTCAACCCCTGACTGGTCAGGTAGTCGCGGTACACGGCCTGGCGGCGCGCGCGCTCTTCGTCGCTGATGGGCACGCTCGCGGCCGGGTCGTCATCGGTCGCAGTCGCCTCGCCGTTGTCGATCTCGCGTACCGCTCGTAGGGCCAGTGCGCCGTTGGCTTCGCGCGTCGTTTCGCGGGCGTACACGCCGCGCGCGAGGCTCGTGTCGATCACGACGTGCTCCGGACCTGGCGAGAGCAGCACGTCGTCGCGCAGGCGCACCGAGTTGAGCACGCGCGCGGGGATGTCTCGCACGTGCACGCGGCCGGTTCGGTCGGCCTCGTACAGGCCCGCCGCAGCGAGCCCGAGGGCCATCAAGAGCACGGCTGGCCAGCGGCTGTGCACGCCAGCAATGCGAATTTTCTCGTCGTCACCCTCGAATACGCGAGGCGCCGGCTGGGCGACGAACGCGGGCGCGGGGTTCGACTTGCTGTACACGGGTGGGGTCGATTCGATGGCCATGCGTGCCTCACTTTCTGGGAGCGGGATCGCGACGCTGCTGCGCTGCGCGAGGTAGCCACTCAGTGCGTCTGCCAGCTCCGTCATCGTTTGGTAGCGCGCGTCCGCCTTCTTCTCGAGGCAGCGCGCGACGATCGCTTCGAGCTCGGGGTCGAACGCGACGTCCGGTCGCGCGTCGTGGAGTGATTTCGGGGGCGCGCTCAGTACGTGGCTCAGCACCTCGACGATGCTCGCGCCGTCGAAGGGCAGCGCATCGGTCAGCAAGTGGTGGAGGACGACGCCGAGCGACCACACGTCGGTGCGGAAGTCGATGCTCTGCGGCGTGGTGATCTGCTCGGGGGACATGTAACAAGGCGAGCCAATGCTGTCCTGCGGACCGGTCATGTTCTTCCCGCGCGACGAGCCGAATTGCTTGGCGAGCCCGAAATCCAGCACCTTCACGACGTCCCTACCCGGCCCACCCGACCACAAGAACAGGTTCTCCGGCTTGATGTCTCGGTGCACGATGCCGAGCCCATGCGCCTCGGCGAGCGGCTCGCAGACTTGCAGGGCATAGCGAGCTGCTGTCTCTGCGGGCAGCGGTCCATCGCGATCGACGAGCGCGCCGAGGTCGACGCCTTCCAGGTGCTCCATGACCAAGTACGGGCGACCGGAATCGAGCTGACCTACGTCCATGACGCGGACCACGTGCTCGCTTCGCAGCGCCGCGAGCGCGCGGCCTTCGTTCAAGAAGCGCTCGACGACGGAAGACTTGCCAACCAAAGCGTGGCGCAGGAACTTGATGGCGACGGTTTGCTCGAGCTGTGCATGGCGACCCAGGCACACGATGCCCATACCGCCCTCTGCGAAGATGCGCTCCAGCACATAGCGCCCGCCGATCAGCTCACCTGCGGGCACCGGCAGCTCCGTCTCCGGTCCGTCGTCGACCTCGTCGGTCCCGGAGGAACGCACGTCGGGCTCGGAAGGCGAGGCAGCGCGCTCGCCGATGCGCGGCGGAACCTCACGCATACCCGTGCTCACGAGCGGTTCAGAGGCGGCTAAGGTCGGTGCAAAAGCTTTCACGTTGAGTCAGTGTGCGAGACGCGTGCCGAGCGCCGCGATCGCAAATTCCAGCCCCGGGGGGCCATTTCAGGGCCAAAATCGCGTGCTGACCTGGGAGGGCGGTGCAAACCGACACAGACTTATTGTCACAGGGGCCGCACGGCCGGCGCGCTTCGGCGCGTCGTCGGAGGTCCGTCGGAAACCGCTCCTGAGCAGCGGCTCGACGGCAAGCCGCTCAGCCGATCGCGTGCGCCGCGCGCAGCTCGCCGAGCAGCGCGCTCGGCGTCACGCCGGAGATGGCGCGAAATTCGGCGATCAAGTGCGCTTGATCGTAGTAGCCGGAGGCGACGGCGATGTTCGTCCAGCTGGCGTGGCTTGCCTCGCGGGCGGCGCGCAGCGCGTGCCGGAAGCGCGTGAGCTTGGCGAACGTCTTGGGACTGATGCCCGTGGTTTCACGGAACAAGCGACGCAGGTGACGCTCGCTGACACCGAGGTCGACAGCCACGGCGTTCACGGGCGCGCTCGTCAGTCGGTCGGCGGCTGCGAGGACGAGCTGCGTGTGCGCGCACTCACCGCTCGCTCTCGCGTAGCGCTCGCCGATCGCGCTTTCCAAGATGCTGGCGGCTGCGAGCGTGTCGCGCGCACCGGCCAAGCGCTCGCTCAGACGCCGCGTCGTGGCGCTGTCCCACAGATCCTCGAGCGCGACGATGCGCCCGGCAATGGCGCTCGCCGGCACGCCGAGCACCGCCTCTGTCGAGCCCAGGCGCAGGCGCGCGGTGATGAAGCGCTGCCCGCGGCGCAGCCGCTTGCGAACCACCGCGTGTCGCCCGCCCATGGCGTGGACGTCGAGGCCATTCGGTGTCGACAGCCCGAAGCGCACGACCAGGTGCACCTCGGGGCGCGGCAGCGCGACGCCCAGCGTGTCGCAATCGCGCTCATCCACGGACAGCGCTGCCACGGCCGACATGAGCTAATTGTGCGAGCGCCCACCCGGCGGCGCAAGCTTTGGAGAAGGATGTCCGTTTCTTCCAATCCGCCGGGAACCGCGGTTGCTACGTTTCGAGGATGAAAATCCTCGTCACCGGAGCGACCGGAAAGGTCGGCAGCCGAGTCGCCAAAGATCTTGCCCAGCGCGGCCATCAGATCCGCGCCCTAGTGCGCGATTTGCCGCGCGCCGCCGAGCTGCTCGGAAATCGCATCGAGCTGGCCCGGGGCGATCTGCTCGACCTCGAGTCGCTGGCCGTCGCAGTGCGCGGCATCGACGCCGTGGTCCATTGCGCCGCGTTCTTCCGTGGTGCCACCGCCGAACAGGCGCACGCAACCAATGATCTGGGCACCCAGCACCTGGCCAACGCCGCGCGGGCCGCCGCCGTGAAGCGCTTCGTCTTCACCAGCACCGGCTTGGTCTACGGCCCGAGTGGCGGCCGCGCCGTGAATGAGGACGCGCCCTGCGCGCCGATCGATGGCTATCCGTTGAGCAAGCTCGCCGCCGAGCGCTTCCTGCTCGGGCTGGAAGGGCTCGACGTGCGCATTTTGCGGCTACCGTTCGTCTATGGCGACGGCGATGCGCACATCGCAGAGGCCGTGCCGATGATGACCGGCTTCCCGCCCGCGCAACGCATGTCGATCGCCCACCACGCCGACGTCGCGCAAGCCGTCGCGCTGGTGCTCGATGCGGCGTCGCCCGCGCATCGAATCTACAACGTGGTCGACGACGAAGCGCCCGACCTGAGCACGGTCTTCGCATCGGTCGGTGCGCCGCCGCCCGACGGCTCGAACGCGGAACGCGCGCGCGCTTTCGACTCGCTGATGGACGGCGGTCGTCTGCGCGAGGACCTCGGCTTCAAAGCCAAGTTCCCGCGCCTGGCAGACGCGGTCGCCGCGGGGGCGTAGTCGACCGAGCTGTGCTATCGACCGGGCCGCCCCGCGTCGCCATGCCCAGCTCCTCTCGCCCTCCCCGTCCGCCCTCCGTGCTCAGTCACGAGCAGGGGGAACAGGTGCTGCGCTACTGGTTGGCTGCGCTGCGCTTGGAAGAGGCGCTCCAAGTGCGGCCCCAGGCGCGGCGAGCGACGCACGCGACCGTGCTGCCGCGTTTGGAGCAGCCCACGCCGGGCCAGGACTACTTCAAGCTGCCGCTCGATGCGGGGCTGGCGCAGTTGCTGGGCAAGCAGACGCAGCTCAAGCGCGCCTTCGATGGCGAGCTGTGCGGCTTCTTCGAGACCTGGCTCGACGGGCAATACCGACGCAGCGAAGACGAGGGCGAGCTCTCGCATTTGCTCTGTTTTCCCGTGGTGCATTTGCCCAAGGGGGAGCTCGCGGGGCTGGTGCGCTGCGGAGTGCGGCTCCGCTTTGCGAGCGGCGAAAACCAGGTCTTTCGCGTGCCGACGCGGGCCGAGCGGCAGCGCAAGGTGTACCCCTTGCCGCCCGACCTAGCGCGCCTGACGCGGGCGCCCAAGGTCGAGTCGGCGTGGCCCTTTTTCATCGATACGCGCTTGCTCCGGCAACCGCTGGGCGTCCCGGGCGAGAGCATCGACGCTTTGTTCGAAGCGCTGCGCGGCTCGATCGACCCGAGCGAGCAACAGATGCTCGCGCTGCTCACCACGACGCTCGAGCTTTCGGCCACGCGCACGGCGGAGCCGGAGAGCGTGGAAGCGCGCGCCGCGCGGCTCAAGGCGAGCGTCGCGGCGGAGAGCTGCGAGCTCGAAGCGTGGCTCGCTCGGCTCACAGCGGCCATGCGGCGCTTGCTGGAGCAGAGCAGCTCGCGCGCTCAGGTGTACGCGGTGGGCATCGTGGTCGATGGCACGCAGGCCAAGACCACGTGGCACCTGCAGCGCGAGATCAATGCGCTCCTCAACGGTGATGGCGGCGCAGAGTGGAAGGTGGACTCGCCGCTCGGCGCGTACCTGACCGGGCGCGCGCAGGTTGCCGGCGAAGCGCCGCAACGCGCGCTCTTTCCGGGGCCTGGCCTGATGCCGAGCCAGCGCGCTGCAGCGGAGCACTTCTGGGGCTCGAGCCTGACGGCCGTGCAAGGCCCGCCCGGCACCGGCAAAACCAGCCTGATCCTGCATTTGTGCGCCGAAGCGGTGCTGCGCCAAGTGGAGCCGCTCGTCGATGGCGGGCGCATGGGCAGCGAGCTGTTTTTGATCGCCAGCAGCAACAACCGCGCGGTCGACAACGTGATCGAGCCGCTGTCGGGCGGCGAGCTGCCACTCGCGTTGCGCGCGGGCAGCCGCCAAGCCTGTGAGCAACAGTTGGCGGCCGGCCTGCGCAGCACTCTGGCCTGGTTGAAGCGCGCCGAGGGCACGGGCATGGGCGAGCGCATGGGGCGGCTGGCGCACGCCAGCGAGCAGTTCAAGAGTCTGCGCGCGCAGTTGGAGAGCGTGCTCGCGCCGCGGCGCGCAGCCCTGGAGCGCATGGCCGAGCGCGCACGGTTGGAACGCGATCTCGAATTCCTCAGCACGCCCAGCGCAGAGGCGACCGCGCCCGGCGGCTTGAGCCTGTTGGGCGTGAGCACCGCGCAGGGCAAGGCCATCATGGCGGCGCTCAATCCGCTCGAGAAGCGGCTGCAAGCGCTGAGCAAGCTGTGCGAGGTGGCACCGGGGCACGCGCCCGTGCAGGCCTTGCATCGCCACTTCAAGCGCACCAAATCGCATGATTTGCCGGGCTTCGAGCGCGCGCTGGAGAGCGCGGGCCTGAGCCTCGAATTGCCGTTGCCTCCGCCGCCCTTGGTGTCTGCGGGGGCGGAGCAGCAAATGGAGCGCTGGGAAGAGGCGAGCGAGCTGTGCCTGACGCGGCTGGGCGAGCTGCGCGCGGGCTTCGAACGCGCGGCGCTGCGCGTGCAACGGGCCGAACAACGCCAGCGCTTGCGCGCCGAGCTCGACGCTTTGGGTGCCGAAACCGAGCCCGTGCCGGAAACACCGGATCACGAGCCGCTCTCGCGCGCGCTGTTCGACGCAGCCGTGGCCGTGCGTGAAGCGTGGGCGGCCCAGCAAGCGGCGGAGCTGAGCAAAGCCGTGGCGACGGCGCTGCGCACGGTCGAGCAAGAGCGCTCGCTGCGGCCACTGTTTCGCAACGATGCTGACGCGGCGCGCTGGCTGTGCCGCTTGTTCAACATCTTCGGCTCGACCCTGCTCTCGCTCGGCAATTGCTTCTCCGCGGACGAAGCCAGCGTGGCGCGGCTGGTGATCGACGAGGCCGGCCAGTGCCACCCCGCGCACGCCGTTTCCGCGCTGGTGCGCGCCGAGTCGGCCCTGATCATCGGTGACGTGCACCAGCTCGCGCCCGTGATCGAGCTGGGCGCGGATGATGAAGCGCGCTTATTGCGGGCCTGCAAGCTCGAGTCGCTAGCAGAGCAGCTGGCCCCGTACCGCGTGCATGCCGACGCACAGGTGTCCACGCAATCGCTCGCCGACCGCGCCGTGGCTCGGCGCTTGGGCTTGGTGGACCATTTCCGCTGCCAGCCCGAAATCATCGCCCTGTCCGACGCGCTGTGCCGCTACGGGCTCAGCGTGCACACCGTGCGCGCGGACCGCGCCGCGCAGGCCGCGTATTTGACGCACCCCGTGGCGCT
>OUNO010015315.1_pt1 | contig 17921 bp, 22 predicted proteins | sample 1779811 | NCBI WGS metagenome assembly OUNO01 (sample SAMEA3914804, study PRJEB12502) | metagenome | biome: forest; material: soil | place: Canada | collected 2010-06-25 | depth 0.3 m | reverse complement strand
GCCCTCGCCAACGAGCTCGCGCCCGAGCACCTCCAGCTGATCGGCGCCGACGTCGAGGCCCTCGCGCCCGGGGTCCGCGCCGCCGGCTGCCTGTTCGTCGGCCCCGACAGCGCGACTGCCTTCGGCGACTACGTCGCCGGCTCCAACCACGTCCTGCCGACGGCCGGTGCCGCGCGCTTCGCCTCGGCGCTCTCGCCGCGGCACTTCCGCCGCCGCATGAGCGAGGTGCGGGTGGGGGAGGGTGCCGTCAAGCTCGCGGCCGCAGGTGCGCCGATCGCCCGCGCGGAGGGCTTCGAGGTGCACGCGGAGTCGATGGAGGCGCGAGTACGGGAGAATCCCCGATCATGAGCCGCGAGGCGACCATCGAGCGCAAGACAGCCGAGACCGACGTCCGCCTGACGCTGGGCCTGGACGGCAGCGGCGCGGGCACCCGCGACACGGGCGTCGGCTTCCTCGACCACATGCTCGACCTCCTCGCCCGCCACGGTCGACTCGACCTCGACGTCACGGTCACGGGCGATCTGCAGACGGGCGCCCACCACACCGCCGAGGACACCGCCATCGTGCTCGGCCAGGCGCTCGACACGGCCCTCGGACAGCGTGTCGGAATCGTCCGCTACGGCTCCGCCAGCGTGCCGATGGACGAGGCGCGGGCGAGCTGTGCGGTGGACATCTCGGGACGGCCGTTCACCCTCTTCGAGGCCGACCTCCCGGCCGGTTCGACCGGCGGCTTCGACCACGAGCTGACCGAGGAGTTCTTTCGGGCCCTCGCCAACAGCGCCAAGCTGACGCTGCACCTGCGCGTCGAGGCGGGCAGCAACGCCCACCACATGATCGAGGCGGTCTTCAAGGCTTTCGCGCGCGCGCTGCGGGCGGCCGTCGCGATCGACCCGGGGGAGACCGGCGTGCCGAGCACGAAGGGGACGCTCACGTGATGGCCCCGCTCGTCGAGGAGCCCGTCGAGATCGCCGTGCTCGACTACGGCATGGGCAACCGCCGCTCGGTCGAGAAGGCGCTCGAGCACGTCGGCGCACGCCCGATCGTCAGCAGCGACGCCGCCATCCTGCGCGCAGCCGCCGGGCTGGTCCTACCGGGCGTCGGCGCATTCCCGCGGGCGATGGAGAACCTGCGCGCGCTCGGCCTCGACGAGCTGGTGCGCGAGCGCGTCGCCTGCGGCACGCCGGTCCTCGGCGTCTGCCTGGGTATGCAGCTCGCGTTCGACGGCTCGGAGGAGCTCGGCGGCGCCCGCGGGCTCGGCATCGTCCCCGGCGAGGTCCGCGCGCTGCGCGCCGACGGCCTGAAGCTGCCCCACATCGGCTGGAACGAGGTCAGCTTCCGCGCGCCCGAGTCGCGACTCGTCGCCGACCTGCCCTCGCGCTGCGCCTTCTACCACGTGCACTCCTACGCGCCCGTGGCCGACGTGCCGGAGGACGTCCTCGGCACGGCCGAGTACGGCGCTCCGTTCGTCACAGCCGTCGAGCACGGCAGCTTCTACGGCGTCCAGTTCCACCCCGAGAAGTCCTCGGCGGCCGGCCTGCGCCTGCTCGCGAACTTCGCCCGGATCTGCGCGGCCGCGGCGGCGCCTGCCGGTCTGCGGCCGGTCGCCGGGTGAGGCTCTACCCGGCGATAGACATCCTCGGCGGAAACGCCGTCCGGCTGGTGCGGGGCGACTTCGCAGCAAAGAAGGTCTACGACGAGGATCCCGTGTCGGCCGCGCTCGGCTGGGCACGCGCGGGGGCGCGCTTCCTCCACGTCGTCGACCTCGACGGCGCCAAGAGCGGCGAGCCCGTCAACATCGAGCAGCTGCGCCGGATCGCGCGGGAGGCCGGCGTGCCCGTCCAGTACGGCGGCGGCCTGCGCTCGGCGGCCGCCGTCGAGCAGGCGCTGGACGCCGGCGCCGCCCGGGTCATCCTCGGCACGGCCGCGTTCACCGACCCGGACCTGCTCGCCGAGGTGCTAGCCGCCCACGACGCCGACCGTATCCTCGTCGGCGTCGACGTCCGCGGCGGCTGTGTCGCGACGCACGGCTGGGAGCAGACGACCGAGTTGCGGGCCCGCGACGCCTTCGCCGGCCTGCGCGAGCGCGGCGTGCGTCACTTCGTCTTCACCAACATCGACCACGATGGGATGCTCGACGGCGCCAATCGCGACGAGGTCGCCTGGGTGGCCGGCGCGACCGGCGAGGGCAGCCTGATCTTCTCGGGCGGCATCGGCACGCTCGAGGACCTGCGCGCCCTGGCGGCGTTGCGCGCCGAGCTCGACCTCACCCACCTCGACGGCGTCATCGTCGGCACGGCTCTCTACGAGCAGCGCTTCACGATCGCCCAGGCTCATGAGGCGCTCGCGACCTGAAGCGACCACCCGGGAGAGCGCCCGAGGCCTCATCGGCCGGACCGGCGAGCCCGCGGCGAAGAGATACCGTTGGCCGCGTGCACTACAAGCGCGTCATCCCGTGCCTTGACGTCGACGCCGGGCGGGTCGTCAAGGGCGTCGAATTCGTCGACATCCGCGACGCCGGCGACCCGGTCGAGCTCGCCTCCCACTACGACCGCGAGGGCGCCGACGAGCTCGTCTTCCTCGACATCACCGCCACCCACGAGAAGCGCGACACGATCGCCAAGCTCGCCCGCAGCACCGCCGACGAGGTGTTCGTGCCGTTCACGATCGGCGGCGGCATCCGCTCCGTCGCCGACGCCCAGGCCGTGCTCGATGCCGGCGCCGACAAGGTGTCGGTCAACTCGGCCGCGCTCGAACGGCCCGAGCTGCTCGATGAGCTGGCCGACGTGTTCGGCGCGCAGTGCGTCGTGCTCGCCATCGACGCCAAGGCCGCTCCGGGATCCGGTCGCGAGACCGGCTGGGAGGCCTATCTCGCAGGCGGGCGCACCCCCACCGGCCGCGATGTCGTCGAGTGGGCGCAGGAGGCCGTCGAGCGCGGGGCGGGCGAGATCCTGCTGACGAGCATGGACCGCGACGGCACGAGCGACGGCTACGACCTTCCACTCACGCGCGCCGTCAGCGAGGCCGTCAGCGTGCCCGTCATCGCCTCGGGCGGCGCCGGTGAGCTCGAGCACCTGGCCGAGGCCCTGCGGGCCGGCGCCGACGCCGTGCTGTGCGCGTCGATCTTTCACTACGGCCGCTTCAGCGTCGCCGAGGCCAAGGCCCACCTGGCGGGCGCGGGCATCCCGGTGCGCCAGGGTTGATGGACGGCGGGCGGGTGCTGCGGGCGCTGGGCGAGCAGCCGGGGGGTCCCGAGCTGCTGCGCGCCGGCGCCGCGCACGAGCCGGCGCTCGTCGGCGGCGCCGTTCGCGACCTGCTGCTCGGGCGCGCACCGCGAGAGCTCGATGTCGTCGTCGCCGGCGACACCGTCCCCTTCGCCACCGCTCTGGCGGCGGACATCGGCCGGGAGATGGCCGAGCCGCCGAGCGCGCGCTTTCACGAGCGCTTCGGCACAGCCATCGTCGAGTGGCCCGGCGGGCGCGTCGACGTCGCCCAGCGCCGGGCCGAGAGCTACCCGGGACCCGGGGCCCTCCCGGAGGTCCGTCCCGGCTCGGTCGCCGAGGACCTCGACCGGCGCGACTTCACCGTCAACGCGATCGCCCTGCCGCTGTCCGGGCCGCGGCCGGGTGAGCTCGTCCACGCTGAGCACGCGCTCGAGGATCTCGAGGCCGGACAGCTGCGCGTGCTGCACGAGCGGAGCTTTCTCGACGATCCGACACGACTGCTGCGCCTCGCCCGCTACCGGGCCCGCCTCGGCTTCGCCGTCGAGCCGGCAACGGCCGAGCTCGCCCGCGCGGCGCTGCAACAGGGTGCGCTGGCCACGGTCTCGGGAGCGAGGCTCGGCACGGAGCTGCGCCTGACCCTCCGCGAGGACGACGCAGTCGCGGCGCTTCACACGGCCGACGAGCTCGGCGTGTTGGCGGCGATCGACCCGGGTCTGCGCCTCGACGACGGGCGTGCCCGTCGTGCCGGCGAGCTGCTGCCGGCCGACGCCCGCCCGGACCTGCTGCTGATGGCGTGCCTGCTGCTCGATCTCGCCGGCGCGAGCGGCGGGGGCGGCGAGCCCGCGATCCTGGCGCTGCTGGACCGGCTCGAGTTCCCGGCCGAGGAGCGCCGGCGGATCGCCCGCGGCGCCCTCGCCGCGCCGGCGCTCAGCGACGCCATGGCGGCGGCCGGAAGTCCGTCAGCGCTGCACAAACTGCTCCGCGGCGAGCCGTCCGAGGCGATCGCCATCGCCGGCTCCGACGGCCGCTCGCCGGAGCTCGGCCGGGTGGCTGACCAATGGTTCGAGCGCCTTCGCCACGTCCGCCTCCAGATCAGCGGCCGCGACCTGCTCGACGCCGGCATCGCGCCCGGACCGGAGCTGGGGTCGCGTCTCGCCGCCGCGCTCGCAGGCCGACTCGACGGCGAGATCCCCGACGGGCGCGACGCGGAGCTGGCCGCGGCTCTCGCGCCACTGGAGGCGACGCGGTGAGCGGCGCCGAGATGGCCGTCGAGCTCGTGCCCGGCGCCCACGCGCTGTTCACGGATCGTAGTCACGGCAACGTCTCGAGCGTCGGCGGCGACGGTGCCGAGGACGGGAGCGACGCGCGCGAGCGTGTGCGCCGTCTCGCCGGTGTGCGGCGCCTGGCCCGCGGACACCAGGTCCACGGCGCCGTCGTCGCGCGGATCGGCTCCGTGACGGAGGCCGAATCGGATGCCGGCCCGCCGTCCGGCGCCGACGGACAGGCCACGGCCCTGACGGGCGTCGGCGCCATGGTCCTGACCGCAGACTGCATGCCGGTGGCCCTCGGCTGTGATGGTGCCGTGGCGATGCTCCACGCCGGCTGGCGGGGGATGGCCGCCGGCGTCCTCGAGGAGGGCGTCCGGGTGCTGCGCGAGCTCGGCTGCGACGGGCCGATCGTCGCTGTCGCCGGGCCTGCCGCCGGGGTCTGCTGCTACGAGGTCGGGCCCGAGGTCCACGACGCCCTCGGCGCCCGCCACGCCCGCGGATCGCACATCGACCTGCGCGCCGTCGCCCACGAGCGCCTGCTCGCCGCCGGCGCCGCCGAGGTGCGCGACGTCGACGCCTGCACGATCTGCGACGAGCGCTTCTTCTCCCACCGACGCGAAGGCGCGCGTGCCGGACGCCAGGTGGGAGTGGCGTGGCTGAGCTGATCGGGGACCTGCGCGCCGAGCGCATCCGCACGAACCTCGCGCGCATCTGCGAGGAGCTCGCTGCGGCCGCTGCCCGCTCCGGGCGATCGGCGGCCGACATCGAGATCCTGGCGGCGACGAAGTACGTGGCGGCCGCCGACATGCCGATCCTCGCCGACGCCGGCGTGCGACTCGTCGGCGAGAACCGCGCGCAGGACCTCGAGGAGAAGGCCCGCGCCCACGCGAGCCTGTTCGAGTGGGACTTCATCGGCCAGCTGCAGAGCAGGCGGGTGCGGCTGATCGTGCCGCTCGTCCGCCTGATCCACTCGGTCGCCTCTGAATCGGCGCTGCGCGAGCTCGAGCGCCACCGCGACACGGCGCGGCCCGATCTGCGCATCCTGATCGAGGTCAACCTCGCCGGGGAGGAGGCGAAGGCGGGCATCGCGCCCGCCCAGCTCGACGCCTTCATCGCGCGCTCGCCGGTGCCCGTCGCCGGGCTCATGACGATGCCGCCACTGTCGGGAGATGAGCAGGACAGCCGGCGCTGGTTCGCCTCGCTGCGCGAGCTGGCAGCCGAGCGCGGTCTGCACCACCTCTCGATGGGAACCTCCCAGGACTACGTCGTCGCGGCCGAAGAGGGCGCCACAATCGTGCGAATCGGCACTAATCTGTACCATTGAGGCGAGGGCCGGCAAGCCTCGGCGCCGGCGAATTACTAGCATCGCGAGGCAGGGAAACCCGCCCGCCGCACGAACACGCACCTACACCGATGGCTTTCCGTGACTCCTGGCACAGCGCGCTCGTCTACTTCGGCCTTGCCGAGGAGTATCACGACGACTACGAGGACGACGCGGCGCCCGAGGAGCAGATCGAGGACCGCTACCGTGAGCGCCCCAACGTCCGCCGGCTGAGACGCCGCCGCGACGAGTTCGACGACATCTTCGCCGAGGATGACGGCGCGGAGGGAGGCGCGCGCGGAGCTCGAGGACGCTCGACGACCGTGCTGAAGCCCGTCGGCGGCCGCGGCAACGGCGACGTCCAGGTCCATCTCGTGGTGCCCAAGTCGTTCAACGACGCTCAGCAGATCGCCGACAAGTTCAAGGACTCGATCCCCGTCATCCTCAACCTCCAGGGCTCGGAGACCGACCTCTCCAAGCGCCTCATCGACTTCGCATCGGGTCTGACATACGCGCTCGACGGCGGCATGCAGCGGATCGCCGACAAGGTCTTCATGCTCACCCCGCGCAACGTCGAGATCTCGGCCGAGGAGCGGGCGAGGCTAATAGAGAAGGGCTTCTTTAATCAGTCCTAGGCCGTCCCGCTAGCCTGAGGTTCTCATGGAGATAGGTCTGATCGGGTGCGGGAACATGGCTCGGGCGCTCGCCCGTGGCTGGGGAAGGCCCGTGGTGTGCTCCGACCCGCTGGCCGAGCGTGCGCGGGCGCTGGTCGGGGAGGTCGGCGGCGAAGCGCTCGACGACAACGCCGCCGTGGCGGCCCGCGCCGAGGTTCTGGTCCTCTGCCACAAGCCGGCCCAGCTGGCGGCGGTGGCCGGCGAAGTGGCACCCCACGCCAAGGCCGTCGCATCGATCCTCGCCGCCACGCCGCTGGCGGCCCTGCGCGACGCCTACCCGGATACACCGGTCTACCGCTTCATCCCATCGCTCCCCGTCGAGGTCCGCCAGGGGGCCGTCGTCCAGGCGGCGGCGCCCGCGCAGGACAGGGCCCTCGACGCCAGGGTCGCCGCGCTGTTCGCCGAGCTCGGCAGCCTCGTGGTGCTCGACGACGGTCTCGTGGACGTGGCGATGGGCCTGATGTCCTGTGCGCCCGCCTACGTCGCGCTCGTGGCCGAGGCCCAGATCGACGCCGGCGTGCGCCGCGGGATCCCGGCCGCCCAGGGCGCCGAGCTGGTCGTCCAGACGCTCGCCGGCACGGCCGAGCTCCTGCGCCGGCGGGGCAACGACACGGTGGCCGTCCGCCGCGAGGTCGCCTCGCCGGGTGGCCTGACGGCGCGCGGCCTCGACGCGCTCGAGCGCGGCGGGCTGCGCAGCGCCTTCAGCGACGCGCTCGACGCGGTCCTGGAGGCCCGATGATCGTCGCGACCGCGAGGACGCAGATCGCCGACTTCCTGTCGACGCTGATCTACGTCTACACGCTGCTGATCATCGTTCACATCGTCATCCAGCTGCTGTTCGCGGCCGGCCTGCGCCCGCCCTACTCGCGCGCCACGAGCAGCGTGCTGGGCTTCCTGCGCGACGTCTGCGAACCGTTCCTGCGCCTGTTCCGCAGGGTGCTGCCGCAGTTCGGCGGGTTCGACTTCAGCCCGATCCTGGCGATCCTGACGTTGTCGCTCATCAACAACATCGTGGTCGAACGCATCATCCACGGCTGACCCGGTCGATGCCGCGGATCGGAGATCGGCCGGCGGGCGCGTGGCTGGCGGCCGTCGTCGTCGCGGCGGGCGTCGTCGGACTCGATCAGCTCAGCAAGCAGGCCGTCGAAGGCTCGATCGTGCCCGGCGAAGAACATCGACTGCTGCCCGGCATCGAGCTCGTCAACACGCGCAACCACGGTGTCGCGTTCGGCTTCCTGCCCGGGAGCCACGTGGCCGTCACGATCCTGATCGGCGTCGCCCTGCTGATCCTGCTCGTCTACTTTGCCCTCCACGCGACGCGACGGCTCATGTGGCTGCCGACCGGCATGCTCGTCGGCGGGGCACTCGGCAACATCATCGATCGTCTGCGCGAGGGATCGGTGACCGACTTCGTCAAGCTCCCGCTCGGCTGGCCCCCGTTCAACCTCGCCGACGCTTCGATCACGCTCGGCATCCTCATCCTCTTCCTGCTCGTCGACGGCTCGCGCCGCACCGCGCCTTGACTGACCGACCGCCCTTCACGATCGCCTTCCAAGACGAGCACCTGATCGTCGTCGACAAGGCGGCGGGCGTCGTCGTCCATCCCGCCCGGGGTCACCATGAGGACACGCTCTCCCAGCTGCTCGCGCCGTTGCTGGGCGGGGGCGAGGCCGACCGCGCCGGGATCGTCCATCGTCTCGACCGCGACACGTCGGGCCTGCTCGTCGTCGCGCGCTCGGAGGAGGTCCTCCGCCGTCTGCAGCGGGCCCTCGCCGAGCGGCGGATCGAGCGCGAATACCTCGCTCTCGTCGAGGGCCGCCCGCCGGCACGGGCGGGCATGATCGACGCGCCGATCGGTCGCGACGCCCGTGTGCGCACCCGCAAGGCCGTGGGCGGGGCAGGCGCACGCGAGGCCCGCACCCATTTCACGCTCGAGCGCGCCCTCGCGACGACTTCGCTGCTGCGCCTGCGCCTGGAGACGGGCCGCACGCACCAGATCCGTGTCCACCTGCAAGCCATCGGCCACCCGGTCTGCGGCGACCCCGAATACGGCACGCCCGGGATGCTCGGGCTCGAGCGCCAGTTCCTCCACGCCACCCGCCTGGCCTTCTCGCACCCCCTCACGGGCGAGCCGATCGAGGCGCTCTCGCCGCTGCCCGCCGACCTCGCCACGGCGTTGGCCCGCGCCGAACGGGTATCCTGAGCATCCAAACCAGATCTTCGACCCGCGTGGAGCCGGTTCGCGGCCCTGCCCGGTGGTGGCGAGAACGCATCGCCCGATCCGGGTCCGCCCCGTCCACGCGGCCAATTCAACTCACATATCAAGGGAGTAGCCCGTGGCTGACGTAGGCATCGCGGAGCTGCTGGAGGCCGGCGTCCATTTCGGCCATCAGACGCGCCGCTGGAACCCCAAGATGCGCCGCTTCATTCATGGTGAGCGCGGCGGCATCTACATCATCGATCTGCTCAAGACGTCCTCGCTGCTCGTGCAGGCGCAGGAGTTCGCCGGAGCGCTGTCGCATCGCGGCGGCACTGTCCTGTTCGTCGGCACCAAGAAGCAGGCCCGCGACACGGTCAAGGAGGTCGCCGAAGCGGCCGACATGCCGTTCGTCAACCACCGGTGGCTCGGCGGCCTGCTCACGAACTTCCAGACCATCAGCCTGCGCATCCGCCGCTTGCACGACCTCGAACGCTTCGAGGCCGAGGGCCAGCTGGCCCTGCTGCCGACGCGCGAGCGGATGGCCGCACAGGCCGACCTCGAGAAGCTGCGGGCCAACCTGGGCGGCGTCAAGAACATGCAGCGCGTGCCCGACGCGATGTTCGTCATCGACCTCAAAACCGAGGAGATCGCAGTCAAAGAGGCGCGCCGGCTGCGCATCCCGATCATCGGCCTGGTCGACACCAACTGCGACCCCGACGGCATCGACTTCGTCGTGCCCGGCAACGATGACGCGATCCGCTCGTGTGCGCTGATCACCCAGGCCATCGGCCAGGTCGTCGCCGAGGGCCACTCCGTCTTCCGCGCCGAGGAGGAGAGGGCGCGCAAGGAAGCTGAGGAGAAGGCGCGGATCGAGGCCGAGGCGCGCGCCAAGCGCGAAGCCGAGGAGCAGGCCAAGCGCGACGCCGAGGAGCAGGCCAAGAAAGAGGCCGATGAGAAGGCGCGCCAGGAGACCGAGGCACGGGCCGCCGCGAGCGCGCCGGTCGAGGCACCCGCGCCCCAGGCGCCGCCAGCCCAGGCAGCCGCGCCACCGGCGCAGCCCGCTCAGGCGGCTCCAGCCCCGCCGGCCCCGGCCGAGGCGCCGCCGACACCGGCTGGCGCGACCGAGCCACCGGCGGCGACCGACGCACCGGCAGCAGCCGAGGCATCGGCGGCCGAGCAGGAGCCGGCAGCGGTCGAGACGCCGGGGCCGGAGCCGGCGCACCGGGCACCGGGCGACGCCGAGACCCCGGACGCACCCGCCGCTGACGCGGCACCCGAGAGCCCCGAGCAGGCGAACGTGGAGACGAGCACGCAATGAGCACAGTCGAGATCGCAGCGAAAGACGTCAAGGCCCTGCGCGACCGCACCGGCGCGGGCATGATGGACTGCAAGAAGGCCCTGACCGAGGCCGAGGGAGACATCGAGAAAGCGATCGAGATCCTGCGCGTCAAGCAGGGCAAGAAGATCCAGGATCTCGGCGAGCGGGCGGCGACCGAGGGCACGATCCAGGCCTACGTCCACGCCGGCTCGAAGGTCGGCGTGCTGATCGAGGTCGACTGCAACACCGATTTCGTGGCCAAGAACGACGACTTCACGACGTTCGCCCGCGAGGTCGCCATGCAGATCGCGGCCACGCCGACGGTCGGCTACGTCAGCCGCGAGGACGTGCCGGAGGAGCAGCGGGACGCCGAGGCGCGCATCTACGAGCAGGAGGCGGCCGACAAGCCCGAGAACGTGCGCGAGAAAATCGTGTCCGGCAAGCTCGACTCGTGGTTGGCGAGCATCGTCCTGCTCGAGCAGGAGATGCACAACCCGAAGTTCGACGGCAAGACCGTCCAGCAGCTGCGCGACGAGCTGACGGCGACGACAGGCGAGAACGTCGTCATCCGCCGCTTCGCTCGCTTCGCCGTCGGGCAGTAGACGTGGACAGCGCACGGGGCGGCCTCCCGACGCGCACGGGATAGGCTCTGCCGTCGTGGCCCCGGCCTTCAAACGCATCCTCCTCAAGCTCTCGGGCGAGGCCCTGATGGGCGAGCTCGACTACGGCACCGATCCCGAGCGGGTCGCGGCCGTCGCCCAGCAGGTGGCCGCCGTGCGCGACCAGGGCGTCGAGGTCGCGATCGTCGTCGGAGCCGGGAACATCTACAGGGGCATGATGGGCGCGGCCGCCGGCATGGACCGCGCGACGGCCGACTACATGGGGATGCTCGCGACGGTCCTCAATGCGCTGCCGCTCCAGGACGCGCTCGAGAAGACCGGCACCAACACGCGCGTCCAGTCGGCGCTGGGCGTCTCGGAGGTCGCCGAGCCCTATATCCGCAGGCGCGCCATGCGCCACCTCGAGAAGGGCCGCGTCGTGATCTTCGCGGCGGGCACCGGCAACCCGTTCTTCACGACCGACACCGCCGCGGCGCTCCGCGCGGCCGAGATCCACGCGGAGATCATCCTGATGGCCAAGAACGGCGTCGAGGGCGTCTACACGGCCGACCCGGCGCTCGATCCCAGCGCGAAGTTCATCCCCGAGATCACCCACATGGAGGCGATCGAGCGGCGTCTGCGGGTGATGGACTCGACCGCGCTGGCGCTGTGCATGGAGAACAACATGCCGCTGAACGTGTTCAACATGGACGACGACACCAGCCTCGCGCGGATAATCTCCGGCGAGCGCGTGGGCACGCTCGTATCGACACCCGGAGGAGAGAGCGATGGCAGCTGAGAACCTGATCGACGAACTGCTCGCCGGCGCCGACGAGCGGATGAGCAAGTCCCTCGAGGCCGCCCAGCACGAGTTCTCGACCGTGCGGACCGGCCGGGCGAGCCCGTCGCTGCTCGAGCGCATCGTCGTCGACTACTACGGCGCCATGACGCCGCTGAACCAGCTCTCGACGATCTCGGCGCCCGAGGCACGGCTGCTGACCGTCCAGCCCTACGACAAGTCGTCGATCAAGGCCGTCGAGAAGGCGATCAACGAGTCCGACATCGGCCTGACGCCTTCCAACGACGGCAACGTCGTCCGCCTCGTCGTGCCGGAACTCACCGAAGAGCGCCGTCGCGAGCTCGTGAAGGTCGTGCGCAACCTTGCCGAGGAGGGGCGCGTGGCGATCCGCAACGTCCGCCGCGACACGATGCAGCACCTGCGCGAGCTGAAGTCCGAGGGCGAAGCGTCCTCCGACGACGAGCACCGCGGCGAGGTCGAGCTGCAGAAGCTCACCGACGGTCGCATCGGCGAGCTCGACAGCGTGCTGAAGACCAAGGAAGAGGAGATCCTGGCCGTCTGATGGCCGCGGCCGGGGAACGGGCCTCGGCGGCCGATCGGCGATCGGCCCGCGCGACGGCTCCCGATCAGCGATCCTCGCGCCCGTTGGCCCGCTACGTCGCCGTCATCACCGACGGCAACGGACGCTGGGCGCACGCCCACGGCGTGCCGGTCAACGACGGCCACAGCGCCGGCGCCGACACCGTCAAGGCGCGCCTGCGCGACGCCGCCGAGCTGGGGGTGGAGGAGTTCACCGTGTACTCGTTCTCGACCGAGAACTGGTCGCGCCCCGCCCAGGAGGTCAGCGGCCTGATGGACATGTTCTCCAAGCGCATCGCCGGCGAGACGCCCGAGCTGCACGACGAAGGTGTGCGCATGCGCTTCATCGGCCGCCGCGAGGGCGTCGGCGAGCGACTGACCGAGCAGATGAGATGGGCCGAAGAGATGACCAGCGCGAACACCCGCATCACGATGTACGTCGCCTTCAACTACGGCGGCCGGGCCGAGATCCTCGACGCCGCCCGACGTTTCACGGGCAGCACCGAAGAGGAGTTCCGGGCGTGCCTCTACGCGCCCGAGATGCACGACCCGGACCTGATCATCCGGACGAGCGGCGAGCGGCGTCTGTCGAACTACCTGCTGTGGCAGTCGGCCTATTCCGAGCTGATCTTCCGCGACGAGCTGTGGCCGGACTTCACGCGCGAGGCGCTCGAACAGTCGCTGGCCGAGTACGCCGAGCGCAGACGCCGCTTCGGCGGGCGATGATGGCCAGCGGGCCGCACACCCCGCACGGCTCGCGCTCGCCCAGGCGACCGCCGGCCGACATCGGTGCGCGCAGGGCGCGTCGTCGGGCACCGCGGCGCCGCACGAGGAAGCCGCGCTCGGATCTGACCGCTCGGACGCTGACGGCGCTGCCGGCCATCGCCGTCGCGCTGTTCCTCGTCATCGAAGGCGGCGCCATCTTCGCGCTCGGCATGTTCGCCCTCGGTGCGGTGTGCATGCACGAGCTCTACGGCATGTTCGACCGCGCCCGACCCGTGCGCCTGGCGGGCCTGCTCGCGCTCGCCGGACTCCTCGCCGCGGCTCTCTACGGGGACCAGTTCCAGATCCTGCTCGTCGCCGTCGCCGCCGTGCCGGTCCTGTTCGGACTGACCCTGCTGCAGCCGCGCCCGTCGGTCGGCGGCATGGCCGTGACGCTGCTCGGCATCTACTGGATCGGCTTCGCGCTCGCCCACGCCGTGCTCCTGCGCGGGCTGCCTCACGGCCTGGGCATCGTCATCGACGTCCTCGTCGGGACCTTTCTCGGCGACACCGGCGCCTACCTCGGCGGGCGCATGTTCGGACGCCGGCCGCTGGCGCCGTCGATCTCGCCGAACAAGACGGTCGAGGGCCTCGTCATCGGCATGTTCTTCGCCGTCGTAGGCGTCTGGATCGCCGGCCGCTACCAGGAATGGCTGCCCGGCACCCACGCGCTCGTCCTCGGCCTCGGCGTGGCGCTCGTCGCGCCGATCGGCGACCTGTTCGAGTCCTTCGTCAAGCGCGAGGCCCAGACGAAGGACTCCGGCGGCCTGTTCGGCCCCCACGGAGGCGCCCTGGATCGCCTCGACGCCGTCCTCTTCACCGCCGTCGTCGGTTACTACATCTGGGCGGCGTACGTCCACTGACGCCGAGGGGAGCTCGACCCTGAGGCCGCCGAACACGGGCGCCCTATCGGGTCCTGCGAGATCTCCTACCCCTGTTCCTCGCCGCCACCGAGCCCGACGTGGGCCAGCGCCTCGCGCGGGTCGTTGAACCAGCGGAAGCGGACGGCTCGGCCGTCGCGGACCGTCCAGACGTACCCCTGGCGCCATTGGGCTTCCAGGCCGCTGGCGGATGTGCCGCGGGCGACGCCGATGACGACGACGTCCTCGCCGGCGTCGAGGAAGCGCTCGGGCTCGACGCGAAAGTCGGGATAGACGTCGCGGATGCTCGCGAGGGCGCGGCGGTCGTGACGGGTGCCCGACTCGAGCGCGTAGGTGGGATTGACGTACTCGAGCTGAGGGTCGATGAGGTGACGAGCCGACGCCTTCTCGGCCCACAGGCGATAGATGCTGCGGATGATCTCGACGTTCTCCTCTGACATCTGAAGCGCCCCTCAGACCAACGACTGGCGGGCCTCGCCAGTATCCCGCGCAGCGACTCTGTAGGGGGTGGTGGACCCGTGCCCGGCGGCGGGCTGCGCACACGGTCGCGCCCGCGGAGGGGTCCTGGAGCCTCGTATGATCGGCGACATGACAGCAACAGCGCCGTCGCCGGACGCGTCCTCCCGGGAGGCATTCGGATGAGCTCCCGCAAGCGGCTGCTGATCCTCGGCTCGACGGGGTCGATTGGCACCCAGGCGCTCGACGTGTGTGCGGGCGGTGAGGAGTTCGAGCTCGTCGGCCTCTCGGCTGAGAGCTCGTGGGAGGCGCTCGTCGAGCAGGCGGCGGCCCACGGCGTCGAGCACGTCGCGCTGGCTGACCGCGACGCGGCGGCGCGGGCCGGCGAGGCGTGGACCGAGGGGAGGGTCCTCGGCGGCCCCGAGGGCCTTGTTCGCCTCGTCGTCGAGTCCCAAGCCGACATCGTGCTCAACGCGCTCGTCGGCTCGGCCGGTCTCGGGCCGACGGTGGCGACGCTCGGCGAGGGCATCGACCTGGCGCTGGCCAACAAGGAGTCGCTCGTCGTCGGCGGCGAGCTCGTCATGGCCCTGGCCGAGGCGACGGGCGCGACGATCGTGCCGGTCGACTCCGAGCACACGGCACTGCACCAGCTGCTCGCCGGTCAGCCGGCGGGCGCGGTCGAGCGCCTGACGATCACCGCGAGCGGCGGCCCGTTCCGCGGCCGGCGGCGCGACGAGCTCCAGGACGTGACCGTCGAGCAGGCCCTCGCCCATCCGACCTGGGAGATGGGCGGCAAGATCACGATCGACTCGGCGACGCTGATGAACAAGGGCCTCGAGGTCATGGAGGCCCACCACCTGTTCGGCACGCCGTACGAGAAGATCGACGTCGTCGTCCATCCCCAGTCGCTCGTCCACGGCCTGATCCAGCTCGCGGACGGGGCGATGCTCGCCCACCTCGGACCGCCGGACATGCGCATCGCCATCTCCTATGCCCTGCACGGCGGCGAGAGCGTCGCGCTGCCATCCGACGGCAGGCCCGGGGACGCCGGCACGATCGTGTCACTCGACCTCGTGGCCATCGGCGAGCTGAGCTTCGAGGCGGTCGACCTCGACGCCTTCCCCTGCCTGCGCCTCGCCGGCGAGGCGGCCCGTGCGGGCGGCACGGCGCCGTGCGTGCTCAACGCCGCCAACGAGATCGCCGTCCACGCCTTCCTTGCCGGTCGCCTGCGCTTCCTCGAGATAGCGGCCGTCATCGAACGGACGCTCGACGAGTTGGGCTCGGCGCCCGTCCTGTCGTTCGAGTCGCTCTACGAAGCCGATCGCCAGGCGCGCGAAGTCGCCGGCGAGTCGGTCACCGCCCTCAGCTGATCGAGCCATACGGGGTCGAGCCGGCGGCGACCCTGCGACACTGAGGCGATGAGCCTGGTCTGGACACTGCTCGGGATCATCGTGCTGATCGTGCTCCACGAGCTCGGCCACTTCGCGGTGGCCAAGGCCGTCGGCATGCGCGTCGAGCGCTTCTCGCTGTTCTTCCCGCCGACCCTGTTCCGCGTCAAACGCGGCGAGACCGAGTACGCCATCGGTGCGATCCCGGCGGGCGGCTACGTGAAGATCACGGGCATGAACCCGGAGGAGCTAAAGGACCTGGATCCGGAGGTCGCCCGCCGCGCCTACTACAGCATGGCCCCGTGGAAGCGGATCGCCGTCATCCTCGCCGGCCCGGGCGTGAACATCCTGATCGCGTTCGTCCTCTTCTGGGCGATCCTCCTGAGCGGCAACCTCAACGGCGCGGCGACCCTCGGCAGGCTCGACCCCAACGTGCCGACGCTCGTGACGAACACCTCGGTGCTCGCCGTCGACCCGGGAACGCCGGCCGACGGTGTGCTGAAAGCCCACGACCGGATCGTCGCCGTCGACGGCCACTCCGCGACGGTGGAATCGGCGAGAGCGGCGATCGCCTCGCACCGCTGCGCCGGCACGCCTAGCAGCGGCTGTCGTGCGACGACCCCCGTCCACCTCGTCGTCCGCCGCGGCGGGCACGAAGTGGCGCTGTCTATCTTCCCCCGTTACAGCAAGGAAGCCAAGCGCATGCTGATCGGCTTCGGCTTCGGCTCGGTCAGAGCCTTCGGCGTCCTCGGCGCTGCGTCTGCGTCGCTGAGCGAGATGTGGCACACGACGACCGGCACGATCACCGGCTTCGGGCACGCCCTGACGAGCTCCAAGGTCCGCAGCGAAATCCACAGCATCATCGGCATCACCGAAGTGGGCACCGAATCGGTCAACGCCGGCCCGGGCGATGCGCTCGTGTTCCTCGGCTACCTGTCGCTGATCCTGGCCGTCATCAACCTCTTCCCGTTCCTGCCCCTCGACGGCGGCCACGTGCTGTGGTCGCTCGCCGAGAAGGTCCGTGGCAAGCGCGTGTCGCTGCTGGCCATGTACCGCTTCAGCTCGGTCGGCATCGTCCTGCTGCTGTTCTTGGTGGTCAACGGCGTGTCGAACGACATCAGCCGGCTGGCGGGCTGACGCAGACCCAGCTCTTGACGAGCGGGCCGAAGCGCTCGGCCCGGGCGGGGCCGAAGAGGCGCTCGATCTCGGCGCGTCGCAGCAGCGCGATGTCCTCCCAGCCGCCGGCCGCGCCGAGGCGCCAGTAGGGCCTGCGCAGCGACATCGGCAGCCAGTGGGCGAAGGGCAGCAGCGAGTGCGGCTCGATCGGGAACGAGAAGGCCGGCGTCTGGACGAACCAGCCCCGGCCGACGCGCCTGATCTCGGCGGCGAAGGCGGCGCGGCGGGCGGGGGGGACGTGCTCGATGACGCTCGAGCAGTAGACGAGGTCAAACTCGTCCTCGGCGAACGGCAGGCCGGCGGCGGCATCGGCGCGGACGAACGGGCCCGGGTAGGCGGGGCGATCGATGAGGTCGACTCCGGTGATGTCGAGGGCGGGCTCGAGGCCGCCCAGCCCGAGGGCGCCGCAGCCCACGTCGAGGACCCGCGCCCCGGGCGCCAGGCGCGCTAGAGCGAAGAAGCGGGCGTGGCGAGCCGCCCGCGCACGCGCCGCGAAAGGCCCGGCGAGGCGGGCGAGAGGACCGCTGGCCGTGGCGTAGACGTCGGGCATCTAGAATCAGCCTATGGCCTCAGAGCGGCAGATCCACCTGGGTGCGGTGCCGATCGGCGGCGGCGCGCCCGTGGCGGTCCAGACGATGACGAAGACCGAGACCGCCAACCTGGCGGCGACGATGGACCAGATCCGGACGGTCGCCGACGCCGGCGCCGACATCGTCCGGGTGGCCGTCCCGCGCGAGCAGGACGCCGAGGCGCTGAAGACGATCGTCGCGCAGTCGCCGATCCCGGTCATCGCCGACATCCACTTCAACCACACGCTCGCCCTCAAGGCGATCGAAGCGGGCGCCCACTGCGTGAGGCTGAACCCCGGCAACATCGGCGGCCCGGAGAAGGTCGCCGAGGTCATCGCCCTGGCCAAGCAGCGAGGCACGCCGCTGCGCGTCGGCGTGAACTCCGGCTCGCTGCCCAAGCACCTGCGCCAGCTCGAGTACGACAACCCGGTCGACGCGCTCGTGACGGCCGCGATCGAGACGGTCGAGCTGATGGAGAGCCTCGACTTCACGAACTTCAAGGTCTCGATGAAGTCGACGTCGGTCCCCAACACGATCGCCGCCAATCGCATGCTGGCCTCGCGAATCCCCTACCCGCTGCACCTCGGCGTCACCGAGGCCGGCACCAAGTGGTCGGGCTCGCTGAAGTCGGCCGTCGGCCTCGGCACGCTGCTCGCCGACGGCATCGGCGACACGATCCGCATCTCGCTCTCGACCTTCCACGCCGAGGA
>OUNO010020899.1_pt1 | contig 17927 bp, 15 predicted proteins | sample 1779811 | NCBI WGS metagenome assembly OUNO01 (sample SAMEA3914804, study PRJEB12502) | metagenome | biome: forest; material: soil | place: Canada | collected 2010-06-25 | depth 0.3 m | reverse complement strand
GCGAGGTCGAGACGGTGTCGCGGATGGGGCAACGAGCGGCCCTGCTCGGCCTGCGCCGTGGCGGATCGATCTCCACCGGCGGCGCCGCCCGACTTATGCCGGCAGCAGACGGCTGGTTCGCGCTGAACCTCCCCCGTGACAGCGACCTCGACCTCGTGCCGGCACTCACCGAGCTCGCCGGCCCCGATCCGTGGGCAGACGTGATGCGATGGGCGGCGCAGCGGACGACCACGGAGGTTGTCAGGAGGGGCGTCATGCTTGGCCTCGCCGTCGCCGCCGTGCCGCCCGTGCCGCAGGGGTTCGTCCCGCCGTGGAGGCTCCAACGCGCAGTGCCGGGCAGGGTCGCCCGGCCGCGTCCTCGTGTGGTCAACCTCGGCGCGCTTTGGGCCGGGCCGCTCTGCGCGCACCTGCTGCACGAGTGCGGGTTCGAGGTCATCGATGTCGAGTCCGCAGAGCGACCCGACGTCACCGTGCCGGCCTTCTACGACCTCCTACACGCCGGCCACGAGAGGCGCACCATCGCTTTCACCACACCAGCCGGCCGCGCCGAGCTCCGACGTACTCTCACGGACGCCGACGTGGTGATCGAGGCAAGCCGCCCCCGCGCTTTACGAGCACTCGGAGTGGACGCCGCGACGATCATGGCCGACGGCCGCCCTCGGATCTGGTTGCGCATCACCGGCCACGGCCCCGACCACGAACGCATCGCCTTCGGCGACGACGCCGCTGCCGGCGGCGGCTTGCTCGCCTGGGACGACGACGGCCCCGTCTTCGCCGGCGACGCTATCGCCGACCCACTCACCGGCATCCTCGGCGCCCTCGCCGTCATCGCATCCCTGAGGACCGGCTGCCCCATCATCGACGTTCCCATGGTCCGAGTCGCGCGAGCTGCAGCATCTCTCGTCGAGAGAGCGTAGATCCCGGCCGATCTAGGGCGACCCGTCGGACCCCATCTCGTGTTGAGGGACTTTCGATCGCCGGGTGGTCAACGTCACTCATCACACCTGACTCCCGGTCCTTCCCCGATCCGTCAGTCGGCGCGTGTACTAACCACAACGCTCTCAGCCGTCGACTGAGGCGAACGGTCGACGTCCCTGCGCTGCACCACCGATGAAGGGGCAAGGAGCGCGCGTGTCAACGCCCAGTACAGCGCACACCCGTCGACCCACTGTGTGACCACCGTGCCGCTAGCGGACGCGTAATAGTTCCTGGCTTGTACCCACACCGCCTTCGAAGCTCGACGATCTATCCACCTCTTGTAGCGGCGCAAGAAAGATTCCTTGGTATCAATAGAAGTCCCGCCTTTACGCAGGACTCGCTTGATCGATCGCACCGCGTAGGCGGCCTCTTGCTCCAAGAGGAACAGAATTGCGTAGCCGTTCGTGTTCGGACCGTACAACATGAAGAAGTTCGGGAAGTTGGGCACGGTACATCCGAGAAATGCACGGGGGTCGTCGTCCCAATACTTCTCCAGTGAGAGGCCGTCCTTGCCAGTCACCGGGAGCTGGGCCAGGAACCTGGATGGCTGGAAGCCGGTCGAAAGGATGATGACGTCCACCGGGTGCTCGGTTCCATCGACGTCAACGAGACCGCGACGCGTGACGCTCTGTACCGCTTTCGGCACCAGACGGACGTTGTCCCGTGCAAGCGCCGGAAGGTACTTCTCATCGCGTTGAGGGCGCTTGCCCATGAACGGATAGTTCGGAATGACCAGCTCTCTCAAGTCCGGCCTCGAGGCAAGTTGGGAGTTGACCAGCGCACGACTCGCCTGTTCTCCTCGCCGATTTGCCGCAGTCCCAACTCTGTTGACTCTATTGAACATCCAGTCTCGCTCGCGGGGCAGGTAGCCGTGGACCATTCGCTCCCAGTGATACCGCAGCGGGTTCTGCATCTGCTTGCGCTGCTTATCGGTGTACTCGACAATCCGCTTCGGGGACGGCCAGTTCGCCTCCCGCTGGAACACGGTCAACTCACCGACGTCCTCCGCCACGTTCGCGACGATCTGAATAGCGGTCGACCCGGTACCGACGACAGCGACGCGCTTACCCTTCAGATCAACAGAGTCGTCCCAACGAGAGGTGTGGAACATGGGGCCCTCGAACTCGTCCATGCCCGGCCACGTCGGATATCGAGGAACGTTCAACAACCCGACGGCTGAAATGACGAAATCGAACCACTCTTCACCATCCTCAGTGCGAACCGCGTATTGCTGGCGGGCGTCATTCCAGACCACCGAGGCAACCAGCGTGTTGAGCCTGAAACGGGGACGAAGACCGAAATGATCAATCGTCGCATTGATGTAGCCCAGCAGCTCCTCTTGCTGCGCGTAGTTGCGACTCCAGTCGTAACGCATGAATGAGAACGAATACATGTGGCTCGGCGTATCGACCTCTGCGCCCGGGTACTGATTGTCCCACCACACGCCGCCAGGCTCAGCGGATTTCTCGTAGATCACGAAATCATCGAAACCGGCCTTCTGCAGTTTCACTGCCGCGCAGATGCCACCAAACCCTCCACCTATTACTGCGACACGCACAGACGACGAGCGCTTGCGGCCCCTACGCTTCGTGGCGGTGACATTCATTCGATCGACTCCAAGTGATGGTTATGATGTGATGTTTGAGGCAGGGCGTACAAGACCCGTGCGCATGAGGCAGGGTCGAGAAGCCCTCGCCGTTGGAGAAACCTTGCGGAGCACAGTGGCGCCTCTCTATCCGGCCGAACCGCGGCTTACCAGATTCAGTCGGAAAACCTTGTCAGTCCGATGACGGCAGCGGCCTAGTCGGCACGAGCTCGAGAGGATTGTCGTTGGCCAACACCGGCAACCCCCCGGGGGCCGTACAGAGGACCTCGAGGCCGCCGACTGGATCCCAGTAGCGACGTCCCATCTCAAGACCGCCGCTCGTGGCGGCCTGGCCGGCCGGCGCGGGAGACTCCTCCATGGGCTGTCCCCCGCAGGTCAAGTCGGTCTGTTCGCTCGGAGCCCGCACCACCATGATTCCCGTCGAGTCGACGGCGCTGTACAGGGCTCGTCCTGGAGTAAGTTCCACGTCTCTGTCTGCCTTTCTTGATGTATCTATGATCGGGAGTTTGCTTGTTCGCCGCGTGCGCGACCGGCCGCGGACTCGAACACCGCGCCGGCTTGGGTCAGCTGCTCGAATCGGTTGTCGTCCAACCCGAGGATGTCCGCCAGCAGCTCCCGACTGTGTTCGCCCATCTCGGGCGCGGGGCCCCGCACGTAGGCTTCGGCGTCCGAGAACTTGAACGGCGGCTGGACCATCTTGACCGGCCCGAGCCCGGGATATTCCACGTCGCCGAAGGTGCCCCGCTCAGCGAAGTAGGGGTGGGTCAGCATGTCCATCTGGGAAAGAATCGGTGCACAGAGAACACGCTCGGCGTCGAACAAGGTCAGAGCGACGTCGCGGGACGGCAGTGACGCCAGCCACGCCTCGATAGCGACGACCACCTCCACACTGTTAACGAGCCGGTCTGCATCGGTGCGATAACGCGGGTCATCGATCATGTCTAGGCGTCCGATGAGCTGGGCCACCCTCCCCCACGGACTGTCCTGGCCTGCTCCGTATGCCTGGATCGAGAGATATCCATCCTTCGCCTTCAGCGGGCCCATCGGCGATTGGTAGCTGTTCTGGGGCCCATTTCGGGCGCCGACCTGTCGACCAGTCATCGCGGTGTACGGAAGCGACGTGCAATCGATGTAGGCGACGGAATCGACCATGGCGAGGTCGACGTACTGGCCTTCGCCGGTCGTGTTGCGGCTCACCAGTGCAGCAAGAATCGCCGACACGCCCACCATCGAGGTGATCGTGTCCGCGATTCCTCCGCCGATTGCGTACGGGGAGCCATCGCGTTCGCCGGTCAGCCAGCTGAGACCGCTCATCGCCTGCGCAATCGGGTCCGAGCACGGCTTCGTGGTGTCCCCGTTGAGGCCCGCCTGTCCGAAGCCACTCATCGAACACATCACGATCCGAGGGTTGATGCGCTTCAGCTCGGCGTACGTGAGATCAAGATTCTGCATCACGCGGGGTGTCATGTTCTCCACGACCACATCAGAGGAGGCCACGAGTTCCCGGATCAAGTCCAGCCCCTCCGACGACTTCAGGTTGATCGCCAGGCTCTTTTTGCCCGCATTCACGTGCGCGAACAGTTGGTCGCTCTGGTTGTCCGCGAGCAACTGATCACGGCGGAACCTCGTGGCGTCGGGATCGAAATCCTGTCCGTCATAGCGCGCCCGCGGCCATTCGACGTGAATGACTTCGGCTCCCAAGTCGCACAGGACTCGGGTGGCGAATGGCCCGACGGCTGCGAGCGTGAAGTCAAGTACGCGGATGCCTGCCAGGAGGTCAGTGGTCATTATTTGCCTTCTCACGTTCGGAATGGGGCACCGGACGAAACCGGGGCAGGGTCAGGTCGTCTGAGACGTCGTCCCAGACGACTTCGACGGGGAGGTTGGGTCGTAGCTGGTCGTGGTCGATGTCGAGCACGTTGCTGGTGATGAGGGCGCCGCCGCAGTCGTCGAGCTCGATGACCGCGGTGTTGTAGGGCACTGCTGAAGCGGCCGCGGGATGGAGCGCACGATAGGTGACCGTCCACGTGTACACGCGTCCCCGCCCCGCCGACTCGACCCAGTTGGTGTCCCAGGACTGGCAGCGATGACACAGAGGAACGGGCGCGAATCGGTACTCGCTGCAGTTCGCGCACTGCTGGACCACCAGCCGGTGTTCCCGACACGCTTCCCAGAACGGCTGGGTTTCCGGGTCGTCAAGGCGCGGCCGGGGCATGTCTTCATCAAAGATCAGCATGATTCGGTTCCTTCGGTGGTCATCGCAGCTCGTTGGCCAGGATGAGGGCGCTGGACGGCATTGCGCCAGGGCCGGCTGTCACCAGGCAGGTGGACGCCCCTCCTACCTGGGAGGTTGAGGTGCCGCGGAGCTGGCGCACGCCTTCGATCAAGTTGTTGAAGCCGTGGATGTAGCCCTCGGCGAGTCCACCACCGGCGGTGTTGATGGGAATCTCGCCATCGGGCCAGCTGACGTTGCCCGACTCGACGAAGGGACCACTCTCACCTTGGGCGCAGAAGCCGAAGTCTTCGAGCGCCATCATCCCTTGTGCTGTGAAGGTCTCGAAGATCTGCGCGACGTCCATGTCAGCGGGACCGAGTCCCGCTCGACGGTAGAGATCCTCGGCGATCTCCGGGAATCCGACCGTGTTGAACCGTGATTGGTGGCGCAGTTGCGTGTACAGGTGGTTTGAGGGACCACTGCCCTCGGCCGCCGCGAGCAGGTAGGCAGGTCTGTGCGGCAGCTCCGCCGCCCGCTCCGCGCTGGTGATGATCACCGCGCCGGCCCCGTCGGCCTCCTGGGTGCAGTCGTGCAATCGGTAGGGATCGGCCACGATCCGCCCCGATTGATGGTCCTCCAGGGTGATGGGCCGACCGTAGTGGATGGCATTCGGATTGCGCTGAGCGTTGCGGTTGTTATTGACCGCATAGGCACCCAACTGCTCACTGGTTGTGCCGAAGTCGATCATGTGACGGCGCGCGTGCATCGCGTAGAACTGCGCCGGGACCGAGACACCGAACGGATACAAGAAACTCCGTCGGAATGCCCCGTTGTCTTCCTCGACACTGATCCCCGAGCTATCGCCGAAATCGATGAGCCGCCCACTCAGCGACCGGTAGGCCACCACCGTGTCCGCCACCCCCGCGTGGATCGCCATCGCCGCGTGGTGGATCACGCCGCACAGCGACTCGCCACCGCCCGGATAACGATCCATGAAAGTCGTCTTCTCCACACCTATCGTCTCAGCCAGCGTGTAGGGGTCCGTCGTCTCGATCCCGTAGGTCACGAAACCGTCGACCTCCGTCGGCCGCAGCCCCGCGTCCGCGCACGCATTCAGCGTGGCCTCGATCGCCAGGGAGTACGCGCTACGACCACTCGCTCCGGGCTTCGTGTACGCCGTCTGACCGATCCCGACGATGGCCACCGCGTTCCTCAAAGCCCAGCTCATGTCGGCCTTCCCGTTTGCTAGCGTCCGTAGTGGGGCCAGTCTGCCCTCGAAGTCCTCTTTCGAGCGATGCCCGCACCGATGGCTGGCGCGTTCCTGGCGACCTATTGTCGTATTGGATGTGGTCGGCCACGTTGTGATCGACCGCAGTCTCACCTTAATCTGATACTGCGGTACTGTCAATAGTACAGTCCTCGTGGTGTGACTGCTCTCTGGCGACGGAGGGACAACCTCTGCACGTCCCCACATCGCCAGCGAGCCACTCCCGCACCCGAGTATTCAACGCACACATTTTTCTTACCGCGACAAAGGTGCACAGGTATGCCTTCAACGATCAGAACGAACAGTGGCATCGACATTCCGCAGGTCGGCTTCGGCGTTTACCAGATCCCGGCCGCCAGAGCGACCGAGACGGTCCGTATCGCCATCGATGCGGGATATCGGCACATCGACACTGCGCAGGTGTACGGCAACGAAGCCGAGGTTGGGACAGCGATCGCAGCATCCGGCTTGCCTCGCGAGGACATCTTCATCACCACCAAACTGAATCCGTCGCATCACGGATACGTGTCGGCCATCGTCGGGCTCGAGGAAAGCCTGAGGAGACTCCGGACCCCGTACGTCGACATGTATCTTCTGCACTGGCCCTCCCCGGGCAAGGACCAGTACCTCGAGAGCTGGCGAGCGTGTGAAGATCTGCTCGCCCAGGGCAAAGTGCGTTCGATCGGTGTGTCGAATCTCGCCGTCGCCGATCTCGTGTGGCTGGCCGAACGGTCGGAGACCGTGCCGGCGGTAAACCAGATTGAGCTCCACCCGAGTTTTCAGCAGGCTGACCTGCGTCAGTACCACCTCTCGCACGGGATCATCACCGAAGCCTGGGGCCCACTTGCATGCGGGCAATCCCTGACGGATCCGACGCTCCAGACGCTCGCGGCGAAGTATGGAAAGACTCCGGCGCAACTGATCTTGCGCTGGCATGTTCAGCTCGGGAACATACCCCTCCCCAAATCGGTCACGCCCTCGCGGATCAGGGAGAACCTTGCGCTCGTCGACTTTCGAATCGATGCCGACGATATGGAGAGGATCGCCGCGCTGGACGGCGATCCCCGTGGCGTCCCCAGCCGGACGATGCGTGCAAGCCTTCCACGCTGGCAGTCGTAACCCCAACATTTCGGGGCGCGAACATTTCCTCGGCCATCGGCAGGAAGGTCAGCTAGATCGACGCAGGAGCAGCTTCAGTCCCGTGTGTCGCAGAGAACAGAGCTCCTGCTGTCAGCTCATCGCCGGTGAGCGTCTTCGTGATCACCCCGTGCCTCAGCACGTGCACGCGGCTGCACACGTTCGCCAACTCTTCGTAGTCGGACGAGGCGAAGAGGATGGCCGCACCATCCTCTACTCGTGCGAAGAGCATCATGAGGAGGCCATGTCGTGCACCGATGTCAACACCTTGGAATGGGTCATCGAGAAGAATGATTCGAGGCTTTGTTTGAAGCCACTTGGCGAGCACGATCTTTTGCTGATTGCCGCCGCTGAAGGACTCCATCAGCGATTCGGGGTTCGCCGGCACAACCTCGGCGCCCTCCATCAGACGTCTCGACGTCCGAGCTTCGCCTCGCTTGTTGAGTCGTCCGCGCTTCATGTGTGTCTTGAGTGCAGGCAGCGAGATGTTGTCCGACGCCGACGCTTCCAGCCAGGCACCTGCCGTGCGTCGGTCGCCGGGAACGTACACGATGCCTCGATCGATCAACCATCGCGGACTTCGACCTTCAAGAGAGGCACCCTCCCAGTGAACTCGGCCGCCAGTATGAGGATGCACGCCGGCCAAGATCTGCAAGACCTCCGATTGGCCCATGCCCGCGAGTCCTGCCAGGCCCACGATGTCTCCACCATCGACATTGAGGCTCACCCCGTTCACCCGAGGGCCGACAAGTTCCTCGACGCTTAGTGACATGTCCACGGGCGCACCGCGGTGCCAGGACGGATACGTCGTCGTCGTATCCCCGAACATCGCCTTGGAGACCGCGTGGTCATCCAGTTCTGCGCTGGACCCGGATGCAGCAACTTCCCCGTCCTTCAACACGGTGTAGGTCTCTGCGACCTCACGCACCTCGCTCAACCGGTGGCTGATGAAGACCACGCCGGCCCCAGTTGCTGCTACGGCGGAGATCACCTCTAAGACCTTCTTCGACTCCCGCCCGCCTAGGTAGGCCGTCGGCTCATCGAGGATGAGAACGCCGGGCATTTCTTGGGCACGAGCGTCACGGAAGGCGCGGATGACGGCCACGATGGCCTGCTCACCGGGGCTCAGGTCTTGGATCAGCGCCGACGCTCCGAAACCCGCACCGAAGAGCGCGAGCAACTCATCGGCTGTCTCCCTCTCCTGTCCCCACCGAATTCGCCCGACCGCTCCCCGGCCGAAGCCGGATGAAATACCCAGATTCTCCAGGACAGTTGCCGTCGCGACGAGTGCCAGATCCTGGTGCACGATGGCAACACCTGAGCTCCCGCCCGTTCCGACCGCGTGTGGGTCCCCGTTCAGCGAGACCTCACCATCGTCGGGCCGGTGGAACCCGCTTGCAATCTTGACCAGTGTTGATTTTCCCGACCCGTTGCGCCCGATGAGGCCGTGAATTTCTCCTGGCATTACCTCGAAGTCGACCTCGCGAAGCGCAAAAACTCCCCCGAAATGTTTCGATACCCGTTTCATGGAAAGCCGCGGCACAGACGCTTCAGCGACCTGCGGGCCAGCGTTGACGTCGCTCATGCTCGGCTCCCCGCGCTGCTTCGCCTTCGCCGCTCAGCGAACCCGGCGGCGAAGATCGCCAGTACCAGAGCGGTCCCGTTGAAGAAGTCCGTTACCCAGCCCGAGACCCCGTACATTTGGATTCCGGTAATTCCGACCACGAGGAAATAGAGCGCCGCCAGGGTGCCGAGGGCATTGACTCTACCGACGGTGAAAGCGGTGGCACCCAAGAACGCAGCCGCGAAAGGCTGCAGAAGGTACTGCCCGCCGGAGGTTGGATCAACGCCCCCCATGAGGCCGGCCAGCAAAATGCCCGACGCTGACCCCGCCACACCGCTAGCCAGATAGGTTCCCACTCGGACACGTGTGACATTTACTCCGGCCAGCCGCGTGGCGACACGGTTACCCCCGATGAAGTACATGTAGCGCCCCAACGGCGTGTGCTCGTAGACATAGTAGGCCGCGATCACAGCGATGAATCCGAACCAGGCGACAGCAGGAAGACCCAGGAATCGGTACGTCGAGAAGCTGACGAGGCCGCTGGGGAAACCAGTCAACGAACCCCCTCCTGCGGCAGCAAGCGAGAGACCGCTGAGGAGGGTGAACATTCCGAGGGTCACGACCAAAGCGTCGAGCTCATAGATGACGACCAGCACTCCGTTCATTGCACCTATCAACAAACCACACAAGAGAACAATGACGATCGCCAGCGCTGGCGGGACGGCATCATGTCGAACCACAAGCAGGCCGAGAATGGAGCCCGAAAAAATCGCATTCCCCGAAATCGAGAGATCGAAGTCGCCGTTACGGAGCGTAAGCGTGGACCCGATCGCCAGAAGTACGATGACGGACTGCGAACTGATCATCGACTGGACGTTCCGCATGGTGGGAAAGGTGTCCGGGAGAAGAAACGAGTAGAAGACGAACAGAACCACCGTGGCGATCACGAGCGCATAGCGAGATAGAAAGGTCGAGAGGGAAAAGGACGCGGTGGAGTCGTCCCCGAAATTTCGCACGAGATCAAGCTCCTCATTCAGAATGGCATCGGTTGTCGTTCCGGCGGAGTCATCACTAAGGCGATGACTCCGCCGTAACCTGCTCACGTTACGAGACACTCCAGGCCGCCTTGAAAGATGCGGCGAAGTCCTGGTAGCCCGGCCAGATGTCAGCGGGCTCGAGACCACTGCTCTTCAACGTCTCCGCCGTGACCAATCGCGTGGGGAGAGTGACATCCTCTGGGCTTTGGCCGGCGAAGGCCCTCACGAACGCATCTGCAAACGTCCAGCCCACGAACTTGCCGGGCGCGTAGATGTTGTTCGAGTTCATCAGGCCGCCCTCCACGATCGTCTCCAAATCAGGCTGCTGACCACCGATACCGGTCAACGGAACATCGATCTGCGCCTGCTTCAGGGAGGTTTCGATCAGCGGACCAAGGTTCGACGAGTTAGAAACGAAGTAGTTGATCTTCGGATTCGCGTTGTATCTCGACACAGCCAGTGGACCGACCGCTGTCGCAGCCTGCGCGCCAGGGAACGTGACGCCCTCGACACCACATGCCGAACCACACAGATCCTTCGTGGTCGACGTGATCGCCTTCACCACGCTCTTCAGCTGCGGCTGCCCAGCAGCGTAGGGAACAAGCGCGCTCAGTTTGCAGGACGTCTCATTGAGCATCTGGGCGGCAAGTACCTTCCCCAGGTTCGGGAAATCCACCCCGATCAACGTCGAGACGCCGTCGACGTGTGGCGATCCTGGCGTCGACTCCATGGAGGAGATGACCGGGATCCCGGCCTTCTTCGCTTCCGCGAGCTGGTTCGCGTACGCGGCAGGCGGGAAGGCACCAACAATGATGCCATCAGCTCCAGCCGCTAGAGCTTGCGAGAACGCTGCAGTGAGATTCGGGAGGGAAGCGTTGGCGTTGAGGGTCCGAGCCTTCATGCCAACCGCGCTAGCCGCCTCTTTCAGTCCCGCAGAGGCGTCATTCCAGAAAGTGACTGCGGCGGGGATGATCAAGTACACGGTCTTCCCAGAGGCACCGGACGCGTCCAACTTCTTGGGGGTAACTTTGAGAGTCGCTTCTTCTTGCGCGGCCTTCAACGCGCCTTGCGCTTCGGTGACACACGAACTCTTGGCTCCCTCAGAGGCCTTCCCCCCGTCACCGTTCGAGGAGCACGCGGCCAGAAGAAGCGATGCAGCCGCCGCCACAGCCACCGTCGCCTGCACCTTCAGCGACTTCACGACATGCTCCCCGTGAATGATGGCGCCGGCACACGATGGGAGAGCCTGTAAAAGCTCTGGCTTGATCGGCGCGAATCATGGGTGCTGTCGGAACTATCTGGTGAGACGTGGAAGCTTTCGCTTCGACCATAGAAAAGTGTCATGCGTCACAACGTATTGTGATACCTAGGTACTGTCAATAGTACCGTACTGTAGTATCGTTGCTAATCTGTTTCCATCTGCAGGCAGTAGTCACTGCCCTACCGATCAATCTCGCGTAGAACGTCTCTGCCGTGATTGGCTCCTGAGACGAAGGAACGATCCATGCCAGCCAGCCCTGCGAACACAACCGATCTTGTTGCGCTGCACGACCTGTATGGCCGGTTGGCCCACGCGTTCGACAGCGGCTCAGGCGAACGCTTTGCCGAGCTGTGTACGAACGACATCGAATTTCGAGGAGACCAGGTGATGATCGCAAGCGGGCGCAGTCAGATGGCGGAACTCGTCAATTCCGTCGCGACTACCCAGCCGGGCATCCGTCATCTGATTTCGAGTGTCTACGTGGACATCGATGAGAGCGATGCCGTTGGTCACGTCTATTCAGTGGCGTTGAGGCCGACAAGCGAAGGACTTGTTTTTGGGGCGCTCGCCGAGTACGAAGACACGTTCGTCCGGCTCGACGGGGCCTGGGCACTTCGTCGGCGCGACTTCGTTCGACTCGCCCCCGCTGCCGCCAACAGATCGTTCGTCATGGCTCCGAAGTAAGGCTTGGCGGGTCCACCTATTTCGTGTCCGTCACCGGCATCTACTCGCGATGCGGCGTGAGGACACGGTGCCGGTCTTTCGACTGGCAGTTCCTACTCCTACGGCCTGCCCTCCCGGACCGGTCGCGCCCGTTCCCGCGCATCTGGCTCTCCGTGCGATAACGCCACTGTTGATATTTGGCCTCGGCAATGAGGTCGACATGCGTGCGATGGAGACCTCTTCGGGGCGAAGCATCTCGATCTACTCGGCGCGGATCTTTCCACCTGGAAGCGAAGGCCGCAGTGGTCCGCACGCCTGCATGCCTGGCCGCGGGGTGAGGGTGATCCGGCGTCCGCGTCAATGCGGTCTCGCCGGACTACGTGGGTACGCCGCCGCTGATGGCCAACATTCAGCGCGGCACGCGCGACCCTAAGCTCTTGATCGAATCGTCGGCGCTCGGCCGCCATCAACCTGCCAGTCGAAGCGGGTTAGCCAGTATCAAAACATCGACACAATCGCACCCGTCACCTCAGGCGATCCCTCAAGCCCTACTTCAGGTGGCCGTCGAGGAGACGAAGATCCACCGCCGCAACCTGCCTGTGCAGGCGACCATTGCGAAAGGCGTCGCGCCTTCCGCAATGGTCGGAAAGTGACCTCAGCCCCCGATGTTGAGCCCCAAATTCCTCACTGAGCTGAAAGCATCGCGTTGAGGGGGGCGCGATCGAGATACGCTTCCGTACGAGAGATCTTCCCATCCTCAACTGTCACGATCTGGCAACCCGGAAAACTTAAGGATTCACCATTGACATGGGTGAAAGCGTAATCGTGTTGCTGCACGTATCCTTTTTCAGTGGCAAAACGCCGTACGTTTGTGAAGGCCATCTCCTTGAATGAGTTGGAAACGCTTTCGACACGTTCCTTCGCTTCCTGCACGGTCAAAGTTTTGTTGTCGTAGTTGTGCCAAATCTCGGCCGTGTCGTGATAGACCTCAAAAATTGCCGATGCGTCCTTGTTGGAGAAGGCTGTACTGGCCTTTTCCGCAATCTCGAGATTTTCAGGGCTGAGCGAGTTTACTTCGTTACCCACGACATCATTCCTATTCTGTATGGATTGGACGTTACTCTCGGGGGCTTCGGTTTGAAGGCCGGTGCAGGAGTCGAGTGGGTCAGCGACCGAGCATCGACTTGAACTGTTCGGGGACACGCGCACCCTGGACTTTCGCCGCGGCCGCCTCGATGCGTTGTACGTCGTCGGACGTCAATTCGACGTCGAGCGCTCCGATGTTCTCTTCCAGGCGATGCAGCTTGGTTGTGCCGGGGATCGGCACGAACCACGGCTTCTGCGCCAGCACCCAGGCAAGAGCGATCTGTGCCGGCGTGGTTCCCTTGTCGCCGGCAATCTGCTGCATCAAGTCGATCAGTGCTTGATTGGCCTCTCGTGCTTCAGGAGTGAAGCGCGGCAGCATACGGCGGAGGTCGCCGTCAGCCAGCGATGTGGTGGAGTCGATAGTGCCCGTCAGATAGCCCTTGCCCAGCGGGCTGAACGCCACCAGACCGATGCCCAGCTTCTCCAAGATCGGAATGATCTCAGCCTCGAGGTCGCGCGTCCAGAGCGAGTATTCACTCTGCAGAGCCGTCACAGGCTGCACACTGTGGGCGCGGCTGATCGTCTCCGCACCGGCCTCCGATAAACCGAAATGCTTAACCTTGCCTTCGGCAATCAGCTCCTTGACCGTGCCTGCCACCTCTTCGATGGGCACGTCGGGATCGACACGGTGCTGGTAGAGAAGGTCGATGTAATCTGTCTGCAGACGCAGAAGCGAGGCCTCGGTCACTCGACGGATCTGCTCGGGTCGGCTATCGAGCCCCGATGCCGGTGACGGCCCGTTCTCTCCGTGCCTGAGACCGAACTTGGTGGCGATCACCACCTGGTCGCGGACCGGCGCCAGCGCCTCGCCGACCAGCTCTTCATTGGTAAAAGGCCCATAGACTTCGGCAGTGTCGAAGAACGTCACGCCGCGGTCAACTGCAGCCCGCAGCAACTTCACCATCTCCGCTTGGTTCGGGGTCTCACCGTAGAAAAAGCTCATGCCCATGCAACCGAGTCCTAGGGCTGAAACTTCAAGGGACTGGCCAAGTTTACGTGTCTGCATCCCAAAATGATACTGGAGATAGCCCGTAAGTACAATAGGAAGTACGCAAACGCGCGGGGTCAACACTCGATTGCTGGTCTCGCCTCAGGCGCGCCAGCGGTGGCATTCAAGATATGGTCTGGACCCTGCGGGTGGCCGGCGTACACCTCCAGTGGCAGCCGACACGATGGTCACCCCACCGACTGTTGACACGTGTCGATCACCAGACCGGTTCGCTACGACTGTGACAAGGCCGGCGATCTGGTCAGGTAGACATCAAGAAGCTCGGCCGCATCACCGATGGCCGCGGTCACCGATGGCTCACCGACCCCAACATGACCGCAAGACTCGATCTTGGGTGATCTACTCGTTGCTACACCGGGCTGTCGCTGTCCAATCCGGTTGACATTCTCCAAGCCACATGAACGCCGCTTGTGCCGACTGGCGTCGCCCACCGCCCCCGCACCAGTATGCGCCGACGAAGGCCGTGGTCCGCACGGGCTGCATGCCTGGCCGCGGGGTGAGGACTATCTGGCGTCCGCGTCAATGCGGTCTCGCCGGGCTACGTGGGCACGCCGCCGCTGATGGCCGACATCTAGCGCGGCACGCGCGACCCTAAGCTCATAATCGAATCATCGGCGCTCGGCTGCCTGGTCCAGCCCGAGGAGATCGGCAAGGGCGTGGCGTTCCTGTTGTGCGACGACGCGTCTGCGGTCACCGGCATCAACCTGCTCGTCGAAGCAGGCTAAGTCACGGACCTCGCACCTCACGACGAACGGAGGCGTCGCGCCGCCCCTGACCTTCAGCAACGTCATCACGGTGGCGGCGAACACTTCACTACTTCGCCTGCCCCGATCCCGAAGTGCTTGTCTTCACAAGCATGACCGGCCGACCGATCTGTCGCACCGCACTCAACGACGCGCTGAGTGGGAGGCCGCCGTCTCGCCGGCATCAAAGGCGAAAATCAACAAACGAGACAACCGCACCCGTCACCGCAGCCGATCCCTCAGACCCCACTTCAGACGCCGTCGAAAAGATGAAGATCACCGCCGCGAACATACCTGTGCTGGCCGACCATTGCGAAAAGGCATCGCGTCTTCCGCAATGGTCGGTAGGCGACTTCAGCCCCCGATGTTGTGCCCCAAATTCCTCACTGCCGCGAAGGCGCCGTATTCAGCGCGGAACTATCGCGATAGGCCTCGGTACGAGAGATCTTCCCATCCTCAACTGTCACAACTAGGCAACACGGGATGACCAGTGGATCGCCATTGGATTGGGAGAAGACATAATCGTGCTGTTGCACGTATCCCCCCTCGATGGCGTGACGACGTGCATTCTGCACGCTCACCTCGTCGAACGAGCTGAACACGGCCGAGGCACGATCAAGCGCTTCGTTCATGGGCAGGCTTTCATTGTCGTAGTTGTGCCAGACCTCCGCGTTGTCGTGATACAGGGCACGCAGCGCCGTGATGTCCTTATTCGTGAAGGCGGTACTCACTTCTTCTGCGATTTCCAGCGGTTCCTTATTCATGACATTCCTCTTCTTCTTGGCGGACTGGACTGACGGTCAGATGGCGACTTCACTTGGTCCCGGATGCATTTCAGCGCTGTATGACCGGCCGAGTACAACCAGGACGATGACGATCCCGATTGCTAGGCCGCCGGCGGCCAGCACGAATGCGAATTCGTAGCCATCAACTTGAGCACTTGATACGGGATGCCCTTTTGAGATGAGCGACCTGGTGTGAGTAGTGGCCAGGGTGCTGAGCACGGCGAGGCCGAGGGCTCCGCCTACATGGTGGGCGACGTTGATGATGCCCGACCCGAGGCCGCGGTCGGAGGAGGGAACGTCGCTCATAGCGATAGTGAGGATGGGCATGATGGCGAGACCGATCCCAGTGCCGATGGCGAAGTTCGCCACGGCGATGGTCGGCAAGTAGCCGGTGCCGACTCCGGCTGTGCTGAAGAGTAGAACACCGGCGATCGATGTCAGCATTCCTGCGACCATGACAGGCGCTGGTCCGAAGCGTGCGACGAGTCGTGCTGTTACGCCCAGAGAAAGTACGCCGAGGGTGAGGAACCAGGGCAGAAAGGCGAAGCCGGTTTGGACCGCGCTGTAGCCCAGGACGTTTTCGAAGTACAGCGCGCCGAGGAAGAGGGTGGCTTTCATGGCGGTGCCGATCAGTGCTCGCACCGCGCTCGCGCCCATTAACCCACGCAGGCGCAGGATTCGCAGTGGCATCACCGGATTGGTGACCCTAGCCTCGGTTACAAGAAACGCGACGGCAAGGGCCAGTGCTAGGGCGCCGGAGCCGAGCACCCGGCTCGAACCCCAACCGTGGTCTGCCGCTCCGACAACTGCAAAGACGCCGACCATGACGGCGAAGGTGACAAGGATGGAGCCGAGCCAATCCAGCCCCTTGTCCAAGCCGAGGCCCATGTCGTCCGGGATCAGCATCCTCCCGACCACGATGGTGGCGACGCCGATCGGCAGGTTGACCAGGAAAATCCACCGCCAACCGAGACCCTCGGTGAGGACACCGCCGACGAGCAGGCCCAACGAGGCACCAGCGACGCCGACGAAGACGTAGGCGCTCATCGCCCGTGCGCGCTCATCAGCGTTGGGGAACTCAGTCGCGATGATCGCCAAGATGGCCGCGCCCTGGAGCGCTGCGCCAACTCCCTGCAGCAAGCGAGCACCGATCAGAACACCCTCACCGGGGGCGAGGCCGCAGAGTGCTGAGGCCACTGTGAAGATGACAAGACCCACCATCAAGACACGCCGCCGTCCGAGCAGGTCGCCGAGGCGGCCGGCCAGCAGCATGAAGCCGCCGAAGGTGACGAGGAAACCGTTGACGATCCAACTCAGGTTGGCGTCGCTGAAGTCGAGATCGTTCTGGATAGCGGGCAGAGCGACATTCACGATCGTAGTGTCGAGGGTGATCATCAGCTGCGCGAAACAGAGGATCACGAGCGCCATCCGGGGGTGGATGACGACAGGGGCAGTGGGTGTGGTTCTCACAGATCGATCCCTTCGTCGGCAGGTCGCGCTAGCGCTCATCGCGAGGCGAGTTCGACTCCAAGCGGAGTCAGTATCCGAAGGATCCCTCCGGATCGTCAAGTCGGCCTTCAGGGTCGCCATCGTGAGCCACGAATCGAATACCAACTCGGCTCACGTGAGGCGACCTTCCAGCACCGGGGCATCACGACTATCACCTCAGACCCCCGGGGCCATGTGTTACACGCAACACCATATCGAGATACTGTGGTACTGTCAATCGTACTATTCGTGAGTGGATCCGCATCTCCCGGCGAGCGGCGAACCGCTAATGGATTATGAGCACGACCAACCGTGTCGACACCCGCCCCGAGCGCTAGGAGTGACATCAACCCCTTTGAACCCAGGACAAAACGACTCGCACGTTCCACCCCGCCAGCGAGATCTTCCTCTTGCTCTGGAGCGCGCTCTAGGGTTAATGGTGGGGATATGACAGCGACCGAGGTTCCCGTGGAGGGACTCACCATCAGCGCGGCCGCCGAGCTGAGCGGCTTGAGCGTCGACACGCTGCGGTACTACGAGAAGGAGGGCCTAACCCTCCACCGCCCGCAGCGGTCGTCGTCGGGCCAGCGCCGCTACACCGAGCAGAACGTCAAGTGGTTCGGCACGCTCGTGATGCTGCGCAAGACCGGTATGCCGATCCGCGAACTCAAGCGGTTCGTGGAGCTCCACCGACAGGAGGACAGCGAGCCCCAGCGGCTCGCGATCCTCCAGACACACCGGCTCCACGTGCTCAAGCAGCTCCACGAGGTCCAGACGCACCTCGAGGCCATCAACAACAAGATCGACCACTACCAGAACACGATCAAGGGACAGAGCTCCCGGACAGGACAGAGATCATGAAGATCACAGCATGGGGAAGCCAGGGCCTCAAGGCCAGCGTCGAGGGACTCGGCGCAATGGGAATGTCGGCGTTCTACGGCGACCGCAATGACGAGGAGTCCGCAGCGACGTTGCACCGTGCGCTCGATCTCGGGGTGTCGCTGATCGACACGGCCGAGGGGTACGGG
>OUNO010001442.1_pt2 | contig 17946 bp, 16 predicted proteins | sample 1779811 | NCBI WGS metagenome assembly OUNO01 (sample SAMEA3914804, study PRJEB12502) | metagenome | biome: forest; material: soil | place: Canada | collected 2010-06-25 | depth 0.3 m | reverse complement strand
CGCGAGCCAGGCGCGAACGTCGGTCAGGCGCGCCGACAGATCGTCGAGAGCATCGAGTAGCGCGTCCCGGTTGGCCATGTAGATGTCTGTCCAGATCGCCGTGTTGGCACCGGCGACGCGTGTGGCGTCGCGGAAGCTCGGCCCGACGGCCGGGAGACGCTCGGAGTCGCCGGCGCGGAGCAGCTCGGCGGCCTGCGCGACGAGCACGTTGGCGAGGATGTGGGGAAGATGCGACACGCACGCCATGAGCCGATCGTGGGTGTCGGGGTCGATCGCCGTCGGGCGTGCGCCGAAGCTGACGAGCAGACGGTGCAGGCGCTCGTAGAGCTCGCCGGCCGTGCTCCCTTCCGCGGGCGTCAGGTACCAGCTGGCCCCGTCGAAGAGATCCTCGCGGGCGTGCTCGACGCCCGCCGTCTCCGCGCCGGCGAGCGGATGGCCGCCGACGAAGCGCTCGTCGGCGGCAGCGCCGGCGAGGGTGCGCTTGGTCGAGCCGACGTCCGTGACCACGCAGTCGGGTCCCGCGGCCTGCAGAGCCGCGGCCACCGCGTCGGCCAGGGCGCCGACGGGAGCGGCGACGAACACGACCTCGGCGCCTGCGACGGCCGCGTCCAGGCTGACGGCCCTGGTGTCGATCGCGCCGAGCTCCAAGGCGCGCGTGAGGACGTCCTCGTCGGGGTCGTATCCGCACACCTCGGCGTCCGCGCGCCGCCGCGCCGCCAGGCCGATCGAGCCGCCGATCAGCCCGACGCCAAGGACCGCCACCCTCACGGGGCGTGCTCCGCCCCGCGGCGCATCAGGCGACGCTCAGAGCCTTGCCGGCCAGCTCGGCGGTCCGCGTCACGCTGGCGACGAACTCGGCGAACGTGTCGGCCAGCAGCGCCTGGGGCCCGTCGCAGACGGCCACGTCCGGGTTCGGGTGGACCTCGACGATGATGCCGTCAGCGCCCGCCGCGGCGGCCGCCAGCGACAAGGGCAGCACGAGGTCGCGGCGTCCCGCCGCATGGCTCGGGTCGACGATGATCGGCAGGTGCGTGAGCTCCTTGAGGATCGGGATCGCCATGATGTCGAGGGTCGTGCGGCGATGGTCGGTCTCGAACGTCCGCACCCCGCGCTCGCAGAGCATGACGCTTGGGTTGCCCTCCTTGAGGATGTACTCGGCGGCCATCAGCAGCTCGTCGAGTGTCGCCGACAGGCCGCGCTTGAGCAGCGCGGGGCGCCCGGAGCGCCCGATCTCGCTGAGTAGCGGGTAGTTCTGCATGTTGCGGGCGCCGATCTGGATGACGTCGGCGACCTCGAGGACGTCGTCGATGTCACGCAGGTCCATCAGCTCGGTCACGATCGGCAGGCCCGTCTCGGCCTTGGCCTCGGCGAGCAGGCGCAGGCCCTCGCCGCCGAGTCCCTGGAAGGCGTAGGGCGAGGTGCGCGGCTTGTAGGCCCCGCCGCGAAGCAGCGACACGCCGGCATCGCGGACCACCCGCGCGGTCTGAAGCGTCTGCTCGCGCGATTCGACGGTGCAGGGACCGGCGATCAGAGCGAAGTTGTCGCCGCCGATCTTGCGACCCTCGATGTCGAGGACCGTCCGCTCGCCGTGGCGAATCTGCGTGGAGGCGAGCTTGTACGGCTTGAGGATCGGCATCACGCGGTCGACCCCCGGCTGTCCCTCGAGACCGAGGCTTTCGAGGTTGACGTCCTGCTCGACGTCGCCGATCGCGCCGATCACCGTCAGGCGCGCGCCCTTGATCGGGTGCGCGATGGCGCCCGCGTGCTCGATTCTCTCGATGACGGCATCGATCTCCTCATCGCTGGCCGTCTCCTGCATGACGATCATCATCAACTGGTCCTTTCACTGACGCCTGGGGCATGTTAGAGGTGCTGGGTGTCCACCATCCGGTGGACCGCGAGGGGGCGCTGGGGCACCCGTTTGGGTGGCGCTCGGTCCCGCCTGCTGCGGAACCCGGTGCGGCCGCCGGGACCCGCTCACGCACGGGTCGGGGCCGAAGCGCCTAGCTAAATCGCCAGGCGTAGCGGGACGACCAGCCGAGATAGGCGAGGCCAGGGCGAGCTGAGGTGTGCGCCGCGGAGGTCATGGTCGTCCCTACGGTTTGTAGCAGACAACGCGTCGGGCGTAAAGCGGTGGGAGACACCGGGCGCGCCGAGGCGCCGGATCACGCCCCGTCGGAGTCCGCGAGCACCTCGGCCAGGATGTCGAGGAAGCGGCGGTTCTCCTCCGGCAGACCGTAGGTCACGCGCAGCGCCGGCCCGTCGCCGCCCAGTGCAGCGCCGGCGCGGACGAGCACGCCGCGCTCGTGCAGGGCGCGAACGATGGCGGCCTCGTCGCGGTCCTCGCCGAGGTGCATCCAGCAGAAGTTCGCCTGCGACTCGGCCGAGGCGATCCCGAGCGCGCGAAGGCGCTCGTCGACCGAGATCCGCTCGGCGACCGTTCGGGTGACGCGGTCGATGACCTCGTCCTGGTGTGCGAGCGACTCGAGCGCCGCCGCCTGGGCCAGGGCGTTGCAGAAGAAGGGTTGGCGGACCTGGTCGAGAGCCCGCGGCAGAGCGTCCGAGCCACACAGCGCGAAGCCGACGCGCAGGCCGCAGAGGCCGTGGACCTTCGAGAAGGTCCGCAGCAGAACGAGGTTGGGGTGGGCGTCGAGCAGGTCGACCGACGAGTCGGGATCGGCGAGCAGGTTGAACTCGCAGTAGGCCTCATCGAGGATCACACACACGTGGGCCGGCACCTCGGCCAGGAAGGCGGCGATGTCCTCGAGCGGAACGGCGGTGCTCGTGGGGTTGTTGGGGTTGCAGACGAGGACCAGTCGGGTCGCGACGGTGATCTCGCGCAGCATCGCGGCGAGGTCGTGCCGCTCGGCTCCGTCCAGCGGCACCGTCACGGCACGCGCGCCGGATGCGGCCGCCAGGTGGGGGTAGACCGAGAAGGACGGCCACGCGTAGACGATCTCGGCTCCGGGCTCCAGGAGCGCCTCGCCGGCCGCCAGCAGGATGTCGCACGAGCCGTTGCCGATGGCGACGCGCGACGGCGGCACGTCGTAGCGCTCGCTCAGCCGCTTGCGCAGCAGCGAGCTCGATGGGTCGGGATAGCGGTTGAGCGTCGGCAGCGCCCGCTGAATCGCCTCGCGCACGGCCGGCAGCGGAGGGTACGGCGACTCGTTGCTGGCCAGGCGTACGAGCGGCGCTTCCTCGGCGTAGCCGCCGGCGGCCGGATATACGGGGATGCGCGCGATGCGCTGAGAGAACTCGATCGCCATGTCCGCCTATTCTGCCGTGCCCGTCCGCGAGCCGCCGAAGGGCGCCACTACTGAGCGGCCTTTAAGTCCTTGCGCAGTGCGCGCGCCTCGCCGAGGTAGACGTGCGTCGGCTCGTGACCCTCGTCGGCGTGGTAGTGGATGAGCACGCGGATGACGCGCGGCATCGACCCGGGTACGGGGATCTCGCGGGCGCACAGCAGCGGCACGCTCTCGAAGCCGACCGCCCGGGCGGCGACGGCCGGGAACTCCGCGTCGAGGTCGTCGGTGACGGTGAAGATGCAGCTGACGACGTGCTCGGGCTGCAGACCGTTGTGGCGGGTGATCGCATCCATCAGCTCGCGGGTCGCGTCGAGGATCTCATCGGCGTCGTTGCGCTCGACGCTCGTGGCGCCCCGCAGGGCGAACAGTCGCATGGACGGCGATTCTTTCAGAGCGCCTGCGCCCGCAGGCGCTCGACCTCGGCCGTGCGCAGGCGCCGGTGGGCGCCGGGCGCCAGATTGCCGAGTAGAAGCGGCCCGAAGCGCACGCGCACCAACGACACGACGGGGTGGCCGACGGCGTCGCACATCCGCCGGACCTGGCGGTTGCGGCCCTCGTGGATCGTCAGCTCGATCTCATCGCCGGCCAGCCGGCGCACCCGCGCCGGCGCCGTACGGCCGTCGTCGAGCTCGACGCCCTCGCGCAGCGCCCGCAGCTCGGCCGGGCGGATCGGGCCCCCGCCGATCCGCGCCCGGTAGGCCTTCTCGACCTCGTAGCGGGGGTGTGTCATGCGGTTCGCGAGCTCGCCGTCGTTGGTCAGCAGGATCAGGCCGCTGCTGTCGGCGTCGAGGCGGCCGATCGGATACAGGCGCAGGCCGTCCGCCGGAACGAGGTCGACCACCGTCGTACGTCCGTGCGTGTCGCTCGCGCTCGACACGACGCCGACGGGCTTGTGCAGCGCGTGGACCACGCGCGGCTCGGCCCCGGCCAGCGCCCGCCCGTCGAGCGCGACGCTGTTCTCGTCCCCGACGTCGCGAGCCGGGTCGGTCACGAGCTCTCCGTCGACGGTCACGCGGCCGGCGGCGATCAGCGTCTCGGCCGAGCGCCTGGACGCGACACCGGCATGGGCGAGGTACTTGGCTAGGCGCATCGGCCTTGCGGGGTGGTGCGGACCATCTGCTGCCACCATAGGACCCGGGACCCGCCGACGGTGGGCCCCGCGACATGGACCTGATCAAGCTCGACCAGACGCTCTCCGCCCGCGGCGAGCCCCGCTTCCGCGCCCGCCAGGTGTGGGCGTGGGCGGCGCGTGGCGTCGGCGGCTACGCCGAGATGACCGACCTGCCCTCCGAGCTGCGCGAGGCCCTGTCCGCGGAGGTGCCGTTCTCGAGCTTGGCCGTCGAGCATGTGGCGCGCTCGGACGACGGCACCGTCAAGGCCCTCTTCCAGACCGACGACGGTCGCGCAGTGGAGGCGGTACTGATGCGCTTCCGGGATGGGCGCCGGTCGATCTGCGTCTCATCGCAGTCGGGCTGCCCGCTGACATGCACCTTCTGCGCCACGGGCGCGATGAAGTTCGCCCGCAACCTGACCGCATCGGAGATCCTCGACCAGGCGCTGCACTTCCGCCGCGTCGAAGGCATCGACCACTGCGTCTTCATGGGCATGGGCGAGCCGATGCTCAACCTCGACGCTGTCCTCGAGGCATGTGAGCGCCTGCCCGACATCGGCGTCACGCACCGCCGCACGACGATCTCGACCGTCGGCTGGATCCCCGGCATCGAACGCCTCGCGGAGTCCGACATGCCGATCCGGCTCGCGCTGTCGCTGCACGCCGCCGACGACGCGTTGCGCAGCCAGATCATGCCGGTCAACGACCGCTACCCGGTCGCCGATGTCCTCGACGCCTGCCGCGCCTTCTACGCCCGCAAGCGCAGGCGCGTGTTCGTCGAGTACGTCATGCTCGCCGGCGTCAACGACCGCTACGAGCAGGCCCTCGCCCTCGCCGACCTCCTCTCTGCCGGCGCACCGCGCTCAGCGGGATCGCGGCGGCGCACGAGAGCCGGCGGTCCACCGGCCGCCGCCCGCGGCCCCCTCGGACAGCCGATCTTCAAGGTCAACCTGATCCCCTACAACCCGACGGGCTCTCCCTACGAGGGCTCGAGCCGCGAGTCGATCGCCGCCTTCCGCGCCGCCCTCGAGTCCCGCGGCGTACCCGTCACGGTCCGCCTGACCCGCGGCCGCGACATCGCCGCAGCGTGCGGCCAGCTCGCCGCAACCGCGGCCTAGCTTGCTCTAGCCTCGCCGGCTCGCAACAACCGCTCCCGCAACTCGGCCTGCTCCTCGGGGCTGGGGTCCCAGCGGGCGACGTCGGGAAGCTCGTCGAGGCTGCGCAGGCCGAAGAGCTTGAGGAACTGGGTGTTGGTCCGATACAGCACCGCGCCGAACTGGGAGCTGCCGGCCTCCCCGATGAGGCCCCGCTCGAGCAGCGTCGCCGTGGCCGAGTCGGCGCTGACGCCGCGGATGCGGGTTATCTCGGGCCGCGATATCGGCTGCAGGTAGGCGACGATGGCGAGCGTCTCGGCCTGGGCCGGCGTCAGCGTCGAGGTGCGCGGACGGCTGAGCAGCCGTCTGGCGGCGTCCTCGGTGGCGGGGTCGCTCGCGAGCGTCCAGCCGCCGCCGAGCTCGCGCAGCCGGATGCCGCGCCGGCCGGGCGCGTATTCCTCGGCCAGGACCCCGAGCGCTGCACCAACTGCGTCGAGGCCCGCCTGGGTGGCGTCGGCCAGGTCGGCCTCGGTGAGCGGGTCCGAGGAGAGGAACAGGAGGGCCTCGACCGTCCGGGCGAGCGACGGGAGCTCCCCGGCTGCGTCCGCGCCGGGTCCGCGATCGGCCGGGGCGCTCACCCGGCCAGGCCCCTGGTGGCCGTCAGCGGCGCCGGCTCGGCCCGGCTTTCGACCCCGCGAACGGCGATCTCGCCGAAGCACTCATCCTGCTCCCAAGCGGCCTCGCCGCGTTTGTAGAGCTCGAGCAGCGCGAACAGGGTGACGGCGACGGTCATGCGGTCTGCGCCGCGAACGGCCTCGTCGAAGCTGAACGCGCCCCGGCGCAGCAACCCGCGGAGGTGCTCCAGGCGCTCGGCCACCGAAACCCGCACGACGGCGATGTGGCTGACCGAGATGGTCGGGGGCATCTGGAGCAGGCGGCCCATGGCCTCGCCGAGGACGGTGGGATCCTGCGAGCCGTCGGGGGCGGCCGCGATCGCCCGGCGCAGATGGGGCGGCACCGGCGCCGCGCGGAAACGAACGCCGTCCTCGGCGGCGAGCAGCTCGGCAAGATGGGCGGATGCCGCCCGATAGCGGTGCGCGTCGAGCATGCGCGCGAGCAGCTCCTCGGCGGCCTGCTCGGGCTCGATGTCGAGCATCTCCTCGTCCTCGCCGCTCAGCATCAGCCGCGACTTGAGCTCGAGCAGGGCTGCGATCAGGACGATGAACTCGGTCGCCGTCTCGAGGTCCAGCTCGCCCCGCTGCTCGAGGTGGTCGAGATAGGCCAGCACGACTTCTGCGAGCTGGAGCTCGAGCAGGTCGACCTCTTCGCGCAGCACGAGCGTCAGCAGCAGGTCGAACGGCCCGCTGAAGACGTCCAGGTCGAGCTCAAGGGAGGCGAGGCTCACGGGCGTACCGTACCGGCCAGGTCCGATGGCTCGCCCGCTACCGGCCGGTGCCGGCCGGGGCGCCGATGCCCATCCGCTCGCGGACATCGTGGAGCGTGTCGGCGGCGATCGCGCCCGCGCGCTGGGCGCCGTCGGTGAGGATCGCCTCGAGGGCAGCCTCGTCGGCGCGCAGCTCGGAGTAGCGCTCGCGGACCGGCGCGAGGTACTCGACGACGGCGTCGGCGACAGCCGTCTTGAACTCGCCGTAGCGGGCGGCTGCGAACTCGGATTCGATGCGAACGGCGTCGCTGCCGCGGACGGCCGCGAGGATCTCGATCAGGTTGCCGACGCCCTCCTTGTCGGGGCCTCCGCGGACCTCGCTGCCGGAGTCGGTGACGGCGCTCTTGAACTTCTTCTCGATGACCTTGGGGTCGTCGAGGACGTAGACGGTGCCCTGCTCGCTGGCGCCGGTCGTCGACATCTTGCGGGTCGGCTCCTGCAGGTCCATGATCCGCGCGCCCACCTCGGGGATGCGATGCTCGGGCACGACGAGCACCTCCTGGCCGTTGCCGAAGCGGGCGTTGAAGCGCCGGGCGACGTCGCGCATCAGCTCGAGGTGCTCGCGCTGGTCCTCGCCGACGGGCACCTCGTGGGCGCGGTAGGTGAGTACGTCGGCGGCCTGGAGGACCGGATAGAGCAGCAGGCCGGCGGAGACGAGCTCGCGCTGGGCGAGCGACTTGTCGCGGAACTGGTGCATCCGCTGCAGGCGGCCGAGCTCGGTGACGCTCGACAGCAGCCACGTCAGCTCGGTGTGCTCGGCGACGTCGCTCTGGCGGAAGAGGATGCAGCGGCTCGGGTCCAGGCCGGCGGCGAGGAGGATGGCGGTCGTGTCGTAGAGCCGTTCGCGCAGCTCGCCCGGGTCGTAGGCGACGGTGATTGCGTGCAGGTCGACGATGCAGAAGATGCCCTCGCCGCGCTCCTGGCTCGACACGTACTGCGCGATGGCGCCGATGAAGTTGCCGAGGTGCTTGCGCCCGGTCGGTTGGATGCCCGAGAAGATCCTCATCTGGCGTCGATTCCCCTGCCGGCTATCGACGCCGCGTGGCGCTGTCGGCGAGCCACGGCGGATCCCAGCCGGTGTCGTTCGGGTTGACGTTCGTGCCCGGCGGCACGATCTCGTCGATCCGGTCCAACACGTCGGCCTCGAGCGTCCGCTCGAGCCCGGTCAGCTGGCTCTCGAGCTGCTCCATCGTCCGCGGGCCGATGATGGCGGCGGTGACCGCCGGATGGTTGGTGACGAAGGCGAGCGCCATCTCGATCAGCGACATGCCCGCGTCCTCGGCGAGTGCCGCCAGCGCGTCGGCGGCCTCGAGCTTCGCCTGGTTGGCCGGGATCGACATGTCGTAGCGCTGCGGAATCATCTGCGCTCGTCTGCTCTCGCCGGGCGAGGAGCCGCCCTTGCGGTAGCGGCCCGACAGCCACCCGCCGGCCAGCGGGCTCCACGGGATGACGCCCATGCCGTACTTCTGGCAGACGGGCAGCACGTCGCCCTCGACGCGGCGGATCAGCATCGAGTAGGGCGGCTGCTCGCACACGAACCGCTCGCGGCCGCGCCGCTCGGCCGTCCACTGGGCCTCGACGATCTGGTGGGCCGCGAACGTCGAGCTGCCGACGTAGCGGACCTTGCCGGCGCGAACCAGGTCGGTCAGGGCGCCGAGCGTCTCGTCGATGTTCGTGTCGGGCTCGGGGCGGTGGATCTGGTAGAGGTCGATCCAGTCCGTCTTCAGCCGGCGCAGGCTGTTCTCGACCTCTTTGACGATCCAGCGGCGGGAGTTGCCGAACTCGTTCGCGTCGTCGCCCATCGTCCCGTGAACCTTCGTCGCGAGGATCACCGAGTCGCGCCGCCCGTCGGCGAGCGCCTTGCCGACGATCTCCTCGGACTCGCCGCGCGAGTAGACGTCGGCCGTGTCGATGAAGTTGATGCCCGCGTCGAGAGCGCGGTGGATGATGCGGATGGAGTCGTCGTGGTCGGTGTTCCCCCAGGCGCCGAACATCATCGCGCCGAGGCACAGCGGCGACACGGACACGCCCGTGCTGCCGAGTTTGCGCCGCGCCGCGCTCACGCCGGCGTTGCCTCGGCGAGCGACTGGCGGATCACGGGTCGCTTGGCGGCGGCGACCTCGTCGAGGCGGCGCACCGGAGTCGTGTACGGCGCTCCGCGTGCAACGGTGGGGTCCTCGGTGGCCTCGCGCAGGATCGCTGCGATGGCCTCGGCGAAGGCGTCGAGCGTCTCCTTGGTCTCGGTCTCCGTCGGCTCGATCATCAGAGCCTCGTCGACGAGCAGCGGGAAGTAGACGGTCGGCGGGTGGAAGCCGAAGTCGAGCAGCCGCTTGGCGAGATCGAGCGTCTTGATCTGGAGCGTCCGCTTCATCGGTCCGCCGGACAGGACGAACTCGTGCATGCACAGCTCGCCATAGGCCAGCGGGAGGTGCTCGGCGACGGGCGGGTCGGCGATCGTGCGCAGGCGGGCCAGGAGGTAGTTGGCGTTCAGGACCGCCACCTCTGAGGCGTCCTTGAGGCCGTCGGCGCCGAGCGAGCAGATGTAGGCGTAGGAGCGGACGAAGCAGCCGTAGTTGCCCTGGAAGCCGCGCAGGCGGCCGATCGACTTCGGCCGGTCGTAGTCGAGGTCGAAGGCGCCGCCGTCGCGGGTCACGACGGGCACGGGCAGGAACGGTGCGATGCGGTCGGACACCGCGATCGGCCCCGACCCGGGCCCGCCGCCGCCATGCGGCTGGGTGAAGGACTTGTGGAGGTTGAAGTGGACGATGTCAAAGCCCATGTCGCCGGGACGCGAGATGCCCATGACGGCGTTGAGATTGGCGCCGTCGTAGTAGAGGGTGGCGCCGACGGCGTGGACGATCTCGGCGATCTGCTCGATGTTGGGGTCGAACAGTCCGAGCGTGTTGGGGTTGGTCAGCATCAGGCAGGCGACGTCCTCGTCGGCCTTCGCGCGCAGGTCCTCGATGTCGACCCCGCCGTCGGCGTTGGTCGCGACCTTGACGACCTCGAGGCCGGCCATCGTGACCGTCGCGGGGTTGGTGCCGTGGGCCGTGTCCGGCGTGAGGACCTTGTGGCGCGTCTCGCCGCGATCCTCGTGGTAGGCGCGCGTCAGCAGGACGCCGGCGAGCTCGCCGTGGGAGCCGGCCGAGGGCTGGAGCGAGACGTGCGGCAGGCCGGAGATCTCGGCCAGGGCGCCCTGGAGGTTCCACATCAGCTCGAGCGCCCCCTGGGACCGCTCGGGATCCTGCAGCGGATGCAGCCGGGCGTGACCCGGCATCGCAGCCACCCGCTCGTGCAGTCTCGGGTTGTGCTTCATCGTGCACGACCCGAGCGGGTAGAAGCCCGAGTCGAGGTCGAAGTTGCGCTTGGAGATGCCGACGTAGTGGCGGACGATCTCGGGCTCTGAGAGCTCGGGCAGCCGCGGCGGCTCGACCCTGCGGAAGGCCGCCGGGAGCAGCGCCTCGGGCGCTGTGTCCGGCACTTCGGGCGCGGGACAGACGAACGCGCGTCGTCCCGGTGCGCCCTTCTCGAAGACCGTCCGCGCGGCGTCGCGCTGCAGCGGCGTCGCGCCGGCGCCGTGCGCCGGAGCGCCTGCCCCGCTGCCCGAGGCGTGCGGGTGGTGCCCGTCGATGCCGGGGTCGGAGTGGAGGTGGTTTTCGTCGATCGGGCTCATGCGGTCACGGCCTGCTCTGTCTTCCGGCTCGCCTCGGTGCCGCCACGCTCGGCGGCGATGGCAGCCGCGAGCACATCGGCGAGGCGATCGATGTCGGCTCGGGTCCGCCGCTCGGTGATGGCCACGAGCAGACCGCCGCGATCGCCCTCGCGTCCGGTCAGAGCGTGCAGGTCTGCGCCCGGGTTGACGCCCTCGACGGCGCAGCGCCGCCGCACGGCGGCGACGTCGACGGCGGGATCGAGTCGGACGGCGAACTCGCGCACGACGGGTTGGTCGTGCAGCGTCTGCACGCCGTCGAGCGCGCTCAGCGTCTGGCGGGCGTAGTGGGTGCGGGCGAGCAGCAGCTCGCCGAGCTCGACGATGCCACGCCGACCAAGCCACGTCAGGTAGACGACGCCGGCCAGAGCGTTGAGCGCCTGCGCCGTGCAGATGTTCGACGTGGCCTTCTCGCGGCGGATGTGCTGCTCGCGGGTCTGCAGGGTCAGGACGAAGCCGCGTCGACCGTCGACGTCGAGGGTCTCGCCCGCGATCCGCCCGGGCATCCGGCGCAGGTACTCCTCACGGGCGGCGAACATGCCGAAGGACGGACCGCCGAAGTCGAGGCGGTTGCCCAGCGGCTGGCCCTCGCCGACGGCCACGTCGACGCCGCATTCGCCGGGCGAGCGCAGGACGCCGAGGGTGATGGGGTCGACCTGGGCGACGACGACGGGCGCGCCGGCGCCGTCGCCGGCCGCCTTGGCGGCGGCGCTGAGAGCGGCGGCATCCTCGACTGCGCCGTAGAAGTTGGGCTGGGCGAAGATGGCCGCGCTGGTCGGCGACGGCCCGGTCGTATCGCCGTCGATCGCCGCCGCCCACGCCGCGGCGTCGGTGACGCCGTCTGACAGAGGCACCTCGACGACCTCCATGCCGTAGCCGTGGGCGTTCGTGCGCAGGGTCTGGATCGAGTGCGGGTGCAGCCCGGCGCTGACGACGAAGCGACTCGCGCCGTTGTGGAGCTTGGCGAGATAGCCGGCGGCGGCGACGGCCGACGGACCCTCGTAGGCCGACGCGTTGGACACCGGCAGGCCGGTCAGCTCGGAGATGGCCGTCTGGTACTCGAACATGACCTGCAGGCCGCCCTGGGAGATCTCCGGCTGGTACGGCGTGTAGGGCGTCAGGAACTCGGAGCGCTCGGTCAGCATGTCGATCAGCGCGGGCACGTAGTGGTCGTACATGCCGGCACCGAGGAAGCTCAGCTCGTCCTCGGTGCTCGTGTTGCGCGCGGCCAGCGCACGCAGATGCTCATAGACGTCCTGCTCGGGCAGGCCGGCCGGCAGGTCGAGCTCGCGACCGAGCCTCACTGCGGCGGGAATCTGACGGTCGAAGATCTCCTGCAGCGAGCCCACGCCGATGGCCTCGAGCATCGCCTCGAGGTCGGCCGGGGTGATGGCGGTGTAACGGCTCAACTAGGAGCAGCCTAGCCAGCCAGCGAGGACTTGTAGGTGTCCGCGTCCTGCAGCGACTCGCGCTCGGAGGGGTCGGAAAGGCGGATCCTCACCAGCCAGCCGTCGCCGTAGGGGTCCTCGTTGATCATGGCGGGGTTCTCCGACAGCGCCTCGTTGACCTCGACGATCTCGCCCGACAGCGGCGCGATCACATCGGACACGGCCTTGACCGACTCCACCTCGGCGTAGGAGGCGTCCTTGGCCAGGGCGGTGCCGACGGCCGGCGGGTCGAAGAAGACGACCTCGCCGAGGGCGTCCTGGGCGTACCAGGTGATGCCCATCGTCGCCAGGCCGGGGTCGGCGTGGTCGATGCGCGCCCAGTCGTGTTCGGGGTGGTAGAGCAGGTCCTCGGGGTAGCTGGCCTGAGCCATCAGGGGCCCTTTCTGTAGAGCGGCTTGTCCTTGACCGTGGCTGGGCGCATCTTGCCACGAACGTCTATCTCCAGCCCGTTGCCGGGCGCCGCCCGCTCGGCCGGCACGTAGGCCATGCCGATGCCGACACCGAGGCACGGCGACAGCGTGCCGCTGGTGACCACCCCGCCGCCGGCGATCGGGTTGCCCTGGCGGGCGATGCCGGGGCCATCGATCGCGAAGGCGACAAGCCGCTCGGCCGGACCACCTGCCCGGACGGCGGCGACGGCCTCGGCTCCGATGAACCCCGTGTTCTCCTTGCAGCACCAGCCGAGGCCGGCTTCGATCGGTCCCCGCTCGACACTCAGATCGTTGCCGTACAGGTGGAAGCAGACCTCCAGGCGCAGCGTGTCGCGGGCGCCCAGACCGGCCGGGACGGCGCCGCGGCGGACGAGGGCCTGCCACAGCTCGCCGGCGCGCTCGGGCGGGCACAGGAGCTCGACGCCGTCCTCGCCGGTGTAGCCGGTGCCGCACACGAGCACGTCCTCGCCGGCCAGCCGCCTGCTGGCGGCCGTCATGCGTGCCGGCAGGGGCGAGTCCGAGATCGCTTGGACCATCTCCCGCGCCAGCGGTCCCTGGACGGCCAGCATCGCCCAGTCGTCGATCGCGTCGACGACGCTCGCGCCGGGGAAGTCGACGGCATGAGCCTGGAACCACTCGAGATCGCTCCGGTGGTTGGACGCGTTGGTGATCGTCAGATAGCGGTCGACGTCGAGGCGGTAGGTGAAGAGGTCGTCGAGCACGCCGCCGTCCTCGCGGCACAGGACGCTGTACTGGGCGCCGCCCACCGCAATCTGGGAAACGTCGTTGGACAGCAGCCGCTGCAGCAGCTCGAGCGCCTGCGGCCCGCTCGTGGCGATCTCGCCCATGTGGGACACGTCGAAGATGCCGCAGGAGCCGCGCACCGCCACGTGCTCCTCGCGAACGCCGACGTACTGGACGGGCATCTCCCAGCCGGCGAAGTCGACCATCTTTGCGCCGGCCGCAACGTGGTTCTCGAACAGGGCCGTCCGGCGCAGGGGGCTCGTCATCGCGGCTCAGGCTAGCGGGGAACCCGCGGGCGAGAGTGGGCGGTCGCGGCCAGAGGCCTCCGTTCAGAGCAGACCTTCGTCGGGCCAATGAGTTTCGGAGATCCGATGGAGGCCGTCTCCAGCTCGCTCGATGTGACCGTTGCTGACATGGGCGCACCCGTTGTAAGCGATCAGGACTCTCGCTTGGCCCGCGTCGTGATAGCGAAAGACGATCAGGCTAGAGCGGCCGTTGAAGTCGGGGCAGCTCTGGGCAATCGGTGGCCGCGGCGGAAGGGCGTTGAGTTCGCTGACGAGGTGACTCATCACGTCCTGTTTCCCAACCTGAACCGCGCCCGCCAGGCGCGGCGGCTCGCCAACTGGACCGGGGCTCGGCGACGAGTATCGACAGATCAGCGCCCCTGTCGGATGACCGGGGACGAGTGTGTGCGAGTTACCAGACGCTAGAAGGGGCTTCGCTGGGCAACGGGCGCCTGCGAGCGATATGCGGAGCGGAGTTTGCGCCGTCACCGAGAACCTAAACGCCGTATCGCCACAACTCGCGCATCCCAGTGCTAAAGCGACGAGCGCGGCCACGCCAAGCGTCCAACGTGCCCGTGGATCTCGCACTCACCAGAGACTACGCCGCGAGCAGCACGACCCGCACTCAACGGGATTCAGGTAACGAAGCGGGTCGGCTCACGGCAGGACGCCAGCCCCCAGCGGGTCGAGGGTCAAGCGGATCAAGGACGCAGGGAGCGAAATGTGCGAACGCACATGAGCGACCGAGGACGCAGAGCCCGCGCCGGCCATCGACCCGCTGAGTCAGCGGAGGAACGGCGGCACGTCTATGTCATCGTCGGAGATCTCCAGCGTCGAGCGCTGGCGCTCCGAGATGCGGGGGTTGCGGTCGGGCCGGCCCTCGCGGCTCTCGCGGCGGGCGCTGCGGCCCGGCCGGTGGTCGAAGCCGGTGCCGATGACCGTCACGCGCACGTCGTCGGCCATGCTCTCGTCGATGACGGCGCCGAAGATGATGTTGGCGCTGGTGTCGGCCGCGTTCTGGATGATCTCGGCGGCGTCGTTGACCTCGAACAGCCCGAGGTCCTTGCCGCCGGTGATGTTCAGAAGGATCCCCGTGGCGCCGTCGACCGACTCTTCCAGCAACGGCGAGGAGATGGCCGCCTTGGCGGCTTCGGCGCAGCGGTTCTCGCCGGCGGCCGTGCCGATCCCCATGAGTGCCGAGCCGGCGTCCTGCATGATCGTGCGGACGTCGGCGAAGTCGAGGTTGATCAGACCGGGGATCGTGATCAGGTCGGTGATTCCCTGGACGCCCTGTCGGAGCACGTTGTCTGCCTCGCGGAACGCGTCGAGCATCGAGGTCCGCCGCTCGACGACGGCCAGGAGCTTCTCGTTGGGAATGACGATTAGGGTGTCGACGACCTCGCGCAGGCGCTCGATGCCTTCGGTCGCCTGGCGGCCGCGCTGGGACCCCTCGAAGTCGAACGGGCGCGTGACCACGCCGACCGTCAGGGCGCCGATCTCGTTCTTGGCGATCTCGGCGATGACCGGCGCGGCGCCGGTCCCGGTGCCACCGCCCTCGCCGGCCGTGACGAAGACCATGTCGGCGCCCTTGAGCGCCTCCTTGATGTCGTCGCGGGACTCGGATGCGGCGGACAGGCCCACGTCGGGGTTGGCTCCGGCGCCGAGGCCTTTGGTCGACTGGTGGCCGATGTTCAGCTTGATGTCGGCGTCGCACATGGCGAGGGCCTGAGCGTCGGTGTTGGCTGCGATGAACTCGACACCGTGCAGCCCGGCGTCGACCATGCGGCTGACCGCGTTGGTCCCGCCGCCGCCGACGCCGACGACCTTGATTACCGCGAGATAGCTTGCGCTGCTGTCCATGATGGTTCTGTCCGAAGCCTTAGGTAGGAATCCAGGGTTCGCAGCATACTCGTCTCGGAACCGCCGAGTTGTGCACGCTATGCAGGCATCTTCGCCCTGTCAACGGCGGCGCGTAATCTCGCAAGAATCGTTGCAGATCGGGGAAGTCTCGACCGGTACCTGAGATGCGCACATCGACTGGTATCAACCTCCAGCTGAGGTAGAGGGTCGCTATCCGCCCGCCGCGTTCGTGCCGGGGGACGCTTCGGCTCCAGTGCTGGACTGCGATTCCGGGCTGGCTGCGCCCGCCGATCCCGACGCCGCTTCGGATGGGCTTTCGCCGCTTTCAGACGACGACCCGGAGGCCCCTTGAGGGCCCGTCGAGGCTGCTCCGGGGGTTTCCTTGCTGAGCCCGGCCGCCAGCGCCGCGACGGCCGATTCCGACTGGCTTGTGCCTTCCGCGGCTGACGCCGGCCCCCCCGAGCCGCTCGCCTGACCGGTGCCCGATGCCCACCCTGCGGCCGGCCGGGCGGGCAGACGGACGTCGACGTAGGACGCGCCGAGGGAGCTGTGATCGGCCAGGACCCTGGCGAGCGACAGCCACTTGGCGTGGGGACGGCTTGCGTCCCCGAAATAGGCCAGCAGGCCGCTGCGCATCGCGACCGTCAGCCCCTCGGGGCCGGAGTAGACGCGCGCGACCAGCCGGCCCAGCGGTCCCGGCGCGGCGCCGAGCACGGTCACGTATCCGAGCAGGCCCGCGTCGTGGACCTGCTGGCCGGGGCCGGGGAGGCGAAAGCCGCCGACGCTCGGCAGGCCGCTCGAGAGCAGCGCGGGACCGAGCACAACGCCGTCGGCTGCCACGGCCGTGCGGCCCGAGCCGACCTGCAGAGCGGCGACGGGCAGCTGCTCGACGACCTCGATACGCAGGCCGTGGGGAATCTCGGCGTGGACGCTGATGGCCCTGACGACCCTGAAGGGCGCCACCGCCGCCCGCAGGGCGCCGGTGCGGACGTCGAGGGTGCTCATGTGGCGCGCGGCCACGCTCAGCGCCGTCTCGATCGCCGCCGACTCGGGCCCGTGGACGCCGCTCACATGGACGCGCTCGACGGCCACGAGGGACGAGTGGCGCAAGAGGACGAACCCGCCCGCCATCAGCGGCAGAGACAGGACCAGGCAGAGGAGAGCGATGCGGGCGCGGCGGTGACGCCACAGGCTCGCCAGGCCCGCCGTCAACGGGCGGGCCAGCCGGCCCAGGCGCGCGGTCGAAGGACTCCCGGCGGACGCCCCTCGCGCCCGAGAGGACGCCGAGGCCCGTCGGGTGGGGGGCGTGGCGAAGGGACGGGTCAGGCGGGCGGCCAGCGAGCGGTCCATTGCAATGGTCTTTCGACCTCGCCCCGCCAACCCCTACCGGCTCAAGACCAGGGAAAGCGAACGGGCCCGAGCGTCTGGACCTCGGGCTCGAGCTCGACGCCGAAGCGCTCGATCACCCGGCGCCGTCCCTCGGCCATCACGGCGAGGATGTCGGCGGTCGTGGCCGTGCCCGTGTTCTCGATGAAGTTCGCGTGCTTGGCGGCGAAGCGGGCGCCGCCGACGGCGAGGCCGTTGCAGCCCGCGTCGGCCAGCAGCATCCCGGCGCTGCGGCCCTCGGCCCGGGGATCGTCGGGGTTCTTGAACGTCGATCCGAACGTCTTGATCCCCTGTGGCTGAGCCTCGTGGCGTCGCCGGCGCATGTCCGCGAGGGTGGCCTTGACGGCTTCGACCTCGCCCTCGGCGAGCAGCAGGCACGCCCGCGCCACGACCTCGCCGGCGGCGAGGCTCGAGCGGCGATAGCCGAGTCCGAGCTGGTCCGGCTCGCGCCGCTCCAGGCCGGCGGCGCTCGCCAGCTCGACCCACTCGAGCACCCGGCCGAGGTCGCCACCGTAGGCGTTGGCGTTCATCTTGACCGCTCCGCCGACCGTGCCCGGGATGTTGACCCCGAACTCGATGCCCGACAGGCCCGCGCTGGCCGCCCGGGCGGCGACGGCGGGCAGGCGGGCGCCGCCGCCGGCCACGATCCGCCGGCCGTCGAGCTCGATCGACGCCAGCTCTCTGTCCAGCTTGAGCACGAGGCCCTCCACACCCTCGTCGGCGATCAGCAGATTGGACCCCGAGCCGACGACGCTGAGCCCGACCCCGGCGGCGGCCGCCCAGGCGAGCAGCTCGGCCAGCGTCGCGGCGTCGCCTGCCCGGGCGAACAGCTCGGCCGCTCCGCCCGTTCGCACGGTCGTCAGACGGTCGAGCGGGAAGTCGCGGCGGACCGCGCTCGGCGCCGGCACCGCGAGGCTCACGCGGCCGCCCCCGCGACCAGCTCTCGGGCGAGCTCGTCGATGTCGCCGGCGCCCATCGCCAGGCAAACGTCGCCCTCGCCCAGCGTCGACGCGAGCACCGCCGCCGCGTCGGCGAAGCTCGGCAGCCAGTAGACCGGCCTGCCGCCGGCGTGGCGGGCGGCCGCTTCGGCGATCAGCAGGCCGCTGACGCCCGGGTGCTCCGCGGCGCGC
>OUNO010000663.1_pt2 | contig 17968 bp, 14 predicted proteins | sample 1779811 | NCBI WGS metagenome assembly OUNO01 (sample SAMEA3914804, study PRJEB12502) | metagenome | biome: forest; material: soil | place: Canada | collected 2010-06-25 | depth 0.3 m | reverse complement strand
GAGATCAAGCAGGCCGACACGCTCCTGCTCGGCCTGCCGGTCTACAACTTCGGCCCGCCGAGCACGGTCAAGTCCTGGGTCGATCACCTGATCGTCCGCGGTCTCTCGATCGCCGCCGACGGCTCCGGCGGGCTCCTCGGCGACACCGAGTTCATCGTCCTGCACGCTCGCGGCGGCGGCTATGTCGCCGGCACCCCGCGCGAGGGCTGGGACCACGCCGAACCCTGGCTCTCGCATGCGGTCTCCCTGACCGGGCTCTCGCCGCGCTTCATCACCGCCGAATTGACCCTCGCCGAGGTCAACCCGGCGATGTTCGACCTGAAACCGCTCGCGGCCGAGAGCTTGGCGCGGGCCGAGGCAGCGGTCGACGAGCTCTGGGCCGGCGTGCTCACGACCTGATTGCGGAGTGGAGCTAGGCGGCAGAGCAGGGTGGGGCACGAGCATGCTGCGCCTGTTACGGCTTCAGCTTGAACTTCTTGATTGCCGGTAAAGCATCGAGATTCCCGGCAGCGTCGCGCGCTTTGACCTCGAACTTGTGTTTACCGCGCTTCAGGTGCTTGTAGGTCTTCGGCGATCGGCAGGGAGCGAAGGCCTTCTTGTCGAGCTTGCAGAGGAAGGTCGAGCCGGGCTCTGAGGAGGAGAAGCGGAAGGTCGCCCTGTGCCTGGCCTGGTTGATCTTCGCCTTGGTGATCGTCGTGTTGGGCGGGGTTGTGACGGCTGGCGAGGCCGGCGGCGAGGGGGCCGGCGGCGACGGCGATGGTGGGGCCGGCGGCGATGCCGTCGCGCCCAGCTCGAACGCACCGATATCGCAGGGCCCTGCCGTGCCGCCGCGGAAAAGGCCCCGCTGGTCGGTGGCCTCGCAACCCGATCCCGCGTCAAGCGCCGCGCTCCCGGGGCCAATCGCCTCCGTCTGTGTGGGGCCGCCGTTGTCCTGTGGCGAGCCGAGCATGGGGTCGTCGAAGACGTTTCCGTTACCTGGCGTGAAGCAGGGATAGGTATCGCCCGTCGACTCGAAGCTGAGGTTGTTGCCGAGTGAAGTGGGCAGCGGGCCGCCGCAGTTGCCGCTCGTAAGCGCCTCGGCGACGATCGCGTTCTTGGCCGTCACTTCGGCGGGGAAGCCCGGGTCGTTGTAGAGGTTGCCACCGTCGCCTATCTGCGCGCTGGCGACGTTCTGGGAGATCGTGTCGTTGCGCAGCACCAGGCTGGCGTTCTGCGAATAGATGCCGCCCCCTCGCCCGCCAGGGGTGATCTCGCCGTTGTTGGTAACGGTGGAGTTGGTCAGCGTCGCCGAGCCGTAGTTGCGGATGCCGGCGCCCAGGGCGAATGCATCGGCGCCGGCGGTGATGTGGGCGAGCGCAGTGTTTTCGCTCACCGTGCTCTGGTTGATGGCAAGTGTGCCTGCGTTGTCGATGCCGGCGCCGTCGGCGATGGCGCCGTCGCCGGGGCCCGTCGCGGTGGCGCTTGCCTGATTGCCGCTGACGGTGCTTTGGTTGAGGGTCAGCGTGCCCAAGTTGTAGATGCCGGCGCCTTCGGCGCACCCGAGGTTGAAGCTGCCGCTGTCGCTTGCGGTTGCGTGATTGCCGCTCACCACCACGCGGTCGAGGCTCAGAGTGCCTTCGTTGAGGATGCCGGCTCCCAGGGCGGCCGCGGGATTCGAGCCCGTGCATCCCGTTGCGACCACGGACCCACCGGTCACCGTGAGCCCGGAGATCGAGACGGTCGGGGCCGAGGAGATGTTGAAGATCCGATAGAGCGAGTTGCCGCTGACGGTGAGCTGGGGTGCGCCTGGTCCTTGGATGTTCAGATCTCCGCTGATCTGGTCAAGCGCGCTCCCCAGCGTGATCGTGCTGGGGTCGGGGAGCTGGAACTGGATCGTGTCCGTGCCCGACCCCGGGGTGGTGCAGCCATTGGAGGTGAGGTCGGTATTCGCCGCTTTGATCGCGTCGCGAAGCGTGCATTGGGTGCCAGGGCTATCGGCGGCCGTGTTTACCGTGATCGTCGCGGCGCTCGCCAGGCCGGGCCAGAGAAGCAGCGCCGTCCCGAGGACAGGCAGCAAAGCGGCCGCAAGTCGAGCCATTCGACGCCCGAAACCGGGCTGACGCGCTCGCGCCGTGAGCATGATCTGGTTGCCTCCTGTCGGTGTGTCGGAAGACCAACGGATGGCGTGTGCGAACGACTCTACCCCCTGTTCGTACCGGCAGGGACCCGCGCCAGACCACCGCCGTCGGCAGCCGGCCCCCGACCGGCCAGTCGGGAGAACCTTGGGGGTCAGTCCCAAACTAGCCTCTAAGCAACTTCGACCAGAAGCGCACGTACTCGCGCTCGTGACCTATTCCGGCCTCGATCGCGAGCGTGATTTTGCGCGGCGCATCTACCCGTTTGCACTCGGCCAGCTGCGTCTCGTACTCCTGCAGTTTGCGTTTGTGGGTATCGACCTGACGCTTGGCAAGCTGCGCCGGGTCGGCGCCGAAGTAGAGCTTCAGGATCCCCGCGTCACGGAGCTCGTAGAGCTCGCCGGTCGCCTCGGAGCGCCAGCGGCCGAGCGCGTCGGAGCCTTTGCGGGTGAGGCGGTAGATGCGCCGCCGCCGCCCGAATTCCTCACGCCGCTCGGAAAGGTACCCGCCCTCGGCGAGTCGGCCGCACTCCAGGTAGAGCTGGGTGTGAGGCAGGGACCAGAAATTGGTCACGCTGGCCGCCGCCGCTCGTTTGAGGTCATACGGCGTCGCGGGCTGCAGCTGCTCAGTCAAACCGAGCACCACGTACGAGGTTGGGGTGAGACGAGCCGTCGCGATGGACTCAGCATACGCTACACTCTGCATCGTTCATCCTGAACTATAGGAGAGAAAACATGGCTGACGTCGCAAAGCAACCCGCCCCGCCCATCACTACCGCTCCGGGCTCTTTTGTTGGTGGCTTTCGCTCGCTGAAGGAGGAGGCACGCGTCGGAGAGCTGCCTCTGGAGGGCAAGCTGCCCGACTGGCTGCACGGATCGCTGATCCGCACCGGCCCTGCCCAGTGGGAGGTGGGCGAGCAGGCGATGCGCCACTGGTTCGACGGCTTGGCGATGCTGCACCGCTTCGGTTTCGCGAGCGGGAAGGTGTCCTACGCCAACCGCTTCCTGGAGACGCGCGCCTACCGCGCCGCGCAGGAGAAGAGCCAGATCGTCTACTCGGAGTTCGCGACCGATCCCTGCCGGTCGCTTTTCTCGCGCATCTCCTCGGTCTTCTCGCCGAAGATCTCCGACAATGCGAACGTCAATCTGGTCGAGCTCGGCGAGCGCTTCATCGCCATGACCGAGACCCCTATCCCGGTCGAGTTCGATCCCGAGACGCTCGCGACCGCCGGCGTCGCATACGAGGCGCCGGGGATCCTCACCACCGCCCACCCCCATCTCGATCGTGCCACCGGCGGAATGCTCAACTACGCCGCCAAGCTCGGACCGCGAAACTCCTACCGATTCTTCAGCCTTGGCCCCAGCGCCTCGAAGCCTGAGCTGATCGGCAAGCTGCCCGTCCGCGAGCCGGCCTACATGCATTCGTTTGGGCTGACGAAACGGTGGCTGGTGCTGGTCGAGTTTCCGTTCGTCGTCAACCCGATCGCGATTCCCCTCAGCGGTCGTCCTTACATCGAGAACTTTCGCTGGAAGCCAGAGCGCGGAACCCGCTTGTCGCTCGTCGATCGCTCGACCGGCAAGACCACCGGTCCCTTCGAGACCGATCCCTGCTTCGCGTTTCACCATGTCAACTCCTACGAGCAGGACGGCGAGGTCGTGGTAGACGTATGCGCCTACGACGACGCCGCGATCGTCGGGGACCTGTACATGGAGCGCCTTCGAGGCGGGTCGCCAATCGCCGAGGCCGAGCTGCGACGCTTCCGCATCAGGCCCGAGCTCCGCAGCGTCGTCAGCGAGCGGCTCCTCGACGAGGGCCGGCTCGAGTTGCCACGGATCAATTACGGGCGCTGCAACGAGTATCCGTACCGCTATGTATGGGGGGTCCGCAACGCAGGCTCGGGCTGGCTCGACACGATTGTCCGCGCCGACCTCGAGAGTCGAACGACGACGGCCTGGTCGGAGGACGGCTGTTATCCGGGCGAGCCCGTGTTCGTCGCCGCGCCCGGTGCTGCCGAGGAGGACGGAGGCGTCCTGCTCTCGGTCGTCTTCGACTCAGACAGGGGCAACTCGTTCCTGCTCGTACTCGACGCCGCAACGCTCTGCGAGCTCGCCCGTGCCGAGGCGCCCCACCATATCCCCTACGGATTCCACGGCCAGTTCGCGCCCGCGGCTGAGCAGGAACTGCCCAGCCGGTCATCCGATAAAAGCCAGCTTTTGCAGGGATTTTAGTTTGGCCTTCGCCGATCTGCGGTGCAGATCGGAGTACACGCAGGAAGCCGGTTCTCAGCAATAGAAGTTGGCGCTGTCCAGGGACTTCTGACAGTGGAGCTAGGCGGATTCGAACCGCCGACCTCCTGGGTGCGATGTCGCGGCTCTGGGCAGCGGAGCTCGCTCAAAACACGGCGATTAGCAGGTGCTTTAAGAGTGTCAGCAGGTGAAATTCACAGCGCGGATAGCGGCCGATTCATGGCGATTTACGGCGTTTCAGCCACTCCTGGCCTCGAGTGCCCATAGCCAGCAGCGAATCGGCTTTCGAGAAAAGGCCCAGATTCCGCAAGCACGCGCTACCCTTGCTCCATGGCAAAGCGCGACGCACAGCTGGTCACCGAGGCCCTCTACACCTTGGCCGATGCCCGCGAGGCGATCGAGAACGGCCAGCCCGAGAAGGCCCTCGATGCCCTCGGTGAGGCTCAGGAGGTGCTGGGCTCCGCCGCGCATACGCCCGGTGTGAGCGTGGCGGCCGCCAGCCAGCGCCTCGGTGTTTCAGAGCCGACGGTTCGCAGCTGGATCGAACGCGGAGCGCTACGGGCGGTGCCGAAGGTCAGCCCGATGCAGGTCGACCCCGCGAGCCTTCACCGCGTCAACCGCGCCCTGACCGAGTTGCGCGAGCGCGGTCAGGACCGCGATTGGCTGCAGGCCCTTATCGACGCTCTGCATGATCGCGAGGCTCGAGGGAGCGACGCCTTGCGGGAGGGAATCTCCCAGCTCAAGCGCGGCCGGCTCGAACCCGCCTGAGCGATGCCCTACGAAGTCCTCCGCACGCCGCAGGTCGCGACGGCGCTGCAAAGGATGTCCACGCGCGAGAGACGCTCCTATGACGCAGCCCGTGAGGCACTGCGTGGAGAAGGCTGCAATGCGGGTGGCTACCGCCTGGCCGCGTCAGAGATAGGCGACTATCCGCTGTGTTGTCGCCACCTGACCCGGGCGTGGCGCATGTTTACCGCCTACCCCGAAGAGCAATGGATCGTGATCGTCGCCCTCGACGAGCACGACCGAGACCACAACCCTGCCGCCGAGCTGGCTCAAGTGCTTCCCGGCCTCGCGACCATCGGCCGGCGGCGCTCGGACAAGCCCCCGTGTTGCGAGGAGGCCGCCCAGCCCCCTGCGATGAACGAGGAGCTACGCGATCTCCTGGCGGCACTTGACTGAACAGGCGCTCCTGCTTCCACGCGAAAGCGGAAGCATGTCCACCGTGTCGTCATCGCAGGGCCGACGGGTGCCATTCGCCGCCGCGCGCCGGGGGCGCCAGATAGCCTCGACGCATGAGTGGCGCGCACGCGGCTGGTCGATGGAAGTCCGAGCGCCGGAGGCCCGTCCGGTATTCGAGCGGGTCAAATTCAGCGATCGCGATCACCGAGCGCCTGAATCGCCTGCCGTACGCTGATCAAGGAGCGATTTCGCGCCGCGTGGGCGGAGTTGACGGACTCCGAGATCGATCCGACGTTTCGGCTGATCCCACCGGTGTACTCGGACCAGGGCATCAACATCCGCGTCGGCCGCAACGTCTTCATCAATCAGAACTGCACGCTGAGCGACATCGGTGGAATCACCATCGGCGACGAGGTCTTTCATCGGGCCGCGGGTGAGCCTCATCACCGCCGGGCACCCGGTGGATCCGGCGTTCAGACGGAGCCACATCGTTGCGGGGCCGATCGCGATCGAGCGCGGCGGCTGGCTATGTGCGGGCGCGACGGTGCCGCACGGCGTAACGGTTGGAGAGGACTCCGTGGTGGCGGCCGGCGCAGTCGTTACGCGCGACGTTCCGGCCGGTGTGCTCGTCGTAGGTGTTCCTGCGCGCGTGCTGCGGTCCGTCAGCACAGACAACGCTCGTGATCCCGCGCGGCGGGGGAAGAAGGCCGGTTTGACACAGAACGCCCGAATGCTCGGCGTGGCTTATGTAGTGGGGTATCCTGCGGGCGCGTCCAACGAGCAGGTGGGAGGATCGAGATGCCAAGGAAGCATCCCCTCGGATTCGGGAATGGAAAAATCATGGAATACGAGGATGGGACTGCGGCCTACATTCCTTCGGGGTCCTTTTCCCAGGCATTCAGAGTCAAGGTCGCGGATGTCACCGGCTTCTCTGTCACGAAGAACGGAAAGATGTTGTCGCGACAGTTCAACGTCCTCGGCAACGGGACGATGTTGGGTGCGGCCGAGGTGAATCATGGCACCTCGGAGCTGATCGAAAAGTGGTTTCGTACCCGCCCTCAGTTCGGCAAAGGCGACGCGCCAGCTTCGTCTTTGCCCTCGTCAGCACCTACGGCTGAACTAGTCGCTGACGAGATCAGGAAGCTCGCTCAACTTCGATCCGAGGGGCTTCTGACCGAGGCGGAGTTCACGGCCCAGAAGGGCAAGTTGCTGGGTTCCTAGCCCTGGCTGGCGAGCTCGGGATGGCCGTGGATTGCTACCTGTCTGGCCTGCGGTTGATGCGGCGGCGACGGATCGCGGAGCTCAAGAAGCGGATGCACAATGCGGCGAACGGCAGGCGCGGACAAGACGCTGCCACAGCTTCTCTCCTGCTTCGCGCGAGATACGGGCTTGGTTCCGCCGCTGTTAAAACCGGTGCGGAATGGATGGTGCCGGCGCCGGCGCGCTCGCGATCGCCGGCCAGCGATCGGACCGCACCCTCAGACCAGAGACAGGACTCCGCTGGCATCGCTCTCGCACCATCTAGGATCGCAAGGAGTGGTCTTCGATCACCCTCTCGACGGCGCGCGTGGCAAGATCGTGCGTGCTACCCAGCACGCGGTCGCGCTGCGCCAGCATTGCCAGCGGTATACGTCGGGCCGACCGGCTGTTCTTTCGGTCGAGCAGAGTGAACAAGGCCAGGCTGTAGACATCGTTTTGGAGTCAACCGAAAACCCGCCGCCCTATCTCGGGGCGATCCTCGGAGACATCGCCCACAACCTTCGCTCGGCCCTCGATCAACTGACGTGGCAGCTGGCGCTAATCGGCCCACGAGCGGCGGAGCTCGAGCAGCCAAAGGTTTCGAGGCGGATTCAGTTCCCGATCAGCGATTCGCGGGCGCAGTTCGACGGTCTTGTCGTAGGGTTTCTTGATGAGGATTCCCAAGGGCGGATTGGGCGCTGGCAGCCATTCAACAACCTGGAAGCTGGCACTCATCTCGTGAATCCCCTCGCGATTTTGCGTGCGATCTCCAACACTGACAAACACCGCTTGTTGGTTCCTGCGGTCGGGAAAATCGCTTTGGATGACATCCGGATTCGGTCGACCGTTCCGCTGGATCTGAATCAGGTCGAGGCCTTCGTTGATGACGGCGCTCATGTCGGCGAGGGTACTGTGCTGTTTCGTATACCGTGCCCAGATCCCCCAGGAGTGTCCGAGGCCTACCTAGTAAGTCAGCCTGTCCCGGACTTCCTAATCGATGGCATAGGGATGCTCCGGCTGGATCAGGTCTTCGACCTTGCTGAGCAGATTTCGATCGTTGTGGAGGACATTGGCCAGAGGTTTCCAACCCCCGAGGAGTTTGACCTGCGGACTGAAGGCTGGCTGACGCCCGACCTGACTCTCTAGACCTCAAGCTCTCTCGGCCGCGACGAATTGCGCTCCGGCTGCTCGTCCTTCGGGAGACCTTGGCTCGGCAGTTGATCCGCTGCCGTTTCGCGCGAAAAGTGGAAGCGGACCGCCGATCAGATCGGCCGCCCGGCCTTCGTCCGGAGCAGGAGCGTAGGCCTGTTCCCGGACGTGCTCGCAACCACCCGAGTGCGACCATGTGGGAATCCAACGTTCAGGTATTGGAACCAGGTAGTCAACGTGAACTGCGACCGAGCTATGAGGAGGCTGCTGCATGACATAGCGGTCGCCGCTCTCTGTGATAATGCTGAAGTAATGTGTGATTATAAGGCGGTTGCACGCAGGTTGACGAAGCCACCCCCGCTTCTGCACCCGTGCGATTCTGAGCGTGTGCTGACTGACGACAGCGTCGGCCTCACCTTGAGCCTCACCGCGACCGCTATTAGCTTTGCATGTGCAGCGATGCACCACTAACCTACACCGGAGCCGCGTAGCCCCAATCGGCTTCCCGAATAGCCGCCGCAATATTTTCCGTTTGGGCTCGACAGAGGTGAACTATTGGCATAAGGCGCTCCATATCTTCAGTTCTCGACCGTGCGACGAGACAGGCAACTAACTCACTTTTCCAACTCTGGCGTAGTTCCCCTGCTGCCATAAGGAGCGCCAGGGGTATTGCTAGGGTCGTAAGCCAGGCCACACTAACCTGAAATGTCATAATGAGGCATAATGCAATGAGTGGATAGGCGACTGCGGCACGAAACTCCGCCTCGGCCCGAAGGCGTTCGGTATTTAGGCCAGTGGTTTCAGAAAGGTCAATCAGTCTGCTCTGGATCGCAGCGAAATCGATCGGTATTCGGGGCATGTCATATGCAACATAGCCCTTTTGTGATTGTGGAATTTCGACAACTGACTTGGTACTGAGCCGCATATAGTGGACAAGGGCATCCGGGCGACTTGTTGACGATACTGCTTGGACTGCGTCACTAAGCGCTTGCTTCGCGTCTCCTAGTTCTCGGTCTGTTAAGACGTGATACATCACGGCTCGTGCGGGTTGGTTACCCCAGGACGGAGCCCACTCATTTCTTCGCAGGAGATCCAGTAGGTCTTGTACGGGGATCCAGAGATCGTCCTCATTGACGCGACTTGGTACGTTCAGGACAAGGGCGCCGTGTTTAGCCTGGGCCCGCGCGTCGTTCCACCTAGCCATAGTGATCCGGTGGCTACCGGCTACATGACGTGGGATTGCGAAAATGATGATAGATAGCCTCCGGATGACCACACCAACAATGTATGCAGTTACCGAAACAACGAGCGCAACCCCGACCGGACCCATCGCATCAAACAGCCTCCAAAGATGCGCATAGGTAGCGGTCGTGTGGCGCGTCGGCAAAGACGTACCGCAGGCAAGCCAAACCGCAAGCAGCCAGAGATACCCACTCACAAGAGGAGCTCTTATTTCACGTAGCCCTGGCAGCAGCGCTATTAGCGGTGTCAATCGTTTGCCCTTCTAGAGGAACTGGGCGATGACAGAGACATTCGACTAAAATGATCATAGGGCGTGGCGCAAAATGCTGGCCTGGGCCCCTCCAACGTTGTCACCTCAGGCCGTTCTTCTCAGAGCCCCATCGTTCTAGCTTCCGCTCTCGCGTGGTTGCGAGTGCGGCGGTTGACGCCGCTCATGCTCCTGCTCCGGACGACGAGGAGCGGAAGCATCATGTGATCTCCCAGCGCTCCTGCTCAGCGCGAGAAGCGTCTGTGCTCCTCGAGAGAACTGCGACCATAGTCTCGTGCGAATCATCGCTGTCGACTGGTCCGGCAGGGCCAAGGGACCGGCGGAGTCTCTGTGGCGAGCCGAGGTACGCGACGGCAATCTGACTGAGCTGAGAAATGGGCTCGACCGCGGTGAGCTCATCGCAAAGCTGCTTGAGCTTGGTGAATCCGAGCCCCGCATGGTCATCGGACTGGACTTCGCCTTTTCGTTCCCCGCGTTGGTGGTGCGAGGAGAACGGTTGGTCCAGCTGGGAGGAGGTGTGGTCTGCCATGGGGCATGAGGGCGAGGATCTGCTTGAAGGATGCGAAGTCCCCTTCAGGGGGCGCCCGGGTAAGCGAAATCCCCATCCGAAAGCACGGCTCTACAGGCAGACCGAGAGAAACGAGGACGCGGTGCGTCCGAAGTCCGTCTTTCAGATCGGTGGCGCCGGTGCGGTGGGCACCGGATCGATTCGCGGGATGCCGCACCTGTTGACGCTTGCCAAGAACGGCTTCGGCATCTGGCCGTTCTCCGAGGGATGGCCGCGCGTGGTGGAGATCTATCCGCGCGCGCTGACGGGCCCGGTCAACAAGGGCAGGTGGTCGGCGCGACACGACTATCTGCTCGAGCACTTCCCCGAGCAGCCGAGGGACCTTCTCGAGCGGGCCGCCGGGTCCGAAGATGCCTTCGACGCGGCGGTCTCCGCTTTGGTCATGAGCGAGCACGAAGCGGAGTTGCGAGCCCTCGGTCCGCCGGCCGACCCCGCGGATCTAGTCGAGGGGAGGATTTGGCGGCCCCAATGACCCCGGCGCTGCCGCTTGGCGTGAGATGCAGAATCAACGCAGCGAGTCAGCGCGACCTCCTGATGGGTGTCCATGAGGTCGTTGGGCGAAAGTGGCGATTTACAGGGGGTTTGTGTAATCGACCTCCTGGGCGAGTCTCAGGAGGCGATTAGAAAGCGCTGATTTGCAGGGCGGATTCCGCGTTTCCTCCTTGGTGCGATATCCAAGCTCTGGAGGCCAGGACCGCGGCAAAAATTGCTGCTGTGCAGGCAATTCTCATCGTCCTGCAGATCCTGTCTCCTTTCTGATTCACTCGGATACGCGGCGATTATCGGCGTTTCAGGCACTCCTGGCGGCGAGTGCCCGGGCGGGGATCTGCATCGGGATAGCTGCGCACGGTGTGACAGAAGAGAGTCACCCCCACATTCTTCGGAGCCTTTCTTGCAAAAGTTAGACGCCGTACTTCTGGCGGCGCAGCTCGAAGGCCTCGTGACCACCCTCCAGCCGATCCTCGACCAGCGTCCGAACGCTCTCGATGTCGATCGAACCAATGCTTGCGTCTTTGATGTCGGCCTGTCCGCCTCCGGCCTCGCCCGTGGCGCTCAATCCCACAATCAACTCCGCATCTCCCAGCACAGGGATGTTGGCGTTGTGCGTCGCGAACAGAAATTGACGGGCGCGCTTTTCGCTGCGAACACTTGGGACCACGTCCTCGGATATGAAGACATTGTCGAGATCGTCCTCGGGCTGGTCGACGATCAGCGGTCCCTCAGATTCCAACAGGAGCAGGAGGAGGATCGCAGTCGCTTTCTGGCCCTTCGAGAGCCGCTCGAGTGGGCGCCAGCGCTCAGGTTCCTGATTGCGGGCCAGATTCAGTTCGATCGTCGTCTCGGTCGGAAACTGGAGCTCCTCGATCTCCATCACGTACTCCTCACCGATCTCAGCGAGCTTCTTCGCCTGGGCTGCGGTGATGCCATAGGCATCGATCAATGCCTGTTCGCCTTGGCGAATCTGTTTCGCGAGTGCCCTTGGTGAGACCGAGCCCTTTGCGATGATGTTGTCGACGGCATCCTTGATTCGGCCGGAGACCGCCTTCGCAACGAGATCGCGCAGGCAGTCGCGATTGGCTTCGGCCTCGACTCTTACTTGCACCCTTCCGCCCAGGCTGCGGCTGGCCCGCTTCGCGGCTTTCTCGAGGTCGCGAAGCTCTGCGGCGATCGCCTTCTCACGTGCGATCAGGAGCTTCTCTCGTTTGGCGACAAGTTTCGCCCTTCGTTTCAGGCGATCCTCACGCTTGCGCTCAAGAGGAAGCAGTTCCGCAATCTGGCCCCGGAGCTGAATGAACTCTTCGCCGTCGATCTCGTCCCGTTTCAGCTTGGCGAGGGTCCGGTTGAGCTTGCGGTTAATTTTTCCCTCACGCGTCTGCCAGGTCTCCTCCAGATCCGAGATTTCGCCTTCGGCCCCCTCGATCGCTTTCGCGACGGTCGTGAGGGCCCGCTGTGCTTCTTTGCCGCGGGTTGCGAGGACTCGGTTGAGGTCCCGAGCGAGGTCGGCCGCCACTCTTCCGTCCTCTTTTGCAGGTTTGGGGATTACCTCGGGCGGAAGCACCGCTTCCAGCTCCTCGACCAGCCCCGCGATCGGCTCTAGGCTGTCGGCCGCTTCGGTAAGCAGTTGGCGCTCGCTGACGAGGCGACTCTGATCGCTGAGCTGATCCTCGACACCCGCTTGGCGATAGCGCTCCAACGTCTCTTCGATCCGGGGAAGAGCGCCCAGGCGTTCGTCGTAGCGACCCACTTCCTCATCGATGTCGAGAATCGACCGGCGATTGGTCGTGAGTTGGTCGGCTAGATCTTTCAGCGTGCGCACCCGGTTGCCGTCAAGCTGGCGAAACCGCTCTAGGAGGGCCGTGCGAAGCTGCGGATCGCCTGCGATCTCCGATATCTCATGCTGGCTGAAGATCTCGGGCCGTGGCAGCAGGTCGGCCGGCACGAGCTCCATATGCGCCCCGCCTTCGGCCTTACGAACAACTGCCGGATTGGGAACGGTCCGTTCGACCACGTAGGAGGCTGGAGACGGCCGCGGGTGACGGACGAGAACTGCGATCGTCGCGCCAGTTCCAACGACATTGCGGATCAGCTCTTCATGATCCTGCTCGGCACGCGAGCCGGTGGGATCGACTTCGAGGGCGTAGCGGAGGCTCTCGATCACCGTCGACTTGCCTGACCCTGGGCCGCCGATCAAGACGTTCAGATCCTCGCTCAGACTGATTGACAGCCCATCGAGAAATCCGCCCTCCCATTTCACGGCGACCAGCCGCGCGTGCTCGCCGCGTGGCTCGTCGCTAGCTAATTTGACCCGAGACTCGTAATCGAGAAAGGCGAGACGCAGAGCCCGGAGGGAGATCTCACTCATCTTGATCCAGCTGGAATGGGATGGAGAGGCGAGATCCCCGGGAGAGCAGACGTCATTGGCATTGATTACCGCTGGCGGCTGGACACGCTTGTGGTCAGCGTTCTTGTTCTGGAGGATCGGTCGCTCCGGATCCGGCGCGTCGGAGATGGGGCCGGGAAGAGCAACAGCGACTAGGTCGGAAGAGCACCACGCACGAATACGTGCCTTGCCCTTGAGCCGGAGAAGCCCTCCATCACCGGCAACGTGTGCCGCAATAGGAATTGCGCCTGCCTCGGTCGCCAGTCGCATCATGCTCACCGCATCTTGGTCGGCAATCGGGGAGTCCTCCTCGCCATCAGCGATGCCGCACTTGCCGATGAAGCGATCGATCCGGTTCAAGTTCGTCCCAACCTCGAAGAGGATCAAGAGGTGAACTCCGTCAGAGCACACGACCTCGATGCCGGGGAATGCGGAGATACCTGCCGCCTTCGCTGCTTTCAGAAGGCCTTCCGCGGAGCTGATGCGGAAGTGGTCGGTGACAGCCATTGCTGCCACGTCGTTCTTTTGGCAACTGGCGATGATCGCCGCGTTGTAGGCGTCTTCGTCACCGAAGCCATCGGGCTTGCTGTGGCGGCTTAGATACTCGTAGGGGTTGACTTGAAGCGCACATCGCACCCAGCGAGCGCCGCGGCATTGCCCAGGCGCCGAAGCAGCCCACTCAGCTTGGTCATCGACCTCGGTCATACGAAGTTTCCGGAGGTTCGTCTCTCGACACGTTTCTGGCGCCGCAGCATCTCAACTCCCCATGCAAGATCATCGTTTTGGTCCCAACTGGGTTTGAGCAGGGTACAGAGGGAGGATCGGGACCGGCGGGATGGGTTGGCTCGGCTCCCCGAAGTGACTGCCGCACAGCAATGTGCAGGCCGTTGTGGCGGCGATGAGCATCGGACTCCACTACACGCGGTACTGCCTCAACTCTGACCTTTGAAAGTTCCTCCACCGTTCGGCTAGGCTCATGCGCTCCGAAGGGAGGACACCTTGGCCGAGTCGAAGCTCAACGAGGAGTACATCGAGGATCGCTCAATACATGACGCGAGCGAGGACTCCTTTCGTCATGAGGACGTCGTCGACGAGCTGGCCGACCTCGCTCTGAGCGGACCCGCTCCGAGCAACATCGCATTGTTCGCGCCTTGGGGCACCGGTAAGTCAGGCATCGCCAAACTCCTTGAACCTCGGATCCAGGACGCAGGCCAGCGATTCGTCTACTTTGACGCCTTCAAGCATCGCCAGACGCCACTGCGACGCAGTTTCTTGCGGGCAGCAGTCCGCAAGCTCGATCCGGGCTCACTTGATTCCGTTGACACGAAGCTATACGGCGAGCGCACCACCCGAACCCTTAACAGCTCCGACAAGAAGCGGCTGTTCTGGATGATCGTCGGCGGGGTGCTCGGCGCCCTGTTGGTCACCGGGCTCGTGAGTTTAGCCCTCAGCAAGCTGCATCCCGGCCCGTTTGACAAAGACTTTCCAGGCATCTTCGCCAAGACCAGCGGCGTGCTCGCGCTCGTCGGCGGCCTGATCGGCGTTGCGCTCACCTCACTCGTCAACGGTTACTCAGTCACGAGGACCAGCACGCCGGTTGCCGAGGACGATGAGTTCGAGCGCGAGTTCAAAGGCCTGGTCGATGGTTCAAAGCGGGTAGTGGTCTTTGTGGACGAGCTCGATCGCTGCTCGGCCGATGACGTGGTCGAGGCCTTGGAGACGATGCGGATCTTCCTCGAGACGACGAACTGCGTTTTCGTCGTTGCGATTGACCAGCAATCCCTCGAGCAGGCGCTGCGGCGAAAGGCTCGTCAGGAGACTCCCGTCGATGAGACTCATCCCTACTTCAGCTCGGCGGGCTCCTACATCGACAAGATCTTCCAATACCAGGTTGCGCTCCCGCCGCTGCGCTCGCGCGATATGGAGGGCTTTGTCAGGAAACTTGTCGCGGAGCGACCCGGGCTATGGAAGGACTTAAGAGATCGCGATGAATTGCAAGACGTGATCGGAGCGCTGGCTCCTACCCATGTCACCAGTCCGCGTCGCATCAAGGTGCTCCTCAATTCCTTCGTGATGGCTCACCACCTCGCTACCAAGCGGATCGCGGCAGATGAGATGAGTCCGCTCGATGATCGTGCGGCGGCTCTGGCAAAGCTTGTCTGCCTGCGGACCGAGTTTCCACTCTTTGCCGAAGAGCTCGACCGCTTTCCGCAACTGCCGAAGGCAATGCTTGCCCAGGACCGGGGAGGGGAAGACGGCACCAAGCAGGAGGCTCCCGAGACCTGGGAGCGAGCTACCGAATTCCGTAAAGGAACCCTGCCGCTGGTGCCGCTGCTGTTTCGCCCTAGCGCGGTGAGCAATGTCGACGGCGAGGGCGCCGACGTGCAGGCGGTCGAAAAGACTGTCAAGGATCAGCACCTGGCCAACTTGTTGGGCTATTTGCGGCGGGTCGAGTCGCTCCCTGAGGTAACCCGTGACCTCGTCTATCTGCACAGTGCGGCGGGTTCAGGCACCAAGCTGGAGCCGCTGACGGCTGACCGGGTCGAGGAGGCGGCGCGCGATGGGTCGGCCGAGCCCATCGGAGAGCTCTTGACGAACAATGAGCAGGCCGCTGGCGAGGTGATCGGTCTTCTTACCTCAATCCTTACGGCCGCCCAGCCCGGATCCCTCGATGCTAATAACGCCACCCACGTCCTTCTGGAGGCCTGCGAGCTAACCCCGAAACTTGAGGGGACCCGGATCGGAGATGCGGCGGACGAGATCATTCGCCAGCGCGGCGGGCGGCAGCTCGAGGATCGCGATTTGGCTCAAACGGTCGGTCTCTCGGTTCGCGTAAGCGATCGCCGCGGAGCCGCGCTGATCGGCCTCGTCGCCAAGAACGAGGACCTCCTCTTCACGCCACCGGCAAGGACCCGGTTGATTCGGGAGTTCGAAAACCTCGGCAGTACGGGCCGTTCGCTCGCGGCCCAGGCTGCAGGACGGGCGATCAGGGACAAACAGAACGATGCGCTCGAGGAGGTCATCGAGCTTGACGGCGCAGTTCAGACCGAACTGATGGAAGCGGCCCGTCCGGTGATTGAGCAGCTGTTCAAGCAAGAGGTCGCGCGGGTGAAAGCCAAAGCAGAGGAGAGCACGGAACCGCAGGAGGGCGAGCCGCAGCCCCAAGCCGACGCCACGCAAGAGGTCGCGGCGCTGTGGAAGCCACCGCTGGAATCAGCACTCGATCTGTTTGTCGAGCGTGCACCTCTCGCGGCGACCGAGCTTGCATCCGCGGGCTTGTCTTTGAACCGTCGCGATCTCGGCGACGCCGTCCGAGAGCGGCTTGACGCCTTGGCTCCAGTCGAGGACGGGCGACTGCGCCGCCTGGCGTTAAGGAGGGCGAGCAATCGTCCGCTCGCTCAGCGCCGTAGCTGGTTGGCGCCACTAGCCGCCGGGGAAATGGACGGTGCTACGACGCAGCAGCTGAGCGCAGTCGCCACCGCGACTTGGAGCGACGCGCTTGACGTGAACCTGGAGGACGCCGAGAGTCTGGACCCCGTTCTCGATGAGCTCGGGCGGCTAGGCACGCCTGAGGATTCGATCAACACCGCCCCGCTCGACAAAGCAGTCGCTGAGTCGTTGCAGGCCGAGGCAGTGGACGAACCCGGCTCGCAGCGATTGGAGCGAGCCGCGAGGACTGCTGATCGACTGGTCCGCGGAGGCCTAGCCGACCGAGGCAAGACCGCCTCGCAGCTGGCGAGCGCTTTCGCCGGTGCCCTATCGGTTGTTCCCGGTGGCGACCCGGACGGTCGGCCGAACCTCTCGCGGGCCTTGACCGCCATGGCCCCGCAGCTGGAGGAGGCCGATGAGGACTCCCTTCGCTCATTGCTCCAGCATGCCGAGAGCTCAGAGGCCGAAACTCTTGGCCCGCTTCGGGTCGAAGCGATGGTGGCCGCGGCTGGCGCCCTCCACAAGAAGAATGCCGAGTTTGACACCGACGCAGTCCAGGAAGCTGTCGTCGGGCAGGTCGAGGCCACCCCGGAACGCGCGATCGATGCTGCAGCCGCGTGGGTCAGCAGTGGCGTGCTCGTCGCGCGCCAGCTTTGGGCGCTGCTGACGCCTTACTGGGCGGGCGAGATCCCAGCGAAGGTGCGCCAGGTGGCGATGGCTGCGGCGCAGAATTTCCCTGACGAGGAACACCAGGAACTGGCCGGCCTCGCCCTCGCCCGCGTCTTTGCCGACGGTGTGCCGGTGCCGTTCAACTGGGAGGCGATCGATCTGCGGGGCCTGTCTGCTGGCTGGGTTATCGACAAGCTGGCAGAGCGGTCGAAGGCAGAGGATATGGACGATTCCGGTCAGCGGGTGATTCTCGAGATCTGTAAGCAGCTCACGAGCGGAGTTGCAGAGATACAGCGGCGAATCGGCGAGGAGCTCCTAGTCCCGCTCGCTTCCCGCGACGACGACGGCTTCCGGCTGGCAGTCGATCACCTCGGCCTGGTCGGAAAAGGAAAGACCGGACAGTCAGTGATCGACACTCTTTCTCGACTGGCCACGAGCGAGGAACGACGTACGTTGCTCTCGCGCCAGCTCGGTGAGGACGAGGGGCTCGTCCGGTCCCTGGCAAAAGGCCTGCGCAAACGGATCTTCGGCGAGTCGACTAGCTCGCCTGCCTCGAGTGACTCGCAAGATGCGAGTGATCCCGGGCAAGCGGAGAGCAAGCCGGAGGAAGCCGACCATCCCTCTCCGCCCGAAGGCGATGGCGATGGAGAGCAGTGAGGTCCGAGCTTGGGGCACCGTTGGGTTCGAGCAGAGCCTGCCCGACCCCCACAGCGTCGTAATTCGGCCGGGCGGCTGAACTTTGGCGCCTGCGTGGTGAGTCTCCTTGGTTGCCTGGCGTTAGGGTCAGGCATTCATGGCGCGCAAGACCCAGACGCTGAGTGCGGAGAAGATCGGCAAGCCCGGCCGCGCGCCACTGCAGGCTGCACTGGTCGAGATGCGTGAGATGGGTGCGCGGACTTTCCTGCAGGTTGAGGAGATCTATCTGGGGGCGATGCGGGAATTCGACCAATTGGTCGCAGACGGCACCGCCGATGCCGGCGA
>OUNO010004619.1_pt4 | contig 17980 bp, 17 predicted proteins | sample 1779811 | NCBI WGS metagenome assembly OUNO01 (sample SAMEA3914804, study PRJEB12502) | metagenome | biome: forest; material: soil | place: Canada | collected 2010-06-25 | depth 0.3 m | reverse complement strand
CAGGCTATGTGCCTGCGTTGTGCGATGGCGTGCGCCCGAAGGACGCGCCGCCCCCCGTGCGCCGATTGCTCGAAAAAGTCGATCAGCGCACGCAAAAGGACTTTCTGGATCGACGCAGCGAGCGCGTGGGCATGGCGCGCCGCTTCGTGCGCGGTGATCGCTACCAAGATCTCGCGCCGCAGCTGGTGCCCGAGGCGCACGCCGCATTCCAGCGCTACGTCGAAGGCCTCGACCCACAGTACACCGTGGCTCGCGCTCACTTCACGATCGAAGACGTCGCGTTTCGCATTGCAGGCACTGGCAGCCTGGGAGGGCTGCGCATTGCCGTGCTCACCCTGGGCAAAGGCGAGCTCGATAGCCGCTGGATTTTCGACATGAAGGTCGAAGGCATTCCATCCGCGCAAGCGCTGGCCGCAAAAATCCCAGGGCCGCCTGCCCAGCGCGTGTTGCAGGCAACCCTCGCCTGCTTGGAGCACCCACCGCGCCTCGCAGGCGTCAGCGAGATCAATGGCCAGTCGCTGTTCGTGCGCCGGCTGTTGCCGCAGGAAGACAAGCTCGATCTGAGTCACCTGCGCCGCGAGGAGCTCCCCGATCTCGCGCGCTACCTCGGCGCCCGCCTGGGTCTGGCGCACCGTCGCGGCGCAACGAAACCGCCCGGCGCGCGCTGGACACCAGCTGAACAAGCGCAGCTGACCGACCGCGCAATCGTGGTTGCAAGCCTACACGAAGGCGCCTACTTGGCTCTGTGCAAGAGCGCCTAACGTAGGCCCCAGCCGCGGCGAGATATCCGAATCCACCGCCGCTCGGAATGAAACGAGTCAGGCCCCCCCGAGAGCTTGGTTACAGCTCAGCCTGGGTCCAAACGTCAATTCGACGGACGCTGCCGGTGCGCTCGAAGACCTCTGCAGATTGCACGGTTGTCAACGAGCCGCCCTGCTGTGAAAGCGTGCTGCCGTCGCTCATGCCGAGCTCGATACGCGGTTGGTCTGCCAAGTGATAGACGATCGGCACGCCGCAGTAACTGAACGAGAGCGTGCCCGGGGTGAGCTCCAGCTTGGTCGGTTTGCCCGACACGTCGAAGGTGTCGAACGTGCTCGGTTCGCGCAAGAACTCGGACTTTCGCAGGAGCAGCGGGCGGAACTCGATCAAGCCGTCGTGCACGCGCACGCCCAGCTCGGCAAAGCGCGTGATCACTTCTTCTTTCACTTGACCGGTCATGCCCGGTTGGCGCGCGCCGGTGTGGCTCGGCGTGTGTGAGTAAGGGTCGAGCGGGAACGCGCCGTACACACTGGGCGTCTTGTTGAAGCCGCCCAGGCCCTCACGCACGGCGTAGTAACGCTGGCTGAGCTCATCGATGACCTCACGCGAGGCGCCGTTGTCGACCGCGGCGAACAAGCGCTCACTCGTGGCGAGCAGCAGCTTGGCCACCATGTGCCAGTAGATGCTGCCCAAGCCCTCGTAGGCGAACATCGAGCCGCTGCGACCGGTGAAGGTGCGATGGTCGAACGTGCGCTCGTAGATCTCGAGGATACGCGCGACTGCGGCGTCATCGAGGGCGGGCGTGTTCTTGCGAGCTTCGGTCAATGCTTCGGACAACTTGTCGGCATTGTAGAAGTCCGCGTGGAAACGCACGTTGCCCTGCGCGTCGCGGCGCACGATTCGGCCGTCGTTCGAGGCCAGCATGCTGCCGAGTACCGGGGAATCCGCCAAATCAGCGGGCTTTATCAGGTTCTTTGCCAAAAAGAGCGGTAGCTGGCGATCGGGATAGAGCGTGAAGCTGTTCTGATCCGGACGGTACATGCGGCTCTTGGTCAATGCCGACAGCACCTGCGCGCCCTCCTCCGGGGACATGGAGCGCGTGCTCATCACCGCGACTTGGCCTTCCAGCATCTCGTACAGGTGCTGCACGCCGACCGAGCCGTCGGCGTGGAACGCGAGCAGGTTGTACGAGTGATAGAGGCCGTCATCACGACGGTTCAGCAGAATGGTGTGCTTCACCCAGCGTTGCCCGAGCGCGACCAGCTCGCTCACGACGTTGGCGTCGACGTGAGTCTTGTCTCGGAGACCCGAGGCGTAAACGGTCTCGCGATAGTCGGACGCCGCACCGCCGAGCGCGTCCATCAACGAACGGCGCGCCTGGTCGTCGAGCGCGGTGCCGTCGAGCAGCGGGGCGCGTTCGCGCAGCGTGCTCACCGTACGCTCGAGCCACGTGGCAACCTCACGCGACAACTGCACGCGGGGCGAGAGCGACGAACGGAGCTCGCCGAGCAGCTCGAGGAAGCGCTCCACGTAGTACAGCGTGACCATGGACACGCCATAGCCGACGAGCGCGTTGTTCGCGTCGTTCCACTCCGGGCGCCCCGTGTTGAGCCAGATGCCGCCGCCAGGCACGAAATTGCCCAATTTGGCCAGCACGACCACCAGCAGCTTCTCGAGCAAGCTCACCCGGTGCAGGCCCGCGTCGTTCCAGAGCAGCTTTGCGTCACTGCCGATCTCCGGCACGCGGCGCGTGATGCGCTTCTGCTTTTCGGTGTCGAATACGATGGTGTCGCGAACGTTCTCGAGGATCTCCCGGTACGGGCGGATGCGATACGGCACGTCGGCGTAGGTGAAGAGCTCGCGCTCGAGCAGCGCGCGCAGCCGCTCGGGGTGATGGCTCTTCGACAGCTCGAGCAATTTGCACAGGTAGATGACCTGGTGATCGCCCCAATAGCCAATCGAGGCCCACGGATGGTCCGGCTCCGGGACCTCCCAGTCGATGCCGTCTTGGGTAATGCGGTACGGGTTGTACCCATCCGGCGTCGAGGCGTTCACGAACTTGACGATGATGTTCTCGACGAAATCCGGATACGAGAACGAGAGCGCTTCCCAGTTCTGGAAGATGTCGCGCCAGTTGCCCTGAAAGCCGAGCAGCTTTTGGCCCTCGGCGTCACGCACGCGGATCTCGAAGCGATTCCAAGGCCGGCTCGGGTCGCCATGACGACGGCTGAAGGTGAGCGGCAAGTATTCGTAGGACAAGCGTACGAGATCGGTGTCGTTGGTCGCCTCGGCGAACTCGGCCAAGTGACGCCGTGACAAGAGCGCAGGCAGCTCGCTGATGGCTTGGCCGTGGCGCGCGAAGACGGCCTTGTTCCAGGTCTTCACGAAACGCGCAAAGTCGGCCGAGGGGACGTCGTAGGCGTGCGCGTAGATGCCGCCCCGCAGGTCGTTGAAGAGCACGTTCGCCGTGTGGTGCCAGGAGGCCAGGCGATCGGCGGTGACCTGGAGCCCGTCGGTGTCGGCCAAGACTTGGCGCAGGTTCTCGCTGCCGCGGGCTACGTCCGCAAGCACTTGCTGGACGAGCGCGTCGGGTTTGGCGAGGGCGGCCAACAGCGTGCTCACCTGCTGCTGCGAGCGCGCGACGTCGGCCACGATCAGCCACGACTTCTTTTCGCCGGCCTCGAGCTCGATGGTGCTTTCGAGCAGGTAGCTGCCGCGACGGCCGCGCACCTCGCTGGCGGGCGCTGGCGAGGTGCCGCGCGCGAACGTCCGATTGTCTTCGGACGACAGGCGAATCAGGGCGCCAGTCAGGCCATGGCTCCACACGGTGGTCGCGTGCAATGACTCGCGCGGCTCGGCGCGATCGACGACTTGGGCCGCGAGCGTGTACACGGCGAGCGGGCCTACGCCGACGAGCTCGTTCTTCTTGTACGCATCGAGCAGCGAGCTGAAGCCGAGCTGCATCGCGTCGTCGACGTCCGACGGGAGCAGGTTCTGCAAGCCGTCGAGCACGCGCACGCTGATCGCGTCATTGCCCCGGTTTTCGAGCGTGCATTCGCGCACGAAGCCGAACTCGTGACTGGTCGACCAGCTGTAGCTGAACGCAACGTCGAGATCGGCGTTCAGCTCACCGATGCGCAGCTTGTTGCCGAGCGTGCTCTTTTCGAGCGTACGCGACGTGCGGTACACGAGCTCGGACGTCTCGCGAAAAGGCTCCCACAGGCGAGCGGTGCCCGCGCGTTGCACGACCAACGCGGTGTGCGGCCCCGACACGGTCGCGCTGTCGGTCAGCTTGTCTTCGGTGGTGTAAGGAAAGAGAGCGAACTTTACGTTCCGCCGACCCGCGGTGAGTGCGCCATTGCTGGAAACGAACAACCAGTGGTCGGAGTCACTGACCACGCTCATCAGGAAGTGGCGCAGCCCTTCAGCGCGCTCGATCGCGTAATAAGTCTCGGCGCCGTACTCGACGAGCCGCCCGCTCGGTACGGATTCGGACTCAGCTAACTGGTGACTTCCCAAAAACACGCCCACGGGCCGACTCATCACGTTCCTTCCGTAACACGGGCCCGAAGCGGGCACCTCGCTCGGACGCCACCATGTCCGGCCCAAGCTCCGGTGATCACAAACAGCGCCGGCCTAGGCTCCGGTTTTCTTTGAGCTTTTGGTGGCACTGCACGGCGCTGGAGCGGCACAGGCTACGTAGGGTCGCGCTTGCCCCGGCCCTCCGCATCTGGGAGGGTCAGCAAGCGATGGAAGAGGAGCGGCTAGTTCCGGTTTCGCCGCTGCATTCGGTGCTCCTCGCGCGCGAGTACCTGACCTTCATCGATACGCCGCCCCAGCGCGACTACGTGGTCCGCACCGTCGCCAAGCGTCAGGTCGGCGCGATGATGCTGATGTCCGGCGACTTGGTGATCGCTAGCGCCGAGACCCGCAAGGCGTTCCCGCTCGCCAACGAGTACCCGTTCCACTTTCGAAAGTCCTACTTCCCGGGGCAGATGCATGGGGACACCAAGGACGAATTCGAGAACCACGCCCGAGCAAGTGAGCTGATCGGCATCCCCCCGCCCATCGGCCACACGCCCAATACGTTCCGCAGTTGCTTGCTGCCGGGGCACCCCTACACGCGCCTGTCGCCGTTCTTCGGGGTCGAACCGCAAACGTCGAACATCGCGATCGCCGAAAAGCTGCCGCTCGCGTCGGCCGCCGGCTTGTGGAAGCTGTGCGAGGAAGCGCTCGGTAAGCACCTGGCGCTGCAGGCAGGCGGGCTCGCCCACGGCGACGCCGAGCTGCACAACATCATCATCTGCACGGCGCCCTTGGAGGTCGTGCTGATCGACTTCGAAGGCTCGGTCAGCCAGAGCACGCAAACCGAGGAAGCTTGGCAGAAGCGCTGCGCGACCGACCTCGAACCGCTACTGCGCGAAGCGTTGTACCTGCAGTGCGCGCTCGGCAAGCAGCGTGGCCCAATGGCAGAGCTCGCGTTGCAGCGCATGGCGAAGCTGCTCGATTACGCGGAGCAATTCGCGCGCGCGATCGAGGAGCGCGGCCGCGCCTGAGCGCGGCTATTCCGCGACGATCGCGTCAATCTCACTCAGCTCGTCGGCGCTGAAGCTCGGGTTGGCCAGCGCGCCCACGGCATCTTCGATCTGCGACACGCGACTCGCGCCAATTAGCGCAGAGGTCATCTCGGGGTGGCGCAGCACCCAAGCGATCGCCATCTGCGCGAGCTTCTGGCCGCGCGCGTCGGCAAGCTGGCTCAAGCGCCGGATCTTGTGCAGCTTCTCGTCGGTGACGTGCGCGGGGCGCAGGAACCCGTGGGCCTTGCCAGCTCGCGAATCGTGCGGGATGCCCGCCAGGTATTTGTCGGTGAGCAAGCCCTGGGCGAGCGGCGAGAACGCGATGCAGCCCATCTTTTCCTCGCGCAGCGCAGCGAGCAGCTCGGGCTCGACCCAGCGATTGAAGATGCTGTACGCCGGTTGATGGATCAGACACGGCGTGCCCAAGCGGCGCAGGATCTGCGCTGCATGCCGGGTGGCGTCGGCCGGGTAGTTCGAGATACCGACGTACAGCGCTTTGCCGCTACGCACGAGCTGGTCGAGCGCGCCCATGGTCTCTTCGAGCGGCGTCTCGGGATCGAAGCGGTGGCTGTAGAAGATATCGACGTAGTCGAGTCCCAATCGCGCGAGGCTCTGATCGGCGCTCGCGATCAGGTATTTGCGCGAGCCCCACTCGCCGTACGGGCCCTCCCACATGCCGTAGCCCGCCTTGCTCGAGATCACGAGCTCATCGCGGTGAGCTCGCAGATCGTGCTTCAGCACGCGTCCGCAGGTCTCTTCGGCCGAGCCCGCCGGTGGACCATAGTTGTTTGCGAGATCGAAGTGCGTGATGCCGAGATCGAACGCACGGAGCAACATGGCGCGCGCAGTCTCGAACACGTCGACACCGCCGAAGTTGTGCCACAGGCCGAGCGAGACTGCGGGCAGCTTGAGCCCGCTGTGACCGGTTCGGTTGTAACGCATGCTCTGGTAGCGAATGTCGGTGGCGCGGTGGGTCATGAGGCGCGCAGTATGAACAAGCGCGAGGCGCTCGGCGAGCGCCTCGTGCGACCCGCTAGAGATTGAGCCCGATGCCCAAGCTCAAGCCACCCCACGCGCCGACCACGCCCACGTCCGACGCCCGTGCAACATAGCCACGTACCGGGATCGTCACCACCCCGAGCTGTGCCGCGAGCTGTAAAAACCAAGGCTCGCCCAGCTTGGCCTCGAAGCCGCCGAATAAGAAAGGCGCGGTCCAGACACCAGACACGGTTCCCGAGCGCCCCTCGGTGTTGTCGCTCGTGCCGACCAGCCGCGCCAAGCCGAACGCATGTCCGACACCGATTTCGGCGGGCAAGGTCCGACTCGGAAAACGCAACGAGAGTCGCAGCGAGAGATCGGCTGCGAGCATGCGCACCGAGCCGAGCGCGCCTTCGTCCTTGGATGCAACGACCGAGGGCCCGAGCCCGAGCGCGAAGCGTCCGAGGTCGTGTGAAAAGCCGAGCCCGCCGCCATAGAGCGGCTGAAAGCTCGAACCGAAGTTGGACAGCTTGCCGTACAACACCAGGCGATTCTTGGACTCGTTCGGCGGCAGCAGTGGCGGGGCCGGCGCAGCAGGCGGAGCGGACACCACTGCGGGGGCCGGCGCAGCAGGCGGCGGAGCACGGCTCGCGGTGTCGCGCACCAGCTCGGCGATGGCCAGCGCGATCACGCGCGCACGCAGGGTGTCATCGGTTTGGTCGAGATCCAGCTGACGCGAGTCCTCGCCGCTCGCGAGCCGCGCACGGATCAAGATCACGCGTCCAGAACAGCTCAAAATGACGTGGGGCGCGTTGTCGCCCTCGGGCACGCCCGCGCTGTTCAGCTCGACGCGAGCCAGATGCTGCACTTCTTCGACCAGCGGGTGCGGGCAGGTCGAGCTTTCGATACGCAGCCCGCCTTCACTGGCAGACGCCGCTGGCGGCTCGACCGCAGCACCTGCGGCGCGCTGGATGAGCAGGCACGCAGCGACGAACGCCAGCGCCGTGCATCGGAATGCGGGAAGCGACCTCACTCCGTGACGAGCATCGCACGCAAGGCCGCTGCATGGCGCCCGTCTGGATGAAGCGTGACGTATTTCTGGGCCACGCTGCGGGCTTGAGCCATTTGCCCGGACCTTTTCAAGGCTTCCACTTCACGGGCCAGTGCATCGCCTGCCAGCGGACCCGAGGGGCCGAGCCGCTCGGCGAGCGCGAATGCGCCCGCGGCGTCCGATGCGCGGCCCAGGTCGTCGAGCAGTACGCGGCCTAAGGTGAAGGCCGCGACGGGAGCACGCGGATCCTTCGGATAGAGCGAGCTCACTTTGCGCAGCGGTCCGACGGCTTGCGCAGGATGTGAGCTGAGCCGCGCCACGTCGGCTGCGAGCAGCAGATCTTGCGGGTCGTCGCGGACGTCATTCGGGGTTTGGCGTAAGACGGCGAAGGCTTGTGCGTACTGACCGCGTCGCGCCAAATCTCGCCACACGCGCGGAGCAGCAAGCGGCAGCGACTCCACCGGTACCGCGCTGGGCTCGGCCACCATCGCCGGGATGACCGGCGGGAATTCGCCGCCCTCACCCACTCCGAGCGTGGCTTCGCCTCCGGACCATGAAACGCGCACTCGGCCGCGCTCGACGGTGACGCGCGCACCGTTGCCCGTACGCTCGACGACGAATGCGGTACCGAGCACGCGCACGCACACATCGCCCGCGTGCACCTCGAAGGTACGCGCATGGTTCGGCACGACGTCGAAGCGCGCGCTGCCCGAGACCACGGTGGAGCTGACGAGCTCGGCCGTCTGCTGATCGAGATTGACCACGCCGCCGCCGTGGCCGAGCTCGGCGATCGAGCCGTCGGCATAGTGCACGGCGTTGGTCGCCGGGCGCACCGCAGCGGTCGGGGTCGCGATCGGGTGCGCGCTGTCCCAACGGTGAGGTCGCACGAAGAGCAGCGCCACCATGGCCGCCGCGCAGGTTGCCCCGAACGCGCTTCGAATCACGAAGCGACGCCGCCTTCGCGTCAATACTTCACGCCCCAGGGATCGGGTTTGCTCCGCGCTCCAGATGCTGCGCACGCGCAGCGGACCGCGCTTCAGCGTTTCGTCCAAATCAATCATGGCGCACCCCCAAGTGCTTCCGAATCCGATCGTGAGCCGCGCCGATGCGGCGCTTCACGGTGGCGAGCGAGCAACCGCACGTCTCTGCCACCTGTTCCAAACTTTGGCCTTCGACGTGGCGCAGCACCCACGGCACGCGCTGGCGCGGCGGCAGCCGGTCGAGCGCGCGATACACGTCGCTGATCAGCTCGCGTTCACGCGGGTCCGACGCAGGATCGGCCAGCATGTCGTAGCTGGGCTCGTCAGCGAGATCGAACACCGACCAGAACGAGCGCAGCCGCAATTGGTGCACCGAGCGGCGCACGGTCACCGTGGCGAGCCAGCTCTTGATCTCGCGGTGGTCTTCGCGGCGGCGGAGCCCACCAACGGCCAACGAGAACACCTCCTGCACGACGTCTTCCACCTCGGCTTGGCGACCCAAGATGCGCGTGGCGATCGCCGCCACGTACGGCGCGTAGCGCGCATACAGCGCGTCGAGCCCGGGCTCGGTGACCGCGTGCTCGTTGTCGACGCCGGTGAGCGCGGGCGCGATACCGCTCGGGCGGTCGGACCGGCGCGCGGATTCCGGACCGGCCTCGGCGGGCGGCGGGACGATCCGCAACAAGCGATTTCTCGGTCCGTCGATCATGGGTTGGGCGTGCGGACACTTCGCACGCATCACCAATAAAGATGCACGAGCACCGTACGAACAGCTCAAGAAGATGCGCGCATTCTGGCGAGAGCGCCGACACGCTCGCCCAACAAACCTACAATCACTCGAAACTATTGATTTTTAGGCAAGCCTCCAACGAGAATAGATGGCGTGCGCGCGGCGCTCACCGTAGCTTGAGCGGCGTGACGGGTCGTACCCTGATTCTGCTCGGGCTGTTCGGAACGACCCTGCCCGCTTGCACACAAGGTACGAGCGGCTGGGTGCTGAGCGAGCTGGGCGGCGGCGGCTCGAGCGAGGCCGGCGACACGAGCAGCGGCGCTGAAGCAGGCACGCCGAGTGACGGCGGCGCCGCTGGTGACGGAGCGCTGGCGCAAGCCGGCGAGGCCGGCGCGCCGACACTGCCCGCCCCGCGTTGCCCGACCCGCTTCGAGCACGAGTGCTCGCCTGCGGTCACGATCGACAACAAGGACGAAGGCGGCTCGGGCCACTTGTTCGACGACGCCCTGAGCGATCCTGCGGGCACGCTCGACTGCGTCACGCGCGACGTGTGCGACATCTTGCTCAGGAGGTCGAGCGAGGTGAAACAGCTCACGCAGATCAACGTCGTGATCGAGAATTACGATGGTGTGAGCGAGACCTTCTCGAGCGGCACCGGCGCCACCATTCACTTGAGCTCACGTCACCTGCAAGACGTGTCCGACGCCGGTGGCAGTGTCGCGAACGAGCTCGCGAACATCTTCTACTACCACGCTACCAACATGTACCAGTACGATGATGGTGATGGCGTGGCGACCGCTTGGCTCGTGCAGGGCGTAGCGAACTACGTGCGACACTCGGCCGGCTATCTCGATGATGGCGAGCGCCGGCACGGTGGAACGTACGATGCCGGCGGCACCACGACTGGTTTCTTCCTGGTTTGGCTGGACAGTCGCTATTCGGACTTCGTCTACGAGCTGAACCAGAGCATGACTCCGTACGATCCGTACGTCTGGTCCCCGCAAGCGTTCGCGGACATCACGGGCCAGACCGTCGATCAGCTGTGGGCCACGTATCAGGCCAGCTTCTAGATTTTCGGTACGAGATCGCCGGCCTGGGCCGCGACTTTTCGGCGATGACGGTGCTCGGCTTCTTCGATGGAGTGAGAGCAAAGACGATCGAGGTCCTTCTTGGCCATGCGCGCCAGAGTCTCGTAGTGAGTATGCAGCGCGTGTAGCTCTCGCTCGCTCAGCGCTTCGACGTCGATCAGCCGGTTACTCGCGCCGTGCACGGCAGCGACGATTTCGTTGAGCTTCAGGTGGAGCGCCAGTGAGTCTTTGTTTTGCGAGCGTTGAATCAGGAACACCATCAAGAAGGTGACGATCGTCGTACCGGTGTTGATGACCAACTGCCAGGTGTCCGAGTAGTGGAAGATGGGTCCGGTGAGCACCCAGCCGAGCACGATGGACACGGAAAGTGCGAAGGCAGCGGTGCTGCCGGTCCAGTTGGTCACCGCTCGAGCGCTCCCCTCGAGGGCGCGCTCGAGCGCGGATCCTCCCGTGCCCCTTGCGGACTTGTGTTTCGACATGCCTCGGCTGTAGCAGAAAGACCGGGCCGCGAGCTCGGGCACTCACTCCGCGTGCGAATACTCGGCGACGGGCGCGCTCGTGCCCTTCGCCCAGCACCAGAGCGCGCTGCGCTCTGCGTCGTTCGGTTTCGGCACCCCGGGTGGCGGCATGGCGCCGAGTCGCAGCTTGGCTTCGATGTTGCGACGGTGCGCGGTGATGGCCGCCGCCGAGCGAAAGTCGTACTCGGAGGCCTGACCGCTCGGCGAGTGGCAGGTCACGCAGTATTTGCCGACGATCGCTTGCGCTTCGTCGACGCTCGGAGTCGTGGCCGGGCAGCTCAGCTCGCCCGCGCTCGACTCGGGTTGGGATGAGCCCCCGGAATGCGCGCTCGCACAAGCAGACAGCACACATCCGAACAGCAGCGCGTGACCGACGAGCTCGACTAACAGCGAAAGGCGCGGTCGTTCAAGCTTTACCAAAGGGATGCTCCACCACGTTGAGTGCACTCTTGCCGTTTTGGATCTCGCGATAGCCGAGGCCGTGGTCCACGCTCTGCGGATCCCAGGGCATGGGGGCTTTCTTGGGTACCGAGCCAGGAGCTGGCAACGGGAACACCAACGAGCGAGCTGCGCGATGGACGATGCGGCCGGTCTCGTGCTGATGCTCTTGGTGAATGTGCCCGTAGAAGACGCTCACGTTGGGGTGCTTCTCCAAGATGGCCAACGCTTGCGGGCCGTCTTTGGTGTGCCAATCCCAACTCGGGAACAGGTCGAACAGCGGGCGGTGCGCGAACACGACCAGTGGTGAGGTCTTGGGCACGCGGGCCACTTCCTTCTCGAGCCACGCGAGCTGCGCGTCGCCGAGGACCGCACCCGGGTCGGACACGTTGTCGAGCGCGATGAAGTACACGCCCTTGTGATCGAACGAGTAGTGCGTCTCACCGAAAAATTCGCGATACGCTTCGCCGCCATCGAGCGACGCATCGTGCTCACCCGGGATGAACCGCACGTCCTTGACGGCCAGCTCTGCGGCGATGCTCTTGAACTCTTGCATGCGCTTGCGACGCACTGCCGGGTCGTCGGTGGTCTGGGTCAGGTCACCGGTGAAAATGATGAAGTCAGGGCGTGTCGGGACGGCGTTGATGGTCGCGATGGTCTTGTGCAGGGTCTGATCGGCCTCCGGGTTGGGCGGACCACTGAAGCCCCAATGGGTGTCCGAGAGCTGCAGGAACATGAACTCCTCGGGCGGAGCGGGCGCCGGCCCTGCCCCGCTGGCGAGCGGGGAGCTGCTCGGCGGCATGGGACTGAGGGCATCCGGCGTGGCGCTGGCGCAGCCCCAGAGCCCCGAGGCAAAGGTGACTCCAGAAACTCCGAGAAGGCGTAGAATGTCGCGACGAGGGTGAGCTTTCATGCACAGGGCAACGACGCCACGCCGCGATCGTTCCTGTAAAAAAATTGCAACGAAAGCACGGAACCATCGCGCCCCGTGCTTCGTTGGCCTAGAGATTGTCCCCTGGAGAAGCACCCACCCGGCGCCTGAAGCTGGTTCCGCACTTGCGGAACGACCGCCAGGGCTGGTACGCGGGCGACATGCGGGGTGAACAGGCCAAGAGCCAACCGCCGTTCTCGGAGCAGCTGCTCGGCCAAGCTGGCGCGCTGTACAATTTCGCGCGCTACCTGTGCCGCGACCCGGCGCTGGCGGAAGATCTGATGCAAGACACATTCGCGCGCGCGCTCGACGCCGAGCGCTCGTTCGTCGCTGGCTCGAACCTGAAGGCATGGCTATTTCGGATCCTGCGCAACTCGTTCCTCGACGGGCGCCGGCGTGAACGCAGAAACCCGGTCGTGCTCGGTTCGGATGACGAGACAGAGCCCGCTAGCGCGGAGGTCTGGCTGCGTGGTGACATCGAAATCGATCGCTTGCGAGGCATCGTCGCGCGCGACATCGAAGCGGCGCTCGCTCGCCTCTCCGACGACGCGCGCGCCGTCGTGCTGCTCGACCTGGAGGGCTTCACCGAGACCGAGATCTCGAACGTGATGGAGGTCGCCGTGGGCACCGTCAAATCACGCTTGGCGAGGGCACGTGCCGTGCTCCGCGAGCAGCTTCAGGAGTACGCGCCATGAGCGATTGCCAAGGCATCCGCGAACAACTCCTCGATTCGATCCGCGGCCGACTCGACGAGCGCAATCAGGAGCGCGTCCTGCGACACCTCGAGACGTGCGCGGAGTGCCGCCACGTGTTCGAACGCGAGCGCGCCCTGGAGCAGACACTGGCTCAGCGCCCGACCTTCGCGCTCCCGAGCTCCCTCCGCGAGCGGCTCGAGGCGCAAGTCAAGCCCGTGAAGCCCGAACGACCGAAGCCCGTACCGATCAGCCGGGCTCGACGCTGGGTAGCGGTCCTCGGCCCGAGCCTGGCCGCGGCAGCGCTGCTGGTGTTCGCGGTGCGCGCCTGGGTCGTGCCGAACCCGCTGTTGGTGGGGGAAGCCGTGAACGACCACCTGCGGGTGATTTACGCCGAGCACCCGATCGAGATCGAGAGCGGCGGCATCCACCAGGTGAAGCCCTGGTTCACGGGGCGGCTCGATTTCGCGCCCGCCGTCACCTTCAGTGGTGACGACGAGTTTCCCATGCTGGGCGGGGCCATCGGCCTGTTCGTAGACCGCAAGGCCGCCACCTTCATCTTCAAGCACCGCCTGCATACGGCCAGCCTGTTCGTGTTCCGAGGCGAAGGCCTGAGCTGGCCCTTGAGGAACGATACTCAGGTTGGGGGCCACCCCGCCGCCAGCTCCACGAGCCGCGGCTTCAACGTGCTGCTCTGGCGCGATGGCGACCTGGGCTACGCCCTGGTTTCGGACATGGACCTGACCGCCCTCAGCCGCCTCGGCGCCAAAGTCGCAGCGCACTAGCCCCTCCCCGAGCGCCCGAGGCCGGCTCCGTTCTGCTCTTCCAGAGCGGCGCGCGAAGGAGTATTCAAGTTGGGCGCGCCACTTCGGCTTGCGCAGGGAGTTTTCGTGATGCCCAAAGGCCAAGAGAAGCAGAAGACGACGAACAAGCCCAAGCTCACCGTCAAGGAGAAGAAGGCCAAGAAGAAGGAAAAGGCCGCTTCCAAGTAAGGGCCGCTTCGGAGCTCGATGGGCACGGCCGCTCGCGCGGCCGTGCGCCGAGCCCGCGCTCGGCGCGCACCCGCCGCTACGCGCGAGAGCTCAGGGGCACGCGTGATGTGGCTGGGCCACGTAGGCGCTGCCGACGGCAGTCAGAGCTCCTGAGTCGCCGAGCAAGGCGATGTTCGGAAGCGTGGTTCTGCCCGAGAACCACGAGTAGCGAAATACGCTGGGCTCTTGTTCGAGCCACGCGCTGGCTGCGATAGCGTAGGCCTTCACCTGATCGACCGACCAGGGGCCGCCGTCGACGCACGCGAACTCGGTCACCCAGAGCGGCTTGTTGTACTTCTTCATCTTGGTGACGTGATCCTTCAGCGCATCGAGCGTGCAGGCGTACCAATGCACGCCCACGTAATCGACTTTGCAGTTGGGGCACGCCTTGAAGAAGTCATCCAGCCAGACGAAGGGGTCGGTCTGGTTGCAATTACCGGCGCAGTAGTTGGTTGCCGGCGACACGATCTGCAGCTGTTTCTGGGCCGCAATCTGCTCGATTTGCGGCCACAGCTCGGCGGCTTTGGCGGGCGTCAGATTCGCCTGCGTGCCGAAGTTCGGCTCGTTGAAGCCGAGCAAGTACTTGGCGCCGGCCGGGATCGCGTTCACCGCGTCCGCGACCTTGAACGAGCCGTTCCAGATCATGGGCACGAACTCCATGTTCGCGCCGGCCATCACGGGCTTGGCAGCCGCGCTCGGCCCCGTGGTCCAACCGTAGAACCAACCCACGCCGGCCTTGAGCGCATTCATGTCAGGGCCCGCGCTGTTCGGGCTGAACGCGTAGGCAATGCCCCGCTTGTTCGGGCACGCGACGGGTGGGGCGCCCGCTCCGCCGGTCATCATCCCCGCGGCGCCCGCGGGCGCGCCAGCGGCACCCGCAGCCGGGGGTGCGCCACCGCTCGGGGCACCGGCACTGCCGAATGCGCCGCCACTCGAAGATGCGCCGCCGCCCGCAGCGCCGAGAGACGCGCCGCCCGAGCCGCCGGCGCCGCCCGAAGCCGCGCCCGCATGCGACGCTGCCGCTCCAGCCGAACCCGGCGCGCCAGCGCCAGTGCCAGACGAGCTACCGGCTTTGTTCTGCTCGCCCAGGTACGTCGCGTCGTCCGCGAGCGAACCGCTGACGCAGCCGGAGAGCGCGCTGACAAAGCACGCGAGCACTGCGGCGATCAGGCGAGCGCGGCTAGTAACCGGAGGCCACGGCCAACGTGCATCTTTTGTTGAGCTCATGTCGAAAATGCGTGACCCAGGCGGCAAATCGAGATCTCGCGCTCGGTAGTGTCCGCCAGCAATTCTTTCTGTCGGGTTTTCGCAGCACCGCGCCCGCGAGCATTTGCGCGAAATCTGGCGATCCCCGTGTCATTCCTCGGGGTTATGGACTCGCCAAAACTTTCCAGCGCGTGCTTCGCGCACGTCCGCCAACGCGACGCCGAAGGCTGGGCCGTGCAGCACCGCCGCGCGTGACCATCAATCAAAGATTTTCATTCGGCGCTCTCGCGACGTTCGAGCGGGATCCCGTACGGAAAATCTTCGGTCGCGTGCGTGGGGATGGTGTCGTGGAATTTTCGCAAGTCGAGGACGAGCGAGCCGTCGGGTTGTTCGCTGAGGATGTCGGCGTGGCGTGCGCCCCACATCACGTCCTTGTGCGTGTAGTTGCGGCGCGCGTGCACGGGTTGCAATGAAGTGTCGTCGGTGCCGGTCACGGACACCACGAATTCCAACTCCTCCGCGTTCATGCTGGCTTCGGTCACGCCGTACAGCGGGCTCTCGCGAGTGATGACGTGCAAGGCAGTCCAGGAGCGCGTGAACGCCTGCGAGCGTTCGCGCGCGAGCGCCAAGTCGAGCATGCGGTAGAAGGTCATGCCTTCGCGCGTGCGCTCGGTGCGGATCATCGCCACGCGCAGCTGAGCTTCCACGATTTGGTTGCCGCGCTCGTTACCAAGCCGGAACATCATCGTCGGCACGCCGTCCATCGGCGAGACCGTGATGGTACTGGTGAACGCGACCCGTGCTTGCAGCGTCGAGAATTTGGAGAACACCAGGCCCGTGACGAGTGCCGAAACGATCAAGCTCGCGACCGCCTCGGTGACCACCACCAGGTTGGCCGCGCGCGAAACTGGATACATGTCGCCGTAGCCAATCGTGCCCATGGTTTGGACCGAGAAGTAGAAGGCGTCGATGAACGAGCCCGGGCGGGCATCACGGATGCCGCCCGTCAACACGTAGATGCCCGCGTACACTGCATTCAAAGCCAGGAATGCGAGCACGATGCCAGTTACGGCCAGCCACCACGGCGCGCGCAAAAAGCGGTAGTGAATGTCGCGAAACGGCGCGCGCGGCGCGCCCAGAACGGTCACACCGGGGTTTGGATCTTTGGTGCGGGAGGCCACGCCCGGGTACGTGACAGGCTTCCGCAGCGAGCGTCAAGGCACAGCGTACGACGCCGAGCGGGGCGGCTGAACCAGCGGCAGAGTCACGGTGAAGCTCGTGCCTTTGCCGAGCTCGCTCACGACGTCGATCGAGCCGTGGTGGGCCTCGACGATGCGGCGCACCACCACGAGCCCGAGGCCGACGCCTCCGGTCGCGCGCGTGCGGCTGCGATCGCTGCGGAAAAACGGCTCGAAGATACGGGCTTGGTCTTCTTGCGAAATGCCGATGCCGTCATCGCTCACTTCGACGACCAGGTGCTCGCTGTCGGCAGCGCCGCGTGCAGACAGCCGCACGGGCGCTTCCGAGAACTTGAGCGCGTTGTCGAGCAGGTTGTCGAGCACGCGGCGCACCACGGGATCGGCCTCGAGCGTCGGTAGATCGTTCGGGATCTCGCGCTGCAACAGGCGTTCTGGGTGGCGCACCAAGAAGCGCGTGGCGGCGGCCTCGACCAGCGTGCGGCCCGAGATGGCCTCGAAGTGCAGCGGAGGCAACGCGTCGCCGCCCGAATCACGCGCCAAATCCAGGCGAGCGGCGCTCATCACGTCGTCCAGCAGCCGCTCGAGCTCGGCCAAATCTTCGTCGATGTCGGTCAGGTAGCTGCTGGCTTTGTCGCGATCTCCGTCGGTGACCAGCTCGAGCGCGAGGCGAATGCGCGCCAGCGGCGTGCGCAGCTCGTGCGAGACGTTCGCCAGGAGCTCTTTTTCCGAGCGGCGTAACACCGCGATGCGATCGGCCATGTCGTCGAATGCGCGGCCCAGCTCGCCGATTTCGTCGCGTCGACGCGAGCCGAAGCGCGCGGTGAGCTCGCCCTTGCCGAAGCGACGCGCCAGCGTGGTGAGGCCGGCCAAGGGCGCGGTGACCGAGCGCGCGAGTGGAATCGAGACGAGCGCCAGCACGAGCAGCGCGACCGCGAGCTGACGGAGCAGCAAGCTCGCGGGCCAATCCGGGGCGCGGTAGCGGAGCACGGCGTAACGTGCGGCGCTGCCGCCCTTGGACGGTTCCAGCACGTTGCCCCAGCCGCGACCGAATACGGTGCCCTCGCGTTTCAGCTTCTCGAGTGCGTCGGCGTCGAGCGGCGGCAGCGGCGGCGAGTCGGGGGGGCCGCCCAGCAGTTTCCCGGTCAAGTCGTAGACCGAGATATCGAGACTGACGCGTGAGCGGACGTCTGCCAGCTCCGTCTTCAGCTCATCGGGATGGTCCGCGAGCTCGCACATGTGCCAGGCAATCCAAGTGGAGGCGGGGCGCGCGGGGCCGTCGAGGGCGGGGCGCAGCGAATAACGACCCACGAGATAACTCGCGCCAGCAGCCAGCGCGATCATCAAGATCCCGTACAAGTAGACGCGCAGAACGAACCACGGGCGAACGCCCGCACGTCTCCTCACGCCGATTCCTCGACCACCAACATGTAGCCGCTCCCGCGGACTGTCTTGAGCAAGCGTGGATGACGCGGATCGTCACCGAGCTTTTGACGGAGGCGCGAGATGCGCACGTCGACCGAGCGATCGAACGCTTCTTCGGCGTTGCCTTTGGCCAGATCGAGCAGGCGCTCGCGCGTCAGCACCTTGCCGGCATTCTCGGCCAAGGCACGCAGGAGCGCGAACTCATACGAAGTGAGCGCCAACAACTGGCCATCGAGCGTCGCGCGCAGGCTGCCGCTGTCGACGACCACGCGACCGACCTTCACCTCACGGGCGCGCGGACCCGCACGGCCCTCTGCGCGGCGAACGACGGCCTGAATGCGCGCGAGCAGCTCACGCGCCGAGAACGGCTTCGTCACGTA
>OUNO010002430.1_pt3 | contig 18009 bp, 16 predicted proteins | sample 1779811 | NCBI WGS metagenome assembly OUNO01 (sample SAMEA3914804, study PRJEB12502) | metagenome | biome: forest; material: soil | place: Canada | collected 2010-06-25 | depth 0.3 m | reverse complement strand
TTGAGCGATGATCCCCTCGTCAGCCTGCCCATCCTGGCCGCCTGACCGATCCGGCCCAGCCGGAGATCGCGGTGATCACACCGCCGCAGTTACACCACGGGATGGGACACGATCGACATCGTCTCTACTGGGTCGCTGGAGTCATTCCTTGGACCGGCATGACGCGCTTCCAGCCCACTGCCAATGTCGCGCAGGACTTTTGGGCGGAGCGGCTGAGCCTTTGCAAGCGAGCCTCGTACGACAGAGGCCGGGAACGACCCCAGCCAAGCCTCCTGGCCAAGTTCGCTCAGCGCGCGTGTCTTGATCTACACTATCGGCCGATGGGGGCGCTGGCGCACGGGCGCGACCGAAAGCACCGTCCAGATCTTTCAGCTTTCAACTTGCATAGTGACGATGATAATCTGGCGGCGTTCAGAATAAATCCACAGTAGATAACCTGATTTCGGTCGAACCACCAACACATGAAAGCGCATGGCAGAGAGATGGAAGACAATTCAACCAGCTTAGTGACGCAGACGTCTGCGATCGTCAGCGCGTTCGTCGGCAACAATGCCGTCTCCTCCGACGACTTGGTCGGCCTCATTGCCGTTGTTCACAAAGCGCTACTGAGCGCCAACGCGCCCGGAGATGTTGCAGCTGCCGCCCCGGTCAAGCTGACCGCCGCCCAGATCCGCAAGAGCATCACACCTGAGGCTCTGATCTCGTTTGAGGATGGACGCGCCTACAAGGCCCTGAAACGTCACCTCACCGCGCGCGGGATGACGGTGGCTGAATACAAGGCCAAGTGGGGCCTCCCGAACGGCTACCCGACCACGGCTGCGAACTATAGCGCTAGGCGATCGGCGGTGGCGAAAGCACTCGGGTTGGGCCGGTCTAACGCCAACAACTCGGCGGCCGTCGACAATGCCTCGGCCAAGACCAAAGCCAAAACGAGGGCCGCCGCGTCTTCCTCGCCAACCCGGCGCGGGCGATCGAAAAGCACGGCTGCAGAGGCGTCCTAAGTCGCGCCCGTTGTTGGCGCGCCAGCTAGAGCACGCCTGGCCTCATCGATCGTCGGAGCCGTCAAAGACGGTGTCTGAGTTCCTGCTACAATCCAGGTCATGCCGCGGCTAACGTGCCCCCTGAGGGCTGTCCGCGGAGGGATGACCATGATCGCCTATACGACCGTCGGCGTCAGCGACATGGACCGGGCCATCGCCTTCTACGACGCGGCGTTCGCCCCGTTGGGCGCCGAGCGCGAGACCACCGGCGCCACCTGGACCGGATATGTACGCCACGGCGAGGCGGGGCGGTTCTTCCTTACCCGGCCATATGACGGAGGGGCGCCGAGCGGCGGCAACGGGACCATGCTGGCGTTCCTGGCCCCGTCGCGGGCGGCGGTGGATGACTTCCATGCCGCGGCCCTGGCCCATGGCGGCCGCGATGAGGGCCCGCCCGGGGTGCGCGAGGGCATGAATCCGGTGTTCTACGCCGCCTACGTGCGCGATCCGGACGGCGCCAAGCTGTGCGCTTTCGTGCGCAGATAGGAACCCGATACGCCAACGGCCGGGACGCATCCGCCCCGGCCGTCTCTCTGTCAGATCCTCTAAGATCTAGTAGTGATGATGGCGCCGACCGCCCCAATAGCCAGGGTGCCGGTAATACCACTCGCGATAGGGATGATAGACCCAGCGACCGTCCGCCCACACCCACGGCTGGTACCAGGCGGGTCCCCAATATGCGGGCCCGTAGGCGGGACCGGCAAAATAGAACCCCGGCGCCCCGTCACGGACCACATAACCGGGTGGGCATCCCCGGGGGTCGGTGGAGCTGCTGCCAATGGCCGCGCCGGCCCCAGCGCCCAGAACGCCGCCGACGACGGCGCCCCCGCCGCGGTCATGACGGCCGGCGGCTGCGGAGCCGACCAGCGCGCCCAGCACGCCGCCGATGATCGCGCCGGCGGCCGCATTGTTGTGGCGCCGGTCGATGCAATTCTGCGCCGCCCAGGCCGAATAGCGGGCGGCGTAGTCGCGGTCGTATTGCTGGGTTTGGGAGTCATAAGAGCGGGAGTCCGCCCCTGGCGGGGGCGGCGCATATTGGCCCTGGGGCGGGACTGCGTTGTTGTACCCCGGGGGCGGGCCCTGATCGTAGCCCTGCTGATACCCTTGATCGGGCTGGGGCTGGCCCTGATAGCCTTGCTGGTACCCCTGATTGTAGCCCGGCGGGGGCGTCTGGTAGTCCTGGGCGGACGCCGCGAAGGCGTCCGCCACCATGGCCACGGCGGAAATGGAAGCGAGAACTGTCGCCAGTCGCTTGGATGACATGGGATAAAGGCCTTTGCTGCAACGAAGTGCCCCGTCCTTAAGCGCTCGCGCCTGAACCGTTTCTGAACGAGGTGACGCTTACAAACGGTGACGGGGGGGGCGTTGTTCCGCCGGCGGACGGCCGGAATGAGGCGGGGCCAGCCGCAAACTGATCCTTGGATCAGATCTTTCCGTCGCCCAGGGCCAGGGTCCAGCCGACGATACGCGTGGTCTCGAGCACCCGGCTCGTTTCCCAAGGATCCTGGGCGAGTCTGTCCCTCACCTGGACGACGCCGTCGGCCCGGATAGCGAGCAGGGTGTAGGGCGTCTCCTCCAGGGGGCCGCCCAGAACCACGAAGCCTTCGGCCTCCAGACCGTTCATGAAAGCGGCGTGGTCGGCCCAGTCGGCCTGCTGCTCCTGGGGCAGGGTCGATTCCCAGGCTGAGCCCCGAGAGCGGGTTACCGAGAACAGCCTGCCTGGCGGCTTGGCCGCGGGGGCCGGCGCCGGCGCGGCCATGGGCGTAGGCGCGGGCGGCGGCGCAACCTCTGGCGTGGGCGGGGCCTCCGGCGCGGGCGCCGGCATGTCTTTGAGCGCGCCCGCTCGCCTGGACGCGGGTGGTTTCTTCACCGGCTGTTCGGCGGCAGCGGCGGGCGAGACGGGCTTAGCAACAGGAGGACGACGCGCCATCGAACACAATCCAGGCAAAACGGTTAGGTCACGCTTGTTATCATAGCGCGCCGGTCGGCGATTCGGGCAACCCCGGCTGGCGCCTCTGAGGGCAACCGTTGCTCACGGATATGCGCAGCAGCCGAGCGGCCCGAGGTTCGTTCCTAACACTCCATGATCCACGGAGGCTACCGCGAACGACACCAGGCCTCGCAGGCGGTGAGCCGGCGAGGCCTATGGCGTTACTGGCGAGAGGGGGTCGTCCATCGCCCCCGCTGTGGCCCGTCGGTCAGACCGCTGGGCCACCTGTTCCTCGCCTGATGAAGCTTAGGATAAGTAGAATGACGAATACGATCAGGAATATCTTCGCGATCGTCGCGGCAAGACCTGCGAGGGCGAAGAAACCAAGCGCGCCGGCAGCGATGGCCAGGATTGCGAACATTATAGCCCAACCAAGCATGGCTGACGTTCCTCTTGAGAGAGTCTGCGCGACGCATGAGTGGCCGCGTTCTAAGCTTCAACGCGGGTTGACTGTGACGGTTCCTTTCGCTCACCAGTCGTGCATGGTTCCGTCCTCGAGGCGGGCGATGGGCAGGCTGGCGCGGACATAGGGAAAACGCGCCGCCAAGGTCTCGTCGATGTCCACTCCAAGGCCTGGCGCGTCGGCGGGGTGCAGATAGCCGTCGCCAAAGGCGTAGGCATGCGGGAACACAGCATCGGTGTCGGCCGTGTGGCGCATGTATTCCTGGATGCCGAAGTTGGGGACCGAGAGGTCGAAGTGCAGGGCGGCCGCCATGGCCACCGGCGAGAGGTCAGTCGCCCCGTGGCAACCCGTCCTCACGCCGTGCAGGTCGGCCAGGGCGGCGATGCGGCGCAGGTGGGTGATCCCGCCGGCGTGGACCACGGTGGCGCGGATGTAGTCGATGAGCCGCTCCTCGATCAGCTGGCGGGCGTCGTGGATCGAGTTGAACACCTCGCCCACGGCCAGCGGCGTGGTCGAGTGGCGGCGGATCAGGCGGAATCCTTCGGGATTGTCGGCCGGTGTTGGGTCCTCGAGCCAGAAGGGGCGCCAGGGCTCCAGGTCCCTGGCCAGCCGGGCCGCCTCGATGGGCGTCAGCCGATGGTGGGCGTCGTGCAGCAGGCGGACATCCCAGCCAAGCGCGTCGCGCGCGGCCTCGAACAGGCGCGGCGGCAGGGGCAGATATTTCTCGCTCGACCAGACCGTCTCGGGCGGATTGCCCGCCCGCGCCGGCTCGTAATAGAGCTTGTCCGACGAGACCCCGTAGGTGGCGGCCAGCCCCGGCGCCGCCGTCTGCAGACGCACCGCGCGATAGCCCATAGCGATATACCGGCGCGCCTCGGCCAGGGTGTCCTCGATGGTCTCGCCGTTGGCGTGGCCATAGACCAGGACCCCGTCGCGGCAGGCGCCGCCAAGGAGTTGATACAGCGGCAGGTCGGCCTGCTTGGCCTTGAGGTCCCACAGCGCCGTGTCGACGGCGGCGATGGCGGTCATGGTGACCGGGCCGCGCCTCCAATAGGCCCCTCGGTAGAGATATTGCCAGATGTCCTCGATCCGTTGGGGATCCCGCCCGATCAGGGCCGGAACCAGGTGATCCTGCAGATAGCTCGCCACCGCCAGCTCGCGTCCGTTCAGAGTGGCGTCGCCCAGGCCAACCGCGCCCTCGTCGGTCTCGATCTTCAGGGTGACGAAGTTGCGCCCCGGCGAAGTCACGATGACCTTGGCGGCGGCGATTTTCATGGTTTTCCCCCGGATGCAGCCCCAGGTCCGGCCAGCTCGGCGGCGCTCGGCAGCGCCCCACGTGAGCCTATCACGCGCGCGGCCAGGGTGAGGCCAGCCTGGGCGGCGGCGGGCGGCGGTTCGCCGCGCAGGCGGGCGGCCAGGTAGGCGCCGTCGAAGGCGTCGCCGGCGCCGGCGCTGTCGACCACGGTCCTTGGCGCGGCGGCCAGGCGGGTCATGTCGCCGTCCCCAGATGCGACGAGGCAACCCTCCGCGCCCAGGGTCAGCGCAATCTCGCCGGCCCCTAGCGCTCGGCCAAGACGCAGCTGCGCTTCCGGGCTGGCTTTACCCCACAGGTGCTCGGCGTCAGCGAGGCTGGGCAGCAGGATGTCCGCCCGCCCGATGGCGGCCTCGCAGATCTCCTGCATGGCCGCCTGGCTCTCCCACAGGCTCGCTCGGATGTTGGGGTCGAAAGCGAAAAGCCCGATCGAGGACTTCAGGCGATCGATGAGCTCGATGGCGCGGCCGCGCTCGTCGGGCGGCAGGATCGCCAGGCTGACGCCGGTAAAGAACAACAGGTCAGCGCCGGCAAGCCGGTCGGCCTGCGCCTCCAGAGCCGGCAGCCAGCGCCTGGCGGCGGATTGCCCCCGCCAGTAGGTGAAGCGCCGATCACCGGCCTCGTCGGTATCGACCATGTACAGGCCCGGCGACAGTCCAGCCGCACGGCGCGCCAGAGACCCGTCGATCCCCTCCCCCACCCAGGCTTGGCGCATCGCCGTGCTCAGCTCATCGTCACCGGTGACCGTGGCGAACTGGACGGCGATGTCGGGCGCCAGGCGTTTGAGATGGACGGCGGTGTTGTAGGCGTCGCCCGCGAAGCCGCGCGCATAGGCCCCGTCCGGACGGGCGGAGAGTTCCACCATGCACTCCCCGATGCAGACCACCCGCGTCACGCCGGAGCTCCCAGGATTGCGGCCCGCACCGCCGCTTGTTCACGGAACGGGTCGGGAAACAGCATCGGGTCGTCGAGGGCCGCGGCGAGTTCGCCGCCGGTGGCGGCGAGACGCCCGGCCCTGACGTCCCCGGCCAGGCCCTGCCGCGCGCAGTCCAGCCAGGCGCGCACCACCGCCGCCAGTCGCGGCGTAGCCCGCCCCCCGCGCGCGCCGGCGATGATCAGCGGGAAGACGCGCTGGGCGAGCTTGACCGACCCATCTTCGCCGATCTGGCTCAGGCGGTGATCGAGCATGGGATTGGCCAGGCGCGCGCGCACGCTGCCCCAATAGGGCTCTACGGCCAGGTCGGCGAGGGCCGGGGCGACCTCCTGCGCGATCATGGCGTTGGCAAAGCCGGCCAGGTCGGGATCGGCGATCGCCTGGCGCATATAGTCGATGCCTCTGGGCAGGCCGAGATAGGCGAGCGCCGAATGGGCGGCGTTAAGCACATGCAGCTTCAATCGCTCGTGAACGGCGACGCTGGCCACGATCTCCACCCCCGCCCGTTCCCAGGCCGGTCTCCGACCCGCGAACCGGTCTTCGATGGCCCATTGGGCGAAACCTTCGCGTTGGACGCTAGCCAGATCGGTCACTCCAAGCGCGGCAGCCACTCTCGCCCGATGGCGCGGGTCCGATCCGGGAACGATGCAATCGACCATCGTGCACGGAAAGGTGGCGTTGAGGCCGATCCAGGCGGCCAGGCTGGGATCGAGCCGGTCGGCGAGAGCAAGGACCGCGCCCTCCAGGCGGGCCCCGTTGTGAAGCAGGTTGTCGCAACTGATGACGGTGAGGGGCCCGACCTCCACCCGCCGCCGCTCGCCGAGGGCGCGCACGATCCAGCCGATCGCCGAGCGGGTGCGCCCCTCCAGGTCGTGGACAATGTCCGGGTGATGGATATCGAGCGCGCCCTGCCCATCCAGGCAATAGCCGGCCTCGGTGACGGTGAGGGTGAGGGTGACGATGTGGGTGGCCGGGTCCGCCAAGGCCGCCAGCGCGGCGTGGGGCGCCTCCGGCGCCACAAGAACCTCGCCGATGACGCCAATCACCCGCACGCTCGGTCGCTCGCTGAGGAATTCCACGGCGAAGAGCCCGTCCTGCGGGGCCAGGGCCGCCTTGGCATCGCCGTGGCGCAGGGAGACCCCGACAATACCCCACTCGCCCCCGCCGGCCAACCTGGCGTCCTCGGTGAACACGGCCTGGTGCGCGCGGTGGAAGGCGCCTGGACCCAGGTGCACGATCTGGTGGTCCGCGGCTCGCCGGTCGTAGGTCGGCCGGTCAATCTGCGCCGGCAGGGTCGCGAGCGTCGCTTCGCCCAGGCGCGCCGTCACAGCCTGTAGGTCGCCTTGGCGAGGCCGTAGGCGAGGTCGCGCGCCACTTCCGCGGCCTCGTCCAGCTCCAGCCGATGGGTGGCCACCAGTTCGGCCAGGAAAGCGCAGTCGATCCGCCGCGCGAGGTCATGTCGCGCCGGGATGGAGATGAAGGCCCGGGTATCGTCGGCAAAACCCACGGTATTATGAAAGCCAACAGTCTCTGTGACTTGCCGCCTGAAGTTCATCATTCCATCGAAGGAATCGTGGAACCACCATGGGGCGCCCAGGCGCAGACAAGGGTACACCCCGGCGAGCGGCGCGAGGTCGCGGGCCCAGGCGGCGCGGTCCAGGGTGAACAGGACGAGGGTGAAGTTGGCCGCGTTTCCGAACCGATCCAGCAACGGCTTGAGGGCGTCGACGAAATTGGCGCTGGTGGGAATGTCCCAGCCTTTGTCATGGCCAAAACGCTTCAGCATCCCTGGGCTGTGGTCGCGATGCGCGCCTGGGTGGAGCTGCATGACCATGCCGTCGTCGCATGACATCGCCGCCATCTCGGTCAGCATCTGGGCGCGAAAGGCCTCGGCGTCGCCGGGCTGGGCCCGACCCAGAAGACGGCGGTCGAGAAGTCCCTGGCAGTCGCTGCCGGCGAGATCGGCGGTCGCGGCGCTGGGGGGTCCGTGGTCGGTGGCCGTGGCCCCTAGTGAGCGGAAATGGGCCCGGCGCGCGCGCAGAGCCGCGAGGTAACCGTCCCAGGTGGCCGTATCCTCGCCTGTGGCCTCGCCCAGTTGCATCAGCCGGCCATGGAACCCCGGCTTGTCGGGATCGGTGACATCGTCCGGACGGAAGGTGGGGATCAGCCGGCCCGGCCAACCGCTCTCGCGCAACGCCGTGTGATGGTCGAGGGGATCAAGGGCGCCCTCGGTGGTGGCCAAGACTTCGATCGCGAAACGCTCGAAGAGCGCGCGCGGGCGGAACGCCGGCGTCGCCAGCGCCCGGCCAATGGCGTCGAAATAGAAATCCGCGGTCTCGGCCTCCAGCCGCACGTCCAGGCCGAACAAATCGGCGAAGGCGTGGTCCAGCCACAGGCGCGAGGGCGTGCCTCTAAACAGATGATAATGCTCGGCGAATCGCCGCCAGATGGTCCGCCTGTCGGTCTCGAAAGCGCCGCCGTCCAGGGGCCGCAGGCCGAGCTGCTCCAGGCTCACCCCCTGGCTCGCCAGCATGCGCAGCAGGTAGTGGTCGGGAATGAGGATGAGCCCTGGGGCGTCGTCGAAAGGCGCATCCTGGGCGAACCAGGCCGGATCGGCATGGCCGTGCGGACTGACGATCGGCAGGGTCTCGACCTCGGCGAACAGGTCGTGGGCGATGCGCCGGACGCCGGGCTCGGCTGGGAAGAAGCGAGCCGGATCGAGGCGCAGCGGGCGGGTCATCGTCCATCGCCTGTGCAAGCGGAGCGCTGGCGTGTCAATTTAAGCGCGGACATCCCTCAGGCTCTTAGGCTCTCATGCGCCACCCGACGCTCGACCGGCCGCCCCTGTTCCAGCTCGACCAGGCCAGCGGCGGTCACATCGTTCTTAGCAGCGACTGCGCCGCGGTCGCGCATGTCTTTGTCCTCGAAGAGGATATCGTCCGCCTGCTGGTGCTGCCGGATGGCGCTCTGAAGCAACCGCGCACCTGGGCCATCGCACCCGGCCAGGTCGACGTCGCCGACGACGGCCGGGATCGCTTGGACATGGACGGCTTCGCCTGCCCGGCGGCGTCGGTGCGCCAGGAGGGTCGGACCCTCGAGCTGGAGACCCGCCGGATCCGACTGACCATCGATCTGGATGGCTTGAAGTGTCGCTGGCAGGTGTTTGACGGACAATGGAAAAACGCGGCGCGCGATCGGCCGACACAGGCCTATGATTTTGGCTGGTGGGACGGGCGCGTCCGGCACTATCTGGCCCGCGATGCTGACGAGCAGTACTTTGGCCTGGGCGAGCGTTCGGGTGATCAGAACCGGGCCGGGCGGCGCTTGCGCATGCGCAACATCGACGCGCTGGGCTACAGCGCCCGCACGTCGGATCCGCTGTACAAGCACATCCCCTTCGCCATCACGCGCCGACCCAGACAAGGGATCAGCTACGGCCTGTTCTACGACACCCTGGCCGATTGCACGTTCGACCTCGGCGCCGAGCGCGACAACTACCATGGCCTCTACCGCGGCTTCGAAGCCGAGCATGGCGACCTCGATTATTACTTCATCGCCGGGCCCGATCTCGGCGACGTGGTGCGCCGGTTCACCTGGCTGACCGGCCGGCCGGCGCTGATGCCGGCCTGGTCGCTGGGATTTTCCGGCTCGTCCATGGCCCTCGCCGACGCTCCCGACGCCCCGGCGAAGCTGCTGGGGTATCTGGACGAATGCGCCGCGCGGGGCCTTCCCTGCCCTTCGTTCCACCTCTCCTCCGGCTACACCGAGACACACGGCCGGCGCTATGTCTTCGTCTGGAACCTGGAGAAATTCCCCGACCCGGCCCGGTTCGCGGCGGCCTTCGCCGAGCGGGGCGTGCGCCTGGCGGCCAACCTCAAGCCGGCCCTTCTCACCGACCACCCCCTGTTTGGCGAAGCCCGGGCCAAGGGCCTGCTGATCTGCGAAGCCGATGGCGAGCCTTCACTGGCCCAGTTCTGGGATGGCCTGGGGGCCTATCTGGACTTCACCAACCCCGACACGGTCGCTTGGTGGAAGGCCCAGGTGAAGGCGGCCTTGCTCGATCACGGCGTGACGGCGACGTGGAACGACAACAATGAGTTCGAGATTTGGTCGCCCGGCGCCATCGCCGCGGGATTGAAGGCGCCCGCCAACCAGACCCGGGCCCTGCAGCCGCTCTTGATGATGCGCGCCTCGCGCGGCGCCCAGATCGAGCACGCGCCGGATAAGCGGCCCTTCGTGGTCTCGCGCTCCGGTTGCGTGGGCATGCACCGCTACGCCCAGACCTGGTCAGGCGACAACGCCACTTCCTGGGAGACCCTGCGCTACAATATCAAGATGGGCCTGGGGTTGGCCCTGTCCGGCGTTTCCAACAGCGGCCATGACGTGGGCGGATTTTCCGGCCCCGCGCCCGATCCCGAGCTTCTAACCCGCTGGGTGGAGGCGGGCGTCTTCATGCCCCGCTTTTCCATCCATTCGTGGAACGACGATGGTTCGGTGAGTACCCCGTGGATGCATGAGTCGGTCGCCGACAAGGTCGCCGCGCTCATGCGGCTGCGTGTTCGGTTTCAGCCGTATTTGCATTATCTTTCATGGTGGTATGCACGCGACTTCGAGCCGATCTGGCGGCCGACCTTCTACGATTTCCCGTCCGACCCGGTCGCCTGGGAGGAGAATGACGAGTTCATGCTGGGGCCATCCCTGCTAGTGGCGCCCGTCGTCGCGCCGGGCGCTTCGCGGCGGGCTGCCCACGCGCCGGCGGGCGCGGACTGGATCGACCCCTGGACCGGGACGCGGTTCGCCGGCGGTCGGCTGGCGATGCTGGCGGCCCCCCTGGGTCGCCCGCCCATGCTGGCCAGGGTGGGGAGCCTGATCCCGGTCAACCGCGCCCAGGCCAGGTTCGGCGACGAGCGGGTCGAGCTGGGGTTCCTGTTGTTTCCGCCCGACAGCGGCGAGGTTTCGATCGCCTTGTTTGACGACGACGGGGAGAGCGCCGTCGATGTGGGCGCCGCTTCGCCGGCGGTGCGCATCACCGCACGGTGCGCGGGCGAAACCATCGAGGTGGACGCGGAGGGTCTGCCCGGTGTCACCGCCGCCGCCTTTTTCCTGCCGCCGCGCGATCAGCGGCGGGTGGTCATGCGCTAGGCCGGAACCGTCTGACCGCCAGAACGCCCATGACCGCGAAGAACACCAGTGCAAGCCCCTGGGCGGCCGCGAACGCTGATCCGGACGGTGGCGTTGTCGGCGCCGGGGCGTGCAGCACCGGTATCTTTTCGAAAGCCTGCACGATGAGCACGAAGACGTTGAAGTAGAGCGCCGTCACCGATCCGGCCGCATAGACCCAGCGCCACGGACCGGCGAGACGAAACGCGTAGCGCCCGACGATGGCGGCGACCAAAACAATCAACGAAAGCCCGCCCAGCACGATCGCCGGGGTAACCTCGTGAGACGGGAACAGGAAGCCGGTGATGCTGGTCGCCACCGTGGCGGCGAGAAATGTCGACGTCCAACGGCTCATGGGATTCGACGCGAGCAGTCCACGTAAGACCACCAGGCCCGACGCGATGCCGATCAGGCTCAACACCACATGGATGAAGGTGAGTGTCATGGGCATATTGCTCCGTGGGTGGCTCAGTCAGGACGGGGATCGTCGGCCGGGTCGACGTAGCGGGTTGCGCCCTTCGCGATTAGACGACTGAGACAAACCCACGTTTGGCCCGGAACCACCGTATCTACGGTGAATCTACGGGTGGCCGAGGGCCTCCCCGGGGACCGATTGCACCTTGCGGAAACGCAAGGTCATGCGGTCGCTCTCGCCGATAGCTTCGTATTTGGCCGGGTCGAAGCCGGCGGGCGTCGGCTGTCCCTTGGCGTGGGTGCGCCGCGTGGGCGGCAAGGTCCAGACGCCGAACGGGTGGTCCTTGCTGTCCTTCGGGTTGGCGTTGATTTCCGAAGCGGCATCGAGGGTGAAGCCGGCCTGTCGGACTTTGCCGGTGAGATAGGCGGTGGAGACGTAGCCGTCCTTGGCGTCGTCATTCATTGGCCGGGGATCGGCGCGATGCTCTTCCAGCGCCAGTATGCCGTGCGGCTTCAGGGCGGCGTGGAAGTCGGCCAGATACTTGGTCACCAGACCGGGCCGCCACATCCAGTTGTGGAAGTTGCGCGCGGTGATGACGAGATCGGCCGTACCGTTGGGCGTCAGGGGTCCGGACTGGGGTGTAAAAGCGACGGTCTCGATATGACCCCAGCGGGCCGGATCAGCGAAGCGGGTCTTGAAGGCGTCGTCCTCGTCGCCCAGTGCGGCCACGTAGCGCCCGCGGGTCGCCAACAGATACGGCGCCAGGATCTCGGTCCAATAGCCGCCGGACGGCTCGATCTCGATCACCGTCATCCCCGGCGCCAGCCCCCAGAAGGCCAGGCTTTGCGCCGGATGGCGAAACCGGTCCCGGGCGCGGTTGGCGGACGTGCGTTGGGGCCCGGCGACGATCTTGGCCAGCAGCGGCGAGACTCCAGCGGCCCATGATTGCGTGCCCCCCGTCACGGCGAGCGCGGAGGCGGCGAGAGCGAATTGGCGGCGGTCCATGGCGAAACGATCCCGATGTGAGGCGCGGCGAGGCTGTGCCATGCAACCTCGCTTGGCAAGACTTCCCTCGCGGGGGCGGCCGGTCGTATGCCTGGGGTCTCACGCGAGGGCCCCGACCGATGCTCGCCTGCTACACCGACCCTCTGAGCATCAGGCCCGGCGAGCGCTTCAGCCTGCACGCCAGCGCCAGCGATGGCCCGTGCGATCTGGAGATCGCGCGTGTCGGCGCCGGGCGCCAGACGGTGCTGCGGCGGGCCGGGCTGGCGATCGGCGAGCACCCGACGCCGGAGCACGCCGACCGCGACGGCTGCGCCTGGCCGGTGGCGCTGGAGATCGAAGCCGGTGACTGGCCGAGCGGCTATTACGACATCGCCATCACCGATCAGGCCGGCCGATCGGCGCGCCATTGCGTCGTCGTCAAGCCAAGCCGGGCCCCGATTGCATCCCAGGCCCGGGCCGCGTTCGTGCTCTCGACCAACACCTGGCACGCCTACAACTGGTGGGGCGGGGCCAACGCCTATTGCGACGTCACCGCCCTGATGTCGCGCCGGGCCGACCTGGCCACGGCCATGGACGGCGCCATCGGCGTGTTGTCGACCCAGCGCCCGTTCCCGCCGATGCTGATCGCGCCGCCGCCGGACGTGCCCAGGCTGGTCAACCTCCGCCGGCGAGGATTCGAGGAGCGACCCTGGGCGGGCGATCGGTCCTGGCCGCGTCGCCGGGAGCTCTCGCCCTATGACTGCGCGGCCGGGTTCCTGCACAAGTGGGAGCACGCCTTCGCCGCCTGGGCGGAGAACGAGGGTCTGGCGCTCGACTATTTCACCGACCGTGACCTGGAAATCGAACCGGGGGTGCTGGACGCTCATGCGGTGACGATCCTGGTCGGCCACAGCGAATACTGGTCGGCGGGAGAGCGCGACGCCATCGAGGCGTTCGTGGACGGGGGCGGACGCCTGGCGATCTTCTCCGGCAACACGGCCTTCTGGAAGGTGCGCTTCGAGGATGAGGGCCGCCGGTTCATCTGCCACAAATGGCGCGGCTTCACCGCCGACCCGGCTGCCAAGAACGATCCCCAGAGCGCCACCCACTTGTGGTCACATCGCGCGTTCGAGCGGCCGGAAGCGGCGATCACCGGCCTCACCTTCCTGTTCGGCGGCTATCATCGCCTGGGGCTATGTGCGGCGCGGGGCGCCGGGGCGTACACCGTACAGGACGAAACCCACTGGGCGCTGGCGGGCGCGGACCTTTTCTATGGCGACCAGATCGGCGCCGACCTGCCACTGATCGGCTATGAAAACGACGGCTGCCGCCTGCAGTATCGCGACGATGGCCGCCTGGCGGCGGTTCCCATGCTGGGCGTGCCGGCCGGGCTGGAGATCATCGCCACCGCGCCCTGCGCTTTTGGCGAGGCTCCCAGCGCCTGGCCGCCGGTCATCCCGCCGGAGAATTTACCCATGATTGCGCGCGATGTGTTCGGTCAGGCAGGCCCGGAAGCGGAGGCTAGAATCCTGCGCGGTCACGCGGTGATGGCGTCGTTCAAGCGGGGCGCAGGCGAGGTGTTCAACGGCGGCACAACCGAGTGGGCGCATGGCCTCGCCGCCGGCGATCCGTTCATCACCCGCATCACGCGCAATGTGCTGAAGCGTTTCGGAGCTTACTAGGCGCCGGTATCAGGTCCCGGCCCAGCGGCGGACGCGGCCCACATCGACGTGGACGAAATCCGAGCTCGGATAGTAGCCGACACCGCCCAAGTTGAGGCCGAGCGCGGCGTCGTGCAGATGGGAAAGATCGAGACCGGCCATGCGGATGTCTATGGCCTCACCCACGGTGTGCAGGCTGGATTTGGCCACTTCCGAGCTCTCGGCATGCAGGATGGCGTTGGTCGCCGGCGAGCGATAGCCCGAGATCACCTCGAACCGGGGGCCGGCGTCGAGGCGATGGGAAAGCGCCGTGAGCAGATCCAGGAGACCGGGGGCGATCCAATGCACCTCATTGTTGCGATGATCGCGGAGCACGTGATTCACGGCGGCCAGGGCGCCGGGCACATAGGCGCCGTTCTCCCAGTAGGCGACGTCGAGTTTTTCGCCGGTGTGCAGATTATCAAACGCCAGGCGTCGGGCCTGGGGCGCCGGGCTGGTGGCGGTCCTGGCCAGGATTTCGCCGATTGGATCGACGCCGGTGTCGGCCAGGGTAAGCGGAGCGGCCACGAGGGCGGTGGCGGCGACCGTAAGTCCGAGGCCGCCTTTGAGAATTGTCCGTCGGGCAAGTCGCATGCTGTCGAGACTCAGATTGGACCGCGAGGGAACCATTAACTCGTAAACTCCTTGATACAAGGTTATCGGCGCGCGGCGAGCGCCGCATTGAGCTTGGGGTCCCAACCATAAGGGTCGGGCCGGAATATGGCCGGCCCGTCGTCGATGGCCTGTGCGGTCCTATACACCAGAAACACCGCGACTGTCTGTGATGGCCTGACCCAGCGGGTATCGCCCTTGTCGATGGCCTCCTGCACTCTGTCGATATCCCAATCCTGACCGGACAGGAGAGCGGCGGCGAGTTCCTTGGGCTTTTCCAGCCTCACGCAACCGTGACTGCGGCCACGGCTGTCGACGGCGAACAGCGCGTGTCCCGGCGTATCGTGCAGATAGACGCTGAACGGGTTCGGCATCTCGAACTTGATCCGCCCGAGCGACGACTTGGGCCCGGCATGCTGAACCACCTGGCCGTTGATCACCGAATAGCCGTGGCGCGCGAAATAGCCTGGCGAGGCCGCCTGCTTGGGCCACAACTCGGCCTTGGCGATGTCGGCCGGAACATGCCAGGCCGGATTGAACTGGATGCTGGAGACGTGGGACGCGAACATCGGTGTCTCGTGCTTGGTGTCGCCCACCACGGTGCGCATCTCGAGGACGGGCTTGCCGCCCTGGAAGAGGGTCGCCTCGGCGCCGGCGATGTCGGCTTCGATCCGCTCCGGCGGCATGATCTGCGGCAACCAGCGCGCGCGCTCGAGATTGGCCTGGATGGTCGCCAGCCGCGCCGCCACCGGGACGTTGATGGCCGCGAGGGTCTCTGGCGTCAGAACGCCCGTGGGCTTCAGGCCGTGTCGCCCCTGGAACTCGATAAGCTCGGCGGCGAGGCTCCCGTCGAACACCCGGCCCGCGCCTCCGCCGTAGCCCTCGCGCGCCAGCCGCGTGCGCAGCGCCAAGACGGCGGCGCCCTTGGCGCCGCGAGCAAGCCTGAGATTGGCCGGGAGCGGCTTCCAGCCACCGTGAGCGCGGATGGCCTCATAGCGCCTCGCCGCGCCCAAAAGGGCAAGGTAGGCCGGGTCTCGTCTGGGAAGCGCCTGAGCCCAGGCGACGACATGGCCGTCGGCTCTGGCCGCCGCGAAATCCGCCGCAGCGTCATAAGGACCGGGCAGAGCCCAGTTGGGATCGATATCGCTCGGATTGGCCAGTTCTCCGTGTTCCTCCTGGGCCAGGTTCACGGCCGCCTGCGAAAGGGCGTTTTCGGCGGCGGCGCGCCGGTCGGCGTCGGGGCTGGCGAGCTCCCTGGCCGCGCCTTCCAGTTCGGCTGGAAACGGGAATTCGGAGGCCTCCAGTAAGGCGTGCTCTATAGCCTCGCCGTCGGCCATGGTGAGCGGAGGCGGTGGGGCGGCCACCTTGGCCGGGGCGACGGCGGCCGGCGCCGGCGGAATTGGACCTTGAGCCGCCACGCCCGACGCAGTCATAATCGCCGCTGCCAGGCCGGCGGCGGCGAGACTCCGCTCGACGATTAGGCCTACCACCAGATGGGCTTGTCCAGGAACGCGCGGCTGGCGCGCTGAGCCGATTTGCCGAGCTTGGCAGCCTTCGCCAGATCCCGGCCCATGATCAGGCCGGCGGCGTAGCCGACCCTTTCGGCTTCGACGGCCTCGGACGGCGCGGCCTGCAGAATCGTCGGGAGCATGGGCTCGGCCACCGTGAAATCGTTGAGGCGGCCAAGATCGTCCTGAAGCGCCGCCAACGCTTTGACAAATGGCCTATAGCGATCGGACCGGGAACCGGGGCCCATGTCCAAGAAGAATTCGGACGCGTAGCGCATTTTCTTGGCTGAGATCCGCGCCTTGTGCCGCGCGAATGGGTCCTTCCAATCCAGGGCCTCAAGACGACGGCGAAGTGCGTGGCGGCGCTTGGCAAGGGCCCTGGCGGCGAAGTCGGCGGTCCGGGGATCATCCACACCCTCGCCCAGCGTGGGCTCCAGTTCACCTTCGATCCAATGGGCGGCGTCGAGGAGCAGGAGGCGAAACCGGGACGAACTCAGCGCGGCGCGCGCCCGCTCGTGCGCCCGATCATGGGATTTCATGAGCGCGCGGCCGAAGGCCGCCGCGGCTTGGCGGTCGGCGACCGCTTCCGCCGACGGCCGAAACGTTTCAAACATGAACACATCGAGATTGCGCGCGTCGGCGAGCTCTGCGGTCAGCCATTCGAGCTCGGCCTTGATCGCTTGGACCCGGCCCGGCTCGAGGAGCGGTTTGAACACGCCTACGGCCACCCGCAGACGGCGCAAGGCGGTACGCGCCTGATGCAAGGCTTCCAGGCGCGCGCCTCTGGCGACCAACTCGGCATTGAGCGAAATCTGGCGCAGGCACCGCCGGGCCAGGGCCCGGAACGCAGCCGACGAAGGCATATTCGCGTCGAGCGCATAGGCCCCGAACTTGACCGGCTCACCCAGGATGCCGTCGGCCAAGGCGTAGCCGCGCTCGGCCTTGCTCATAAACCCGGGCACGAAGGCGTCGTCCCCGGCCAGGCGCCGGCCGTGGTCGAACAGAGCCTCAGGTTCGCCGGCTTTCAACTCCAGCTCCAGCTCAAGGATCGGCCAGGAACGGTTTTGGGCGATGACCTCGCCGTCATCCAGACTGAGCTCGATGCGGGAGCCGTTCTGGGCGCGCCGGCGGGATTGGCGCTGGACCCGCGTGACGAAAATCGCCGCCAGGTGATCCTGGGGACCGACGAGCGAGGCGATGGGCGTGCCTTCCAGCAGCGAAAAATCCGGCACGCCGCCACGCAGCGGGTGGTCCTGTTCGAAGCGCGACAAGCCGGCGTCGCTAGCCTTAACGCTCTGCGACCACTGCTCTCCATCGCGCCGCAGCCGAAGGGTGTAACCGGCCGACTTCAGCCGTCGTTTGGGCGTATCGAAATAGATGGTTTCCACCGAACGCGCAGGCGCGCGGCCCACTTCGCGGCCCGCCGTGGTCCTGGCGGACTCCGAAGCGATAGCCAGCTTCAACTCCACCTCACGCTGGGAGCCCGTGGCAGCCATGTCGGTCATGATCCCCTAGTTAACGCCTTCGCGCCGAGGTCGATGCGGCGCCTAAACGATCGTCCGCCGCCGAACGCCACCAACTTGACGAAACATCAGACGAGCCGTCCCTCGCTTGGCCTGGACTACCTTCTGCGAGGGTGCGTTGTCCCCGTCCGTGGTCAGATCGATATAGGGCAAACCTTGAGTGCGGGCGAGCGGTAGAATGAGGCGCCCCCCGGATCAGGTTGAATTCGGCCTCGCGCGTGAATCTTGCTCTAAAAGACGCCAGGAAATGAACAACCCGGAGGGGTCGTGACGCAAGCAAGTCCGGCCGGGGCGGCCGCCGCTTCGGCCCCGCCAACCTCCCGCCTCGCCAAGGATCTGCGCCAGCGCCATGTGACGATGATCTCCATCGGCGGGATCATCGGAGCGGGCCTGTTCGTGGGCTCGAGCGCCGGCATCGCCACCATCGG